>Ga0207733_100094_pt1 | contig 89294 bp, 92 predicted proteins | sample A23P3SouthBayCA_FD_187735 | JGI IMG/M metagenome (GOLD analysis project Ga0207733, IMG submission 187735) | Aerobic enrichment media microbial communities from Eden Landing Ponds, California, USA - A23 P3 (SPAdes) | ecosystem: Environmental > Aquatic > Marine > Unclassified | place: Emeryville...
GGGATCACCTGCTCGGTGAAGTAGCCCTCCGAGATGAACATCGGGACGACGTACACCTCGTCGGCCTCGCAGGTGCGCAACACCTCCCGCAGGCTCGGTTCCTCCTTCCAGAACCCGGTTCGGACCTCGTCGAACGCCCCCGCCGCGCGGATGGTGTCCGCGTGGTCGTAGGTGGGCGCGCTCGACCCGGGGTTCAGATGCGACCCGTGGGCGACGATGACCAGCGCCTGACTCATGGACGGTTCGAGGGTCGGAGCGACCTTATCGCCTTCGGCAGGGGCGGGCGGGCGCGTCGGGGAGGGCGCGGAGGGAGGGGGCGGCGAGGTGCGGAAGGGGCGTCAGCGGGGACCGTACTGCGGCCGGTTCAGACCTCGACGCAGGCCCGAGTGCCGGGGAGGCACAGGCGCCGGGGCCGGCGGCCGACGAACCGCGTTCGCGCCGCGGGCAGGAGTCGCCTCGCGGCGAGCGCGACCGCACCCCCGCCCGCCGCCGCGGCGACGAGCGGGAACAGCGACGCGAGCAGCGCCGCCAGCACGACCGCGACGACCGCGACCGCCGGACCGATCGATGCGTCGGATTCGGGGACGCCGTGTCCCAGTTGGGTCGGTTGTCTCATCGCATGTGGACCATCGGGTCCCGTCGACTAAAGGGTAAGCTGAATGATGTTTCTGTCCGCGGTCTTACTGAAACTCGCTTCCGTGGGCGGACGCGACCCCCGTGGCACGGCGTCGCCGCCGAACCCGTCGCGGTCGCCGCCGTGTCGCCATCGGAACCGTCGCCGTCGAATCAGCATCCCCACCGGAACCGTCGCGGTTATGTCCGCCGCCGCCGCCTCCCCGCCCATGAGTGTCGCCGAGGAGACCCGCGCAGCCGTTCGCGGGCGACCGTTCCTGTACGACGCCCTCCGTGCGGGCGTCGTGAACTACGCGGCCGCCGCGGCGACGATCGACGTCGACGCCGATCCCGACGCCGTGTCGACGGCGCTACGGCGGTTCGCAGCGGAGTTGCGCGACGACGGCGGGCCCGCCGACGGCGGTGGCAACCCGCGCGTTCGGATGGTACGGGGGGTCGGGGCGGTCGACGGCCCCGCCGACCGCGACGGAAACGACGCCGAGGGTGGGGACGCCGACCCCGTACTCGCAGTCGGCGGGACCGAGTACGCCCCCGACGCGGGGGACGCGACCGCGATCGTCGCCGCCGGCGGCGTGGGGCCGCGCACGCTCGAACGCGTGCTCGGACGGCTCCGCACCGCCGGGGTCGCCGTCGACGCCGCCGGCGCGACGTCCAGCGGGCTGGCCGTGGTGGTCGGTCGTCGGGCCGGCGCCGACGCGCTTCGGGTTGTCGAGGCTGCGATATCTCGACAGCGAGTCGGCCGGTCGCGGCCTTGAACGACCCAGTTCCGGAAGTATCATGCCAGATACCTACGGACCCGCGCTTATGAACCCGGATATCGGGTACACCGTATGGAGTCACTCATCGAGGGGGAATCGATCGGGACCGGGACCTCGGCCGAGACGCTCGCGGACGAGATCGGACTGACCGCCGAGAACCTCCGCTGGCGCAAGGAGTTCGTCGGGTTCGAGCGCGAGGACGCGGACCGGCTGGACGCGATGAGCGAACTCGTCGAGGACAACATCGAGGCGCTCGTGGACGCGTTCGTCGAACCCATCCACGCCAACGACCGCACGACCGAGGTCCTCGGGCGTTCCCCCCGCGACGGCGAGCAGTTCCGCGAGATCGTCCGGGTGTACCTGCGGACGCTCACGAGCGGGACGTACGACCGCGAGCACTTCGTCCACCGCTGTCGGATCGGGCGGCTCCACGACCGACTGGACATGCCGCTTCACTACTTCGGCGGGATGTTCGCGAACCTTCACGTCGTCCTGACGGACGCGATCCGGGACCGGACGGTGGCGGCGGCGACCGACGGTCTCGACGCCGAAGCGAGCGAACAGGTCGAGGCCGCGATCGAGGACGGCTTCGCGGACGTAGCCGCGGTGGTCCGGGGAACGAACCTCGACACCCAGGTGATCAACGACACGTACCTGCACTCGTACTCCGAGGAGATGCGCGAGGAGGTCGCCGCCTCCAAGCGGATGCGCGAAACCGTCGCGGACACGGTCGAGGATCTCCGCACCGACGCTCACACCGCCACGGAGAGCGTCAACCGGCTCGATTCGCTGTCGGACGAGCAGTCCGACCGCACCGCCGAGGTCGCAGACGAGGTGTCCACGCTGTCGGCGACCGTCGAGGAGGTCGCCGCCACGGCCGAGGACGTCGCGGAGACGAGCGACCGCGCCGAGGAGCTGGCCCACGAGGGCGTCGACGCCGCCGGCGAGGCGGTCGACACGATCCGCGGCGCCGACGAGGCGCGCACGGAGATCGCCGCCGACGTCGAGGCGCTGGTCGACGCGGTCGACGAGATCGAGGGGATCGTCGAGGTGATCGACGACATCGCCGAACAGACGAACATGCTGGCGCTCAACGCCTCCATCGAGGCGGCCCGCGCCGGCAGCGAGGGCGACGGCTTCGCCGTCGTCGCCGAGGAGGTGAAGACGCTCGCCAACGAGTCGAAGCGGCAGGCGACCCGCGTCGAGGACGTCATCGAGGACGTGACCGACCACATCGACGACACGGCCGAGAGTCTCGATGTCGTCGAGGGCGGGATCGAGGACGGGGTCGACAGCGTCGAGGCGTCCCGAGAACTACTGGAGACGATCGCCGACGCGGTCGAGGAGGCGTCGAACGGCGTCGCGGAGGTCGCCGCCGCCGCCGACGACCAGGCCGCCTCCTCCAGCGAGATCGCGTCGATGGTCGACAACGCCGCGGACCTGTCCAACGAGATGGCAGACGAGGCCGAGCAGGTCGCCCGCAGCGTCGAGACGCAGGCGCAGACCGCCGACGAGATCGACCGCGCGCTGGAGGACCTCCAGACCGACGACAGCGGCGACCGGCTCGACCGCACGACGGGGAGCGACCTCGGTGCGGTCACCGACGGCGGCCGCGGACGCGAACCGACGGACTCGGCCGACTCCGGCTTCCGGTTCAGTCAGCGCGACGCCGACTCCGGGGCGGACGACGACCTCGCCGACCTCCGCGCGCAGCTCCCGGACGAGATCCCCCCGGCCATCGCCGACTCGCTGGACGAGGCGACGATGCGCGAGATCGTCGACGGCGACGCCGAGCGACCGTTCTGAGCCGCCCGCGCCGGATCGGCGGGTGGCGGTCGTCGGGGCGGCTCCGCAGTTGCCCCTGAGTGGTTTTTCGACCGTTTAACACGGAGGACCGCGTAGCGGCGCCCGATATGGGTCTGTCCGTGACCAACACCCTGACGGGCGAACGGGAGACGTTCGAGCCGGCGAGCGACGACGAGGTCCTGCTGTACGTCTGTGGGCTGACGGTCTCGGACGACGCGCACCTCGGGCACGCGCGGCTGTGGTTCCATGCCGACGTCCTCCATCGCTGGCTCGACCATCTCGGCTACGACGTGCGCCACGTCGAGAACGTCACCGACGTGAACGAGAAGATCGCCGCCCGCGTCGGCGAGCGCGAGGGGTGGGACTCGGAGGCCGACGTGGCCCGCCACTTCACTCGCGAGGTCATCGAGGACATGCGCGGCCTCAACCTCAAGCGCGCGGCGGTGTACCCCCGCGTGTCCGAGCACGTCCCGGAGATCATCGCGCTCGTCGAACGGCTGGTCGAGTCGGGTCACGCCTACGAGGCGAACGGCTCAGTCTACTTCGACGTGACCTCCTTCGAGGGGTACGGTCACCTCTCGAATCAGCGTCCCGAGGAGCTGGAGGCGGACGACACAGCGGACGACGAGGTGCTCGCGGAGAAGCGTCACCCCGGAGACTTCGCGCTGTGGAAGGCCGGCGGCGTCGACGGGGAGGCCGTCCGCGAGCACCGGAAACACGACCACGACGGCGATCTCCCGACGGGACAGACGTGGGAGTCGCCGTGGAGCGAGGGACGCCCCGGGTGGCACATCGAGTGCTCGGCGATGTCCACCAGCCACCTCGGCGACACCCTCGACGTGCACATGGGCGGGCGCGACCTGGTGTTCCCGCACCACGAGAACGAGATCGCCCAGAGCGAGGCCGCCACCGACGAGACGTTCGCGCGCTACTGGCTCCACAACGGCCTGTTGGAGACGACCGACGACAAGATGTCCTCCAGCCTCGGCAACTTCTTCACCGTCTCGGATGCCCTCGGGGAGTTCGGCGTGAACGTCGTCCGCACGTTCTACCTCGGGGCGCAGTACCGCGGCGACCAGACGTTCTCCGAGGACGCGATGGCCGAGGCAGAGGAGCGCTGGGAGCGTCTCGAACGCGCCTACGAGACCGCGGTCGACGCCTGCGACTCCGTCGACGCCCGGGCGAAGGCGACCGACGACGACCTCCGCGCGGCCGTCGACGACGCCCGCGAGGCGTTCACCGAGGCCATGAACGACGACCTGAACGTCCGCGAGGCGTTCGGCGCGCTGCTGGAGCTTGGCTCGGCGGTGAACCGCCACGTCGAGGCGGTCGACCTCGTTGCCGACGGCCACGCGGCGTACGACTACCGCGGCCTCCGCCGCGCCGTCGAGACGTTCGAGACGTTCGGCGGCGACGTGTTCGGCCTCGAACTCGGTCGCGAAACCGGCGGCGACGTGGAACTGGTCGGCGACCTCGCCGACCTCGTGCTCGACGTGCGCCAGGCGGAGCGTGAGGCCGGCAACTACGACCGGGCCGACCGCCTGCGCGACGACTTGGAGGCGCTGGGGCTGACCGTCGAGGACGGCGACGACGGTCCGGAGGTCCGGTTCGACTGACGCCGCGGCGACACCTACCCTTCGGTCGTCGGTTCCGCTTCCGTCTCCGCCTCCGCGTTCGCTTCAGCCTCCGCGTCCGTTTCAGCCTCGTTCTCAGCCAGGTCGCCGGCGGCCGACGGGACGACCAGAACCGGCCGGTCGGCGCCGCGGATCACGCGCTCGGCGACGCTGCCGAGTACGACCCGTCGGATCCCCCCGCGGCCGTGGGTCCCGACGACGATCAGGTCCGCCCCGGCGTCGCTCGCGTACCCACAGATCGCGCGACTCGGCTCCCCGCCGAGCACCTCGCCCGCGGCCTCGACGCCGGCCTCGCGGGCGCGCTCGACCACGCGTCCGACGGCGTCGGTGGCGCGCTCGTCGAGCGCCCGCCTGACGGCGGCGATCGTCTCCCCGGTGAGCAATCCTCCGCCGACGTTCGCCACGGTTCCCGACTCGTCGACGACGCTGACGGCAGTCAGGCGCGCGCCCAGTGCGTCCGCGAGCGCGACGCCGGTCCGCTCGGCGGGCGCGGCCACGTCGCTGCCGTCGGTCGCGAGCACGATCTCGGCGGCGTCCGCCCAGATCGGTCCGTCCTCGCCCGGCCGGTCGTCCCCGTGGACCACGATCACGGGCACTTGAACGGTGCGCACGAGCTTCTCGGCGACGCTCCCGAGCAGCGCACGCCGTCCACCGCCGCGCCCGTGGGTGCCGATCACGAGCAGGTCCGCGCCGACGTCGTCCACGTACGCCGACAGCTCGCGGTGTGGCGTTCCCTCCCGAACGACCGGCTCCGCGTCGACGCCGGCCTCCCGGGCACGCTCGGCGATCGCGGCGACGCGCTCGTCCGCCTCCTCGCGGGCCGCTCGGAGGTCGGGCAGTCGCTGACCGATAGCGAAGGGATCGACCACCGTGCAGGCGTGGAGCCGCGCGCCGAGGGCGGTCGCCAGCGACAGTCCGGTCTCGACGGCGGCCGTCGCGGGCTCGCTCCCGTCGGTCGCGACGACGACGTCCGCGAACTCCGTGTCGTCCATGTCACTACGTTGTATCGACCGAACGATAAATCCGCCGGCGGCTCCCGTGTTCGGGGAGGTCAATGGGGACCGGCGAGGCCGTTCCCTTCCGGGAAGGCCGTCATCGTCCGGCGAGGCCGTCGGCGTCGTCACTCCGTGGTGAACAGGTCGGTGTCCTCGGGGATCGCGAACAGCCCCATGCGAACCCCGCAGTCGAGCCAGCCGTAGCCGTAGGAGTAGGAGGCGAGCGCGTTCACGGGGTCGTCGTTCGCGCGGAAGTGCCGGCCGTCCTCGAGGTAGGAGACGGCCATCTCCTCGCACTCCAGCGCCATGTCGTGCAGCGGCGACCCCTCGGGGACGCACACCGCCGCCTCCTCGAGCGCGTCCGCGAGCATCTCGCCGTACCGGGTCGTCTTCTCGTCGAGGTCGGCGGGCATACCGGGCGGTCGCGGCGGCGCCCCCTGAGCGTGTCGCTGTCGACCCGCGACCGTCCGGGGCGGCGGCCTACCCGTCGTCGCTGTCGTGGTCCTCGTCTGGGTCGAGGAAGCCGTGGTACGGGCAGACGTACTCGTCGCGGATGATCTGCTCGTCGATGATGTCCAGCCCGAGCGCGTCCAGGTCCTTGGTGACCCGGTCGAGGTCGTCGTGGTCGCGACCGATCGCGTTCACGTACACGTTTCGCTCGCCGGTCATGATCTCGCGGACGGCCGTGACGCCGCGGATCTCGCGCGCCTCGTCGGCGAGTTCGCCCCGCTTCGGGATCGTCGCCGTACAGATGATCTTCGTGTACAGCGGGTAGCCCGCGAGGTCGTAGTCGATGTCGATGTGGTACCCTCGCACCACGCCGCTCGACTCCAACTTGTTGAGTCGGGTGCGTACAGTGCTCGCCGAGAGGTCGAGCTTCTCGGCGATGTCGCTCGACGACGTCGACCGCGCGTCCTGCTGGAGGTAGTAGAGGATGTGGCGGTCGATCGAGTCTAGCTCGCCGTCCTTCATCTACGACACAGTCTCCCGGGTGTACGTATTAGTCTGTTCCGTCCGTCCGCGGGCTCGCGGGAGCGGGCGACGCGGTGGCGACTCACTCGGGTCCGCGAACAGGTTTTGATGACAGTAACCCATTGATAAACTACTGAGTTTGACGGACCGTCAATGAAAGCGGCTAGTTTATGCACTTCCGTCACGAGAGGTCCAATAGACGCCCGCGGCCGACCGCCGCGGGCCACCACCCACCATGAACCAGAGGCGACCCGACGGAGCACGCCGCCCGAACGGCGGCGGGGAGACGACGTACTACGTACTGGGCGAGACACACCTCGGTGCCGCGGTCGCCGACCGACTCCGCGCGGCGGGACACGCGGTCGAGGCCCTGGAGACGACCGACGACCCGGCGGCCGGGGCGAACGCCGCCGATCCCGACGCGCTGGCGGCTGTCGACCTCCCGGCCGACGCGACGGTGGTCGTCGCGACCGACTCGGACGGGCGGAACCTCCTCGCGGCACAGCACGCGCGGGGACGCCTCGACGCCGATCGGGTCGTCGTGCTCGCGAGCACCCCGGCTCGCGTGGACGCGTTCGCCGACGCGGGCCACGACCCGGTGTGTGTGACGAGCGTCCTCTCGGCGGCCATCGTGGACTCGCTATGAAGGAGCTCGAACGCGACCTCGGGCTGCCGTCGGTGCTGGCGATCAGCATCGGCGCGATGATCGGCAGCGGCATCTTCATCCTGCCGGCGCTGGCGCTGGAGATCGCCGGTCCCGCGGTGATCCTCGCGTACGCGATCGCCGGGCTGCTCGTCGTGCCCGCGGCGCTGTCGAAGTCCGAGATGGCGACCGCGATGCCGGAGGCGGGCGGGACGTACATCTACATCGAGCGAGCGATGGGGCCGCTGTTCGGCACGATCGCCGGGATCGGCACCTGGTTCTCGCTGTCGTTCAAGGGCGCGCTCGCGCTCGTGGGCGGCGTACCGTACCTCCTGCTCGTGTTCGACCTGCCGGTGAAGCCCGTCGCGCTGGGGCTGGCGGCGCTGTTGATCGCGATCAACGTCGTCGGCGCCAAACAGACGGGGCGGCTCCAACTCGGCATCGTCGTCGTGATGCTGGCGGCGCTGGGCTGGTTCGCGGCGGGCAGCGCGGCGAGCGTCGAACAGGCCAACTACGCGAACTTCTTCGGCTACGGCGTCGAGGGCGTGATCGCGGCCACCGGCCTCGTGTTCGTCTCGTACGCGGGCGTCACGAAGGTTGCGAGCGTCGCCGAGGAGGTCGAGAACCCCGGTCGGAACATCCCGCTGGGGATCCTCGGCTCGCTCGCGTTCACGACCGTCCTCTACGTCGCGATTGTCGCGGTGCTCGTCGGGATCACCGACCCCGGGAGCGTCGCCGGGTCGCTCACCCCGGTCGCCGTCGGCGCCGAGCAGACGCTCGGCCGGGCCGGCGTCGCGGCGGTGACCCTCGCGGCCGTGCTCGCGCTCGTCTCGACGGCGAACGCGGGCATCCTCTCGTCGTCGCGCTACCCGTTCGCGATGAGCCGCGACAGCCTCGCGCCGCCGTCGCTGTCGTCGGTCAGCGAGCGCTTCGGCACCCCCGTCACCTCGATCACCGTCACCGGCGCGGTGCTTCTGGTGTTGATCGCGTTCGTCCCGATCCTCGACATCGCGAAGCTCGCGAGCGCCTTCCAGATCATGGTGTTCGCGATGATCAACGTGGCGCTCATCGCCTTCCGTGAGGGGAGCGTGGAGTACGAACCGGAGTTCGTCTCCCCGCTGTACCCGTGGGTTCAGGTGTTCGGGGCGGTCTCCGGCCTGGCGCTGCTGACGCAGATGGGCACCGTCGCGCTCGCGGGCGCCGCCGTCATCACCGTCGCCAGCGTCGTCTGGTACCTCGTGTACGTCCGGCCCCGCGTCGACCGCGAGGGCGCCGCCACCGACGCCATTCGGAGACAGGTCGGCCGGGAGACGCTCGCCGACATCGAGTCGGCGGTCGCCGCCCGTCCCGACACCCGCGAGGTGCTCGTCGCGCTCACGAAGAACGTCGACGAGGAACGCGAGCGCTCGCTGATCGCCCTCGCCGCCGACCTCGTCCGCGGCGACGACGGCCGCGTGGTCGCCGTCCGCTTCGAGGAGATGCCCGACCAGGCGCCGCTCACCGAGGGCGTGACCGTCCAGTCGGACGCCGACCGGTCGTTCGAGACGCGTGTCGAGGCGCTCGGCGAGGAGCTGAACGTGGCGATCGAGGCCGACGAGATCGTGAGCCACGACACGAAACACGCCGTCGTCAACTTCGCGGCCCACCGCGGCGTGGACACGATCGTAAGCGAGCACGAGCCGCTCCGCCTCCGCTCGCGGCTGCTGGGCGACCCCATCGACTGGGTCGTCCGTCACGCCCACTGCGACGTGTTGCTCGTCGACAATCTCGGGTACGACCGCCCGCGGGAGGTCGTGCTCTCGGGCGACGTCGGGCCGTACCCGCCGCTTGCGGTCGACGTCGCCGAGGCGGTCGCCCGAGCGAACGACGGGCGGATCTCGCTGTGGTACCCCGGGGAGGAGGGCAACTCCGACGCCCGGCGGCGGCTGGTGGAGGACTACCGGGCGGAGCTGTCGGACCTGCTGTCGGTGCCGGTCGCCGCCGAGTCCGTGCGGACGGACGGCGGACGGCTTCGATCCCCCGACCTACTGATCCGGCGCGGCGCCGACCACCGGCTCCGAACCGTCCTGTTCGACCGACGGCCGGACCTCCCGAGTCCGGGCTGTACGACCGTCACCGTCTACCCACACGAGTCACGGCGCCCCGGGGTCGCGCGCCGCCTTATCGAGCGGTTCGCGTTCTGAGCGCGGGCGTCGCGACCGCACAGCTGTCTTGTTTTTATTGGACAATACTGGTGTCCGCGACTCGAGCACGACAGCACAACGTACAAACCCCGTTCGGCCGTACCGAACAGTAATGACTGACACCGCCGATATCGTCGAACATCGTCCGTTGATCATCGCCGGAACGGGCTCCGCGGGGCTGACAGCCGCCATCTACGCCGCCCGCTCGAACAACGACCCGCTCGTCTTCGAGGGCGACGAGCCGGGCGGACAGCTCACGCTCACCTCCGAGGTGGAGAACTTCCCGGGGTTCCCCGAGGGGATCAACGGCGCCGAGTTCATCAACGACGCCAAAGAGCAGGCGAAGCGCTTCGGCACCGACGTGAAGAACGGCGTCGTCGAGTCGGTGGACGATTCCTCGCGGCCGTTCCGCGTCGAGTTGACGAACGGCGACGTGTACACGGCCGACGCCGTCATCGCCGCCTCCGGCGCCTCCGCGCGGACGCTCGGTGTCCCCGGCGAGGACGAACTGATGGGCTTCGGCCTGTCGACGTGCGCGACGTGTGACGGCGCGTTCTTCCGCGGCGAGGACATGCTCGTCGTCGGCGGCGGCGACGCCGCGATGGAGGAGGCGAGCTTCCTGACGAAGTTCGCCGACACCGTGTACATCGCGCACCGTCGCGAGGAGTTCCGCGCCGAGGACTACTGGATCGACCGCGTGATGGACCACGTCGACGAGGGGAACATCGAGATCATGAGAAACACCGAGGTGACCGAGCTCCACGGATCCGCCGAGGCGGGCGTCGAGTCGGTCACGCTCGTGCGCAACCCCGAGGGCCACCCGACGGACAGGCTCGAGGAGCCGGACACCGAGGAGTGGGAGTTCGAGGTCGGCGCGGTGTTCTACGCCATCGGTCACACGCCCAATACCGACTACCTCGCGGACACGGACGTCGACCTCGACGACGACGGCTACCTGCAGACGGTCGGCGGTTCCGGCGGCGGCCAGACCGAGACGGGGGTGCCGGGGCTGTTCGGCGCCGGGGACGTGGTCGACTACCACTACCAACAGGCCGTCACCGCCGCAGGGATGGGCTGTAAGGCGGCCATCGACGCCGACGACTACCTCGAGGACCTGAAGCGCGAGGCGGCGGAGCAGGCGGAGGAGAACCCCGCGGCCGCCGACGACTGATCTCGGCGGAGTCGCCGGGCTCGCCGAGGGCTCGGAAACCGGGACCCACGGACCTTTACGTCCGGTGACCCTCCCGAGAGTCATGGTTGGAACTGAAACCTACACGATCACCGGTCCGGACGGCGACAGCGACGAGGTCGACCTCCCCGAGGGGCTCGTCGACATGCTCGCCGAACAGGGCGAGAACCCCAGCGAGGTCATCAGCGACGTGGTCCTGCAGGCGTTCGCCCAGCAGGCGCACGCCATCGCCCACCACAGCGAGGGCGATGCGCCCCAGGACGTGCTCGACATCAACGAGAAGGCGGAAGAGCTGTTCGAGGAGCGATTCGGACAGAGTCTCTCGGACGCGATGGGCCACTCGCACTAAGTTCCGCTCCGCGGGACCGCCCGTTCTCCCGTGCTACACCGACGTGATGGACAGCAGCGGCACCATCGCGCCGACCCCGACGAGGACGCCGGCGACGAGCTCGCGCCTGCCGTCGCCCGCGAGCCCCTCGCCCAGCTCCAGCGCTTCCGGGATGAACTCCGTGAGCACCAGGTACACCATCGCGCCCGCGGCGAAGCCGAACCCGACCGGGAGGAACCGCTCGGCGAGCGTGACGAAGTAGAACGCGATCACCGCCCCGACCGGCTGCGGGAGGCTGGAGAACACCGCCCACCAGACCATCCTCGGGGGCGACACGTCCATCGAGCGCAGCGGGATCGACACCGCGACGCCCTCGGGAACGTTGTGGATGGAGATGGCGACGGTCATGAACACCGCCAGCAGCGGCACCGCGGTGCCGAACAGGAGGATCCCGCCGGGCGTGTCGAACCCCAACTCCGCGAAGGAGACGCCGACGGCGACGCCCTCGGGGAAGCTGTGGACGGTGAGCACCCCGAGAATGAGCAGGAGCTTCTTGAAGTCCGCCTCCTCGTACACTCCGGGGTCGACTTCCGCCCCCTCGATCACCTCGTGGGCGACGACGACGAGCAGGACGCCCGAGAGCGCTCCGACTCCCAGCTCCAGCGGGCCGCCGTACGCGAGCCCCTCGCTCACCAGTCCGAACAGCGACGCGCCGAGCATGATCCCCGACGCGAAGCCCCACAGCACGACGTTCCACCGGTCGCCGATCTCCTCGACGAGGAAGAACGGGATCGCGCCCAGTCCGGTCGCGAGCGCGGTGATCAACCCCGCGAGAAACACGAAGACGTACGCGCCGAACTCCGCCATGTCCGACGGTTGTCGCCCCTCGCGCTTAACTACCACGGAACTGATATTTTCGGCCCGCCGAAACTCACGGGATGTCGGGGCGCGTCCGCTCGCCACGGACGGCGAGCGAGCGTCAGTCGGTTCGCCAGTCGCGGTCGGTCCGGTTGAGGCGGACGCAGCCGTCGTCGGTGACGACGACGAGGTCCTCGACCCGGACGCCGAACTCGTCGGTCAGGTAGACGCCGGGCTCGACGCTGAACACCATTCCGGGCTCGAGTTCGCGTTCGCCGCCGGCGACGACGTACGGCTCCTCGTGCACGTCGAGGCCGACGCCGTGGCCCGTCCGGTGGACGAACGCCTCCCCGTATCCTGCGCCCTCGATGACCTCGCGGGCGGCGGCGTCGACCTCGCCGGTCGTGACGCCCGGCTCGACCGCCTCGACCGCCGCGTCCTGCGCCTCGCGGACGACGCGGTGAACCTCGCGGAAGCCCTCGGGGGGCGACTCGTCGCCGAACACGAGGGTTCGGGTCTGGTCGGAGGGATACCCGTCGACGCGCGTGCCGAAATCGAGGACGACGGGGTCGCCGGCATCGATCACGCGGTCCCCGTGGGTGTGATGGGGCATCGCGCCGTTGGGTCCCGAGCCGACGATGGTCCCGAAGGAGACGCCGGTGCCGCCGTTGGCGACGAGGCGGTCCTCGACGTGGCGCGCGAGTTCCGTCTCGGTCATACCGACCACGTCGTCGCCGTCGGCGCGAAGCTCCCTGATCACCGCGTCGGCGGCCTCGCCCGCGCGGCGAAGCGCCGCGACCTCGGCGTCGTCCTTGGTCACTCGCAGGTCCGCGAGCACCTCGCTCGCGAGCCCCCACGTCGCGTCGGGGAGCACCCGTCGGAGGTCCTGCGTGAAGCGCGCGTGCATCGTGTCGTCGACGAGGACGTGCGGCGCGTCGTTCGCGAGCGCGAGGTCGGCCGCGACGGACTCGACCGCGGCGACGGGGTCCTCGTCGTCGCCCCACGTGCGCACGTCCGCCACGGTCGACTCGGCGCGCACCTGCTCGCCGGACAGTTCCGGGACGAGGAACACCGGGTCGGCGTCGGGCACGACGAACAGCAGGAAGTGGCGTTCGCTCGGGTGTTCGTCGAGCCCGGTGAGGTACCGCAGGTTCGTGCTCGGGAACAGGACGAGCGCGTCGTCGTCGTCGGCGGCGAGGCGGTCCCGCGCGGCGTCGAGTCGGCGGGCGTACGTCGCGTCGCCGGACGCGCCGTCGTGCGACGCGTCGGACGCGTCGGTGTCTGGATCGGGATCGGCCATGTGCGACGGTTCTCTCGCCGCCGAGTTGAACGCGTCGGAGGCGCTCGCGCTCAGTCCGCCCGGCCCGCCTCGCCGTCGTCGCCGCGGACGAACCGGTCGTACGCCGACAGGAAGTCCTCGTCCGACTCCGCGGTGCGCGCCCAGTCGGCGAGGCCGCGCTCCTCGTCGCTGCCGGGGATCGCGTTGTCGAGGGTGAACGCGACGATCCCGCCGACGCTGATCCCCGTGGAGCCGATGACGAACACGGTGTTCGCGACGACATCGGATCCGAGCACGGGACCGAGAGCGGGCACCGCGGCCATGCTCTGTGCGAAGAAGGCGGCGCCGCCGACGCCGTCGGGCGCGGCGGCGGCGACGTTCGAGAAGTACTCGGGGACGAACAGCCCGGCGAACAGCGAGACGCCGAGCACGAAGAGGTTCCGCTGGGAGTCGAGGTCGACGTACTTCAGGTTCGACAGGCCGACGCCGACGATCTGGCCGAACATCGCGACGTAGAGGCCGCCGACCACGGGGTCGGGGATGCTGGCGATGAGCGCGCCGAAGGGACCGAAGAAGCCGACGACGAGCATCGCGGCCGCGCCCACCTGCACGACGTACCGGGAGGCGACGCCCGTGAGCCCGATGGCGCCGATGTTCTCCGAGTAGGAGGTGGAGCCGCCCGCGCCCATCAGCCCCGCGAACACGTTGGCGACCCCCTCCATCCCGATGCCGTGGGTGATGCGCTTCTCGGAGGGGGCGCCGACGCCCGACAGGCGCGCGACGGCGTGGTAGTCGCCGAGCGACTCGATGATCGAGGCGACGACGCCCGCGAGCATCCCGACGACGAAGCTCGTCGTCACCTGCGGAACCCCCCACTGCAGCGGGTAGATGGCGACCGCCAGCGGCGCCTCCGCCACCGGGGCCAGGTCGACGTATCCCGGCGTTCCGGGCGCGTACACGCCCGCCGCCGACAGCGCCAGCGCGACCGCGTAGGCGACGACGATCCCCAGAAGCACCGGGAACAGTTGGAACGCTCGGGCGCGTTCGCCGAGGAACTGCGAGAAGGCGGCGATCAGGCCGAACGTGAACAGCAGCAACGGCCAGTTCTGCGTCGCGCTCGCGACCTGCGGCGCGGTGAACAGCGTCAGCCCGATGAGGACGATCACCGGCGCGATCACGACCGGCGAGAAGTACCGTCGGAGGCGCCCGACGAGCCCCAGATAGCCGATCGCGATCTCGAACAGCGCGGCGACGACGATCGCGCCCTGCAACTGCAACAGCGCCGCGCGCCACGCCTCGATCCCGCCGCCGGGCGGGTTCGCGACGACGACGCCGACGATCGCCAGCGCCGGCGCCAGCATCGAGAAGGGCGCGCCCTGCACGATCGGGTAGCGGTTGCCGAGCGTCGTCTGCGCGAGCGTCGCGATCCCGGAGACGACGAAGAACGTCCCGACGAACCGCGGGACGAACTGGTCGGGCATCCCCATCGCGCCCGCGAGGATCAGCGGGACGGCGATGTTCGCACCGACCATGGTGAGGTAGTGCTGGAACCCGAGCCCCAGCGACCGGAGCAGCGGTGGTCGGTCCTCGATCCCGTAGGTGATGAGCGATCCCTCGTCTCCGCCGGCGTCGTCCTCCCCTGGCATCTCTGCCCGGTCGTTCGGGTTCCGTCACTTCACCCTGCCGTTCTCGGGAGCGTCGTGTCCGTCGAGTGACGCTGCTATCGGACACCGCGGCGGCACCGCCCGGGTGCGCAAGGGATTTGTCGCCCCCGAGACACTCCCGCCCGTGGATCGGAACCGCCGCTGGCTGCTCGCGTGGGGACTGGGCTACGCCGCCGTCGGCGGCGCCTCCGTGCTCGTCCCGCTGTACGCCATCGCGTTGGACGCCAGCCTCGCGTTCGTCGGACTGATCGCCGCGACGGCGGCGCTCGTCGGGGTGCCGGGCGCCGTCGCGTGGGCGGCGCTGGCCGCCCGAACGGACCGCAGACGCCCGTTCGTCCTCGTCGCGCTCGGGGCGACCGCGGGCGTGCTCGCGCTCGTCCCGTTGGCGACGACGCCGGCCGCGGTGCTCGCGCTCAACGCCGCGCTGTGGTTCGTCATCGCCGCCGCGGTTCCCGTGTTGAACCTGATCGTCGTCGAGGGCGCGCCGGTCGACGAGTGGGACGGCCGAATCGCCTCGCTGAACGCCTGGCAGGGGTACGGCTGGGTCGCCGGCCTGCTCGTCGGCACCGCGTGGACGCTCGTCGTCCCCCGACTCGGCGTCGATCCGATCACGGGCCAGCGGCTCCTCTTCTTCCTCCTCGCGGTCGTCGCCACGGCCGCGCTCCTGCTGGCGCGAGTGTGGTACCCGGAGCCGTCGACGCTCTCGGCCGACCGCTTCCGCCGGCTGTACGCCCGGATCCCTCACGCGAACTGGGGCGCCGGCCGCTACCTTCGCGCGAGCCTCTACGGTCCCGCGCGGGTGTTCTGGGCGCTTCGAGCGCTCCGGACGGGGCGCCAGACCGGCGGTCGACGGTCCCCGCTCGCTCGCTTCTCCCCGTCGCTGCGGCGGTACGTCCTCGCGGTGGTCGTCTTCTCGCTTGGCTTCGCCGTCTTCTGGGGCCCGGTGCCGGCGTTCCTCGCCGAGCGCGTCGACGACGGGGCGGTGTTCGGCGTCTACCTCGCGGGCAACCTCGGCTCGGCGGTCTGCTACGGACCGGCGGGTCGCCTCGCCGGGCGCTACGCCCCGCGGGTCCTCCAGGCGGGCGCGCTCGCCGGCCGGGGGCTGCTGTTCCCGGGTGTCGCGGTCGTCGCCGCCGTCCTCCCGACGGCGGGGGCGCCGACGCTGGCGGGCTACGCGCTCGCGTTCGGGCTCATCGGGGTGACCTGGGCGTTCATCGCCGTCACGACCGCCGGGATCGTCGCCCGTCTCGCCGACGAGTCGACTCGGGGGGCCGCCCTCGGCGTCCAGGCGGCGGCGGCCGGGCTCGCCACGGCCGTCGGCTCGGCGGTCGGGGGCGTCATCGCGGGCGTCGCGGGCTACCTCCCGACGTTCTCGCTCGGGGCGGGGCTGGTGTTCGTCGGGCTGGCCGGCGTCCTCGTCGGCGAGTGAGGCCCCGTCGCTCGAGTGTCGTCCGCTACCGGCCGTCGAGAACCGAGTCGACCGTTTCGCGCGTCGGCAGCGCGGCCATCGCCCCCTGGGCGGTCGTCGCGCGCGCGCCGACGGCGTTCGCGAAGCGCAGCGCGTCCGAGAGCGACGCCCCGCCGTCGAGCGCCTCGATCGCCCCCGCGGTGAAGGCGTCGCCCGCGCCGGTCGTGTCGACCACGTCGGCGTCGAAGGCCGGATGCTCGGCGTGGCCGGCGCCCCACGGCGCGTCGGCGGTCGACCGGGCGTACGCCCCGGCCGCGCCGCGGGTGATCAGCGCGGTGTGGGGGCCGTCGGCGACGACCGCGGACGCGACGGCCTCGGCGGCCCCCTCGTACCCCGCGGGGTCGAGGTCCTCCGCGGACGCGACGACCACGTCCACGTCGGGAAGCGTCCGCGCGAGCGTGTCCGCGTAGTCGAACTCCCGCCACAGCGAGGGGCGCGCGTTCGGGTCGAACGAGACGGTGACGCCGTCCGGAACCCGCTCGAGCAGGTCGAAGACGGCCGAGCGCGACGGTTCGTGGGCGAACTCGACGCCGCCGACGTGGAGCCAGTCCACCGCCGCGAGCGCGTCGTCGCCGACCCGGCCGGGCGCCAGCCGGGTGCTCGCGGTGCCGTCGAGGTACAGCGAGAACGAGCGGTCGCCGTCGGCGTCGAGCGCGACGACCGCGAGGCCCGTCGGCGCGTCCGGGTCGCGCTCGACGTACGCCTCCGGGATCCCCTCCTCGCGGAGCGTCGCCGCGAGGAAGTCGCCGAAGCCGTCCCGGCCCAGTCTGGTCCACAGCGCCGGCGCCTCGCCGAGGCGCGCGAGACCGACGGCGACGTTCGCGGGCGCGCCGCCGGGCCGTCTGGCGTAGCTCCCGGCGTCGCCGTGGTCGCCCGATTCGGCCCCCTCGGGGTGGAGGTCGACGATGCACTCGCCGACGACCAGTCGGCTCACTCCCCGCCCTCCGCGCCGCCGTCGGCGTCGCGTCCGGCGTCCGCGCCGTCGACGGCACCCGAACCGTCCGCTCGGCCGGCCTCGGCCGCCGACAGCGACTCCTCGATCCGGTCGAGGCTGTGGCCGAGGTAGCCGGCGTCCCGGGTGAACACCTCCGCCGAGAGGGTCCCAATCCAGTCGTCCGGGAGCGCTCGAAACAGGCGCTCGAAGTCGACGAACCCCGACCCGATCGGGAGGTGCTCGTCGCTGGAACCGCGGACGTCGTTCAGGTGGACATGCGAGATCAGGTCGGCGTGGGCGTCGATCAGCGCCGCGATGCCGCCGTCGTCGCGGCCGTCGACCCGGGCGTGGCCGGTGTCGAGACACATCGACACGTCGGTGCGGTCGAGCAGCTCGTCGATCCGGTTCGTGTCGAAGCGCCCGTGAGGGATGTTTTCGGCGACCAGCTCCACGTCGCGGTCGGCGGCGTAGCCGTCGAGGTGGCGGACCGACTCGACGATCGCGTCGCCGACGGTCTCGTCGTCGTGGGCGGGCCCCCACGCGTCCGTCGTCGGGTGCAGGGTCGCCTTCGTCGCCCCGAGATCCGCCGCGAGGTCGAGGTGGGCCTCCAGCTCGGCGACGGCGCCCGATCGCACGGCGTCGAACGGGGAGCCGGGGTCGATCGATCCGAACGGGAGGTGGACCGTGCAGTCGACGCCGTGGTCGGACAGCGCCGTTCGGAGTTCGTCGCGGCGGGGGGCGAGCCGGTCGCGCGCGCCGGCGCCGTCGAGCATCACCTCGACGTAGTCGTAGCCGTGGTCGGCCGCGATCGCCACCGCGTCCGGGAGACCCATGCCGAGCTGCGTGACGAATCCGATGTCGACGTTCATACCGTCCGTACCAGCCGTCGGCACTTCGACCCAACGCATCGGTCGCCGATCCACCGCACCGCTCATGCCGTCGCGGGCCGCAACCCGACGCATGGAGGATCTCGGTCCGCTCGCGCCACACGTCGTGGACGCGGCGACAGCCGCCGGGGTCGACGAGTCCGCCGTGCGGGGGACGCTGACCACGATGCAGGCCGACGTGCGGGCGTATCCGGGCGTCGCCGACCTCGTCTTCGAGTACCGACGGGCCTTCGAGTACGACCCCCTCGTCCGTCGCGACGGCCGGGCGTACTACCTGCTCGTTCCGCCGCGCGTGTGGCACGAGTTCGCGGGGACGCTCGAGGCGTCCGCGGCCGTTCTCGCGGCGGCGCGGGCGGTTCACGACCGGGCGTTCACCGCGGGAACGGAGTTGCCACCGGAGGAACGGGGCGACTGGGAGCCGCTGGTGTTCGTCGCGTCGTCGTAGCTGCCGTTCCCCGTCGCGTTACCGCCCGCCGTCTGACGACTGCGACGTGGTGGTCCGATCGAACGGGGTCGCGTCGTCGTCCCCGCCGTCAGCGCGCTGGGCTCGGGTCCTGGTGACCTCCCACGGGTCCATCTGATCGATCGATCCCGTCGTGACCGACTCCGAATCGGCAGACCGTAGCCGGAGGACGACGACCGTCCCGACGTCGTCGATCGGTTCGTTCGTCGCCGCTTCGCCGTCGACGAATGCGAGTTCCCCGTCGACCCCGTTCACGATCCACCTGACGAGCCAGAGGCCCAGTCCGCTCGCGTGGCGGAGTTGAGTCTCCTGGCCCGACTCCACCGCCTCGCGGTCCTCCGCGGGGATCCCGGGGCCGTCGTCCGCGATCCGGAGCTCGATCGTTTCGGGTCCGGCGGACAGCGTGATCGACACCGCGGGACTCCTCCCGTCGTGGTGACGGTCGGCGTTCTCCACGAGGTTCCACACCGCGGTGGCGAGCAACTCGTCCGCGTACCCGACCGCCTCGTCGGCCTCGACGGTCACGGTCGTCTCCGGGAGCCGGTCGCGGGCGCGGTCGGCGACGTTCTCGACGACGCGCGCCACGTCGACGGGGCGACCGCCGTGGTCCGTCCGGCGAAGCGTCTCGTCGACCCCCCGAACTCGACTGCCCAGCGAGGCGAGTCGCTCGGCCGACCGCTGGATCCGCTCTGCGTGCTCCGTTACGCCGTCGCCCTCCGCCGCGATCACGTCCGCGTAGCCGTGCACGACGTTGAGTTCGTTTCGGAGGTCGTGCCGGAGGACACGCGTCAACACCCGTAGCCGCTGTTCGTACCGGTCCCTGCGGGTCTCGTCGCGGAGGTTCAGCAGGTAGCCGCCGATGTGCGGGTCGTGGAAGCGGTTCACGCCGACGCCGTCGAGCACACGCCAGCCGCCGTCGCGGTGCTCCACACGGAAGGAGACGCGGACGCGCTCGCCCGGCCGGCGGAGGCTCTCCGCGAACGGCTTCGCGACCGACCGCCGGTCGTCGGGGTGGATGTAGTCCGTGAACACCTCCCCCTCGAGCGTCTCCCTGTCGTACCCGAGGACGCTCTCGGCGGCGGGACTGACGTACTCGAGCACCCCGTCGGCGTCGGCGACGGCGACGATGTCCTCGGAGTGCTCGACGTACGCTCGGTACCGCTTCCGGATCCCCCGCTGCTCGGTCACGTCACGGAACACGAGCAGCTGGAACCCCTCCGGTCCGAGGGACTCGCAGGTCGCCTCGAAGTACGTCGGGTCCGGAGTCGGATCCCCGAACCCGCCGTCGTCGGCGTCGGGGTCCGTCCCGTCGAGGACGACCTCGGCGTCGTCGCCGTCGTCGAGCAGCCCGGACTCGACGACGGCGACGGGCAGCGCGGCCCCGGCGTCGTCGCCGACCCAGTCGTCGCCGAGGGCGAACACCTCCCGAGCGGCCGGGTTCGCCTCGATCACGTGGTCGTCGTCGTCGACGACGACGACCGCGTCGTCGAGCCCGGCGAACACCGTCTCGTGGGCGACCGAGGCGACGTCGAACAGGTCGTATCTGGCCATCGCGATCAGCAGCGCGACGCTTCCAGCCCCGAAGCTCAGCGGCGTGAGGTCGACGGGGGGCAGCCACGACGGCCCGAAGACGAACAGCGAGATCGTCCCGATCGGGATCGCGGTGCCGACACACAGGACGACCGTCTGGGATCGATACGCCCCAGACGAGCGAAGCGCCGCCCGGCTCAGCACCGCGACGAACGCCACCCCGGCGAGCACGCCGTAGACGGCGTGCGCGATGAGCGCCGGGCCGGGCTCGCCGACGAGCACGACTGTCCCGAAGGCGCTGTGCGGCTCGATCGCGGCGAAGAAGACGCCGCTCGGGTTCACGACGACCAGCGCTCCCGCGACCGCGGGCTCGGCGGCGAGCGCGGCGATCCGCGGTCCGCTCAGCCACTCACCGTGGCCGGCGTACGTGACCGCGAACACCAGCGCGGTGCCCACGATCGGCAGCGAAACGATCCACTTCAGGCGGAGCAGTCCCTCCGCCGTGACCGTCGTCCCCGCCATCGACTGGAGTCCCAGCGTGGCCGACCAGGCCGCGACGAGCAGCAGCGTCGCCGTGATCGCGGCGCCGGCGTGGTCCGTCCGCTCGCGGGTCCGCACGTACGCGAGCGCGCTCGCACTCGCTGCCAACAGCGCGGAGCCGGCAGTGGCTGCGAGGAAGACGTCTGACACGTGGACCATTGACGAGGGGTGTCTCCCGGTGGTCGGGGTCGGTTGATAAAGGCGGCTCCAGAATTATCAGAACGGATTCGCGGAGTTGCTAGACGCGACGGTGGCACCCGGTCGCGGTCGGGGGCCCGTCTACAGTCCGAGCTGGCGGCCGATGATGAGGTGTTGGATCTCGCTGGTTCCCTCGCCGATCTCCATCAGCTTCGCGTCGCGGTAGAACCGCTGGGGCGGGAAGTCGGTGGTGTAGCCGTAGCCGCCGTGGACCTGCACCGCGTCCTCGGCGACCTCGCGGGCGGCCTCGCTGGCGTCCAGTTTCGCGAGCGCCGACGCCCGCGTTACGTCCTCGCCGTCGTCGTACATCGCCGCGGCCTTGTGGGTGAGCAGCCGCGCGCGCTCGGTCTTGCGGTGCATGTCGACGACCATGTCGCGGACGGCGTCGAACTTCGAGATCGGCTCGCCGAACTGCTCGCGCTCGCCGGAGTACTCCTTGGCGGCCTCGTATGCCCCCTGCGCCAGGCCCGTCGACAGCGCAGCGATGGAGATCCGCCCGCCCTCGAGCGTCTTCATGGTCTGGGTCCACCCCTCGCCCTCCTCGCCGAGCAGGCGCTCGGCGGGGAGCCGCACGTCGTCCAGCCGGATCTCGCAGGTCGGCGAGGAGTTGAGCCCCATCTTGTCCCAGACGGTCGTCACCTCGAAGCCGTCGTCGTTCTCGGGATCGACGATGAACGTCGAGATGCCGTCGTAGCCCGCGTCGGGGTCGGTGACCGCCTTCACGAGCACGCTGTTGGCGACGTTTGCGTTCGTGATGAACTGCTTCGTGCCGTTCAGCACCCACTCGTCGCCGTCCCGCTCCGCCGTCGTGTCCATGTCCGAGGCGTCCGATCCGGAGCCGGGTTCGGTGAGCGCCCACGCGCCCATCCCCTCGCCCGCCGCGAGCGGTCGCAGCCACTCCTCCTTCTGCTCGTCGGTGCCGAACAGTTCGATCGGCTTCGACCCCAGCGAGACGTGTGCCGCGTACGAGAGGCCGATGCCGCCGGAGACACGACCCAGCTCCTCGGTGACGAGCGCGTACATCAGCTGGTCGCCGCCGAGGCCGCCGTACTCCTCGGAGACCGGGACGCCCATCATGTCGAGCTGCCCGAGCTGCTCGAAGACCGCCTCGGGGAACCGGTGCTCGTCCTCGATCTCCTGTGCGATGGGAGCGATCTCCTCCTCACAGAACTCCCGAACTTGGTCCCGGATCATCCGGTGTTCCGCGGGGACGTCGAAGTCCATAGGCAAGTCTTGCGAACCCCTCGGTATAACTCGTCCGGAGCGACTCCACGATCCGTGTCGTGCCGTGTCGGTCCCCGCCGAGCTATCACGGCTGAGATCCTACCCGATCCGGTTATTAGGTACCGAGGGGCCCGATAGATCGATGCCGCGCTTCCTCGACCGCTCCTCGACCGACGACCGCCTCGGTCCAGCCGTGGTTCTCGCAGTCGGCGGGGGCTTCCTCGCGGCTCACATCCTTCACGTGTTCGGGGAGGGAGAGGCGATTCGGGAGTTCCTGTTCGGTATCCTCATCCCGATGCTGCTGTCGGCCGCGGTCGTCGCCGGGGGGCTGTGGCTGTGGCGCGGCGAGTACGGCGGCGGGCGACGACTGCTCGTCGGCGTCTGGTGTCTCGTCGGCACCGCCGCGCTGTCTGCCGGTGCGGTCCTCATCATCCTGTACCAGTACGCCGAGGGGGCCGCCGTGAGTCACTGGCAGTTCGTCATCATCAACGCGTCGTCGCTCGGGTCCCTCGTCGGGTTCGTCGTCGGCGTCTACGAGGTCAGACAGCGCGTCGCACGCGCGGAGGCCGACCGTCTCTCTCGCCGCCTCACCGTGTTGAACCGAGTCCTCCGACACGACATCCGGACCAACGCAAACGTCATTCAGGGCAACGCACAACTGCTCGCGGAGGAAGCCGCCGGGACGGCCGAACGGGCTGACCGCATCTATCGACGGGCCGAGGACTTGGTCGACCTGGGACGACACGCCCGCGACATCGAGCGGCTCCTGGAGGACCACGACGAGGACCTTCGAACGACCGACATCGCCGCGGTCGTCGAGACGCACGCCGACCGGCTCCGCGAGGAGTATACGGACGCGGAGGTGACCGTCTCTGTCCCCGACAGCGCCGTCGTCGCCGCCCACCCGCTCACGGGGACGGCGATCGCGAACGTTCTGGAGAACGCGCTCGAACACAACGACGGACCGTCACCGCTCGTCGACGCGGCCGTTCGTCGGGACTCGGCCGGCGCCGTCAGCCTGCAGGTCCGCGACAACGGACCGGGGATCCCGGAGGCCGAACGGGCCGTTCTCGAGCGCGGGTACGAGACCGATCTCGAGCACACCAGCGGGATCGGGCTCTGGCTCACGAACTGGACCGTCAGAGCCTCCGGCGGGAGAATCGAGTTCCGTGACGGTCCCGACGGCGGTAGCGTCGTCGACATTCGGTTCGAGGGGTCGCCGACGGTCCCCACACGGACGGAGCAGCCTGCAGACTGATCGGCGCAACTGTTTATTTCCCTCGGCAAGTAAGCGGCGCCCATGGACCTCCAGCGTCTCCTCCGCGGAACCGTCGAGTGGGGCCGTCTGGAGGCGGTCGCGCGCGAGCTCGCCGTCCGCTACGGCGACGGAGCCGCGCGCGTCGAGTTCCTTGAGGCCGACAACTGGCTGTCGACCCCGTTCATCCTCCATACGGGCGGGGAGCCGTACTTCGTGAAGGTGGTGAGCCGGCAGAACTCCGTCGTCCACGCGCTGTTCACCGCCGGGCGCAACCTGGGCGCGTTCTCCTCGGGCACCGAGGGGTTCTTCGAGCACTTCGGCACGCCCGCGGAGATGGCCCGTCACGAGCTGGAGGCGACCGAGCGGATGCGCGCCATCGGCGTCAACGCGCCCGAGCCGGTCGAGGCGCTGGAGGTCGACGGGCTGGGCGTGCTCGTCGTCGAGTACCTCCCGGCCTTTCGGCCGCTCGATGAACTCGACGGCGACGCCGAGCGCGAACTGGCTCCGGAGCTGTTTCGATCGCTCAGACGCCTGCACGACAACGGGCTCGCCCACGGCGACCTCCGCGCGGAGAACGTGCTCATCCTCGACGGCGACATCTACTTCATCGACGCGACGAGCGTCCGGAAGCCGGGGGGACTGGACGCACGCGAGTACGACCTCGCGTGCGGACTGGCGGCGCTGGAGCCGCTCATCGGCGCCGCCGACGCGGTCGTGGCGGCGCTGTCGGCGTACCCACGCGAGGACGTATTGGCGGCTCGCGAGTACCTCGACTTCGTCGCCATCCGCCCGGACCACGATTTCGACGGGCCGGGGCTCAAAGGCGAGATCGAGAAGCGCGCGACCGACGGTGAGCCGAGCGAGCCGTGAGTTCGGGCGACTCACGGGACGGCCGCGCGGCCGCCGCCCGGTACGGTAGCCGTCGGCTCACTCCTCGGTGATCTCGATGGCGACCGGACCGTCGCCACCGTCGGCGGCGCCCCGCTCGTCGGGGGCGGCCTCGGCGACGAACTCCTCGAGGTGAGAGACGTTCCACGTGTTCGCCCTGAGGAACGTGTCGAACACCGGCCCGACGACGGGGATCGACCCGAGCACCGCGTCGGCGGTCACGTTCGCGAGCATGCGGACGACCGTCGTCAGCGGCACGCCGAGGTAGGCGGCCTCGACGACGATGTACAGCGAGACGCCGGCGGCGACCGCGTCGCCGGCGCCGGGGACCACACCGAGCACCGGGTCGAGACCGACCCACGTGTTCGTCCCCGGGACCCGGACCGCCTCGTCCATGAGCCGAGCGACGGTCTTCACGCGTCGCAGCGCCGGCTCGTCGACCGATTCGGGCAGGTCCATCGTGAGCGACTCGGCGGCTGTCATGGCCGTGTCGAGGCGGCCACGAGGAAAGGCTCTTGCGGCGGTGACGGGCCGGCGAGAATCCGCGGCGACGACGACGCGGGGACGCGCTCTCCCGCAAACCCGGGACCGACCGCGGGATCGCACCCGGCCGGCGACGAACTTCCAGCACCTATATGACGCCGGTGGCGCAAGATTTGCCCATGAGTCGAGACGACGGCGTCTACCAGCACTACATCGACGGCGAGTGGACCGACGGCACGGGCGAGGAGACGTTCACCAGCCGGAACCCCGCCGACGGCGAGGAGTTGGGCGAGTTCCGCCGCGGCACCGAGGCCGACGTCGACCGCGCGGTCGCGGCCGCCGACGAGGCATTCGACGAGTGGAAACAGCTCTCCCACATCGACCGCGCCGAGTACCTCTGGGACATCTACCACGAGTTGAAAGAGCGCCACGACGAACTCGGCGAGATCGTCACCATGGAGTGCGGGAAGGAGATCTCCGAGGGGAAGGCGGACGTGACCGAGGCGTGGCACATGGTCGAGTGGGCCGCGGGAGACGCCCGCCACCCCAAGGGCGACGTGGTTCCCTCGGAGATCCCCAGCAAGGACGCCTACATGCGCCGCAAACCGCGCGGTGTGGTGGGCTGCATCACCCCGTGGAACTTCCCCGTCGCTATCCCGTTCTGGCACATGGCCGTCGCGCTCGTCGAGGGCAACACGGTCGTGTTCAAGCCCGCCGAACAGACGCCCTGGTGCGCGCAGATCCTCGCGGAGATGTTCGAGGACGCCGGCGTTCCCGACGGCGTGTTCAACCTCGTCCAGGGCTTCGGCGACGCGGGCAACGCGATCGTCGAGGACGACCGCGTCGACACGGTCCTGTTCACTGGCTCGGCCGAGGTCGGCCACAAGATCGCGGGGAAGGTCGGCGGCGAACCCGGCAAGCTCGTCGCCGCCGAAATGGGCGGCAAGAACGGGATCGTGGTCACCGAGAACGCGGATCTCGACGTGGCGGTCCACTCGGCGACGATGTCCAGCTTCAAGACGACCGGACAGCGGTGCGTGTCGAGCGAGCGCCTGATCGTCCACGAGGACGTGTACGACGAGTTCAAGGAGCGCTTCGTCGAGAACGCCCGGAACGTCGCGGTGGGCGATCCATTGGACGAGGACACCTTCATGGGCCCGCTCATCGAGGAGGAGCACAAACGGAAGGTGTCGCAGTACAACCAACTCGCGAAAGACGAGGGCGTGAACGTGCTGGTCGACCGCGAGGAACTGGACGACTCGGAGATCCCCGACGGACACGAGGACGGCCACTGGGTCGGGCCGTTCGTCTACGAGGCCGACGCCAAAGCGGACCTGCGATGCACCCACGAGGAAGTGTTCGGGCCGCACGTTGCGCTGCTGAAGTACAGCGGGGACATCGAGGAGGCGGTGGAGATCCACAACGACACGGAGTACGGGCTCGCCGGCGCGATCATCTCGGAGGACTACCGGCAGATCAACTACTACCGCGACAACGCCGAGGTCGGCCTGGCGTACGGCAATCTGCCGTGCATCGGCGCGGAGGTCCAGCTGCCGTTCGGCGGGGTGAAGAAGTCGGGCAACGGCTACCCCTCCGCACGGGAAGTCATCGAGGCGGTGACCGAGCGCACGGCTTGGACGCTCAACAACTCCAAGGACATCGAGATGGCGCAGGGCCTCTCCGCGGACATCAAGACCAAGGACGACTGAGGGACCTCCCCCGACGGGCCGTGTGATCGCCGAGGCCCGGGTCGTCGCCGCCGCGGTCGTTCCCGACGTGGCCGTCGTACGAGCGACTCCAGTCGTCGCCGCGACGGGCCGATCGCCGCTGCTGTGCGTCGTGGGATCCGCTCCCGCCGGCACGGCGACGACCGGTGCGGCCGAGGCGACGGGCGCAACGCGGGTAGTGCATGGTGCGTCGCGTACGTCTGGCCGGACCGTGGGTGAGGTACGGTGCGTCGCGTCCCTCGCCGCCGTCGGACCGCGGTTCTGTGCGGTACCGGAACCGTGGGGCCGGAGCGGGAGTGGGAGCGGGAGTTGCTCCGGCCGGCCCGCACGGATGGGCAAACGTGCCGTCGCGCGGACGGTTCCGGTTCGCCGGGGACGGCTGTCCCCGGCCCGCGAAGCCGAACGAACCGACCGAAACGGCCGGTACGCCCGAACACGCTGGGGAGTGCGTTCGGACGAGGTTCGGTCCCGCGGTAGTTCAAACGGTGCGCGTCCAGTACTTGAACGCACCGTCGAGATTATCGAATATGATTCTCGATCGACCGGTGCGGTTTAGCCGACGGGCCCGGACGGTGTCCGTGTGTTCGAGTCGACGTTCTCCGAGACGACGCGGCGCGATTGGACGGACGACGGTGGCGCGACCGGGGACGCCGACGGCGGCGGCGACGCCGACGTGACGACCCGGATCGCGACGGTCGGCTGCGGCAACTACGCGCGCTCGGTCTCGATCCCGGCGATGAAGCGCGGCGAGTACGCGGCGCCGACGGTCGTCGTCAGCGGCGACCCGGAGAAGCGCGCACGCCTCGCCGACGAGTTCGGCGTCACCGCGATCGGCTACGACGAGTACGACGCCGGCGTCGCGAGCGACGAGTACGACGCCGTCTACGTCGCCACCCCGAATCGGCTCCACCTGCCCCACGTCGAGACGGCCGCCGACCACGGCAAACACGTCGTCTGCGAGAAGCCGCTCGAGGCGACCGTCGAGCGCGCCGAGCGACTCGTCGCCGCCTGCGACGACGCCGGCGTCCGGCTGATGACCGCCTACCGGATGCAGACCGACCCCGTGATGCGGCGCCTGCGGGAGTTCGTCGCCGCCGGCGGCATCGGCGACCTCCAGCGCGCGTCCGGCGACTTCACGTTCCCGGTGCTGGGCGGCGACGCCGGCCCGGACCAGTGGCGCCTCGACGGCCGCCTCGCGGGCGGCGGCGCGCTGTACGACGTGGGCGTGTACCCGCTCAACACCGCGCGGTTCCTCGCCGGGGACGACCCGGTCGCCGTCTCGGCGACGACTCGGTCGCCGGATCCCGCGTTCGACGAGGTCGATCAACACGTCGACTTCCGGGTCGAGTTCGGCGCCGCCGACGGTGTCGGCGACGGCGACGCGGACGGCATCGACGGCTGGATCGGGAACTTCTCGGCGTCGTTCTCGGGCCACCCGAACACGTCGTTGGAGCTGCTCGGGAGCGACGGACGGGTCGCGGTCCGGTCGGCGTTCCAGCCCGGAGCGGACCGCGAGGTGACCGTGGAGACGGGCGAGGGAACCGTGGAACTCGCGGACGCCGGCGCCGACGAGACGGTGGAGGAGTTCGACTACTTCGCGCACGCGGCGGCGACCGGCGGAGACATCGATCCCGACGGGACCGACGGACTCGTGGACATGCGGGCGCTGGCGGCGGCACAGGAATCGGCGCGGACGGGAAGGCGGGTCGAACTATAGCACGGCGGTCCCGCTGGTGGGCTGACGCGTCGCGGCGAACGAAGGTGGGGGTGGGGAGGCGGTGGTGCGCGCGTCCGTCGCGGTGGACCCCTGACCGCGGGTCGGGCGCGCGCAGTCGCGTCGGTGCGGCGGCGCGGATCTCGGGTGTGCCAGCTTACGACGAGAAAAGCGTCGGTTCGCCGGCATCGAGTTGTATCCCACTCACCGTGATAAATGCTCCGGCACCGGGCGGCGAGGATCGGATCGACAGCAACGGTTATACCCGCGCACGGAAAGCGTTCGATATGGCTCGCTTCAGGGCCGAGGCGCTGGTCGGCGGCGCCGAGGGCCTGCTGTCACAGCCGCGCCGTATCGTCGACCACCGCCGGCTCGGGGCGCCGGGCGACACGATCGACGCCGATGCCGACGCCGACATCGACGGCGGGGGGAAGCTGCTCCGGGTCGAGGAGGTTCCGCTGGCGCACGTCGACGTGGAGCCCGACGTCCGCGAGCGCCTCTGTCAGCTCCTCGACGACGAGTACACCGTGTTCGTTCACCACGTCGAGTAGCTCGGCTCCCGGGTTCGCCCGCCGTCGACGGCCGTCGCTTCCCGAGTCAGTAGTCCCGTCTGTCGCGCAGCGCCGGGAACTCCTCGCGAACGCGCTCGACGCGACCGGGCTCGATCTCGGCAGAGACGAGCGCCGGCTCGTCGCCGGTCGACGCCAGCGTCGTTCCCCACGGGTCGTACACGGTCGACCGGCCGAGCAGCTCCGCCTCCTCGAAGTCCCCCGAGCCGTTCGCCGTCGCGACGTACGCGAGGTTCTCGATGGCTCGCGCACGCGGGAGCGTCCGCCAGTGCTCGACGCGTGGGTACGGCCACGCGCTGGGGACGAGCACGAGGTCGACGCCGGCCTCGCCGTCGCCGCCGTCCGCGAGCGCACGGAACTGCTCGGGGGACCGCAGGTCGTAACACGTCGTCACGCCGATGCGAACCCCCGACAGGTCGACGACCGGCAGCGCCTCGCCGGGCGTGAGCAGTCGCGTCGCCGCGGACTCGTAGCCGAACAGGTGGTGCGTTCGGTACACTGCGCGCCGGTCGCCGTCCGAGTCGAACAGGACGGCGGTGTTCGCGAGGCCGTCGTCCGCGGGCACGTCCTCGCCGGCGTCGGCGCTCTCGGCGAGGTCCTCGACGATCGAACCGGCGAGCAGGGCGACGTCGTGGTCCCGAGCGGCCTCGGCGAGTCGAGTCAGGATCGGTCCCGACAGGGGCTCGGCGCCGCGTTCGTACGCGTCGAACGCGAAGTAGCCGACGGTCCACAGCTCCGGAAGCGCGACAAGATCCGCGCCGCGGTCGGCGGCGTCGGCGACCGCCGCCAGCGCCCGATCGAGGTTGCCGTCGCGGTCGGCCGCGCGGACCTCGATCTGTGCGAGCGCGAGCCTCACGCGAGTCCCAGATCCCGCTCCAGAGCGCGTTCGAGGTTGTCCAACTCGTCGCCGAACTTCCGTTCGAAGAACGACTCGACCCCGGGGAGGCGGCCGTCGACGACGAACTCGTTGACGAGGCGGGCGCGACCGTCCTCGGTCTCGGAGACCGTGTGCTCGCCCGTCACGCGGAACGCCCGGGACTTCCCGACGAACTTGACGTACTCGGGCGGGTCCTTGCGGACCTCCTCCGTCTCGACGGCGATGCTCGATCGGATCACCGGGATCGGCAGGCGGACGTGCCACGTCGCGGTCCCCTCCTCGTCGACCTCGTACTCGTCGACGACGCTGATCGCCCCGGCACGTTTGGCCGGATCGGAGATGAACGCCCAGACGTCCTCCGGGTCGGCCTCGAAGATGAACTCCCGGCGTACACGCACGGTCATCGAACCGACGTACGTGCGGGGGGCGAAAAAACGGGGCGGTTCGCCGGAGCACCCGGTCGCCCGCGGGAGTCGCGTCGGCGGTCACGACGACCCACACCGCGTTCGTCCGGCGCGGAGGGGTCTCCCGGGGCGGCGACGGGCGGACGCGGACGGCACGGGTCGAGGGGCATCGAGGGCCGACGGCTACGGGAGCTCGACACGCCAGGTGGTCGAGCGGGCACGGCCCCACTTCTCGATGTCGACCTCCTCGGACTTCTCGGCGAGCGTCGGGAGGCGGGTGCCGACCTGCTTGGCGGAGAGGCCGATGGCCTCCGCGATGTTCTTCGCTCGGAAGTACTCCTCCCCCCGGGAGACGCTGTCGCGCAGGTACGCGAGGATGCGCTTCTCCTCGTCGGTGTACTCCGTCATTTGTGCTATCTGAGTGTAGGGTTCGAGCGTTCTTAACGCTTCCCTCACACTCTCCGGTCGGGATCGACCGACGACGTGACGCCCCGTATCAGACGTCGAACGCCTGCAGCGCGACGACCGCCAGTATCGCCGCGGTCAGCGCCAGCGCGAACCCCCACGCCATCACGGCTTGGGACGCGCCCGCGAGCATGAACCCCGCGCCAACCACGGCGAACGCGCCGAACACGAGCGAGACGCCGATCGCCTTGTCGCTCTCGAGAGTCTCGGTTTCCATACGCGAGGCTCCGAGGGAGCGCACCTAACGCTTGCGGATGCGGGGCACATCCCGGGCTCCGGGTCTGTCGCCCAGTCGTCCCTCGCCGACCGACGCTCCGGCCCGAAACCGCGCACGGAACTCGCCAGCGCCGACAAGGCTTTGTCCTCGGGCGGTCACATCCGGGTATGTTCCGGAGTCCATCCGCTCCTGATCGAGTTCTCGGACGGTAACGTAACCGCCTCCCCGGACGGCGATGGCATCGTCGTGGAGGTGGACGGCCAGACACACGAACTGACACGCGAGGCCGCAGCCGACCTGCTGGAGTCGCTGGGGGACGCGTTGACCGAGCGTCGGGAGTTCTTCCGCACCGCCGGCGAGTTCCGTACCGACGGGAGCTACGTCGTCTCGCGCAAGGCCGCCGACTCCGCGGGCAACGCGAAGGTGTTCGACTCCCTCGAGGAACTCGTCCGGCTGTACGACCGGCTGCCGGACCGGTTCGACGCCGACGACGTCGGCCGAACCGGGATCACCGGGTCGCGACGACACATGCTGATCCGACACTTCGCCGAACACCCGGCGTTCGACTGTCGGATCCGCCGTCGAAACCCCCTCAGCGCCGAGAAGACCGAGCACGACGAGGGGACCGAGACGGCCGCCGAGGCGGAGGAGTAGGGCCGCGACCGCGAACGTGTCGCGGTCGTGGGTCTCGCCGTTTCGCCGTTCCGCCGAGGCTCCCCGCGGTCGACCTCGCCCTACTCGCGGGTCGCTACGCTCCCCGTTCGGTTTCCGGGACCTCCCGAGGTCGGTCCCGCTCTCTTATCCGCGGCGCGGCACGGAGACCGCGCCGCCGTTACCCGAGACGCTCGGCTCCGCCTCGCGTCTCGCCCTACACGATCGTCACGAACTCGTTCTCCTCGTTGAGCGCGAGGTTCGCGGCCACCTCCGCGATCCGCATCGCGTACTGGGCGGTCTCTTGGAGGCTGACGAGCACCTCACGCACCTGCAGTAGCTGCGCGTTCGACATCTCCGGGAGGTCCGTGAGGATGTCCTGTTCGCGGTCCTTCAGCTCCTGGAAGAGGTACTTCACCTCGATGGTGAGCGCGTAGTCGCGCTTGACCGCCGACTCGACGGCCATCTCGGTGATCTCGTCGACCTGATCGGTGAAGTCGCGGATGCGCCGCATCGTCGACTCGTCCACGTCGAGGGTGTTGCCATCGGCCTCCATCGCGATCTCGGCGATGTCCTCGGCGTTGTCCGCGATGAGTTCGAGGTTCTTCGCGATCGAGCGGTAGCCGATGAGCGGGAACCCCGAGTCGAGGCCGACGGCGCGCGCGAGGTTCGGGTTCTGGTAGGCCGTGAAGATGAGCCGCAGGAGGAGGACGAAGATCTTGTTCGCCTGCCGCTCGCGGTTGAGCGCCCGCTGGGCGAGGTCGGCGTTGCCGTGCGCGAGCGCCTTCACTGCCTCCCCGCGCATCGTCGATCCGGTGTTCTCCAGCCGCTCCAGCAGGTTGTCGAGCGTGAAGTCCTCCGGGTCCACCGAACACCGAATGGCGATGTTCTCCGGGGTCTCCTCGATCACGCCCAGCCCCATGAGCTGGGTCTCGGCCTTGTACACCGCGTTGATGTGGTCCGAGCCGAGCGCGCCCTCCTTCGTGGTGATGTTGATGACGCGCCGCCCGAGCACGTACTGCGCGAGGATCGCGCGTTCCAGGGCGTCCGCGTCGAGGTTGTCGGCGTGCAGCGTCGCCTCCGCGTCCTCGGTGCTCGCGGACTCGGGCAGCACTGTCAGCGTCCCCTTGCCGCCCATCCGGAGCGACACCTCGTCGCCCTTTTCGACGTTCTGTTCTTTCGCCCACTCGGCCGGCAGCGTCATCGCCAGCGTCGAGGGGCCCAGCCGCTGGACCTTCCGCGTCTCCATACGCGAGGCGAGTCTCTATACGACCTTAACCTTGACCCTATGTTCATTATATACGTATGCGAGTGTGTAAGGATCGACCCTCCGGTTCAAGTGCCGGACGGCGTCGAGACTCACACGACCTTCATCATCCGACGCTCGAAGCGCCCGACGCGCACCTTCACCCACCCCCGGAGCGCCTCGTCGAGCTCGGGATCGTCCGTGTCGACGCGCAACACCCGTAGATCGTCGAGCTTGTCGCGGGAGGCGACGACCTCCAGATCGCACTCGCGGATCACCGCCGGCGACAGCTGCGGATTGCCGCGCCCGAAGACGAACCCCTGTCCGCCGATGGGGGTGACGACGATGACGTTGTCCTCGCCCAGCGAGTCGAGGATCTCCGCCTCCGCGGCGTCGAGCGCGAGTACGTCGCCGTCCCGGAACACGTCGACGCCGATGGGCGACCCCTCGAACCCGAGGTGCTCCTTCACCTCGCCGACGGTCGAGCCGGGGCCGAGCACCCACGTCGTCCCCGGCCGTGCGCGCACGTCGTCGGCGACGCCGGTCGCCAGCGACTCGACGGTGCCGCCGCCGGTCTGCTTGCCCGCCTGCAGCTGTTCGGCGACGGGGACGTGCGCGACGGCGCGCAGTTCGGGGTGGACCTCGCCCTCGCGGTACTCGTCCTCGTCGATGTCCATCACCTCGCGGCGCTCGGCGCGTTCGAACGTCGCGGCCACGTACGCGGCGTCCTCCGGGGAGACGGCGAACACCGACGAGTACACCTTCACCCCCGCGGGCACGCCGAGCATCGGGACGTCGCTCCCCTCCAGCGCCTCCGCCACGTCCGCGGCCGTTCCGTCGCCGCCGACGAACAACACGAGGTCGGCGCCGGCCTCGCGGAACGCCTCGACCGCCGCGGCCGTGTCGTCGGCCGCCGTCTCTTCGTCCGCGGGCGTCCCGAGCACGTCGGGGTCGAAGCCGGCGTCGCGGACCTCGCTCGCCCCCATCGGGTCGCCCCACGCCAGCAGTTCTGCGTCGGGGGCGCGCTCGGCGAGGGCGTCGAGCGCTCGGCGGGCACGGTCGGGCGCTCGCGGGTCGGCGCCGCGGGCACGGGCCTCGGCGACCTTTCCGTCGGTGCCCTTCAGCCCGACCCGGCCGCCCATCCCGGCGACGGGGTTGAGCAGGAACCCGATTCGCATGTCGATCGGAGGACGCGCCGGCGACAAAAGCCCGCCGGCTCGACGGGTCGCGTCGCTGTCGGGAAGCGGTTCATCGACGACGGAGAACGGAGTCGGTGCGGGAACGAGCGGACGAACGAACGCTGTGCGGACGGCTTACAGGAGCGAGACGCCCAGCGCGTACGGCCACGGCGCCGACGCGAGCGCGAGGAACGCCAGGGACGCGCCCGCCATGACGGCGTTCTTGAGGAACGAGGTCATCTCGTCCTGCTGCTGGTCCTCGGGCACCGCCCAGAAGTCGTGGATCGTGACCGCCGACACCAGCAGGAACACAGCGAGTCCGCCGGCAGCGAGCGTGACGAACGCGCCCGTGGCGACGCCCAACCCGCCGAATATCAGCAGGCCGCCGGAGAACAGCGTCGCGAGCCGGGGCGCGGGGATCCCCTTCGCCTCCGAGTAGCCCGCGAGGCCGTCGGTCATCATGAAGTGGTTCAGTCCCATGAACGCGAGGACGAAGCCGAACAGGAGCCGCGCGAGGAGGAAGACCTCCGCGGAGCCGGCGCTGTTGAACAGGTCGGACGCACCCTGAAGCAGGATCGTATCGAGCATCACTCCTCCGTACACGTCCGCCCAACTTATTATTTCCCTGACATGGAAGTAACCGGGTTACGCCCGCGTCACCGTCACGCTGAATCCCGTACGCGACTCTCTGGGCGGTTCTCTCGAACACGACTCCGGTCCACTGTCCGTGGCGGCCGTATATATCAGTATTCTATCAATACGTTGGGGGCCGCGGCGGTCGGGTCGCGACCGCCGGTGGCGACGGAGGTTTCCCCGTTCGGGCCCACCGTTCTCCCATGTACACGGGGCGAACCGAGCAGCCGTGTTGCCTGTGTGATTCCCCGGAGACGGCCGCTCGCATCGACATCCCGCCGCGGGCGGTTCAGTTGATGAAACACGCCGATCCGATCGCCTGGCGGGACATCGTCGGGGAGGTGTCGATCCACTTCTGCGAGTCCGACTGGGAAACGGTCACGGACCTCGTCGTCGACCTCGGAATGAACCCGCTCTCTCGGTGCAACGTCGCTCGAGCGTCGTTCGACCTGCGCGAGGACTTCGAGGCGTTGCTGAACGACACCCGGGACGAACCCGACCAGACCGAGTTGGAGTCGCGGATGCTCGCGGACGCGGAGGAGACGCTGGCGGCCGTCGACGACCCGATGACCGAGGAGCGGGCCGTCGTCGAGGCGCACGTGGTGATCGACTCGCTGGCCGAGTTCGGCGTCCCGTCGGCGTGACGAGCGCCCGAACGTGTCGGATCAGTGGTGTGTCGATGGGGGTGCACGTCGGTGATACACTTTTATCGGTGCCCGGTGTACCATGCCCGAAGCCAGATGTCACTCCGTGGAGTCATCGACACCGTCGAGGGCCGAGAGAAGCGCCTGACGGTGTTCGATCCGCCGACCGACGACGCGATCGCGGAGTTGCGCGAGTACTTCGCCACCCAAGCGGTCCGGATCGAGGCGGGAACCACCGACAGCGGCCTCTCGGGGTACGTCGTGCTCTCGGACGAGCACGACGACGAGGTGCTCGCGGCGATCGACCTCCGGCACCTCGGGGGCGACATCGCGGTCGGGCCGGGGGAGGAGACCGCGTTCGCGCCGATCCTCGAACATCTCGACGAGACGACGTTCACCTCCTACGACATCCCACGGATGATGGCCGCGACCCGAGAGATGGAGGATCGCGCGTGGCGCGTGGGGTCGGGTGAGCTCCACGCCGGGTTCCAACGCGTCGAGGCGATCCGCGCACAGAAGGGCGTCTACGAGGACCTCGCGACCGAGGACATCGACGTCCACACCTACTGTGCCCCGAGCGACGACGCGCCCGAGATCGAGGGTGTATCGATCCATCAGGAGGACGCCGACGAGATCCGGCGCTCGTGGTTCGTCGCGTTCGACGGGGGCGGCGACCCCGCCGACGCCTGCCTGCTCCTCGCCGAGGAGCGCGGCGAGTCCGACGACCGCCGATTCTACGGGTTCTGGACCTACGACTCGACCACCGTCGCGACGGTGATCGACCACCTCCAGGAGACGTACGCGATCCCGGCGTAGCGATCAGCCGAACCCGCGGTCCGGTTTCAAACACGTTATATACGTCCCTGACTGAACGTTCAGACAGCACTGATGACACGCCGCCCACAGACGTTGTTGATCGTCGTACTACTGGTCGCGTCGGCCGTCGGAACGGGATTCGTCGGCGTCGTCGCGGCCGACGAGGACCCCCGTTTCGAGACGAACGTGACCGAACCGGTGCTCCAGCCCGGAGCCACCCAGGAGCTCACGATCGAACTCACGAACGACGCCGCCGAGCGTGACAACTTCGTCGAGCGAGCGGTCGACGTGAACGCCACGGTCGGCGATATCGACGGGATCGACGTGCTCTCGTCCACGAGGGAACTCGGTCAGATGGAGGACGGCGTCACCCGGTCGGTGACGGTACGGGCCGAGGTCGCGGCGAACATCCCCGGCGGGGAACACCGCGTCCCGGTCACCGTCAAGTACCGCGACAAGGACAACAAAGACGAGGTGCTCACGACGACCGTGTACGCGACGTTCCGGGTGCAGGAGCGCGCCCGGTTCGAACTCGAGGACGTCGAGTCGGCCGCCCCGGTCGGCGGATCGGGCACCGTCTCGGTGACGGTTCGGAACGTCGGCGAGAAGTCGGCCCGGAACGCGGTTCTCTCGGTCCAGTCCGGCAACGGCGACCTCACGTTCGGCCGCTCCGCGAACGCTCGCCGGTTCGTCGGCGCGCTCGACCCCAACGAAACGCGGACCATCGAGATCGACGCGACGCTCACCGACTCCGCCGAGACGCGCGAGTACGCCGTCGACGCGACCATCGAGTACGAGACCGACCGCGGCACGTCGGCCACCTCTCGTCCGCTCTCGTTCGGTGTGTTGCCGCTTCCCGAACAGACGTTCGGCGTCGACGCGCTCGACAGCACCCTTCGCGTCGGCGAGGAGGGACAGGTCACCGGCACCGTGACGAACACCGGCGAGCAGACCGTCACGAACGCGGTCGTCCTGTTCGAGACGACGAACCCGAACGTCTCGCCGCTGGAGCCGGAAGTCGCGGTCGGGACGCTCGAACCCGGCGAATCGGCCGACTTCGCGTTCGATATCGAGGTGTCGGACGCAGCAGAAGCTGGCCCGCGACAGTTCACGCTCCGCGTCCAGTACCGGGACCCGGAGGGTACTCGGAGAACCGGTGACTCCATCGACGCGCCGGTTTCGATCGCCGAACCCCGCGACGAGTTCGCGGTGAGCGCCGTCAACGGAACCGTCGAGGTCGGAAGCGGCGGGGTGTTCACCCTCGAGGTGACGAACAACCGCGAGGAGCCGGTCAGCGACGTGTCGGCGAAGCTGTTCCTCAACGGGCCGCTGTCGTCGGGGGACGACGAGGGGTTCATCGACGCGATCGAGCCCGGCGAGACGAGAACGGTGACGTTCGACCTCTCGATGGGCGGAAGCGCCATCGCCGGCAAGACGTACCCCGCGAGCGTCGACTTCCGCTACGAGATGACCGGCGGTGACACCCGACTGTCGGACACCTACAAGGTGCCGGTCGAGGCGACCGAACCCAGCGGGAACGGGCCGCCTCTCGGTGCCATCGGTGTCGCGGGGGTCGTCGTCGTGCTCGGGATCATCGGCGCCGTCTACATCAGGCGCAACAGATGAGCGACGAGGGGGTCACGGCCGCGGTCGCCACGGAGATCACGGAACGCCCCGGCCGGATCGTCGTGGCGTTCCTGCTGATCACGCTGGTGTTCGCCGGTGGACTCGCCAACGTCTCGACCTCGGCGGGTACCGAGCAGTTCACCTCGGGGATCCCGGCGGAGGAGGCGCTGTCGGACATCCAGCGGGAGTTCGGTTCGTCGTTCTCCGAGGACACCGGCTCGACGCAGCTCGTCCAGCGGGACCGGAACGTCCTCTCGAAACCCGCGATGTTGCGGATGCTCGAGGCGCAAGAACGGCTTCAGGAGACGGACGAGTTGCGCGTTGTCGGCGTCTCGTCCCCGGCCGCGACGGTCGCGCGGACGATCGACCCGAGTGCCACCACGACCGAGGCCCAGATCCGCACGCTCGAACGGTCGACCCAGACGGAGATCGATCGGGCGATCCGTGAGAACGCGGACAACCCGGCGTTCACGGGTGGGGTATCCAACGACTTCAACGCCGAGTCGGCGTCAGCGTCGGCCGCGATCGGCGTCGTGACGCACCAGGTACCGGGCATCGGCGGCGGCGGTGCGGCGGCCGGGCAGAGCGGTTCCAGCCCGCTGACAGACATCCAACTCCGCAGCCAACGCGTCGTCGACACCGTCGGCGGCGACATCACCGTCTTCGGGTCGGGGATCATCTCCGCGGAGTTCTCCTCGGTGATCACCGACTCGCTGCTCATCGTCACGCCCGCGGCGGTCCTGTTGATCATCGGCTTCCTGATCGTCGCCTACCGTGACCTCATCGACCTCCTGTTGGGGTCGTTCACGTTGTTACTCGCGGTCGTGTGGACGTTCGGGTTCCTCGGGCTCGTCGGGATCCCGTTCAGCCAGCTGATGATCTCGGTTCCACCGCTGCTGCTCGCGGTCGGGATCGACTTCGGGATCCACGCGGTGAACCGCTACCGGGAGGACAGGGCAGACGGCTACGGGATCGAGGACGCCATGAACCTGGCGGTCCGGCAGCTCCTCGTGGCGTTCTTCATCGTGACGGGAACGACCGTGATCGGGTTCCTCGCGAACCTCACCTCGGGCCTCCCGCCGATCCGGGAGTTCGGACTGGTCGCGGCCGCGGGGATCCTGTTCACGTTCCTCCTGTTCGGCGTGTTCCTCCCGGCCGCGAAGGTGCTGATCGACCAACGTCGCGACTCCATCCCGATCCCGACGTTCTCCCAAGCGCCGCTCGGCGCCGAGGGGGGCGGGCTCGAGAACGTTCTCCGTGTCGGCGTCTCAGTCGGCGAGCGCGCGCCGCGGGTGTTCCTCGCGCTCATGCTCGTCGTCACCGTGGCTTCGGGGGGCTACGCGGCGGGCGTCTCCACGTCGTTCTCACAGGAGGACTTCCTCCCGCCGGAGGAGACGCCCGACTACCTGAACGAACTCCCCGAGCCGTTCGCGCCCGGGGACTACTCCGCCGTCGGGACGCTCAACTTCCTCGAGGAGAAGTTCACCGCGAGTCAGGGGGGCTCGGTCACGGTGTACGTCGAGGGCAACATGGAGGACTCAACGAGACTCGAGGAGCTCCACCGAATGGGCGACGATCCGCCGAGCACGTTCGTCTCCGAGGACGGACGCGCGGAGTCACAGAGCATCGTGACGGTCATCCAACAGCGGGCGGCGTCCGATCCGGAGTTCCGCCGACTCGTGAACCGCAACGACCGGAACGCGAACGGCGTCCCCGACGACAACCTCGGGGAGATCTACGACTACCTCCTCTCCTCGTCCTCGCGTGAGCGGACGTTGCAGTACCTCGCCGAGGACCGGCGGAGCACGCAGGTGGTCTACTCGACGGAGGCCGACGCCGATCAGTCGGCGGTGACGGCGGACGGACGCGCGGTCGCCGACCGCTATCGCGCCACCAGCGGGATCGCGGTCGCGACCGGCAGCACCGTCGTGTTCGCCGCCGTGTCGGATCTGATCTTCACCTCCGCCGTCCAGAGTCTCGCCGTGGCGCTCTCGCTCACGGTGGTGTTCCTGTTGGTCATCTACGGCGTCCTCGAGGGACTGCCGTCGCTCGGGCTCGTCAACACCGTCCCGATCGTCCTCTCGGTCGCACTCGTGGCGGCGACGATGCGGCTCGCCGGCATCGCGTTCAACGCGTTCACGGCGACGATCCTCTCGCTGACGATCGGGCTGGGGATCGACTACTCCGTTCACGTCGTCCACCGGTTCATCGACGAGCGCGGCGAACACGACCTCGTCACCGCGTTGGAGCGGACCGTCCGGGGAACCGGAGGCGCCCTCCTTGGGAGCATGCTCACGACGACGACGGGGATCGGCGTCCTCGTGTTCTCGGTGTTGAGCATCCTCGGGCAGTTCGGGACGCTCACCGCGCTGTCGATCCTCTACTCGTTCCTCACGTCGATGCTGGTGCTCCCATCGGCGCTGGTGATCTGGGACAGGCTGAAGGGGCACGACCCCGACCGCCCGGTCGAGGCGGAGTCGGTGGTATCGGTGCCGTTCCTCGGCGGCGGCGGCGAGGGACCGGACCCGACGACCGCCGACTGACGGCATCGCGGTCGGCGCTCCGGCGCGGCCGCTATCTCCGGATCGTGAACCCTCGTTCCCCGTCCGGATCGTCGTACTCGACGGCGACGTCCTCGACGACCGCGCTCGGGCTCCCTGTGTGGCACCACTCGACCAGTTCCTCGACGGCTTCGCGGGACCCCTCGAACACCGCCTCGACACGTCCGTCATCGAGATTGCGAACCCAGCCGTCGAGGCCGCGTTCGCGCGCGGCGTCGCGGGTGTTCGCCCGATAGAAGACGCCCTGCACTCGTCCGGACACGAACACGTGTGCGCGGACCCGGTCCGTCGTGTCGCCGGTCGTTCTCGTGTCGTCGCTCATACCCGTCGGTGAGTGACCGAGGCTCGAAAAGCCGGCGGCCGTCCGTGGTCGGGACGCGAGCCCGACGGAACCGAGCGGGCGGAGGCGTTCCCGTGACCCGTCGCCACGACGTGGTGCTGACAGGCGACGGCGTCGACACGTATCGGTTCCCCGGCGCGTGCCGTCGCACACCCGCTCCCGCGCCGGGGCCGCGGTCAGCGCATCGAGACGTGTGGTTCCGGCATCGGCTTTGAACCCTCGCCGGCGGCCGCCGTTCGCCTCCTTTCCGGACCAGTTCGGGACCGAGGGAGTCTTGACCACGGCCACGGACGGTCCGGTATGGACCTGTTCGGAACCGCCGGCATCCGCGGCGACGTCACCGATCGCGTCACGCCGGGGCTCGTCCTCGACGTGGCGCGGGCGCTCGGCGACCACGCCAGCGAGGCCGGCGATCGGGAGTTCGTCGTCGGACGGGACGGTCGCGTCACCGGCCCCGCGTTGGCGGCCGCCGCCGAGGCGGGCCTCGCCTCCGCGGGCGCGGAGGTCCGTCGACTCGGCCGCGTGCCGACGCCGACGTTGGCGTTCGCCTCGCGGGGGCGCCGCGGCCTCATGCTCACCGCCTCACACAACCCTCCGACCGACAACGGCCTCAAGGCGTTCGTCGACGGCGTCGAGTACGGCGAGAACGCGGAGACGGCCATCGAGGGGCGCGTCGCCGACGGCGTCGACCCGGCTGACTGGGACGAGTGGGGCGACGGCGTCGACGGGGACGTGCTCGACGCGTACCGCTCGGCCGTCGTCGAGTACGCCCGCGCGTTCGGTGCCGACCCCGAGGGCGTTCGCGTCGCCGTCGACTGCGGCAACGGCATGTCCGCGGTCGCGACCCCACAGGTGCTTCGGGAACTGGGCGCCGACGTGGTGACGCTCAACGCGACCGTCGACGGCCACTTCCCCGGACGCGAGTCGAAGCCGACGCCCGAGTCGCTGACGGACCTCCGGGAGTTCGTCCGCGACGGGGGCGCGGCGTTCGGCATCGGCCACGACGGGGACGGCGACCGGATCGTCGTCGTCGACGGCGACGGCGAGGTCGTTCACGAGGACACGGTGCTCGCGATCCTCGCCGAGCGGTACGTCCGAGCGAGCGACGACGCCGACCCGGTCGTCGTGACGACGCCGAACGCCTCCGGCCGAATCGACGAGCGCGTCGAGGCCGCGGGCGGGCGCGTCGAGCGCGTCGCGCTGGGCTACCTCCACGACGGCATCGCGTCCGTTCGGGAGTCCGGCGGCGACGTGGCGTTCGCGGCCGAGCCGTGGAAACACGTCCACACCGACTTCGGCGACTGGATCGACGCCGTGGCGAGCGCGGCGGTGGTGACCCGGCTCGTCGCCGAGGAGGGGCTGGCGGGGCTTCGCGACCCCGTCACCGAACGCCCGTACCGCAAGGTCAGCGTCGGCTGCCCCGACGACGACAAGGCCGCGGCGATGGAGCGGTTGGCCGAGACGCTGCCGGCGGCGTTTCCCGACGCCGAGGTGGACCCGGAGTACGGCGTCCGGCTCACGTTCCCCGACGCCTCGTGGACGCTCGTTCGGCCGTCGGGCACGGAACCGTACGTCCGCGTGTACGCGGAGCACGACGACGTGGACCCGTTCGTCGAGGAGGTCGCCGGCGTCGTCGAGTCGGCGGTCGAAGCTGTCAGCTGACACGGTGGTCCCCGGACCGATGCGAGGATTTTAACCCCTCTACCGCCGGAATCGAAGGTATGGACACAGACCGGTTCGACAGGCGGAAGTTCGTGAAAGGCGTCGGCGCTGCGAGCCTCGTCGGGCTCGCCGGCTGTTCGGGCGGCCCCGACTCGGGCGGCTCCGACGGGGACTCGAACGGCGGCGGCTCGGACGGATCGGGCGACTCGGGCGGCTCGGATGGGTCCGACGAGACCGAGACGGAGATGTCCGGCTCGGAGACGACGAACATCGGGATGGTGTACGCGACCGGCGGGCTCGGCGACGGATCGTTCAACGACCAGGCGCAGACGGGGATCCAGCAGGCCGCCGAGGAGTTCGACGTCTCGTACGACGAGTCCGAGCCCGGTTCGGTGTCGGAGTTCAGCACCTATCAGGCCCAGTACGCGCAGTCGACGGCCCCCGAGTACGACCTCGTGTCCTGTATCGGGTTCCTGCAGGCGGACGCGCTCTCACAGACCGCACCCGACTACCCCGATCAGGACTTCATGATCGTCGACAGCGTCGTCGACGCCGACAACGTCCGCTCGTACACGTTCAAGGAGCACGAGGGCTCGTACCTCGTCGGCCAGCTCGCCGGCCTCCTCACGAGCCGGTCGTTCTCCGCGGGCGACAGCTCCACGTCGGGCGACTCCACGAACGTCGGCTTCGTCGGCGGCGTCGAGAGCTCGCTCATCGCGAAGTTCGAGGCCGGCTTCACCGCCGGCGTGAAGGCGGCGAACGAGGACGTCGACGTGCAGACGACCTACACCGGCAGCTTCTCGGACCCCTCGGCCGGCCAGGAGGCCGCGCTGTCGATGTACAGCTCCGGCGCGGACATCGTCTATCACGCCGCCGGGAACACCGGAACCGGGGTCTTCCAGGCCGCCCGCGACCAGGGCAAGTTCGCCATCGGCGTCGACCGCGACCAGTCAGTGACGACCGACTACCAGGACGTGATCCTCGCGTCCATGGTCAAGCGTGTCGACACCGCCGTCTACAGTGCCGCAGAGGCGACGGTCAACGACGACTTCGAGGCCGGCACGGCGACCAGCCTCGGCCTGGCCGAGGACGGCGTCGACATCGTCTACGGCACCGAACTCGGCGGTCAGGTCCCCGACGAGGTGGCCTCGGAGATCCAGGCGTCGCGCGAGGCCATCGTCGACGGCGAGATCTCCGTCCCCGACAGCCCCGAGTAACCCCGGCCCTGCCGATCGCGTCGTGCGAACGGGGCGATCGGCGTGGACCGGACTCGAATCGATCCCTCGGATCCTTTGATACCGCGTGGTATTCCGTCTGACAGTCCGATTCTCTGAACGCCAGTTCCGACGAAACGCGCCGTTTATCCCGTCCCCGCCGAAACGCCCGGTGACATGACGGAGGCCGTCCGCCTCGACTCGATAACGAAGCGCTTCCCCGGCGTCGTCGCCAACGACGACGTCACGCTCTCGGTCGAGCGGGGGACGGTCCACGCCCTCCTCGGCGAGAACGGCGCGGGCAAGACCACCCTGATGAACGTCCTCTACGGGCTGTACGAGCCGACCGAGGGCGACGTGTACGTCGACGGGGACGGCCTGACGTACGACGACGACGGCGCGGTCGCCGACGCGCCGCGACGGTTCGACTCCCCCGGCGACGCGATCGACGCCGGCGTCGGCATGATCCACCAGCACTTCATGCTGGTCGACCCGATGACCGTCGCCGAGAACATCACGCTGGGCAACGAGCCGCGCAAGTGGGGCGGGCTCGCCGTCGACCGCGACGCCTCCCGGGAGGCGGTGTCGGAGCTGTCGAAGCGGTACGGCTTCGACGTGGAGCCGGACGCGCGCATCGAGGACGTCGGCGTCGGCGTCCAACAGCGCGTCGAGATCCTGAAGGCGCTGTATCGCGGCGCGGAGGTACTCATCCTCGACGAACCGACGGCCGTGCTCACCCCGCAGGAGGTCGAGGACCTGTTCGACGTGCTCGAGGAACTGACCGACGCCGGGAAGACGGTCATCTTCATCACCCACAAGCTGGGGGAGGCACTGGAGGCGGCCGACGAGGTGACGGTCCTGCGCGACGGGCGCAACGTCGGCACCGTCGAGACGGCCGACACGACCCGCGAGGAGCTCGCGGAGCTGATGGTCGGCCGCGAGGTGATGCTGGAGACGGAGACGCCGCCCGCGACGCCGGGGGAGACGGCGCTCTCGGTCGAGCGCGTAACCGCCCTCGATGACCGCGACGTGGTGGCCGTCGACGACGTCTCCTTCTCCGTCCGCGAGGGCGAGGTGTTCGGCATCGCCGGCGTCGACGGTAACGGACAGTCGGAGCTCGTGGAGGCGGTTACCGGACTTCACGCCCTCGAGGAGGGGCGCGTCGAACTCGCGGGGCGCGACGTGACGGACGCCGCTCGTCGGGAGCGGACCCGCGCGGGCATGGCGTACATCCCCGAGGACCGTCAGGACCGCGGGCTCGTGATGGACTTCGACCTCACGGAGAACGGCGTGCTCGGCTCCCAACACGACGCCCCGTTCGCCGAACGCGGCCGCCTCGACTGGGACCGTGCCGAGGGGCACGCGAGGGAGATCATCGACGAGTACGACGTCCGTCCCCCGGACGCCGGCGCCGAGGCGAAGTCGCTGTCCGGCGGCAACCAGCAGAAGTTCATCGTCGGCCGCGAGTTCTCGCGGGACCCGTCGTGCATCGTCGCGTCGCACCCGACCCGGGGGGTCGACATCGGGTCGACGGAGTTCATCCACGACCGGCTCATCGACCTCCGCGACGAGGGCCGGGCGGTGCTTCTGGTGTCCTCGAAGCTCGACGAGGTCCGCGGGCTCTCCGACCGCCTCGCCGTGATGTACCGCGGCCGGATCGTCGACGTCGTCGACCCCGACGAGGTGACCGAGGAGCAGCTCGGGCTCATGATGGCCGGCGAGCGCCCCGAGGACGTCCCGCGCGCCGAGCGCGTCGTCGACGCCGGCGACGGCGGCCGCGTCGGTTCGACCGACGCCGCGACGCACACCGGCGACGACGGGGACGCGGAGGTGGCGGATGACTGACGCCGACGACGGGGCGTCGGACGACTCGGGGCCCTCTCGGCTCCCTCGCGACCGGCTGTTCGACGCGCTCGACCGGCTCGTCGCCGCGAGCGCGACCGAGCGGCTGCTCATCTCGGGATCGGCGCTGTTGCTCTCGGTGGCGATCGGCTTCCTGCTCATCCTCGTGGCCGGGCGAATGACCTCGTGTGGCTCGGCGGCGTACTCGTTGTTCGGCGTCGGCTTCTGTTACGACCCGTTCCTCGTGTACGACAGCCTCTTCCTCGGCGCGTTCGGCGACTTCCTCGCGAACCCGCTCAACGGACAGTTCGCCACGACGATCTCGGAGACGACGGTCCTCGTGTTCACCGGGATCGCCGTCGCGGTGGCGTTCAAGGCGGGCGTGTTCAACATCGGCGGGCAGGGACAGCTCGTCTTCGGCGCGCTCGCCAGCGCGCTCGTGGTGTACGGGCTCTCGGCCTCCGTGTCGGGGCTCGTCGGCACGCTCGTCCTCGTCCCGGTGGGGCTCGCAGTCGGCGCGTTCGTCGGCGGGATCTGGGGCGCCATCCCGGGCGCGCTGAAGGCGTACGCCGACGCCAACGAGGTGATCACGACGATCATGCTCAACTTCGTCGCCACCTCGTTCGCGCTGTACCTCGCCTCGGGGCCGTTCAAGGCGCCCGACAGCTTCGCCAACCAGACGCCGACGCTCCCCGAGTACGCGCTGTTCCCACAGCCGCTGTTCCCCGGGCGCACCGACGCCTCGCTGCTGGCGCTCGCGCTGGCGATCGCCGTCGCCGTCGGGATCGCGTTCCTGTTGCGCGCCACGTCGTTCGGCTACGACGTGCGAACGAGCGGGATCCAGCCGGAGGCCGCCGAGTACGGCGGCGTCGACGCCGCGCGCACGGTCGTCACTTCGATGGCGCTGTCGGGGGCCCTCGCCGGGATCGGCGGCGCGGTGTACGTCCTGACGATAGCGGGGAACTTCCAGACCGGCGTGCCGGACTACGGCTTCGACGGCATCACGGTCTCCATCCTCGCCGGCAACAACCCGGTCGGCGCCATCGCGGCGGCGCTGCTGTTCGGCGTGCTGAAGTCCGGCTCCATCGTCGTCGACGTGGGGACGGACGTGCCGCCGCAGCTCGTGGGGGTCCTTCGCGGGCTCATCGTCCTCTTCGTGGCGATGCCGGAGTTCTTCCGGATGATCGGAGAGCGCGTCGACGTCCGCGATCGGTTCGGCGGGAGTCGCGACGCCGTCGCGACCGACGGGGGTGAGGAGGCGTGAGCGTCGCCGGCGCCGTCGACGGGCTGGGCACGCGTGCACGGATCGCGGCGGCGACCGTGGTCGTCGCGGCGCTCGCGGCCGTCGGGATCGCGCTCGCCGGCCACGCCGACGTGTTGGTCGCCGTCATCGCGCTGCTGTTCCAGAAGTCGACGCTCGCGGCCGCCCTGCGGCTGTCGGTGCCCATCGCCTTCGCCGCGCTGGGCGGCATCTTCGCCGAGAAGTCCGGCGTCATCAACATCGGGCTGGAGGGACTGCTCATCGTCTCGGCGTTCGGCGGCGTGTACGTCACCTCGATCACCGGCTCGGTGTGGCTCGGGCTCCTCGGGGGCGTGATCGCCTCGTCGCTGCTGGCGCTGCTGTTCGCGATCGTCTGCATCGAGTTCCGCGCCGACCAGATCATCGCGGGACTGGCGATCTGGCTCATCGCGCTCGGGCTCGCGCCGTTCGCCTCCACGGTCGTGTTCGGGTCGACGAACGCGAGCGCGGGCGCGACGTTCCCCGCCATCGATCGACTCCTCGCGAACAGCGGGGTCCCGGTCGTCTCGACGACGGTCGTGGCCGGACTGGAGGCGCTCGCGGGGATCCCCTTCCTCGGCGCGCTGTTCGAGGCGTCGCCGATGGTGTACCTGATGTTCGTCGCGGTCGCGGCGTCGTGGTGGACGCTCAACCGCACCTCCTTCGGGCGCTGGGTGCGCGCCTCCGGAGAGAACCCGAGGGCGCTCGACACGGCCGGCGTCGACGTCTCCCGGGTGCGCTACGCGGCGGTGGTCCTCTCGGGCGTGCTCGCCGGCGTCGGCGGCGCGGCGCTGTCGCTGTCGCTCGGGCAGTTCGTCGGCAACGGCCCCACGATGGTCAACGGGAAGGGGTTCATCGCCATCGTGACGTACCTGCTGGGCAATTACAACCCGATCGGCGCGATGCTCTCGACGCTGCTGTTCGCGGGGCTGGACGCGCTCCAGCTGTCGCTGCAGGGGCAGAACGTGCTCGCGATCCCGCGCCCGCTCGTGCGGACCATCCCGTACGTGTCGGTCATCGTCGTGCTCGCGCTGTTCGGCCGGACGCGGCTGCCCGAGGCGGCCGGGGAGCACTACGAGTCCGGCGAGGAGTAGCGTCGTCGGGGACCTTCGGGTCGAGCCTCACGCCTCGCGGCCCGCTCCGCTTGCCGTTTACTTCGAGACGCTCGCTCGCATTGCTCTCTCCCGTCCCGCACGGCTTGCGGGTCGTTCTCCCCGCTCGCATCGAGGCCTCACCTCGTTCGGCCTCGCACGGAACGATCGGCTTTTTCACCGCCCGCCCGTGATTCTGGGTAATGACCACCCACGAGCCCGACATCGTCGTGATCGGTGCGGGGACGGCGGGCTGTTACGCCGCCGCCACGGCCGCCGACGCGGGCCTCGACGTCGTCATCGTCGAGCGGAAGGACGAGGAGGAGGCGGGCCACATCGCCTGCGGCGACGCGCTCAAGGGCGCGGACAAGTTCCCCGAGTCGATCCCGAAGTCCGAGCTCGACTCGGCGTTCACCAACACCGGCGTCGATCACGGCCGCTTCGAGATCCCGAGCCACGACACGGTGTTGGAGATCCCGATCCCCGGCGAGCTCGCGGTCATCGACCGCTGGGAGTACGGTCGCAACGTCATCGCGGGCGCCGAGCGCCGCGGGGTCGAGTTCCACTACGACACCGTCGTTCAGGACGTGACCCAGACCGACGACGGCCGGGTGACGGGCGTCCGCGCCACGCGGAAGGGCGAGGTCGTCGAGTACGACGCCGAGGTGACCATCGACGCGGCGGGGGCGCTGTCGATCCTCCAGGACAAGGCCGACCTCGCGGACGCGACGTTCGACACGAACGTCTCGTTCTCCCAGTTCTGCTCGGCGTACCGCGAGGTCGTCGAGGTACCCGAACCCGTCGACTACGACGACGCGCTCGTGTTCAAGCCGACGAAGCGCGCGGCGGGGTACCTCTGGTACTTCCCGCGCACGGACACCGAGATCAACGCCGGCCTCGGGTTCCAGATGAGCGAGGAGCCGATGAAGCTCGTCGACGACCTGAAGCAGGACCTCCGGAACCGTCCGGAGTTCGAGGGGGCGGAGGTGACCGACAAACTCGGCGCCGCGCTGCCCACCCGCCGTCCGTACGACTCGGCGGTCGCGCCGGGCTTCATCGCCGCCGGCGACGCCGCGGGCCACGTCAACCCCACCACCGGCGGCGGCATCGCGGGCGCCGCTTACGCCGGGAAGTACGCGGCAGAGCAGGCGGTCGAGGCCATCGACGCCGGCGACGTGAGCGAGGAGGCGCTGTGGCACTACAACGAGCGCGTGATGGACCACTTCGGCTCCCGCTACGCCGCGCTCGACGTGTACAACATCCTCTCGACGGCCGTCGACGTGGACGAGTTGATGGGCCTGCTCGCGTCGCTGCCGGGCGAGAGCCTCGCGGAGGCGCTGTACTCCGGGAGCGCGTCGGTGAAACCGCGGCTCGTCGCCGAGGTGATCAGGGACAGCTACGGCCACTGGGGCCAGATCTGGGAGTTCTACAAGACGAAACGCGCCGCGGACGACCTGATGGACCACTACGGCCGCTACCCGACGCGACCCTCGGCGTTCGAGCCGTGGCGAGACGAGCGCGACCGGCTGATGGAGCAGGTGTACGACGTGACCGGCGCGGACCCGAAGTACTAACGCTCCCCGGAGTCAGGGGCGGCGCTCGGCGACTTCTAACACCGCCGCCGTCAGGAAGTCGACGCCGATATCCAGCGACTCCTCCGCCACGTCGAAGGTGCTCGTGTGGTGACCGCCGGGGTGATCGGTGCCGACGCCGACGTAGGTGGCGTAGCCGCCGTTGTCCTGCACCGCCTGCATCATGTACGTCGCGTCCTCGCTCCCGCCCAACTCGTCGCGCTCGATCACGTTGGTCACGCCGTCGATATCGCCGGCGATCTCGGCGATCGGCGCCGCCAACTCCTCGTCGCTGGTCGCGGAGGGCGCGCGCCCGAGCGTCTCGATGTCCACGTCGACCTCGTGCATGTCGGCGGCCGACTCGATGACGGTCTCCGCCTTCCCGTCCATGTACTCCATCAGCTCGGTCGTGCCGCCGCGCACCTCGCCCTCGACGAAGCTCTCCTCGGGGATGATGTTCGTCGCGGTGCCGCCGCCGACGACGCCCGCGTTCACCCGTGTCGGGCCGTCGGCGTGACGCGGGATCCCGTAGAGGTTCTGGATGGCCGCGGCCGCGGCCTGCACCGTGTTGCGTCCCTGTTCGGGGTGGCCGCCGGCGTGAGACGGCTCGCCCTCGAACTCCGCGAGGAAGTGTGAGACGGCGAGGAAGCCGTCGATGCCGCAGATGACCTCCCCGGTCGGGTGGTCGAGGCCGACGTGGGCCGCCAGGAAGTACTCCACGTCGTCGATCAACTCGGAGTCGGCCATCGGCTTGCCGCCGACGATCTGTTCCTCCCCGGGCTGGAAGAACACCTTCAGCGTCCCCGCGAAGTCGGAGGCGAGCACCTCGTCGATCACCCCGAGGCCGAACGTCGCGTGTGCGTCGTGACCGCAGGCGTGCATGTGTCCCTCGTTCTCCGAGCGGAACCCCTCGCTTGCGGGGGTATGCCCGCCGTCCTCGGACTCGAGGATCGGGAGCGCGTCGATGTCGACGCGGACGCCGACGACCGGCCCCTCGCCGCGTTCGAGTACGGCGACGGCGCCGGTGTATCCCCCCTCGATCTCGGCGAGCAGGTCCTCACGAGCGCCGGCCTCGCGTGCGCGTTCGAACCACTGGTCGAGCTCGTCGTCGTCGGGAACGTTCATCCGCTCGCTCCCGAGGATCTCGGGGCCGTAGTGGACCGCGGTGAGGTCCCGTGTCTCGAGTTCGTCGACGATCCGGGCGGTGGTGTAGAACTCACACCACGCCGGCTCCGGGTGGCGGTGGAGGTCGCGGCGGAACGCCGACAGGTCCTCGTGAGCGACGGTCTGGCTCATACTCGGATGTCCGCGGCGTTCGTCATAAAGCCGTGTCTCGCGGAACGGTCGACCGGCTCGACCGCGTGCCCGACTGATCCGACCCCACAGCTCTCACGGTCGACTTCGGCCGTCGGCGCCGCGATCACTCCCCTCCGTCCTCGTCCTCTCGGACCGTCAACACGGGTTGGTTCGCCGAGCGGACGACCCGTTCGGTCACCGACCCGAGGAGGTAGTGATTGAGCCCACGCCGTCCGTGGGTCCCCATCACGATCATGTCGATGTCGTTGTCGTCGGCGTACTCGAGGATCGACCGGTAGGCCGTGCCCGAGACGACCGACTCGACCACGGGCAACTCGGCGTCGTCGGCGGCCTCCGCGATCCGGTCGACGGCGTCCTCGCCCTCGGTCTCGAGCGCCTCGGCGACGATGTCGGTCCCGGCCTCGATGGCCGAGTACGCGGTCGCATCGACGACGTACAGCGCGTGTAGCGTCGCGTCGAAGCGGTCGGCGAGCGTCACCGCGTGCTCGACGGCCGCGGCGGCCGCCGGGCTCCCATCGGTCGGCACCAGGATCTCGTGGTACATGTGTCCCCATCTACGGGCGCCAGTCGATAAAGTCGGGGGGCCGGACTGGTCGGCGGGCGCGACGACGACGTTCACTCCCGATCCGCGGTCACTCGGCGTCGATCGAGGCGTCCGAACGGTTCGCGCGGACGGCGTCCTCACACGCCCGGAGGGCGTCGTATCGGTCCTCATCGTCCTCGATACCGACCGACTCGACGACCTCCCAGGCACCCCCGAGGAAGTCGATCCCCTTCACCCACGAGTCGGTCGCGACGAGTAGCCCCTCGGCGCCGGGGTCGGCGGCGTTCGCCTCGGCGGCCTCGGAGTCGGTGTCGCTCTCGACGGCGACGGCGAGTTGGATCGAGTCGGCGCGGTTCAACGAGGCGATCTCGCCGTCGGTGAGCGGGCGACCCGGCAGGGATGCGACCAGCGACATACCCGTCGGTCGGCGACCGTGCGGAATGAGCGTGTCGCATCGACGGAGCGACCGTCACCTCGCGGTGACGGTCCCGTCGGATCTCGAGACCGTGCGTCGACTCGACGGTCTCGCACCGGGAGAAACCCGAAGACATACTACCGCGGCGGGGACACGGCTCGGTATGTCCGACGGCGACGGAACCGGCGCGATGCGGTCGGGCGGGATCGACCGGACCGTTCTCGCGGTCGCGGTCGTCGTCGCGCTGGCGCTCGTCGCCCGTCTCGCGTTCCTCGACGGCCGTCCGTTCCACTGGAGCGAGGGTCGCGTCGGCTACTGGACGCTCCGCTACCTCGACACGGGAGCGTATTCGTACCGGCCGGCGGCCGGCGGTCCGGTCGTGTACCTCGGGACTCGCTGGGCGATCGCCCTCCTCGGCACCTCCGACGCCGCCGCTCGCTCCGCCGTCGCGCTCGTCGGTGGGTTGCTCCCCGCGACCGCGCTCCTGTTCCGGGGCCCGCTGCGCGACGACGAGACGGTCGCGCTGTCGGCGCTGCTGGCGGGGTCCCCGCTGCTCGTCTACTACTCGCGGTTCCTCCGCGGCGACGTGCTCTCGGCGGCGTTCGGGCTCGTCGTCGTCGGGGGACTCGTCCGGCACCGGACGACCGGCGCTCGCCGGCCGATCTATCTCTCCGCGGCGGCGATCGTGCTCGCGCTCGGCTCCTCCGGGTTCGCGGTCGTCTACCTCCCGCTGTGGCTCGTCGCCGGCACGCTCGTGGTCGACGAGGCGCGGGTCGAGGGGATCCCGGCGGCGGCACACGCGCGCCTCGCGGCCGGCGTCGCGTGGCTCCGTGCCGAGTCGACGACCCTCGCCCGCGCGCTGTTCGTGTTCCTCGGGGTCGCGCTGTTGGTGTTCGCCCCGCGCGGCGGCGGCACCGACCCCGGGCTGTGGAACCTTCGCACCCTGCCCGCGGCCGTCGCGTTCGCGTTCGTCGAGGCGCCGGAGCGGTTCGTCTCGCTACGATTCGCCGCGCGACTGACGCCGCCGGCCGACGGCAACTCGTTCCTCCCGGCGGTCGCCGGCTACGTCCGGACCCTCGCCGCGACCGCGTGGCCCGCGCTGGTGTTCGGGCTCGTCGGGTTCCTTCGTGACCGCTACAGTGACGACGCGCGCGGCGTCGTCGCCTTCGGCGCGTACGCCGCCGGCCTCGGGCTGCTCGCGTTTCCGATCGCCTCGATGGACGTGGAGCCGTGGACGGCCGTCCACGTGGTCCCGTTGCTCGCGCTTCCCGGCGCCGTCGGCCTCGCGTGGCTCGCTCGAGCGCTTCGGTCGCGTGCCCATGCGAGCGACCCCGCGTGGATCGTCGCGGCGCTGCTCGTCGCCTCCGCGGGGGTCGCCGGCTACGGCGCGACTGCCGCGGGTGTGTACGCGAGTCCCGAACCGGGTTCCGGGTTCTCCCAGTTCGCCCAGCCGTCCGATGATATCGACCCGATGCTCGCGGCCGCCGACGCGGCGATCGCCGACGACGATGGCTCGGACGGTGCCGACGTGGCGTACGTCGGCGACCGCCTGTACACCGACCGTGAGTACCCGCTTCCACCGATCGCGGTCGCCGACCGCGACGCGTGGGGGGCGAGGCTCCCGCTCCAGTGGTACTTCGAACGGATCGGCGCCGAGCGCACGAGCGTGCGCACTGCCGCCGAGTTCGGCGCGGACGCACCACCCCCCGTCGTGGTCACGACGCCCGACCGCCGCGTCACGGTGAACACGAACCTCGGCGACGGCTATCGGCAGTACGACGTCCGGTTGGGGCTGTGGAACCGACAGATCGTCGTGTTCGTCGAGCAGTGAGCGAAACGCCGGGTGGTGGCTGACAGGCGGTCGCCGCCGAGCGGAGGTCGCCTCGGCAGTCGGTACACGCGACGGGCGACCGCACGCGCTCACGGCTCGTGCCGTTCGCATCGAGGCCTCCGGTTCGTCGACCTCGCACCCGCTGGCCGTCGCGCGGCGATGGTCAGGTCACGGCGAGGGTGGTCCCGGTATCGAACAAGAAGGGTCGCGCTCGGCGTCTCGAACCGATGTCCGTCGCCGACGTGTCGGTGGTCGTGGCCGGTCAGCGGAAGCCCATCGCCTCGATCTGCTCCTGATAGCGGTTGCGGATAGTGACCTCGGTGACCTGAGCGACGTCGGCGACCTCGCGCTGGGTCTTCTTCTCGTTACACAGGAGCGAGGCAGCGTAGATGGCGGCGGCGGCGAAGCCCGTCGGCGACTTGCCCGACAACAGCCCCTGTTCGGCCGACACGTCGATGATCTCCGTCGCCTTCGCCTGCGTCTCCTCGCTGAGGCCGAGCGCGGAGGCGAAGCGGGGGACGAACTGTTTGGGGTCGACCGGCTTGAGCTCGAGGCCCAGTTCCTGGGAGATGTAGCGATAGGTCCGACCGATCTCCTTCTGCTCGACGCGCGAGACCTCCGCGACCTCGTCCAGCGATCGGGGGATGCCCTCCTGCCTGCAGGCGGCGTACAGCGCCGCCGTGGCGACGCCCTCGATGGAGCGGCCGCGGATGAGGTCCTCCTTGAGGGCGCGGCGGTAGATGACGGAGGCGACCTCGCGGACCGAGCGGGGGACGCCGAGGGCACTGGCCATGCGGTCGATCTCCGAGAGGGCGAACTGGAGGTTGCGCTCGCCCGCGTCTTTGGTGCGGATGCGCTCCTGCCACTTGCGGAGGCGGTTCATCTGCGAGCGCTTCTCGGAGCTCAGCGAGCGCCCGTAGGCGTCCTTGTCCTTCCAGTCGATGGTGGTGGTGAGACCCTTGTCGTGCATGGTCTCGGTGACGGGGGCGCCCACCCGCGACTTCGACTGCCGCTCGGAGTGGTTGAACGCCCGCCACTCCGGCCCCCGGTCGACGTGGTCCTCCTCGACGATGAGCCCCGTCGGCTCGTGCATCAACTCGCCGTCGGCCGTGCGAACGAGGTCCTCCTCGTCGAGGTCGTCGAGATCGACCTCGTCGCCGTCCTCGGTTCGCTCGTCCGCGCCGGTCGACTCCGACTCTCCGGCGCGCGCGTCGCCGGTCCACTGCCGTCGCTCGCGTTCCTCTCGCTGACGGGCGGGGCCTGACATCGTACTTATTACGTGTCTCTCGCAGTACAGTTAAGCGTTGGTCCCGATGGCAACCCTTTCTCCCCGTCGGCCGCCACCGATCGGTATGCCGGTCATCGACTGCGACCCCGAGGCGGCCCGCGGGCGGTTGACGGACGCGGGCGTCGAGGTGATCGCGGGGAACACCGACCACGAGCGCTGGCGCGCCGAACGCGACGAGGCCGTCGCGGTGGCGTACGACGACAAGGTCGTCGTTCAAGGGGGAGACCCCCAGCGACTCGCCGCGCTCGTCCGCGAGGGGGGCGGCCGGGGGCACGTCTACTTCGACGGCGCCTCTCGAGGCAACCCCGGCCCCGCGGCCGTCGGCTGGGCGATCGTCACGGGCGACGGTGTCGTCGCCGAGGGGAACGGACGGATCGACGATACAACCAACAACAAGGCGGAGTACGAGGCGCTGATCCGCGCGCTGGAGGCGGCAGTCGGGTACGGTCTCGACGAGGCCGACGTGCGCGGCGACTCGCAGCTGGTCGTCAAGCAGATCCGCGGGGAGTGGAACGTGAACGATCCCGGCCTCCGGAAGCGACGCGTTCGGGCGTTGGAGTTGCTGGAGCGGTTGGATCGCTGGAGCATCGAGCACGTCCCGAGGGAGATAAACGAGCGCGCCGACGAGTTGGCGAACGAGGCGTTCGAGGGCTGAAATGGACGACGCAGACGACACCACCGACACGACGCGAGCGGCATCGACCGACGAGTACCCGGACGACGTCGAGTTCGACGGCGCCGAGGGTGACGGTTCCGAACACGACGAGGTCGACCCGAGCGACGACGGGTGGAACGAGGAACTTCCGAAGCAGACCGTGGACGCCGCCGAGCGGCTCACCCGCCTGGCCCGCGAGGCCGTCGACGAGTCGGAGGCGGAGGCCTACCGCGAGGACCGCGCCGAGCGGCTCGCCGACCACGGCTTCACGGCCCGCGTTCGCGAGGACGACGACACGCTCGTGTGTCACCCGGACGAGTGGATCGAGGGCGGAACGGTGCAGATCGACCGCATTGACGACACCGACCGCGCCGTCGAGGTGTCGCTGTCGGGGGCGGGTGACCCCGACGACTGGAGCGAGGTCGAAGAACACAACGCCGAACTGGTCGAACGGATCGCCGAGGAACACGACGAGGTCCACGCCGCGAACGCCCGGGCGTTCGCCGACTTCATGGGGAACCACTACGCGCGGCCGATGGACGCTGCCGACGCCGACGAGGTACAGGAGTTCCTCGACGAGTACTTCCCCCGCAACACGTGGCCGTCCGAAGAACAACGCGACGCCGTTCAAGCGTCGCTGCGGTACGTCTTCGACGCCGCGGACGAGCGGACTCCCTTGTAAACCCGTCCGGGCGGGGACGCCCGTGAGGTTCAGTTCGATTCGGTGAACCGTGTCCGTCGGTCTACGTGTCGAGCGCGTCGTCGACGAGCGTGCGGAGGTCGTCCGCACGCGACTCGTCGGTGACGTACCGCCCGACGACCCAGCTCAGGCGGTCGAGCACGGCCTTTCGGCCCGTCTCGGTGAGCTCGTACTGGTTCGTCCGCTTGTCGAGTTCGCTCTTCTCGACCAGACCGAGCTCGACGAGGTCGTCGAGGTTGGGGTACAGCCGGCCGTGGTTGACCTCGGCGTCGTAGTAGCTCTCGAGTTCGCGTTTGATCGCGAGCCCGTACATCGCCTCCTCCGAGAGGATGACGAGGATGTTCTGCTGGAACGCGGTGAGATCCCGCGCGGTATCGACCACTTCCGTTTTCGATTGTGCCTCTGACATGGCCACCGAATGGGATGTCACGGGAGTATTTAATTATTGCCAATCAGAAGGGATATTCTCGACGTAGAGGAGTTGAGAGGCCACTATTCGAAGGATCCGAGAAATCTCATCCCCCCGGATCGCCGACTGACCGTGATCAGTAAAGACCGGTGACACTAATAAACGTTCGGCCGACTATATTCGGTCAGTCGGATCCACGTCCCCCACGAGGAGCACCGCAGGCCGACCGCGCGGTCGGCCCGCGATCGTCGTCGGAGGCGGCGCCGACCCCGTCGCCACCGCGTGCCGAAAGGCCTTTGCTCGCGTTGACGGAACCGTCGGGCGCATGACGAACCTCTGGGAAGACCTCGAGACGGGGCCGAACGCCCCCGAGGAGATCTATGCGGTCGTGGAGTGCCTGAAGGGCGAGCGCAACAAGTACGAGTACGACAAGGACATCCCGGGCGTGATGCTCGACCGCGTCCTCCACTCGAACGTCCACTACCCCTCGGACTACGGGTTCATCCCGCAGTCGTACTACGACGACGAGGACCCCTTCGACGTGCTGGTGCTCGTCGAGGACGCGACGTTCCCCGGCTGCGTCATCGAAGCTCGTCCGGTCGCCCTGATGCGGATGGACGACGACGGCGAGCAGGACGACAAGGTGATCGCCGTCCCCACCGAGGACCCGCGGTACGACCACATCGAGGACCTCGAGGACATCCCGCAACAGCAGCTCGACGAGATCGACGAGTTCTTCGAGACCTACAAGAACCTCGAGGAGGGCAAGGAGGTCGAAACGCTGGGCTGGGAGGACAAGCAAGCCGCGATGGACGCGATCGAGCACGCCCAGGATCTCTACGACGAGACGTTCGCGTAACACGCCCGTATCTTCCGTTTTTCGGCGCTTTCGGCGCTCCCCGATTAACCGTGAGCATGGCCCCGCTCGCACGCATACATTATGCGCATGGGTAATCTTTAGTGGCACAACCGGCAACGTGTACCCGAACATGGCCGCGAAACAGCCCGCCGTCGGCATCGACCACGTGACCGTCGTCCCCAGGAACGCCGACGTCGACGAGGAGGGAACCGCCGAGCACGACGGGAACGACGACGGCGACGGCGTCGGGGCCGCCCACGAGGAGGCGTGAACGAGCACGCCCGAGCGGGCGCCGACGTACCCGAGCACACCTGAACGAGGCGGGCGGTGGCTGGCTCCGTCCTCCGTTCGTTGACTCCCGGGTGTGCGCCCTCGTTCCCGAGAGGGGCAGACATATACCCCGCCCGCGGCTAGGGCGGGTAATGGCGAAGTGCGCGGAGTGCGGCGAGTACGAGAACCTCCCGTACCAGTGCGGACGCTGCGGACAGTCCTTCTGTTCGGAACATCGCCTCCCGGAGAACCACGAGTGCCCCGGGCTCGACGGCTGGGACGACCCCGGCGGCGTTTTCGACTCCGGCTTCGACGACTCCGTCGAGGGCGGCGGCGGCTCCGGCGGCGTCACCGACCGGGTGAAGTCCCGGATCGACCGGGAGACGGGCACGGGCGGTCTCATGGGCGCGTTCCGGGGGAACATGACGTACGTGTTCCTCGGGCTGATGTGGATCACGTTCGCGGCGCAGTTCGCGGTGCTGTACACCGCCGGCGGGGGACTGTTCGACGACCTGTTCGTCCTCAGCGCGGCGAACCTCCTCGACGGGAACGTCTGGACGGTGTTGACCTCGGTGTTCGCCCACTCCCCGGGGGGGTTCTTCCACATCGCGGGCAACTCCATCGCGCTGTACTTCTTCGGCCCGCTGGTCGAGCGCTACCTCGGCTCGAAGCGGTTCGCGGCGCTGTTCCTCGTCACCGGGATGGTCGCGGGGCTCGCGCAGATCGGCACCGGGCTGCTCCTCGGCGGTCCACTCGCGGCGGGTGTGTACGGCGCCTCGGGCGCGATCATGGCGATCATGGGCTTCCTCTCGATCGTCAACCCGAACCTGAAGGTGATGCTGCTCATCCCGCCGATCCCGCTGAAGATCCGGACGATCACGCTGCTGTACGCGGCGCTGTCGGTGTTCGGCGTGCTCGCCGGGGGCAACGTCATCGGCATCGCCCACGCCGCCCACCTCTCGGGGCTCGTGCTCGGGGTCCTCTACGCGAGCGTCGCCGACGGCCGTCGCAGCGTCCCCAACCAGATCGGCAGCGGCGGCGGCGGACTCGGCGGCGGCCGCCGGCGGTTCTGACCCGATGCCCGAGCCCGTCCGTCCCGAGTTCCTCCCGGATCCGGCGCTCGACCGCGAGACGATGGAGACGCTCCAGCGCGACATCGCCGACGCCGCCGAGTTCGTCGACGACCTCCCGTTCGACCCGGCCGGCGTCGGTGTCGGCGGCGACCGCGACGACACCGTCGACCTCGACGACTTCGGCGGCGACGCCGACGCCCTCGACCGCATCCCCGGCCGCGACCCGACCGCGGACCCGCCCCTCGTCGCCGGCGTCGATCAGGCGTTTCTCGACGACCGCGCGGTGTCGGCGGTCGTCGTCACTCGCGGCGACGAAGTGATCGAACGCACGTACGCGGTGACGGATCTCTCGATCCCCTACGTCCCCGGGCTACTGGCGTTCCGGGAGGGCGGTCCGATCGTCGACGCGTTGGCGACCCTGGAGACCGATCCTGACCTGTACGTCCTCGACGGGAGCGGTCGGATACACTTCCGTCAGGCCGGCATCGCCGCCCACGTCGGCGTGCTGTTCGACGCCCCCGCGATCGGCGTCGCCAAGAGTCTGCTGTGTGGATCGCCCGAGGCGGACGTCGACGGCCGTCCCGCCGGGTGGCGAACGCCGATCCTCGCCGACGACCGCGTCGACGCGGCCCCGGACACGACTATCGGATACGCGTACCAGTCGCGCCAGTACGACTCCTCGCCGGTGATCAACCCGCTGTACGTGAGCCCCGGCCACCGCGTGAGCGCCGAGATCGCGGTCGATCTCGTGGCGGCACTGTGTGACGGCTACAAGCTGCCCGAGCCGACCAGACTGGCGGACGCGTACGCCGACGAGGCGAAAGGCGAGGTCGCGGCGGACGGCGAGTGAGTCCGGACTGCGACGCCGACGCGCCGCCACGAGACGGCGGGAGTTAACTTCACGGCGGCAGACGGACGTTCCATGACCCGAACCGTGCTCATCACGGGCTGCTCGTCCGGGATCGGGCGAGCGAGCGCCGAGGCGTTCCTGGAGGAGGAGTGGACGGTGTACGCGACCGCACGAAATCCGGCCGACATCCAGACGCTCGGCGACCACGAGGACTGCCGGATCGCGACCCTCGACGTGACCGACGAGGACGACATCGAGCGCGTCGTCGACCGGATGCTCGACGAGGAGGGACGGATCGACGCGCTCGTCAACAACGCCGGCTACGGCCAGATGGGTCCGGTCGAGGACGTGCCAACCGACGCCGTCCGCGATCAGTTCGAGGTGAACGTGTACGGTCCCCACCGGCTGATCCGCGAGGTGTTGCCGGCGATGCGCCGCCGCGAGGACGGCGCCATCGTGAACGTCTCCTCGGCGGCCGGCCGGATATCGTTCCCCGGCGGCGGCGTCTACTGCGGCTCGAAGTCCGCCCTGGAGGCGATGAGTGACGCCCTCCGCAACGAGGTTCGCGAGTACGGCGTCACCGTCTCGCTTATCGAACCCGGCCCAGTGAAGACCGGGTTCGAGGACCGCGTCGAGTCCGAGATCGACGGCCTCGACCGATCGGGCGCCTACGAGTCGTTCTACGACTTGGTCGAGGACTACGACGCCATCGGCGGCGGCGGGTTCGCGGCCGTCGAGCCCGAGCGCGTCGCCGAGGACGTCGTCGACGCCGCGAGCTCGACGAAGCCGCCCGCGCGCTACCCGGTCGGCCCGCTCGCGACGGTCGCGGAGATCGGACGGTTCGTCCCGACGCGGATCGCGGACTCGCTGTGGTCGTTCGCGTCGAAACTGTCGTGAACCCGTGAGCGACGGCGACGATCCGGCCGTCGAGGACCGACTCGACGCGCTTCACGAGCACCTCGCCGCGACCGCCGAGCGACCGGTCGCGCGGGCCGCGAGCGCCCACCTCGGGGAGGCCGAAGCCGTCGCGCGCGACCTCGCGGAGCGACCCGCGGATCCCGACACCGTCCGCGAGCGCACGGGCCACGTCGTTCGCCTGCTCCGTGAGGCGGGCGACACCGAGGACGAGCGAGCCGACGAACACGTCGCCGCGGCGCTGAAACTGGCCGACGAGCTGGTCGCAGAACTGACCGATCGGGACGAGGGACCGGGGTGACCGGCCCGATCAGGCCAGACAGGCGGCGACGACGCGCAGTGCGTCCTCCCCGCGCACCTCGTCGGCGAGCAGGGGGACGCGCTTCACGTCGCGGCCGCGATAGAGGTCGGTCGCCCGCGAGAGGCTGTTCTGCTGGACGTCCCAGCGCCGCTGACAGAACTCGCAGTCCTCCAGGTTCGGCGTGACGATCCACGAGGGGTCGACGCCGTCGCCGAAGGCGGCGACCTCGCGCGGGTCCTCCATCACACGGTTCACCACGAGCGTGTTCACCGGAATGGAGAACTCGTCGAGCCGGGAGACGAGCCGCTCGGACTCGACGACGCTCATCTCCTCGGGGACCATCACGACGCGGAAGTCGGTCTTCGAGGGGTCCTGTAACGTCTCACGCAGCCGAGTAATGCGCTCCTTCAACTCGTCGAGGTCGGGTTCCTCGCCCGCGCCGTCGCCCATCCCGAACATCCCCTTCATCCCCTCCATCATCCCGGAGAACTGTTGTTTGAGTTTCATCATTCGCCCGATCATCGAGTCGAGCGTCTCGGGGAGTTGCAGGAGGCGGAGCGTGTGCCCCGTCGGTGCCGTGTCCACGACGACACGGTCGAAGCGGGGATCGTCGAGGTGTTCGAGCAGCTGGCGCATCGCGGCCGCCTCGTCCGCGCCGGGCATCGTCCCCCCGAGCATTCCACCCATCGGCGAGTCGGCCATCGCCTCGCCCATCCCGCCGAGCCCCCCGAGGGGATTCTCGCCGGGAGCCGCGCCGGCGGCTCCGGCGTCGTCCCCCTCGCCGCCGGTCGCCATCCCCGCGCCGAACAGTCCCTCCTCCATCGCGGCGTCGGGGTCGATCTCGGCGGCGTACAGCGGGACGTCCTCGCGGATTCGGGAGGGGTGGGCCGGGATGTCGGTGTCGAGCGTGTCCGACAGCGAGTGCGCCGGGTCGGTCGACACCACCAGCGTCGCGACCCCGTCGTGGGCGCTGGCGAGCGCGGTCGCCGCCGCGCACGTGGTCTTCCCGACGCCGCCCTTCCCGCCGTAGAGAACGTACTTCGGATCGTCCGGGTCGGCGAGTCCCGCCGCGTCGCTCATGTCGATCTCGGCGCCCATTCGTGAGGCGTCCGGCTCGGGCGGTCGGCCGCCTTCTTCGTCGTCGTCGATCTCGTCGACGGGCTCCACGTCGATGTCGCTCATTATCCGAAGTCTGACCGGGACGCTTGTCTATCCGTTGGTCGGGGAGCGCCAGAATCCACGCGAGGATTGAAGTGCGATACCGTGAGCAACACCGCCGGACGTCTCGGGTCGTCCCCCCGACCCACAGTCCGCGTCGCCCCTCGCGTGCCGCCGGAGCGACCGGGGCCGAGCACCGAGCGCGAGAGCGACCGTGTTGCGGTCGTCCGTTACCCGAAGTAGTCGGCGAGTCGCGTGGCCGCCTCCTCGACCCGCGGGGTCACGAGCGCGAACCGGAGCCACTCGTCGCGCGCCGGCCCGAAGGTCTCGCCCGGCATGCCCGCGACGCCGGCCTCGTCGATCAAGCGCTTGGCGTTGGCCATCGTGCCCGGGAAGCCGTCGAAGCGGGCGAGCACGTAGAACGCGCCCTCGGGCGTCGTGTACTCGGCGCCCGCGGCGTCGAGCGCGTCGGTGAACGTCGTCACGCGCTCGCGCAGCATCGCGCGCACGTCGGCGTAGTAGTCGGCGTCCGTCTCGCGAAGCGCGCGCAGTACCGCCACCTGGGGCGGCCGCGAAGTGGCGACGTTGACGAGCATGTGTCGGGTCTTGGCCCCGCCGACGAGGTGCTCGGGGAGCACCACGTACCCGACGCGAAAGCCGGTGATCGCCATCGACTTCGAGTAGCCGGTCGTCACGATCACGCGGTCGCTGTCGAGCGTCAGTGCCGACTCGAACTCGCCGGTGAAGTCGAAGTGGTCGTACACCTCGTCGACGACGAGCGTCGCGTCCACGTCCTCGGCGATCGTCGCGAGCTCGGCCATCGTCTCTCGCGAGTACACCGCCCCGGTCGGGTTGTTGGGTGTGTTCACGAGCAGGAGGCTCGTCTCCTCGCTCGCCGCCTCCCGGAATCGGGCGGGGTCGATCGACCCGTCGCGCTCGGTCGGGACGAGCGTCGCGTCCGCGTCGAGCATCGACGCCTTCCCCGGATAGTACGGGTACACCGGATCGGTCAGGAGCACCTCCGAGCCGGCATCACGATCCAGCGCGGCCGCCATCGCGAGGTAGTTCGCCTCTCCGGTGCCGTTGGTGACGACGATCCGGTCGGGGTCGATGGCCCGGCGGGCGGCGATCTCCTCGCGAAGGTCGCGCAGGCCCTCGCTGGGCGGGTACTGGAACTCGTCCGGGCTCGCGTCGGCGTACTCGCGCAGTCCGTCGCGCAGCGCGCCGGGCGGCTCCCAGTCCGGGTTGCCCGACACCATGTCGACCACGTCGCGGTCGGCGGACGCGGCGTACTGCATCACGTGGAAGAACTGCGGGCGCTCGTAGTTCACGGCTTGTCGGCGGTAGTGTGGTCCGTCGCTCCTTCACTCCCGCGGTCTTAAGCTGACGCCGGGAGATCGACGGGTATGCGCGAGTCCGGATCCGATCCGCCCGTCGAGGAGCGCGTCGGCGACGTTCTCAGAGCCGCAGGCCAGACCGTCGCGACCGCCGAGTCGTGCACCGGCGGCCTGATCGGGTCGTCGCTGACCGACGTTCCCGGCTCCAGCGACTACTTCGACCGCTCGATCGTCACCTACAGCTACGACGCGAAGCTGGAGGAACTGGCGGTACCGCGCGAACACCTGGACGAGGCGGGCGCGGTCTCCGAGCCGGTCGCCCGCGCGATGGCCCGGGGCGTCCGCGATACTGCCGGCACCGATTGGGGCGTCTCGACGACCGGAATCGCCGGCCCGGACGGCGGCACCGACGAGAAGCCGGTCGGGACCGTCTTCGTGGGCGTCGCGTACGCCGGCGCGTGGGGAACCGGGGAGAGCGACGCGACCGTCGAGCGCTACGAGTTCGACGGGACGAGAACCGAGATCAAAGCACAGATCGCGCGGCAGGCGCTCGTGGACCTGATCGAGGCGGTCAAACGGCGTGAGTGACATCCTCCCCGCGTAACTCCGGCGCATCGCCGTTCGTCGCCGGCCGGCCGATGCCGAAACGGTTTGGTCGCTCCCGCGAGCAGGGGCGGGCGTGAACAAGAAGGGCCACGTGCTGAACGCGATCCTCCTCTCGATCGGGCTCGGGTACGTCCTCCAGCCGTCGGGCGACGTGGAGACGTTCGTGACCATCGCCGAACTGTTCGTCCCGATCGTGCTCGGCGCGCTGTTCCCCGACGTCGACACGGCCTTCGGCAAACACCGGAAGACGCTGCACAGCCTCCCCGTCCTCGGGGTGATCCTCGCGTATCCGATCTACTTCGGGAACCTCCAGTTCGTCTGGATCGGCGTCGCGACGCACTACCTCCTCGACGTGGTCGGGAGCAAACGCGGCATCGCGCTGTTCTACCCGCTCTCGTCCACGGAGTACGGGCTCCCGGTCGGCGTCACGACCTCCAGCAAGTGGGCGGACACGTTCACGGTCGTCATCACGCTCGCGGAGCTCGCGGCGCTCACGCTGGTGCAGTTCTTCGTCGTCGACCTGACCACCGGGACACCGCGGGAGGCGGTCGCGGCGCTCCTGGCCGGGCTGCCGATCTGAGGGTCAGTACACGGATACGTCGTCGAAGCGCCCGTCGTAGGCGATATGTCGGGGGTGCGTCGCCTCCATGCCCGAGAGCAGCAGACGGTCGATCTTTCCCCACGAGTTCTCGTAGCCGAGGTGGACGAACTCCATCAGCCGTCGCAGTCGAGTCGCGGGGTCGCCGCGCCTGACGACCGATCGGGGCTGTCCCTCCTTCAGCGCCGTCACGAGCGCGTCCTCCCCGCGAACGTCGCCCTCGAACACCGTCCAAGCCGCGCCGACGGTGCCGTCGAGATGCGCGTACGAGGAGCCGAACGTCGGGATGTCGAACGCCTCGGCGATCCGGCGTCCCCGGTCGTTGTGTCGGCCGAACAGCTTCGCGTTGTACGTCTCGACGGCGTCGATCCGGTCGCGGTAGGCGCCCACCTCCGCGCGGGTGAGGCTCACGTTCATGAACTCCGGATGCGGAGCGAGGACGGCCGCGTCCTGTCGTTCGAACTCCGCCAGCGCCGCCTCGAAGGTGATGAAGTCCGGGACAGGGTCGTCCAGTCCGACCGCGAGGAGATGGCGGCGGTTTCCCCAGTCGCCGGTGAACACCTCCCGCGCCGGCACCACCGTCACCTCCTCGGTCGAGAAGCGCTCGGCGCGCTCGCGGATCTCCGGGAGCCGCGTGAAGTGCGGCGCGTACACGAGCGTGTCGACGCCCGACTGCCGCGCCCGCTCGACGGCGCGCTCGTCGAGCACCTTCACGTGGGCGTCGACCCGTGTCGGTCCTACAGTCACACGCGAAGCTACGTCGGGTCGACGTTAGTGATTCCGCTTTGGAGTCGAGTGCGGGCGTGGGGATTGACGGAGGTGGTCGGGAGCGGAGCCCCACGGGAACGCTTAAGCGAGCCTGTCGTTTGCATCCGGGTATGTCCCGGTGGGCCTGTGGCCTCGAGGGGTGTGACGCGGCGTTCGACGCGGTCGAGGACGCCGTCGTTCACCAGACGACGGCACACGAGCGGCACGAGTGTCAGGTGTGCGGCGCCGTCGTCCCCGACGGCTACTTCGCCATCCGTCACGCCTTCGACGAGCACACCCGCGCCGAGTTCGTCCGCGCGTACGACGCCGACTCCGACGACGTCCGCGAGCGCGAGCGGATCAAAGCCGACGTCGAGGAGGTCGCCGATCTGGACCGGATCGTCGAGCGGGTCGACGACGAGGTGTGAGCCGGTCGAACTCGGCGATTTCCGGCCGGATACCGTACTGAGAACAGTCACAGGGTACGACGAACTACCGTTCGTCGCTATTCCCGTGAGCGATAGCGAACGGGAGCACGGCGAGCGCGTCAGCGCTCGTCGCTATCGAGCACGCGGATCTGGTCGCCGCGCACGGTCACGGGGATCGGGACGGTCGCCTCGTACAGTTCGACCGTCACCTGGTCCTTCCCCTCGTCGATGCGCTGGACCTGTGCCTTCTCGCCCTTGAACGGGCCGGCGATCAACTCGACGATGTCGCCCTCGGCGATCCCCTCCACGTCGGGCGTCGGCGAGAGGAAGTGCTCGACCTCCGACATCGACGACCGGCCCGCCTCGCCGCCGGGGCCCTCGACGAGCCCGCGAGCGTGGGGAACCTCCTCCAGCACGCGCCGGATGATCGAGTCGTCGTCCGCCTCGACCATCACGTAGCTGGTGAGCTGGTCGGGCGCGAGCACGGCGTGGATCTCGGCCATCTCCTTGCTGGCGATCATGTCGGCGACCGTGCGCTCCTGGCTGGCCGTCGTCTTCACCGAGTAGATCGGCACCGTCAGATCCCCCCAGTGAGGACGGACATGACCGCGAAGATGATGAACCCGAGGAACCCGACGAGGAAGATGCCCGCACCGGCGATCTTGGAGATCTGGGAGAACTCCTCCCAGGAGGGCGTGCTCGCCAGCTTGAGCACCCTGACGTAGCTTGTCAGGTCGTACTTGACATCCATGGTTATCGAGCGTACTTCGCCGCACCTTCTATATCTGTTGCTCTGACCGCGGAACACCCGTCACGGCGACGCACGGGCGCTCGGAGGGCCGCGACCCCTCCCCGAGTGGTGCCCGAGGATCGAGGTGGGGGTCCCCTCGGTCCGGGGGTCGCCGCCGCTGGACTCCGTCGTCGGCGACGAGCGAGCGCGTCAGTCGACGTAGTCGATGTCCTCGAGCCGGTCGCCGGCGGCCGCCTGGGCGGCCTCGTTTCGACCGTAGATCTGCGGGGAGTCGACGCCGGTGACGACGATCATCGTGCGCATCTGGCCGTCCAGCTCCTCGTCGATCGAGGTGCCCCAGATGATCCGCGCGTCGGGGTCGATCCGGTCGTAGATCTCCTCGACGACGCCCTCGGCCTCCTCGATGGACATGTCCGAGCCGCCGGTGACGTTGACGAGCGCGGAGTTGGCGCCGGAGATGTCCACGTCGAGCAGCGGCGAGCGCAGCGCCGACTGGACGGACTCCTGTGCCTTCGTGTCGGAGTCGGACTCGCCCAACCCGATCATCGCGACGCCGCCCTTCTCCATCACGGTGCGAACGTCCGCGAAGTCGAGGTTGACGAGACCGGGCTTGGTGATCAGCTCCGTGATCCCCTTGACGCTGCGCATCAGCACCTCGTCGGAGATCTTGAACGCCTGACGGACGGGAAGCTTGCCGACGGCGTCGAGCAGGCGGTCGTTGGGGACGACGATCACGGTGTCGGCCACGTCGCGGAGGCGTTCGAGGCCGGCCTCGGCGTTCGTGCGGCGCACCTCGCCCTCGGCGGTGAACGGCGTCGTGACGATGGCGATGGTGAGCGCGCCGATCTCGCGGGCCGCCTTCGCGACGACGGGCGCCGAGCCGGTGCCGGTGCCGCCGCCCAGTCCGGCGGTGACGAACACCATGTCCGAGCCCTCCAGCGACTCGCGGATCTCCGACTGCGACTCGATGGCCGCCTCCTCGCCGACCTGCGGGAGCGACCCCGCGCCGCGGCCCTGGGTCTTCTCTTGCCCCATCAGGATCTTGGTGTCGGCCTGGATGTTGACGAGGTGTTGAACGTCCGTGTTCGCCGCGACCAAGTCGGCGCCGTGGATGCCCTCCTCGGCCATCCGGTTCACCGTGTTGCCGCCGGCGCCGCCGCAGCCGACGACGGTGATGTTCGTCTGGAGGTCCTTCAGGACGTCCTGAAGCTCCTCGTCGGTCATCTTCCCCGTGCGTGAGGTGTCGTCCCCCGATCCCGACGAGTTCGTCGCGGCGTCGCCGCCGGCCCGATCGGACGCCGGATCCGCGGAGGCGTCGCTCGCTCCCGCCTCCCCGGCCTCCTCGGCCTCGTTGATCGCGTCCTCAACGATGGAGTCCATAGGTATGGGCAGCCGTTGCCGACGGAGAGTTATTATCCTTCCCCTCGCGTCTTGCAGCCGTCAGACGCTCTCACGGCGGTCGACACCCGCCCGGAACCCGGGGGCTGCGTCGACAGCGACTCCATCGGTGACGGCCGGTTCGCCGCCAGGTCGAACGGGCCCGGCATCTCGATCAGACCGAGAACACTTCCTCGCGCTCGCGAGCGACCGTCTCGGGCCGGATCGTCTCGCCGTCGACCTCGACCGACTCGCCGGCAGAGAGCGCCCCGAACTTGGGTCCCTCGGGGACACCGAGCGTCGCCGCCCGCTCGGGGTCGAACGACTCGACGCGCGCGTGAACGGCGTCGTCCTCGCGGACGACCTCGTCGTGTTTCTCTGCCAACACCGCGGCGAGGTCGTCGACGAGCGCGTCGTACGAACCCGGGGAAGCGCCGCCGTCGGCGTCGCGAGCGGTGGCGGAGTCGGCGCCCCGGGCGGTGGCAGGGCCGTCGGGGAGCGCGGCCCGCCCGGCGGCGCGCGTGCCTGCCTGCTCGGTTTCGAAGCCGATCGCGTGGCGCTCGACGGCCGCCCGAGCGGCGTCGGCGTCGATCCCCTGCGCCTCCGCGAGCAGGTCCGCGGGGAGGTCGACGACGCGGTAGGCGGCTGCCCAGTCGTCGGGGTCCGTGGAACGGGCGACGGCGCCGAACCGGAGCCCGTCGTCGACCGTGCGGAGGTCGGACTCCAGCGACGCGACGAGATCCAGCGGACAGTCGTCGACCGCGCGGAGCCACGTCTCGCTCACGACCCGCACGTCGTGAGCCGCGAGCGCCTCCCGGAGCACGGGATACTCCCCCTCGACGAGCGCGAACTCGGCGTCGCTGGCGCGGACGACCGCATCGAGCACGTCGCCGCGCGCTCCGGGGTGCCCCAACTCCTCCAGTTGCCAGTCCGACGCGATGTGTCCGACGCCCCACGCGGTCTCGCGGAGCACCCGCTCGAACCGCGGGGCGTAGTGCCCCCCGCCGAAGCCGACGACGTGGCGTGGGCGGTCGGAGCCGCCGACGGCGACGCTCGCGTCCCGAGCCGGGAGGTCCAGCACCGCCCGGGCGACTGCGTCGGCACCGGCGGTGTCGTCCCACTGTTCGTCGCCGCTGCCGAGCTCCGCGAACACGGCGGGCGTCGCGAGATCGGTCGGTCCGTGGTGGGTGCCCTCGATGGCGACCTCGTATCCGTCGGGCGCGTGCTCGTCGAAGCCGGCGACGAGCGCGCGCTGGACGCCCGGGCAGGCGGGCGCGAACGACCCCGGTTCCCCGCCGTACTCCGCGTCCCCGAAGTTGCCCGTGAAATGGCACGTCAGCAGGGGACCCGTGTCCCCGGAGTGGCGCGAGACGAACACGAGGAACTCGGGGGCCTCCGAGAAGGCGGGCGTCGGGTCGTCGAGGTGAATGTGGAGCTCGTCGAAGGTTCGGAGCTCGAACCCGCGGGCCCCCTCGTTCACGTCGTCCGCGTCGTCGACTGCGGGGGCGCCGAGCGCGTCGACGGCGTCGAGCGTGTGGTACGTGCCGCCGCCCTCGGCGTCGGTGCGGGACGTGTCGGTCCGATCTGTCCACTCCGCCGACGCGAGCAGTCGCTCCGCGATGTGGGTCGAGGCTCGGTCGGCTCGGGAGACGACGATGCCGATCACTGACGGGACGTAGCGCCGTGTCGCTGGAATACGCGTCGGTTCCGGACGACGAGCTCGAACGGACGAGCGGGCGTGAGGAGCGACGGCGACGGGTCGTCAGTCGGCCGATCGGTCGGACTCGCCGCCGACGGCGTCACGGATAGTCCTCCCCGAGAGCGACGCGACCGTCCGCAGCTCGTCCCGACGGGTCGCGAGGAGCCCGAGCGTGAGGACGATGTAGAGGACGGTGTACGCCTCGAGCAGGAGGATGGAGTTGGCCTCGGCGGCCGCCTCGGTCATCGTCCGGATGAAGTAGAACTCGGTCACCACCTGCGAGAGGAACAGCACGAGCAACAGCAGCGACTCGCGCACGGAGATCCGGAAGTTGATCAGGATGGCGAGCGCGAAGAAGCTCTGTGCGGCGGTGATCCAGATCTCCGCCGCCTGCTTCTCGTCGAACATGAGCACGCCGTACTGCCCCAGCGAGATACTGTACACGACCGCGAGCGTCCCGATGAGCAGCGTCCACTGGTTCAGCTTCGAGGAGATGAGCGCGTTGAACGCCGCCGTCGCACGGGCCTTGTTGACGAGATACGCCGTGACGATCAGCTCGGGGCTCTCGGAGGCCAGCGGCGCGATCCACTGGATCATGAAGAACTCGGGGACCCCGTACCGCAGACCGAGGTCCTCGAGTCCGTGGGCGAACGGCTCGACGGCGGTGAAGATGAGCAGCCCCGAGTAGGCGAACAGCGCGAGCACCGAGGTCGCGCGGACGGCGAACGGCCTCGACTGGAGGTACGCGGGGACCCCGACCTGGTCCTCGACCTCCTCGACGTCGCCGCGGATGACGACGAGGATGTACGCGACGTACAGCCCGACGAGAACCAGCGTGTCGATGCCGCCGATCCCGCCACCAAGCGGAACGAGGAACGCGAACACGGTCGCGGCGAGCAGGAACGCGATCTCGAGGGCGATGTCGCGGTCGAGCGAGACGTAGTCGCCGAGGGCGTTGTCGGTTGTGACGACGTTGGGGTCGTCGCCGCGGGCGTACGCCTGGTAGACAGAGAACAGGGCGATACCCGACCAGCCGATGCCGATGAGGATCCGGTTCGCGCCGGTCATGTTCGCGACCGCGAGGTTCGCCGCGTGCGCGTCCCCCTGCCCCGCCTGCCAGGCGTACAGCGCGTCGACGGCGTACTCGGGTGCCACAGCGAGCACCGCCAACACCGCGATAGCGAACGCGCGCGGCACGTCCTTTTCGGCCGTCTCCGCGCCCCACGCGAGCAGGAACGACGCGCCCAGCACCGCGACGCCGCTCACGGCGACGGTCGTCAACGTCCCGAAGGACTCGTGTACGCCGGTCACCCACGAGACGATCCACGGCAACGTCAGCGCCACCCCGCCGAAGAGCGCGACGAGCGGGCTCCGAAGACGCGAACTCATTACCGGCACGGAGCCGGTGGCTTGTCCTTACTCTTGCGCTTCACGCCCATACGGGACCCGGTGTCGGATCCTCCGACCGACTCCCACGGCAACGTTCGCCGCTTTCACGGGAGGAGCAGGTAGAAGAACACGAGATAGCCGCCCACGAGCACGGCGCCGTCGACCCGGCCGATATCGCCGCCTCGGAGCATCACCGCGACCGCGGCGACGGTGAACGCGATGAGTGCCGGGAAGTCGAACGACGAGACGCTCGGGGAGACGAACACCGGAACGACGACCGCGAGCAGTCCGAGCACGGCGAGCACGTTGTAGATGTTCGAGCCGACGACGTTGCCGACCGAGAAATCCGCCTCGCCCCGAACGGCGGCGACCACGCTCGCGGCGAACTCCGGAAGCGAGGTGCCGAACGCCAACACCGTCAGCCCGATGAGCCGCTGCGTGAACCCGAGCTGATACAGTATCGACCGGCCGCTGTCGATGAGCCACCGAGAGCCGAAGAACAGCAGCGCGAGCCCGACGAGCAGGTATGCGACGTGTCGCAGCGAGAGGCCCTCGGCGTCGACGTCGGGCACCTCCTCGACCACCGCCCCGCCGTCGGCGACCGCTCCCGACTCGTCGACGGCGGCGTCCTCCTCGACTGCCGCGCGGTAGAGGACGACGGTGAACCCCGCGAGCACGAGGAGGAACACGCCGCCCTCGATCCGGCCGATCGTGCCGTCCATTCCGAAGGCGACGACGAGCACCGCCGCCAGCGCCATGAACGGGACGTGCCTGCGAAGGAGGTCTCGCGACACCGACAGCGGCCGGATCAGCGCAGAGACGCCGAGCACGAGCCCGATGTTAGCGATGTTGGATCCGACGATCGCGCCGAGTCCGAGCTGTGCATCGCCCTCGGCCCCGGAGAGCACGGCGATGAACAGCTCCGGCGCCGTGGTGGCGAACGCCACCACCGTCACCCCGACCAGCGCGGCGTGGAGGCCGACGCCGAGCGCGAGCCCGGTCGCACCCTTCACCAGCGCCTCCGCGCCGAGATACAGCAGCAACACGCCTAAGAGCAGGAAGAGGCCGTGGTGCGTGAACAACACGTCGGCCAACTGTAACAGCATTATACTGGCAGTTCAACGTTCCATACTTGAACCCCAGGGCGAAAGTATCAGAGTTGAGTTCGTCACCCCGCAGGTGGCCGGCAACTCTCACCGGTCCGTCGCCGGGACGCTTTTCCGCTCCCTCCGGAAGGGACCCGTATGGACGTGTACGGACTCGTCGGAAACCCGGTCGAACACTCGCTGTCGCCGCCGATGCACGAGGCGGCGTACGACGCGCTCGGGATGGACGCCCGCTACGTCACCTTCGAACCGGACGCCGACGACGGCGCCGCTGCCGTCGAGGCGGCGACCACGCTCGGTGTCGCGGGACTGAACGTGACGGTGCCGTTCAAACGGGACGTGCTGTCGGCGGTCGAGCCCGCCGACCTCGCGGCCGAGGTCGGCGCCGTCAACACCGTCGACTGCTCGACCGATCCGCCGCGGGGGTACAACACCGACGTTGCCGGCGTCCGCCGGGCGTTCGGTCACCACGGCGTCGAGCGCGAGGGCGCCGACGCCGTCGTCGTCGGCGCCGGCGGAGCCGGACGGGCCGCCGCGTTCGCGCTCGCCGACGACACGGCCTCGCTCCACGTCGCCAACCGCACCGTCGAGCGCGCGGAGTCGCTCGCGGCGGAGATCCGGTCGGCCCGTTCAGGCGATCCGGACGCGCCGACCGCCGTCTCCGCGGGCGGACTCGACTCGCTGGCCGAGCGCGTGCCGGACGCGGACCTGCTGGTGAACGCGACGACCGTGGGCATGGAGTCCGACGAGACCCCCGTCCCGGCCGAGTACCTGCACGGGGGCCTGGCGGTGCTCGACGCCGTGTACGCCCCGCTGGAGACGCGGCTGCTGCGGGAGGCGGCCGACGCCGGGGCGACGACGGTCGACGGCGCGTGGATGCTGCTGTATCAGGGCGTCGAGGCGTTCGAACGCTGGACCGGCGAGGACGCGCCGGTCGACGCGATGAACGGGGCGCTCCGGGCGGAACTCCCGTGACGCCGGGTCGCCGCCGCTCCTCCCCGGTGTTTTCCCGCCGATCTGCGCTGGATTTTTAAAAGGCGACGGCGTTGATATCGCAAATGGGATTCCTTCGACAGATCAAGCGACTGCTGGGCATCGGGGGTAGCCAGTCGGGCGGTCGCTCGGCCGAGACCGCGGTGACGGTCGAGCGCGAACGCGACGACGCGGCGCCGGAGACGACGACCGAGGACGCCGTCAAGGGTACGGACGAGGCGGCGACCGACGAGGGGCAGGACGACGGCGAGCACGACGCCGGAGCGGCGGACGACACCGACGACGAGCCCGTCGCCGCGGAGACGGACGCCGCAGCCTCCACGGAGTCGCTGGTGGACGAGGCGGAAGCGAGCGACGACGCCGCCACGAAGGCCGAGCCCGCCGAGGCCGCCGGTCCCGAGTCGGACGACGTCACGACCGACATCGACGAGGTGGAGCCGGGGGACGACGGCGACGAGGAGACCAACGACGAGGACGATCCCGGTGCCGACGTTCCGGTCGACCGGATCAAGGGGATCGGTCCGGCGTACGCCGAGCGCCTCGGGGAGATCGGGATCGAGACGGTCGCGGACCTCGCGGCCGCCGACGCCGAGGAGGTCGCGGAACGAACCAGCGTCTCCGAGAAGCGCGTCGGCCGGTGGATCGACCGCGCGGTCGAGTTCGAGGCGTAGCGGACGGCGGCGCTCACGCCCACCGGCCGGGGTCGTCGGCCCGGATCCGCCGCCCGGAACCGAATCCGCTTTTTCGCTGCCGCGACACCACCACCCATGGAGACGGTCACGGACCGCGAGTCGTTCCGTCGCCTCGCGGCCGACGCCCCCGCGGACGCCCGGATACCCGTGGAGCGCCGGGTCGCGGTCGACGACCCGTTCGACGCCTATCGCCGCGCTCGACGCGACGATCGACCGGGACTGTTCTACGAGACCACCGGTGGCCAGCCAGGCCGGGGGTACTTCGGCGTCGACCCCGCGGAGACGCTGACGGTCGATCCCGACGCGACGGTCCGCGATCCGGACCACCCGGGTCACGGCGACTACGCCGCCCCGTCGCCGACGCTGTCGGCGCTCTCGGGACTGCTCGAGTCCGGGACGCTCGTGCGGGGCGACTGCGACGTGCCGTACCCGTGTGGCGTCTTCGGCTGGCTCTCGTACGACGTCGCCCGCGAGCTGGAGTCGTTCCCCGCCGACGGCGCGGTCGACGACCGCGGCCTGCCCCGGCTGCAGGCGGCGGTGTATCCGACGCTCGCGTCGTGGACGGAGCCGCGAACGGACGGGCCGGATCCCCTCCGGATCACCGCCTGTCCCCGGCTCGACGATCACCCGGACGCCGACGCGGCATACGAGGCGGGGGTCGACGCCGCCGGCGACCTCGCCGACCGGGCGCTGACCGGCGACCCGTCGGTCGGCCCCGCGCCCGCCGCCGGCGACGACACCGACGCGACTTTCGAGAGCGACTGTGGCCGGGCGGCGTACGCCGAGCGCGTCCGCCGCGTCAAGGAGTCGATCCGCGCGGGCGACACCTTTCAGGCGAACGTGAGCCAGCGCCTGACGGCGCCTGCGGTGGTCCACCCAGTGACAGCGTATGCGGCGCTTCGGGACCGCAACCCCGCCCCCTACTCCGGGCTGGTGGAGTTCCCCGGCGTCGACCTCGTGAGCGCGAGCCCCGAACTCCTGTTGCGACGGGGCCCCTCGGGAACGGCGAACGCCGGGAGCGACGGCTCCGACGCGGGCCCTACCGACGACGACGTGGACGCTCGACTCGAAACGGAGCCGATCGCCGGCACCCGTCCCCGCGGCGGCGACCCGGAGACCGACGCCGCGCTCGAGGCGGAGCTCGTCGGCGACGAGAAGGAACGTGCCGAACACGCGATGCTGGTCGACCTGGAGCGCAACGACCTCGGGAAGGTCAGCGAGTACGGCAGCGTCTCGGTGCCGGAGTACCGCCGCGTCGACCGCTACTCGGAGGTGATGCACCTCGTCTCGCTGGTCGAGGGCATCGAACGGCCCGACCGCTCGCTGGCGGACACGCTCGCGGCGGTGTTCCCCGGCGGCACCATCACCGGCGCACCGAAGCCGGCGACGATGGCGATCATCGACGCGCTGGAGGGCACCCGGCGCGGGCCGTACACTGGCTCGATGTTCGCCGCCGGCCTCGACGGCCGCCTCGTCGCCAACATCGTCATCCGGACGCTCGTGCGGACGGACGAGGAGTACCACCTTCGCGTCGGCGCGGGGATCGTCCACGACTCCGACCCCGAGGCCGAGTACGAGGAGACGCTCGCGAAGGCCCGCGCCCTCGTCAGGTCCGTCGACGACGCGCTCGATACGGAGATGACGGTCGAGGAGGGTCGCACGAAGCCGGAGCGTGGGTGTACCGACGGGGCGGAATCCGACACGGAGGTGGAGGAGTGACCCGCGTCCTCGTCGTCGACAACTACGACTCGTTCGCGTACAACCTCGTCCAGTACGTCGGCGAACTGGCCGACGAGGTGATCGTTCGGCGCAACGACCGGATCGACGTCGACGAGGTCCGCGCCCTCGATCCGGACGGGGTCGTCGTGTCCCCCGGTCCCGGAACGCCCGAGGAGGCGGGCGTCTCGATCCCGGTGTTCGAGGAGCTGACGTACCCGACGCTCGGGGTCTGTCTGGGCCACCAGGCGCTGTGTGCCGCCAACGGCGCCGCGGTGACACTCGCGCCGGAGGTCGTCCACGGGAAGCCCTCGGACGTGCGTCACGACGACCGCGGCGTGTTCGCCGACTTGCCCGACCGCGTCGAGGTCGGACGCTACCACTCCCTGTGCGTCGAACACGACGCGATCCCGCCGGAGTTGGTGGAGACCGCCTGGACCGACGACGAGCGTGAGGTGGTGATGGGCGTTCGTCACACCGATCGCCCCCACGTCGGCGTGCAGTTCCACCCCGAGAGCATCCTCACCCCGGACGGAAAGCGCATGATCCGAAACTTCCTCGGCGTCTGCGAACGAGGTGGGCTCGAGTGAGCGACGACGAGGACCGAACCGGTGGCGACGACCCGACGGCGGCCGTCGACGACCTCGTCCACCACGTCGACGGCGAGTTGGCCCCCGCGAGCGAGGCGTCGGTGTCGGTGACGGACCGCGGATTCCAGTACGGCGACGCCGCCTTCGAGACGGTCCGTGCGTACGGCGGGACGCTGTGGCGCTGGGACGCCCACGTCGGGCGCCTGTTCGACACCCTCGACACCCTCGGGATGCCGGCCGAGGAGATCGGGCTGTCGTCGCTGGATCTCAAGGCTCGCGTCCGCGACACGCTCCGAGCGAACGGCCTCGCGGACGCGTACGTCCGGCTGTCGGTGACGCGCGGGGAGACTGCCGGGTTCGCGCCGCCCGCCGCCGAGGAGACGGACCCCACGGTCGTCGTCCTCGTGAAGCCGCTCCCACGGGGCGGCAGGCCCGACACCGGCGGTGTCTCGACGTGGGCGGGCCCGGCGACGCTCCAGACGGTGAAGACCAGACGAGTGTCCGACCGGGCGATCCCGAGCGAGGCGAAGACGCACAACTACCTCAACAACGTCCTCGCCCGCGTCGAGACCCGCGTGACCGGCGCCGACGAGGCCGTGTTGCTCGACGACGACGGCCACGTCGCCGAGTGTGCGACGGCGAACCTCTTCTTCGTCGCCGACGACGCGATCCGCACCCCCTCGCTCGACGGGCCGGTGCTCCCGGGCGTCACCCGCGCGGAGGTGCTCGACATCGCCCGCGAGGAGGGCTTTCCCGTCGAGGAGGGCGCCTACACGCCCGACGACGTGCGCGGGGCCGACGAGGCGTTCATCGCCTCCTCGATCCGTGAGATCCGGCCCGTGGGCACGTACGACGGCATCGAGGTCGGCGGCGTCTCCGAATCCATGGATACGGAAGCACGAGGGACGGCGTCCCTCGGAGGGCCGGTGACGACGCTGCTGTCGAGGCTGTACGACGAGCGCGTGGAGACGGAGTGTTACGCCGACGATCCCGGCGGGGCGGGCGACGACGGGAGCGGTCCCGCCGGCGTCGACGGCGGCGACGACATCGGCGACCCCGACGGCGACGGACGCGAATAGGGAGGCATACAAGCGCGCCGTCCCATGACCGCCGTATGGACGAGGCCGCGCGCGTCGCCGACGCCGACGACGTGCCCGAGGGAGAGACGCTGTTGTTCACCGTCCGCACCCACGAGGGCGAGCTCGCGGAGGCGTTCTGCACCCGCCTGGCGGACGGGACGGTCGTCGCGTACCGCAACTACTGCCAGCACTGGACGGACGTCCGCCTCGACAAGGGAGACGGGGCACGCGTCACGAACGGCGAGGTGTGGTGTCAGAAGCACGGGGCCACGTTCCAACTCGACACCGGCTACTGCGATTTCGGTCCTTGTGAGGGCTCGGTGATGGAGAGCGTCGACGTGACCGTCGCCGACGGCGGCGTGTACGTCGACGACGAGGAGTACGCCCTGGAGCACCTCGGCCCCAGCGGCGTCGACAGGGGCGACGGCGGCGACAGCCGGATCGACTTCACCGGCAACTGAACGGGGCTCGGGACGAGCGAACGACCGCCGTCAGGCGTCGGCCGGGGCGAGCGAATCGCCCGTCGCGCCCAGATCCCGGACGATCGCCTCCCGGAGGGCCTCGACCACCGTCGTCACGTTCACGCCGGGATCGAGCGTGAGCAGCAGCCCTCGTCGCCGGTGTACACGCGGACGATCGTGAGGTGTTCCATCCGAGTCGCGACGTCGACGTCGAACGAGACGACCTCGTCACCCCCTGTCATGGCACCGGCTTGCCGAAGGTGAGTCAAAACAGCGTCGGTCAGCGATCGAGCGTCGCATCGGGGAGTTGTCGAAGGACGCACCTCGACGTGAGACGAGGACATCGAGGACGGAAGCGACGAACCGAAGGGAGTAGCGGGAAGTAGATTTGAACTACCGATCTCCGGGTTATGAGCCCGGCGGAATCTCCTGGCTATCCCATCCCGCTATCGGATAGAACAGGAGCGTCACTTGTAAGGGTTGTGTTTCACATCCCGCCGCCGTGTGGGAGTTTCCCTCATGACACGCGACCGTACCGGGGGGAGACCGCGTCGCCGGCACGGCGCCCCGAGTCACTCCAGCACGCGCCAGGTGAACAGGCTCTCGGCGACGTAGTTGAGCGTCAGCCCGACGGCGATGCCGATCAGGTTGGCGACCGTCGGCCAGAGGTCTCGACCGGCGACGAGCAGCGAGACGTCCGTCCGGGCGGTAAGCAACCACAACACCGCGAACGCGACGGCCAGGCCGCCGAGCCGAACGAGGTGGGATCTCCCCCAACGGCGAAGCAACGCCGCCCCGCCCGCGGCCCCCTGGTCGCCGAACGTGTAGCGGTCGTTCAACAGGAACATCAGCGTGATCGACGCCTCCGCGCCGACCGCCTTGGCCGCCAGCGGCGCGGCCGCCGCGAGCGTGGTCAACAGCGCGACGATGGCCGTTTCGAGCGTCGCGCCGGCGACGCCGACGGAGACGAACTGTCCGATCCGGACGCCGGAGACGAGCGCGCCGAGCCCCCCGTCGCTCCCGGCGGCCGCCCCGCCATCCGTCGTCGCGTCCGGGCTGTCCGTCGTCGCGTCCGACCCGTCGGCGTCGCCGCTCACGGGTCGCCCCCGTCGCTCACGGCGCCGCGGTCGTCCAGCCGGTCGATCAGCGCGACGCCGTCCTCGCGGTCGATCAGGCGGTGAAGCCGGTTGTCGCGGATGATCCGGGCCCGGTGGCGCGCCACCAGCAGCCCGCGGCCCATGTCGAGCGTGTCGCCGACGGGTGAGACCGTCGATCCGGGCTGGTCCTCCCACGCGATCGGCACCTCCGCGATCCGGCAGTCCAGTGCCCCCGCGACGGCGACGAGTTCGATGTCCCACGCGAACCCCGGTTCGTACAGGTGGCCGCGAATGCGCTCCCACGCCGTCGCCGTGACCGCCTTCGCGCCGCACTGGTAGTCGTACAGCTCCGCGTCGAGCAGGCGGCGGGCGATCCACGCGAAGCCGTCGCCGAGGAACCGGCGGGCGAACGTCTGATGGGACCGAACCACCGAGTCCGGGTGGCGCCGCGACCCCGCCGCGAGGTCCGCATCGCCGTCGCACACGGGGGCGAGCACGTCCGCCAACGACGACGCCGGGGTGGCGCCGTCGGCGTCGGCGAAGGCGTACACGTCCGTCGAGAGCGCCTCGAACCCGGCGGTGACGGCCCCGCCCTTCCCGCGGCGACGGCGGACGACGTGGCAGTCGACGCCGTCGGGAAGGTCGAGGGGTGCCGAGTCGGGGGACGGGTCGGGCTCATCTCCCGGACGGGTATCGCCGGAGAGAGTATCGCTTGGGGGCGTCTCGTTCGGGAGGTCGAGCTCGACGCGGAGCTCGGCGGGGTCGATCGTCTCGCGGATCGCGCGGAGGTAGCTCCGGAGCCGACCGGGGTCCGGATGGTAGGCGGGAACGACGACGCCGACGGTCGGCTGCATGGCGATGCCTTCCGCACGGTCGGATAAAAACGGTGCGAACGCGTCCCGCTCGTGGCGGCCGTCTACCGCCGGAGGAACGATCCGACCAGCACGAGCAGGCCGATCAACGCGACCGCCGCGAGGAGGGGGAGCATCGTCACCGCGGTTCCCTCCGGGAGCGTTCCGCCGGCGACCAGCGCCTGCACGAGGAGGTTGCCCGCGACCGCCCCGACGAGAACGAGTCCGCCGACGATCGGCAGGCGACTGCCGCCGAAGGCCGCGAAGTCGCCGCCCGTGTCCGCATCGGTACCGTCGTCTGTATCGGCCCCGGTACCGTCGTCCGTGTCCGTCTCGGCGTCGTCGCTCGCGTCGTCCCGGCGAGCGGAGTCCCGACGTGGCACACGCTCGATCGGGGGCGGTCGACGCTTAGTGGTTTGTGTCGACGCCCGACAGGACAAACGCACGCCGGGAGCGGCGGACCGGCCGACTCCTCCGCGAGGCGGAGGGAAAGGAACTTACCGCGGCGGCGACCCGTGGGAAGCGATGGAGTACGGCCTCGTCGTCCGCTGGCTCGTGGTTCTTCTCGCGCTCGGCGCCGTCGGCGTCCCGGTCACGTCCCGGCTGTTCCCGCGGTCCTCGACTCGGGGAGCCGGGTTCGCGCTGCCCGTCGCCGCGCTGACGCTCGGCCTCGTCGCCTTCTGGGTCGGCCGCGTCGCGTTCGGACCGATCGCGCTCGGCGTCGCGCTCGCGGTGCTGCTCGCGCTCGCCGCGCTCGCGATGGTCGATCGCGGAGCGCTCCGCGACGGGACCGTCGCGATCGACGACGACGCGGTCGGCCGGCTGCCGGACGGGGCCGTCGTCGCCGAGGCGGCCGCGGTGTTCGCGGTCGCGTTCCTGTTCGTCGTCCTGATCCGCGCGTTCGACCCCGGCGTCGACCCGAGCGCGGGCGAGAAGTTCCTCGATTACGGCGTCCTCAAGTCGCTGCTGCGGGCCGGGACGCTCCCGCCGGAGGACATGTGGTTCGCCGGCGAGCCCGTCCGCTACTACTACGGCGGCCACCTGCTCGCGGCGCTGTTCACGACGCTGACGGCGACGCCGGCGCGCTTCGGCTACAACCTCGCGCTCGCGGGGTTCTACGCGATGCTCGTGACGGCCGTCTACGACCTCGCGGGATCGGTCGCCGCGAGCCGCGGGCGCTCGCGCCGAACCGCCGGCCTGCTCGCGGCGTTCCTCGTCGGGATCGCGGGGAACCTGCACACCGCCGGCTGGGTGTTCGTCCGCGCGCTCCCGCCCGGCCTCCGGGGCGCGGTCGCCGGAGTTCTCGGGCTCGACGCGAGCGAACTCGCCACACGGGAGTTCTCCTACTGGACCGCCAGCCGGATCATCCCCCGCACGATCAACGAGTTCCCGCTGTTCGCGTGGCTCAACGGCGACCTCCACGCGCACATGACGATGACGCCGTTCCTCCTGCTCGGGGCGGCGCTCGCGTTCGCGCTGTATCGCACGCCCGAGACCGAGACCCGTCGCCGACGGCTGCTCCTGTTCGGGGCCGTCCCGCTCGTGGGCGGCTTCCAGGTCGTGCTCGACACGTGGAGCTTCCCGAGCGTGTTCGGGCTCGCGTGGCTCGGGCTCGCGGCCGCGCCGGCGCCGCCGCGGACGCTCCTCCCCGCGTCGCTTCGGCGGCCGCTCGACGCGCTGCTCGGCGGCGACAGTCGACTGCCAGCGGAACTCGGCCGTCCGGTCGTCGCGGCCGCGCTCGTCGTCGGCGCCGGACTGCTCGCGGTCGTCGTGGCCGCGCCGTTCCTGCTCGTCGCCGTCGCCGGCGGCGGGAGCGAGCGCGAACTGGCGGTGGTACCCGTCGAGATGCGCTCCTCGCTGGGCGGGCTGCTCGTCGTCCACGGCGCCTTCCTCGCGACGTTCCTCGCCGGGGTGCTCGGGGCGGTCGGCCGGAAGCGTCCCCTGGCGGTGGTTGCCGGCGCCGTCGCGCTGGCGCTGGCCGGCGTCGCCGTCGGGCTCCCGGCGCTCGCCCCGTTCGGGACACTGCTGATCGCCGGGTGGATCGCGCTCCGGACGGACCGGGCGGGCTTCGAGACGGTGTTGATCGTCGGCGGCGCGGGGCTGGCGCTCGTGGTCGAACTCGTCTACCTGAACGAGCAGGCCGGTCCCGGGCGCATGAACACCGTGTTCAAGACGTACGCGCAGGTGTGGCCGCTGTGGGCCGCCGCCGCGGGCGTCGTCCTCGCCGGAATGCTGGAGGCCGTGCCGCGCCCGGACGCGTCGGTGCTGTGGCCGGGAGCGGGCACACGCAACGTGGCGGCGGCGCTGTTCGTCGCCGTTCTGGTCGTGTCGACCGGGATGTACGCCGCCTTCGCCGTCCCGGCACACGTGAACGAGGGGTATCCCGACGACCCGACGCTCGACGGTACCCACTTCGTCGGTGCGTTCCACCCCAGCGAGGAGCGCGCGATCGACTGGCTGGACGCCCGCGATGGCCAGCCCGCGATCCTCTCGGCGCCCGCCACGGGCGTGTACCCCGGCGCGGAGTCCCGGTACGGCCACTCGCCGACGATGTATCAGTGGGACGCGAGCCCGGCCGCGAGCCTCACCGGACTGCCGACGGTCGCCGGCTGGCACCACGAGGTCGGCTACCGCGGTCCCGAGGCGTACTTCGCGCGGGTCCGCGCGGTCGACGACGCGTACACCTCGCGGGCGGCGGCGGTCGAGGCGTTCCGCGAGTACGACGTGCGCTACGTGTGGGTCGGTCCGGCCGAGCGCGAGCGCTACGACGGCCGCGGCATGATCGACTTCGGGTCGATCGACGGCGTCGAGGTGGTCGAGGCGGCCTCGACGCCGTCGGTGACGGTGTTCCGGGTGACGGGGTCGGAGCTGCCGTCGGCGTCGTCGCTGCGTGACGGGGAGAACTGACGGGAAGAAGGTAGCGGACGCGGTCGACGGCCGTTCAGACGTTCAGGTCGCCGCCGGCCTTCACGACGTCCAGCGCCTCGCCGTCGATCGTGTCGACCTCCAGCCAGTGGGGGACGTAGGTCCGCGTCTCGAAGTCCTCGCGCTCGTCGTCGGTGCCGATGGTGCACCACAGTTGTGGCTCGTCGGGCCCGTGGTAGTCGCCCTGCCGCTGGACCGAGAAGACGCGCATCTCCTCGCCGTCGTACTCGATGATACCGTCCTTGCGCAGGCCGGGATCCCCACGGACGATGAGCTTCTGCATGCGCCCGGCTTGGCGGGTTCCTACACTAAGGGTTTCGATGCCGCGCGTCTTCGGGCGGCTGACTGTCGCGTCCGACCCCTCCCGTGTGAACGAGTACACATCATCCGGTGGCCTTATTGTACCGGAACTCCGTAACTTTTCGTATGCAGAAAGACACGGAAACTGATCCGAGCGACGGACGGGACGACGGGGAGCCGCTGACGAGCGGCCACGTCGAACGGACCATCCTCCACTACATGGCGGGCGAGCCCCCACGGCCGGCGACCGTCGGCGCGGTGTCGGCGGTCGTTGGCGCGGTGATCGAACGCGGCGGCTACGCCAACCTCGGCCCGTCGACGGCAGCCGACGGGACGGTCAGGAAGTCGACGATCCGGCGGGCGTTCGGACAGCTCCGCGAGAAGGGGCTCGTCCGACGGGTCGAGGAGCTCTCGGCCGACGACCTCCGCTCCGGCCGGTACGACCTGGGTGAGCTGTCGCCGGACGGCGACCCCGCCGACCCGGCGGCGTACGCCGGGACGTCGGACGACGCCCGCGTCACGGACTGGGTGCTCACCGAGGCGGGGAGCCGGGAGGTCGAGCGGCTCGACGCCCGCTACGCGGCGGAGCTCGAGCAGCTTGCCGCACGGTACGGCCGACCGCACGGCGAGACGACGACCCGTATCGACGCGTAACGACTGGTCGAGCGGAGCGCCGCGGGCACGAACGCCGGAGGCTGGCCGTGCCGTGCGGCGGATCATCCGCCGAGATACAGACGGGACACCTCGGGGTTGTCGAGCAGCGCGTCCGCCTCGTCGGCGAATGCGACGCTCCCCTGATCGAGCACGTACCCCGAGTCGGAGATGGACAGCCCCTTGCGAGCGTTCTGTTCGACCATCAGAATCGCCGTCCCGAGGTCGTTGACCGCGAGCACGTCGTCGAACACCTCGTCGGCCGTGTTGGGCGCCAGCCCCGCCGATGGTTCGTCGGTCAGCAGGACATCCGGCTCCATCACGAGCGCACGGGCGAACGCCAGCACCTGTCGCTGGCCGCCCGAGAGCGTCCGCGCCTTCGCGCTCCGCTTCTCGGTGAGGATCGGGAACCGGTCGTACAGCTCGTCTATCACCGGTCCGAGGTCGTCGTCGCGGGCGACCCCGCCCATACGGAGGTTCTCCTCGATCGTGAGGCTCCCGAACACGTTCTCGGTCTGGGGAACGTAGCCGACCCTCTCCCGGACGATCGCCTCCGGCGCCAGCCCGCCGATGCCGTCGCCGCGGTAGCGGACGTGCCCCGACCACGGCGTCAACAGCCCGAACACCGTCTTCAGCACCGTCGACTTGCCGGCGCCGTTCGGGCCGACCAGGCACGCCACCTCGCCGGCCGACAGCGACAGTTTCGTCTGGATCGACATGGGGGACCACGACACAACCGACGTGACGCTCGACGCCTTCGAGCGGCACGCCGTCGAGACGGACGGGAACGTCGCGGGCAACGGCTACCCCTCGGCGCGTGAGGTGATCGAGGCCGTCACTGAACGCACGGCGTGGGCGCTCAACAACTCCAACGACATCGAGATGGCACAGGGGCTCTCAGCGGACATCAAGACCAAGGACGACTGATCGGCTTCGAGGCCCACGCTCCGCGGGGCTTATTCGCCCGGCCGCCGGACGCCCGCGTATGCCGACCATCGCCGAGAAGCGCGTGTTCACGAAGCGCGACGACGTGGTGCGAGCGCTCGCGGCCTCCTCGATGGGCGTCGTGGGCGTCTCGCTGTCGGGCGACATCGTGGGCGAGTTCGGGTTCGAGCACCGCTGTGACGCCCGGGACGTTGCCGCCCGGGGCGAGGCCGTCGCCGTCGCCACCGAGGAGGACGTGCTCGTCGGCGACTTCGAGCCGACGGGCCACGGCCCCGCGGTCGCGGTCTCGGTCGCCGGCGACGGCGTGCTCGCGGCGGCGCCCGACGGCACCGTCTCGCTGCTCGACGGCGATCCGGACGGCGAACCGGGCGACGACGCCGACGGGGCGGGAACCGAGGGATCGTGGACCCCGGTCGGCGCCGTCGACGACCCCCGCCGACTGGACGGTCGCCTCGTCGCCGCCGGCGACGGCGTCCACCGCCTGACCGACGGCGAACTGGAGTACGCCGGCCTCGACGACGCCAGGGACGTGAGCGACCGTGGCGTCCCGCTGGCGGTGACCGGCGATGTCCTGTACACCCTCGGGAACGGCTGGATGCGTGACCTCGACGCCGACGGCGACGGCGATCCCGAACCCCACGCGGAGGGCGGCGCGTTCCGCTGCGTCGTCGCCGACGCCGACGGCGAACGCGCGGTCGCCGCCACCGACGCGGCGGTGTTCGAGCGAGCGGACGCGACCGCGACCGAGTGGGTCCGCCACGACGAGTCGGCGGTCGTCGACGCCGCGTTCGCGGGCCGGCACCTCCTCGGCGTCACCGACGGCGGCGAGGCTCGAGTGTACGCCGACGGGGGATGGCGCGGCCGGACGCTCGGCCTGCCCGACGTGCGTGCGGTGGCGGTCCCGGGCGAGTAGAGCCGTCGTCGGACGGCTCTCTCCCGGACGGCTCACCGCCGAACGGGGCGCCGTCGGAGACTCCTCGAAGCGGTCGTCGCGGGCTGTGGCGCCGCCCCACGCGTCGCCCGAGTAGGAACGCGTTTGTATCCGGCGGCGGGAACGACGTGTATGATCGTACCCGGGTCCGCGTCGCAGGCGCTCGCGGCCGCCCTCGCCGAGCACACCGGCCGCCCGCTCGCCACGCCGGAGTACCACTGGTTCCCGGACGGCGAGGAGTGCGCCGCCGTGCCCGAGTTCGAGGGCGAGGAGGCCGTCGTCGTCGCCGCGACCGACTCCAACGACACGCTCGTCGAGCTGCTCCAGTTGCAGGACGCCGTCCGCGAGGCCGGCGCCGAGACCGTCACGACCGTCCTGCCGTACATGGGCTACGCCCGCCAGGACCGGGCGTTCGAGCACGGCGACCCCGTCTCCGCGCGGGCGGTCGCCCGCGCCGTCTCGACCGGGACCGACCGTGTCGTCCTCGTGACGCCCCACGAGGCCGGCGTGGCCGACTACTTCGACGTGCCCGTCGAGGTGCTGGAGGCCGCGCCGCTGTTGGCCGAGCCGCTCCCCGCGGACCTGTCGGAGCCGCTGTTCCTCGCCCCCGACGCCTCCGCCGAGGGAATGGCGACCGCCGTCCGCGACGCCCACGGCGGCGGCGAGACGGACTACTTCGAGAAGGAGCGCGACCGCGACACCGGGGCGGTGACGGTCACGCCCGGCGACGTCGACGTGGCCGGCCGCGACGTGGTCGTCGTCGACGACATCATCGCCACCGGGTCGACGATGAGCGAGGCCGTCGCCGCCCTGCGCGAGCGCGACTGCGGCGACGTGTACACGGCGTGCGTCCACGGGATGCTCGCGAGCAACGCCCGCACGAAGCTCGCCGCCGCCGGCGTGACGCGCGTCGTCGCGAGCGACACCCTCGAACGCGCCGAGAGCGACGTGTCGGTGGCGCCGCTGGTGGCGGAAGCCCTGTAGTCGCGGACGGGACCGACGCTGCCGTTCGGAACGCGCGTCGTCGCCGGGACCACAACGCGCGACCCCCGACCGATCGCCGGGCGGGATGCCACAGCCGGATGCCGATCGGCTGCAGTCGGTGTCCGTTGTGAATCACATCCGATATCCAACCAGTATATTTATTGAGCGTGCTACGAGGGTTGACACGAGGATGAGCAACGAAACACCCGGCGCGGACGAGCAGTTCTGTAGCAGCTGCGGTTCAGTGATAAAGAAGCAAGCGGAGATCTGTACCGAGTGTGGCGTCCGGCAATCGACGCCGACGTCCTCGGGTTCGAAGGACAAGACCAGCGCGGCACTTCTCGCCATCTTCCTTGGGTGGATCGGCGGGCATCACTTCTACCTCGGCAACACCACCCGGGGTATCATCTATCTCCTGTTCTCGTGGACGGCGATCCCCGCGCTCCTCGGCATCATCGAGGGGATCATCTACCTCACGAAGTCCGAGGACGAGTTCCAGCGCAACTACGTCAACTGAGGTCGAAGCCCCGATATCTTCGCGGTCCGCCACACCAGTACCCCCCGAGACCACCAACTGCAGATCACGATGAGCGAATCGAAGGGAGCCGACGAGGTGTTCTGTCGGTCCTGCGGCGAGGCGATCAAGCGGGCGTCGGAGCTGTGCCCCGAGTGCGGGGTCCGAACCGACGAGTACAGCCCCGCTGGGAGCGGCTCCACCGGCGGTACCCCCGACCTCACACGGTACGAGACGTCGGTATCGGACACGTGGTGGTACGGCGTCGCCGCGGGAACGGGGATCTGGCTGCTGCTCGTGCTCGCGTCCGCCACGACCAGCGATCTGGGCGCCGCGGGCGGGCTCCTCGTCCTGATCGGGTGGGTCGGTCTCCCGCTGTCGGTGCACTTCGACACCCGCTACGTCCGAGCGAACTCCGAGTGGGATCCGAACGTCGCGGTCTGGGTGGTCCTGACGGCGGTGTGGTTCCTCAACGTCCCGGCCGGCGCGGCCTACCTCTACCGACGCCACCGGGAGCTCGGCGAGCCCTGACACCACGATGACGGACGAGGACGATCCGATCCGTCATCCCGACCCCGAGGACCGGCTGGTCCTCGATCCGGACTGTTCACGTTGTCCGGCGCTGGTCGAATCGCGCACCCGCATCTCGTGGGGCACCGGTCCCCGAGACGCGAACGTGCTCGTCGTGGGCGAGGCGCCCGGCGCGGGCGACGCCGACGCCGAGACCTGGAGGGGCGGCAACCGCACCGGCTGCGCGTACACCTCCCGACACTCCGGTCGCCGGATCCGTCGCCTCATGCGGGACCTCGGCCACGGCGACGACTGCGTGTTCACGAACGCGGCGAAGTGCCACCCCGAGAACGACCGCGATCCGACGGACGAGGAGCTGGCGAACTGCCGCGGTCACCTCGAAGCCGAGCTGGATATCGTCGACCCCGACGTCGTCGTCACGACCGGAAAACACGCGACTGCGACCCTGCTCGCGTTCGAGGGGATCGAGCTTGATTCGTTTCTCGATTCGGTGTGTGAGCCGATCGACTGTCGGGTCCTCGGCGTGACGTGTCTGCCGATTCTCCACCCGAGCTATCAGGAGGTGTGGCTGTCGCGGCTCGAGCTGAGCGACGCGGAGTACCGAGAGCGGATCTCGGAGCGGTTGCCGTGAACGGGAGGCGACAGCTCCCCTCGCCGCCCGCAGTTTCAAGCGGTCGGACGACAGAGGGGTCACGTACATGAGCGACGACTGCATCTTCTGCTCGATCGTCGCGGGCGACATCCCCGCCCGCGTGGTCGCCGAGACCGACGACGCGCTCGCGTTCCTCGACGCGAACCCGATGGCCCGAGGCCACACCCTCGTGATCCCCAAGAGTCATCGGGAACGCCTCGCGGACCTCTCACGGGAGGAGTCTCGCGCCGTCTTCGACCTCGTCCACGAGCTCGCCCCCGCGATCGAGGAGGCGGTCGCCGCCGACGCCCACACGATCGGCGTCAACGACGGCACGGACGCCGGTCAGGAGGTCCCACACGCGCACGTGCACGTCATCCCTCGCTTCGAGGGCGACGGGGGCGGACCCATCCACGTCGCGGCCGGCGAGCGACCGGACCTGGGGGACGACGAGCTGGACGGGATCGCCGACGAGATCGCCGAGTAGTTCGGCTTGTTCCACGCCCGAACATACGCAATTATTTATCGGATGCGGGCACAGCAGCCGCATGGCCAGTATCCGATCGCTCGCGCTCGTCGGCGCCGTCGGCGGCGCCGGCACGACCCGAACGACCGTCGAGTGCGCCGCCGCGCTCGCCCGTGACGGCCGTGACGTCGCCGTTCTCGACGCCGCCTACGCCACCCAAGGACTCGGCGAGTTCGTCCGGGGACACATCGATCCCGATCTGACCGCGCTGTGTCTCGATCCCGAGCGTTCGCTCGACGACGGACTGTACGACCTCGATACGTCGGTCGAGGGGCGGATCGCGCTCGCGCCGGCGAACGCCCCCTTCGAACGCCTCGCCCGCGCGAGCGACGACGCCGCGGCGCAGGCGCTCGCCGACAGAGCGGCGGAGGCCGTCGCTCGCTTCGACCACGTGCTCGTCGACGTCCCGCCGATCGCCGCCAACCCGTCGATCGCCGCGGTTCACGCCGTCGACCGCGTCGCGATCGTCGCACCCGACACCGAACACGGCGCCGACGGCCGACGACGACAGCGGGACGTGCTCCGCGACGTCGACGCGCCCGACCGCGACCCCGCGGCCGTTGCGGTCGCCGTCCCCGGCTCCGGAGACCGAAGCGACGGGAACGGAGACGACGGAACCGGGAGCGGCGAGACCGACGCGGACGCGACGGTTCCGCGCGGTCCCGTCGAGTTCGCCGCCGCGCCGGCGTGCCTCGGGACGGACGCCTTCGCCGCCGGCGTCGTGGCCGCGACGGAGGCGCTGTTCGAGACAGAGCTGGACGTCAAGTTCGAGGACTCGGGCGTGATCGGTCGTCTCAGCGCCGGCGTCGACCGCGTCCGCGGAGGGAGGTGACGAACGGGTCCATAACGATCTGTCGCAACCACACGACTGAGGACGGCGGAAACCGGGGTCGGCGCGGGTCCGAGACGGAACTCAGTGATCGATGCGGCGAACGCGCGTGCTGCCCGGAGTCAGCGCAGGTCCGCGGCATCGGTCATCGTCTCCCCGAGCGCATCCCGTTTCTCCACGCTCGCGTTTCCGCCCTCGGCGAGCGTGCCGCGAGCGATGTCGGTCAACTCCGGGACCGGCTCGTGGGACTCGACGTAGCTCGCGAGCGCGAACGCCGCCTCGT
>Ga0207733_100095_pt1 | contig 88224 bp, 99 predicted proteins | sample A23P3SouthBayCA_FD_187735 | JGI IMG/M metagenome (GOLD analysis project Ga0207733, IMG submission 187735) | Aerobic enrichment media microbial communities from Eden Landing Ponds, California, USA - A23 P3 (SPAdes) | ecosystem: Environmental > Aquatic > Marine > Unclassified | place: Emeryville...
TCCACGTCGGACACCATGCCGTACATGGAGATCCAGGAGAACAAGGTCGACGTGGCCCACGAGGCGACCGTCGGCAAGATCGGCGACGAGGACGTCTTCCACCTCGAATCGCGTAGGCTGGACGACGACGACGCCAAGCAGATGATCGTCGCTGGCTTCATCGAGCCGCTCACGGAGGAACTGCCCATCGAGTACGCGGTCGAAATGAACCGGCTCATCGAACTCGAGATGGAGGGCTCGCTCGGATAGTAACAAGGCAAGCTGGTTACCGACGAACGTCCCAGAGGATTTTTCAATGGCTATCGATACGAGTTTCGAGGACACCCACGAAGAAGTCGACCGGCACGAGAAACCGGGTATGGACGATAGATGGCGCGGAACCAACGGACGAGATGCAGGGCATCCATGGAACCCACGTCGCAGTAGATTTCGACATCTGTATTACGGACGGAGCCTGTCTGGAGGACTGCCCAGTTGACGTGTTCGAGTGGACCGATACCCCTGACCATCCCGAGTCCGAAATCAAAGCCGACCCCACCTACGAGGACCAGTGTATCGACTGTATGCTCTGTCTGGATGTCTGTCCTGTCGACGCAATCGACGTAGACCCGGGGCAAGCGGGGAGGCTCTGATGCTTAGTAAACAAGCGCTGACGATCATTCTGACATTGCAGCGTTACCGGCTCGGAACCGAATCGGAGTTCGTTGGAAACTCGCCTCATCCAGGCCGGTGCCAGGCGTGTGGTTCACTGTTCGCTCGCTGTTTCAACCACCACTGTGCCGTCCAGGGACGGGCCTGCACGCGCTCTCGCTGACGTGCGTGCGAAAGTCGATTATCATCTCAGAGAACGCGGTGGAAACGATTTTACAGATAAATCGGAAAGCCTCGATAAGATAGTCGCTTGATTGGCCCTAAAAGTACAGGATTGGGGAAACTGTCGTCGTCTGTGCCAGCCGGAAACGGGTACCACAGCTGCTGAATTCCAGCAGTTGGCACATTCACCGAATCACTCGCTGACCAGGATTATATGTCACACACTCCAACATTAATCGCGCTGTTGATCACGCCGCTCTTTCTGCTGGCGTTGACTGTTGCTGCGTGGCGGTTCCGACGTAATCTTGGCGCGAAACTGTTCGGACTGCTTCAACTCCTGTCTGCAATCTGGGCAGCCTTGGCAATCGTTGGATTACAGCTCCCGCCGGGGCCACTGCGGCTGCAGGTATGGGGGCTCAATACTGGGATGAGTTTAGTCGTGGCAGTGGTCTGGTTTGCCTTTATACTGCGTTATACCGGTCGAGACGATCTCTTTACGCCGCGACGGTTCGGCATCGCTGCGACACCGTTAGCGATCGGTGCGGGTGTGTACTTCGTCGCGCCGTTCTGGACACCGCTAGTCAGCCAGGTCGAACAGGTGGCACGTCCTCTCGGGACCCTCGTGCAGCCGTCGGTCGGACCGGTCGGCACCGTTCTGGGGTTGTATGTCTACGCGGTCTTTCTCACTGGACTCGCCGTGGTCATCGAGGACGCGGTCACGGGCAACAGCCAGTTTGTCGGGCAAGCGCTGGCACTCGTTCTCGGATCGTTAGTTACGATTCTTGCTAGCGTTCTGGGCATCCTCGGGGTTCCGTACAGCGGGTATCCGATTACGGAGGTGGCACTTGCGGGACAGTCCTTGCTGTGGGGATACGCGGTCTTTGGCCAGCAGTTCTTACAGGTCGTCCCAGCTGTCGCAACGATCGGTGAACGAACCGTCTTCGATGAACTCGATGATGGTATCATCGTCGTCGACGAGAGCGGAACGGTTACCCGAGCCAATCCAGCTGCGCGTTCGTATCTCGGCCTCGACGATGTGGTAGGCGGTACGGTAGACCCGCTTCTCGACCGAATGGGCAGCTCGTCAGTGACCGAATTACCCGTTCGGTTTCAGCTTCGTGGAAAGGTCTATCGGGCGAAGAACTCACCGATTGAAAACTGGCGACAGGAACGCGTCGGCCAGGCCGTAGTAATTCAGGATATCACCACACTTAGCGGCCGTCAAGAGCGTCTCACAGTCCTGAATCGCATTCTCCGACACAACGTCCGGAACGATATGAACGTCATCCTCGGGAAAGCCAGTCAGTTACAGCAGCGTCGTGACGACGAACTGGTCACGATCGGAGACACGATTTCGCAAAAAGCAGACGACCTCATCACGGTCAGTGACAAGGCACTCGAAATAGATCGGGTGTTCGAAACGACGGAGGTCAAACAGATCGATCCCGAGACGTTCGCCGAAGAGATCACGTCACCGCTCAGGGCCAAGTATCCTGACGCGACGATCACTACAGCTGTTTCCGCCGACTCGATCCACACTGATCCTGGAATTCTCTCGCTCGTCGTTGAGGAACTTCTCACGAACGCACTCGAACATGCGGGCGATGGGCCTACCGTCACCGTCGATATCTCGCCGAAAAACGATTCCTTCCAAGTCGTCATCGCCGACGATGGGCCGGGGATCCCACAATCAGAGATCGATCCCATCCTCACGGGTGAAGAAACCGACCTGGAGCATGGAAGCAGCTTAGGGTTGTGGCTCGTACACTGGGGCACAAAGTCACTGAACGGGGAACTGGACATCACCGCGACAGCTGAGGAGACGAGCGTAACAGTAACACTACCGAACATGGAATCAGCCGGGTAACCGCCATCTCGATAGCATGACACCGAGACCCGGCAGACGAGCGAGCGCAGGACTGGGCGGAGCCGGCACCGGCAGAAGGTGGAACGATACGAGTCGATCTTCCAACCGATCGACGATTCGGTGTTCACTGTCGACGAGGCCCGGACGGGAGACTACGCCAGCGAGAGCGCGCTCAGACATGCAGACACGACACCTGCTGCCCTCCGCGGAGCGCCGGTCATGACCCCCGTAAACCAGATGATCGTCGACGAAGACATCTCTCGGTTCGGGGGGACGCTGGAAAGTGTATTTGAGGACAGCTTGGACAACGGAGCGTTCCTGGGACAGATGTTTCGGAACTTTCTGCCGACAGGACACAGAGTCGGAGGTATCGCTTCTCTCCGATGCGCCGTAACGGGGACGTAACCAGTGCCGTCGCCGTCGCGGGAATCAGTTACAGCGGTCCGTATCAGTCTTCAACTCCGAAGATCCGGGACAGTTCATTTTCGATCCGGTCGACGAACTCCGTGAGAACGGCATCGAAGGTTTCCTCGTCGCCGGGCAGGGTCCGTTTCCGTTCCTCGATATCGTCTGGCAAGGTGACACGAAACTGTCCATCCCCCTCGTAGACCGGTTCGCTCTCGTTGAGCACCTGTCGATCGATAGCGCGAAGAACCTCCGAGTCAGCCTGTCCGTGGAGTTGCTGATACGCGTTCGAGTATGCCGTCTCCAGTTCCTCGAAATAATGTACGTATTTCTCTTCGAATTTCTCCGGCTCGAATTCAGTCATCACTGGACCGACGGTCGGAAGAGATAAAAGATTCAGTGGCCGGACGGCAGTGACTACACCCCCGGCCACTCGAGAACCCTTCATTCCCTGGAGAAACAACCGACAGCGGGGAAAGCGGCGGCGACGACGATGGAACCCCGACCGCACCCTTTTGGAGGGTCTTTCAGCACAGCAACACCCGTCTCCGATCAGAGGGGCGGACCAACAGGGTAGTCAGTGAGTGGTTGGCGATAAGCCGTGTATGACCGGGAACGTGAACGACCCTATTTGCGGGTGCGTCGCCAGGCTTGTAGGATGTCCACGTTCTCGCCCGAAAACACACGATTACAGCTCCTGCCGATATTTACGACATGCCAACATAATTCGAGGCTCAACCCCGGCCGTCCGCCAACCCCGTGGGATCGCAACCAAGGTCGAGGCCGTCTTGACTTTCCGCTACTCTGGACGCTGTGACTGATCCAAAACGTTGCCACAGGCACGTTCCGCTGTTCGATGGATCGTTCAGATATGCAAAAAACGGTGATTGATACCTCGGCCTCTTTCGAGGGCGATCGCTTCAGAAGATTCAGCGAGTGACAAGAACACCTTGCTCCCGATAGATTCGGAATCATATGCATTGAGACGGCCAGTCTCGACTTCTGGCGGCCAAGGTTTCGTATAGCGACTGAGGGTGTATCGGGTGGTATCTGTCGAGGCGCCGGTCGCGACCGTTGGCTGCCGAAATCACCGCTCGTGAGCGTTGTTCGGTCGATTGCTGGCAAAGAAACGCCGTCGAACGGGCCGACGGGGTCGGTCCGATTGCTGAGCGGAATCGATACCCGGGCGGGTCGGCGACGAGCAGTCGGCGAGGCTCCGCTACTCCCCGGCCTCGAACTCGATATCGCCGGCTTCGACCATCGCGTGGAGCGGGTTGTCGTCGATGTCGGGCGGGAGTTCGACGCGGCCGCGCTCGCGGACGGAGTGGAAGCCGCCGAAGATGATCTCGGTGGCCTTCAGCGCGTTCTCCGCGCGCAACTCGCAGGGACGACCCTCGTCGAGGGCGGCGACCGCGTCCGCGATGGCGCGGGCGATCCAGTCGTCACCGCGCTCGAACTCCTCGCGTTCGGTGCCCTCACCGAAACGGGTGATCTCGAGAGCGTGCTCGCCGGAGAGGTCGATGTCGATCCGGCCGTCGGTCCCTTCGATGCGCCAGTCGGCGGGGACCAGACCGGCGGAGGGACCGGTCGCGGCGACCCCCTGGACGCCGTTCTCGTAGCGCCAGTGAGCGAACATCTGGTTCTCGTTGTGGGTCCCGAAGATGAGCCGTTCCTCGCTGTAGTCCAGACTTCCGAGGACCCACTCGGCGGGCGTCTCGTCGACGAAGTAGTTGCACATGTCGACGGCGTGTGTCCCGTTGTCGTAGAAGTTACCCCAGGTGTAGACGACCCGCTCTATGTCGCCGACTGCGCCGTCGTCGATGTGGGCTTTCGCCGCCCGGAAGAGATCCGCGAAGCGGCGCTGATGGTTGAAGGTGAGCTGCGTGCCCGTCTCTTCCGCGGCGGCGGCCATCTCGCGGGCGCCGCCGAACGTCAGCGCCATCGGCTTCTCGCAGTGAACCGCGTCGACGGCGTCGTGCTCGCAGCAGTCGATCGTGAGTTCGGCGTGGGCGACCGGTGGCACGCAGACGCTCACGATGTCGGGTTCGGCTTCGTCGAGCATCGTCCGGTGGTCCTCGTAGACGTGCCGATCAGCGATGTCCTGCGCGTCGGCGAAGGCCTGCGCGTTCTCGGGGACGATGTCGGCGCAGGCGACCAGTTCGCAGTTGTCGATCTGTCGGTACGCGTCGGCGTGGGCGTAGGCCATCGCGAAGCCGGTCGCCGAGGGGTTCTCGGGGTCGGCGCCGGTACCGATGAAACCGATCCGGTGGTCCGTCATGCCTATACACGCTCGCTCGGACGGGTGAAAGCGGTTCGGGCCGCGGATCCCCGCTCCGGGACCGGGTGTCAACGCGCCCGGACAGGCGACCGGCCCCGATACCGAGGTATTACTGCGCGTCGTCGCTGGCCGACGACGCGCCGCCGTCGCCGGCGGTCACCAGTTCGCCGGACTCGGCGATAGCCTCGGGCGTGTGATCTTCCTGCGGGTAGACGGCGAACTCGTTCCAGCCAAGCGGGTACTCCGCCTCGTGGCGCAGGTCCCAGACGAGGCCGCCGGCCATGTCGACGGCGTCGATCTGTGCGAACCACGCCGAGAGGGCGTCGGCCCGCTGGCGCAGGTCCGCGTCGGTCCGCTCGTCGGGGTCGATCGGCACGTCCCAGCCCATCTCACCAACGTAGGCGGGCATGTCGAGGTCGTGGGCGGCGGCGGTGTGGTTCGCGATCCACGCTTCGCCGCCGTCGATGCCCACGTCGGCGTGGTGGGGCGCGGCCCAGACATGAGTCGACCAGACGTCGACGGCGTCGTGGGCGTGGGCGTCGGTGTACCACTCGGTCGCGCCGGTGTCGTTACCGGGAACCCGGTCCATCCCCGTAGTCACAAGCTGATCGGGCGCGAGCGAGTCGATGAACGCGGCGGTGTCGCCACACCACTCGACGAATATCTCGGCCGCCTCCGCGAACCCCTCGTCGTCGGTGTCCTCCTCGTGTTCGAAGTTGCCCGGCCGGGGCTCGTTGCCGAGTTGCCACATCGCGATGGCGGGGTCGTTGCGGTACTCGACGCCGGTGACGGTGTTCTCGCGGGTGAGTACCGTCTCGATGTGGTCGCGGTACCACTCCTGGCACTGGTCGCTCGTGTAGAAGTCGGCTTTCGTCTCGGCGTCGTCGGCCCACTCGACGTACTCCGGGATGCCACCTTGCCAGTCCCAGTAGTTCGTCAGCGCGAGCACGAGCCGGATGCCGGCCTCGCCACAGCGGGCGACGAGGTCGTCGAGGCGGCGGAAGGCCGCCTCGTTGTACTCGTCGGGGGCGGGCTGGAGCGCGGGCGTGCCGCCGGACGCAGCAGTACCGAAGGCGGTCGCCCGGAGGGTGTTGACCGTGGGCGCGATGGTCGTCCACTGGTCGATCCAGGCGTCCATCTCGGCGGGCGATTGCCCGCGCAGTTGCGGGTGGTTGCCGCCGAAGAAGTGGAACGGCTCGCCGTCGACGACGAGGTCGGTGCCGTCGGTCCCGACGAACGCGTCTAACTGCCCGGTCATCGCTCCCACCCGCCGGTCGCTGTGGTCACACACATCGTGAGCCAGGGGACGGACAGCACCGTAGAAAAGCTGGCGGCCGCGGCGAACCCGACGGCGCAGCAGGGGTCGAGACGAGGCAGGGGTCGGGGCGAGACGGCTACCGCTCCTCGACGGACTCGTCGCGGACTTCGGCCCGGTCGAGGAAGGCGGCGAGGAAGGCCTCCTGGTCGGGGTCGTCCGTCGCCGCCTCGACGGCTTCGAGGTGCGTTTCGAGGTCGTCGCGGGGCTGATGACAGCGCTCGCGGTCGCAGGGCTTGCAGAGGTATTCGAACTCCTTGTCCGAGCGGTCCCACCGGTCGCCGTACTTGTCGTATTCGCGGGCTTTCGAGCGGGGGACCGAGTCGCCACACGCGATGCAGGTGACCTCCCGTCCCCGGCTTCCACGCGAGGAACGCCACATAGGAGGGCGTTCGGACGACGGGTACTTAGCACTTTTCGGCGCGTCGTGAGGCGGGTTTTTCAGTGGGTGCCCGCGCGCCCGTGGCGCGACAGGTCAGTCGGCACGGCCGTCCGGACGCCGCGACGGGTCCGGCCGCCGGGCGCTCGCGGGTTGGAGCGGACAATTTATCCCCGCCGGTGGCCGACGGACGGGTATGGAAGTCAAGTCCCGCCACCACCTCCGGGCCGACGCCGTGGCGGCCATCGAGGACGCCCTCGCCGCGACCCTGGGCGTCGAGATGGACGCCGACAGCTACGAGAAAGTCGAGTTCGACGACAGCGACTGGAACGTCGTCCTCGTCGACGGCGAGCCGCTGGTGCTGTACGTCGACGCCGAAGACGGCAGCGAGTCCGAACCGTTCCTCACCGTCCAGGGCGCCAACGCCTCCCCGCCCGAGCGTAACGTCGTCACCGTCGACGCCGGCGCGGTCTCGTTCGTCTCCGACGGTGCCGACGTGATGCGTCCCGGCATCGTCGAGGCCGACGATTCGATCGACGCCGGTGATCTGGTCGCCATCAACGAGGAGGGTCACGGGAAGTTCCTCGCGGTCGGCCGCGCGAAGACCGACGGGTCGGACATGGTCGGCGACTCCGGGAAGGTCGTCACCTCCATCCACCACGTCGGCGACGACCTCTTCGAGTTCACCGTCTGAGTGCGCGAGCGAAGCGAGCGTTTTTCCCCCAGGTTTTCCGCTCGGGGTGTGCCGTTTCCACCCCGAGCCGAAAAGGTGGTCGTGCGACGACCTCTTCGAGTTTACGGTCTGAACGGCGGTCCGTCGAATCGAACGGCGATCCGATCCGACGGCCGACGAACCGATCCGACGGCCGACGCGCTCATTGCTCGCCGGGCACATCTGGAGACGATGACCGACCTCGCGGCGGACTACGGTGCGGAGTTGCGCGCACTCGCAGAGGATCTGATCCGCTTCGACACGACCGGCGGTGCGGAGGGGCCGGCCCAGACGTTCCTGCGCGACTGCCTCGTCGATTTCGGGTTCGAGACGTACACCTGGACGGCCGACGCGGCCGCCCTCGCCGACCAGCCCTCGTTCCCTCCGGCCGAGGACCTGGTCACCGGGGACCGACCGAGCGTGGCGGGCGTCCTCGAGTTCGGCGACCCCGGCGCCGGGCCGACGCTGGTGCTGAACGGGCACGTGGACGTGGTCCCCGCCGGCGAGAGCGGGTGGACCGGCGACCCGTTCACCCCGCGGTGGGACGGCGACCGCCTCGCCGGCCGCGGCGCGGTCGACATGAAGAGCCAGCTGGCGGCCTGTATCGTCGCCGCCCGACACCTCGCGGACCGCGTCGCGGCGGGCGAACTCGACCTCGACGGGCGCGTCGTCGTCGAGAGCGTCGCCGGGGAGGAAGACGGCGGCATCGGTGCGGCGGCCGCGGCGCTGTCGAACCCCTACCCCTTCGAGCGCGACGCCGCCGTCGTCGCCGAGCCGACGGACATGCGCGTCGTCACGGCGACCGAGGGCTGTCTGATGGGCCGGATCGAACTATCGGGGACGCCCGCCCACGCCGCGCGCAAGTGGGAAGGCGAGTCCGTACTGCCAGTGTTCGAACGGATCCGCGAGGCCCTCACCGGTCTCGAAGCCGGGCGGAGCGAGCGGGTCACTCACCCGCTGTACGACCGCTTCGAGACGCCGTGGCCGGTCGTGGTCGGCCGCGTCGAGGCTGGCACCTGGGCGTCGAACGTTCCCGGGACGCTCACCGCCGAGTTCCGTGCCGGCGTCGCGCCCGGCGAGTCGCTCGACGCGGTCGAACGGGCCTGCCGCGACGCGCTCGACGCCCTCGCCAGCGAGGACTGGCCGATCGACCCGCCGACGGTCGAGCGGTTCGGCGTCCAGTTCGCGTCCGCCGAGATAGACGCCGACGAACCGGTCGTGACCGCCCTCCAGAGCGCGATGGCCGGGGCAGGGCTCCGAGACACCGACCCCGTCGGCGAGACCTACGGGAGCGACGCGCGCCACTACATCTCGGCAGGGGTCCCGACGGTCGTGTTCGGGCCTGGTCGTATCGAGGAAGCCCACTTCCCCGACGAGTCGGTCCACTGGCCGGACGTCGAGACGGCCGCGGACGTGTTCGCGGAGACCGCCCGGCGGTTCCTGGGTGACCGGACCGAGTGAGTCCGGACCAGGGTCGGCATGGGAGAGAGTGACGAGTGACCCCAAAGCCCATTCCGCGGTGCGATGAGACGAGAATATGGCAGACGAGGGGGACGCGCAACTGACGAGAGCGGCCGCGGCCGACGCAGCGCGGGCGGCGCTCGACCGGCCGGTCGCGTCCGTCCAGCCGTTCGAGGAAGGCGAAAACGCCGTCTATCGGGTCCGGTTCGACGACGGGACCGACGCCGTGTTGAAAGCCGGGACCGCACAGGAGGGGCCGCGGCTCCTGTCCGGTCCGCTCCTGATCGACCGGATCGCCGGCGAGACGCACGTGCCGGTCCCGGGGATACTGGCGACCGTGCCGGCCGGCGACGGCCCGATCGACCCCGCGTACTACCTGATGGAGTTCGTCGAGGGGCGTCGGACGCCGGACGTGGGCGACCTCTCGCCGGCCGCCCACGAGCGCCTGGCCGCCGAGGCGGGACGGCACCTCGCCGCGATCCACGACATATCCGGTGACTGGCCGTACGGTCGCCTGGTCGCCAACGACGGCGAGCTGATGACGACCCACGGTGTCGACGACTGGACCGAGGGGTTTCACGGGGAAGTGGAGTATCTCTTCGAGGGCGTCGCGGACCGGTTTTGCGACCTCGAACCGACACTGCGGGCGGCCTTCGACGAGTTCGACGACGCCGTCGCGGACCGGACTGTCGACCGGTCGGTCCTCTACCGGGACTACCACGCGAAGAACACCGTGTTCGCGCCGCGCGACGAGGTCGACCGCGACGGGAACAGCCAGAGCGACGCCAGGGTCACGCGGGCGCTGCTCGATTTCAACTTCCGATTGGTCGGGGACGCGCCGCTCGACGTTGCCATCGCCGAGTGGACGCTCGTCGACGTGCCACTCGGTGGGACTGACGGCGCCGAGCGCGTCCGCGCGACGCTCCGGGACGCCTACGTCGAGGCCCGCGGCGGCACCCACGCGGACCACTTCGACGCAACATATCCCTGCTACCGGCTCGTCCCCGTGTTCAACCACCTACGGTATTTCGGCTACTTCTCGCAGTTCGCCCGCGAGGACGACCCGGACGCGTTCGCGGCCCGGATCCGGGAGTTCGTGCGGGCGCGGCGCGACGAGATCGGTGACTGCGGAGCGCTCTGAACCGCGAAAAGCGCGCGTCAGGCGTCGGTGTCGCCGGCTTCCTCGTCGTCCTCGTAGGACTCCTCGTAGCGTTCCATCGCCATCGCGTAGCCCTCGCGGGCGAGGTCGTAGGTCGCCCGCAGGTCCTCGACGGGCGTCTCGGTCGCGTCGACGCGCAGGTCGTCGTAGTAGGGGGTCATCGCCCGGTCCTCGGTCGTCCGGACGAGCAGCGCGGCGCTCTGGACGTGCAACTCCTCGCGCTTGTCGCCGCCGAGTTCGTGGCCCGCCGCGAGTGCATCGATGAGTCGTTTGGCCAGCGGCGTCTCGGGGTCGCTCTCTGGGTCGTCGGGCGAATCCGCGGCCGCCGCTTCATAGGTGGTAGCGACCGCGTCGATAACGTCTTCGCCGGTCAGGAGGTTGCCAGCGACGGTGAAGTTGTCACCGACGATGTCGCCGAACCAGGGTTTGCACTCCTCGCCGGAGAAGGCGAACTCGCCGTCCGCGCCGACGCCGTGCAGTTGGCGCTGGGGACTGCCCTCGTCGGCGTTGAGCAGGCTCTGGAGCGCGTCTTCGACCCCGAGACCGTCGTCGAGATACTCGATGCCCTTCCGCCCCAGGTCGACGTTGACCAGACTCTGGGTGGCGATGGCACCGTTTTCGCTCGCGAACGGACAGAGCGTGCCGACGCCCGCGAGGCGGGTCGTCACTGCGACGCCGTAGCGGGTCTGTTCCTCGCCCTCGTCGTCGACGTAGCGCTCCCGCGCACAGATGCTGAACGTCATACCGACCTCTGAGGACTCGACCACCCTCAGTCTGACCCCGGCCGCAGACCCCACCTGACAGTCCGGGAACGGGTCGCCGCGAGCGACGGGCTTTCGGTCGTCGGTGACGATGACAGCCCATGACTGAGACAGACGACGCGAACATCCGCGTTGGCGTCCGGACGCGAGACCTCTCGGACGAGCGCCTGCGGTACGTCCGACAACTGGGCGCGACGGACGTGTTCGTCGACCACGCCGACACCGAGGAGGAACCGGACGAGTTCAACGACCGCGAGACCGCCTTCACCGTCGCAGTCGGGCCCGGTGCGATCCCCTCCGTCGAGGAACTGGTCGCCGCCCGCGAGCAGGTCGAATCCCACGGCCTCATCCTCCGCGGGATCCAGTCGCTGCCGTACTCGCTGTACGGCGACATCATGTTCGGCCGCGAGGGCAGTGACGCGGCCCTCGACCAGGTCGAACGCCTCGTCCGCAATCTCGGCGAAGCCGATATCCCGGTCCTCGGTTACCAGTGGAACCCGCGGGGCGTGGTTCCGATGCGGACCGACCCGGTCGAACTCCGCGGCGGCGCGGTCGGCACTGCTTTCGACCTCGCCGAAATCGACGACCCCGACGCGCTCGCGCCGGGGCTGGACCGGCGCTACACCGAGGACGAGTTCTGGGACAACTACGAGACGTTTCTGGAGCACATCATTCCGGTCGCCGAAGAGGCGGGCGTCGACCTCGCCTTGCATCCTGTCGACCCGCCCGGAATCGAGTCGCTCGGCGGCGTCCCGCGACTCTTCCGTAACGCCGAGGCCTTCGAGCGCGCGATGGACGCCGTCCCGACCGACAACCACGGCTTGAAACTCTGTCTGGGCTGTTTCTCGCAGTTGGACGGCGAAGTCGAGGACATCATTCGACGGTTCGGCGAGCGCGACGAGATCGTCTTCGTCCACTTCCGGGATGTGGTCGGCACGGTGCCGAAATTCCACGAGACGTTCGTCGACGAGGGGAACTTCGACACCGTCGGTGCGGTGCGGGCGCTCCACGACGTGGGCTTCGACGGCGTCGTCGTCCCCGACCACGTCCCGCAGATGGAGGGCGACACGGACTGGCGCCACCGCGCCCGCGGGCTCACCGTCGGCTATCTTCGGGGCGTGATCGACACCGTCCGGGACGAGCGAGGGGAGTGAGAGTGGTTCAGCGGTCGTCCTGGCTTATCATGAGTTCGGATTCCTCGATTCTAATGATAATGACTGAGCCCTCGCTCGGCCCTCTCTCTGAAACATCCCACTGATAACTCGCAGTGAGGTTTCGTCCAGCAGATACGTTGATGAGGTAGACGCCGCCCGAATCGAGGACGTCGTTGTACGCGGCCGATCCGCTTGCGTTGAGCGTCCCCTCGTATCGAGTCACGACCTCGCCGGAAGCCTGGACGGATATCTCTATCTCGTATTCCGTGGCATCGTCTTGAACATTGTGTATAGAGAGATCAGACGGATCGTCGTCGCCCACACAGCCGCCGAGAGACAGCAGCAGAGCCAGCAATGCGATCGCGCCGAGCCGCATCCTCCGATCCATCTTCAGTAGCACTGAACAGCACTGTCATGAATGCTTTTTCATCTATATGAGCACAAGGACCGTTCGGTTCGTGTCGAGCATCCGCGCCGAGCGAAGCGAGGCGCGGTTCCCCGCTCGCGCGACGCGCGAGCGGCCTTTTTCGCCCACGTTTTTGGGTGCGGGGTTCCCACAGCGCGCCGGAGGCGTGCGAGGAAACCCCGCGCCGAAAAAGGTGGTCTAGAGATTTTTATCCCGCCGTCGCATCGGTGCAGGTGTGACAACGCTGGTCGTGTGCATCGACCGCGCGGGCGACCTGGCAGGCGACGCGGGCCCGCCAGTGGTCGGGCGGGAGGCCGTCGAGTCCCTGGTCGTGGACGTGGGCGTCGACGACCCCGAGGACAGCGGCGTCAACTGCCTACTAGAGGGGCTGCACGTCGCCCGCGATCTGGAAGCCGACGGCGACGAGACGCTCGTGGCCGTGCTCTCGGGCTCCGGCGACGCCGTCGGCGCCGACAGAGAGATCGCTCGCCAGGTCGAGGCGCTCATCGACGACCACGAACCGGACTCGGCGGTCGTGGTCGTCGACAGCGCCGAGGACGAGCGGCTGGTCCCCATCGTCGAGTCGCGGCTGACCGTCGACGCCGTCGACCGGGTCGTCGTCCGGCAGGCACGCGACATCGAGTCGACGTACTACCTCCTCAAGCAGTTCCTCGGCGACGAAGAGCTACGGAAGACCGTCCTCGTCCCGCTGGGGGTGGCGCTCATCGCCTATCCGGTCCTCTGGGCGCTGACCAGCCCCGGCCTCGCGACGGGTGGGATCGTCGCCGTCGTCGGGCTCTTCCTGCTGTACAAGGGCCTGGGCGTCGACACGTACCTCGAACGGCTACCCGGCCAGATCCAGGAGGCGCTGTACTCGGGACAGGTGTCGCTGGTCACCTACGTCGTCGCGGCGGGACTGGCGCTGGTCGGCGTGTTCGCCGGTGCGATCGGCGTCTCCGCCACCGAGGCCGACAGTCCGTTCATTCTCGCGACACGGTTCGCCTTCGACAGCGTGCCGTGGCTGACCGGGTCGGCGCTCGCGGCGAGCACGGGTCGGTTGCTCGACGAACTCATCCGCCGCGAGCGGGTGCCGAGCGCGTACCTGAATCTCCCCTTCGGTGCGGTGGCCGTCGGGCTCGTAGTCCGAGGCTTCTCGGCGTTTTTCCTCGAACTCGCGGACGTGTTCGAACCGTTCCGTATCCGGCCAGTGGAGGCGGGACCGATCGCCTTCGAGGGGCTGACCCTCGAGCCGGCGGGCGCGCGCCTGGCCATCTTCATCATCGCCGGCGTGTTCGTCAGCCTCCTGGGCGTTCGCTTCGCCACCTACGTCAGCGACCGACCCATCGAAGAGGGACTCGTCGGCCCCGGCGACCAGACCTGAGCGGGGGGCAGCGGCAACCAGACCCGAGTGGGAGTCGACGGCGACCAGACCCGAGTGGGAGTCGACGGCGACCAGACCCGAGTGGGAGTCGACGGCGACCAGACCCGGGCGGAAGGCGAGTCCGAGTCGCTGTTGGGCCGTGACCCCGCGAACGCAGGGCGTTTATTCGCTCGGCCGCGTACGTCGAGTATGACTGGCGACGAGAGCACCAGCGATGGGGGCGGCGACGCCGAGGCGAGCGACGTTGCCGGTTCCGAGGCGGGCGCCGACGAGGGAGTGGGCGAGGCGGGGGGAGCGGGCGCGTGGGTGAGCCTCTTCTCCGGCGGCAAAGACTCCTCGTGGGCGCTCTACCGGGCGCTCGAACGAGGGCTGCCCATCGAGCGTCTCGCGACCGTCCATCCGGAGGGTGACTCGTACATGTATCACGTCCCGGCGACCAGACTCGCCGGCCTCGCCGCCGAGAGTGTCGGGATCCCGCTCGTCGAGGTCGAACCCGAGGACTTCGCGGCGAGCGAAACCGTCGATTCGGGCGCGCAGGGCGACGCCGAACTCGAACCGCTCGAAGCGGCGCTGCGCGACCTCGATGCGACCCTGTCAGATGGAGTCGCGGGCCTCACCGCGGGCGCTGTCGAGAGCGAGTACCAGACCTCGCGGATCGAGGCGATGGCCGACCGGCTCGGCGCCGAGCTGTTCGCGCCGCTGTGGCAGCAGGACCCCCGCACCCTCGCCGACGAGATGCTCGATGCGGGGTTCGAGATCCGGATCATCCGCGTCGCCGCGGCGGGGCTGGACGAGTCCTGGCTCGGCCGCCGACTCGACGCCGACGCAATCGAAGAACTCGAAGCGCTCAACGACGAGTACGGCGTTCACATCCTCGGCGAGGGCGGCGAGTTCGAGACACTCGTGACCGACGGCCCGCACATGGACCGGGCGATCCGGCTGGACTACGAGACGGAGTGGGACGGCACGCGGGGGACGATTCGCGTCGAGGACGCCTGGCTGGAGTAGACAGTCTGCGGAGCGGGGCGGTGCAGTGCGGAGCGGGGCGGGCAACGAGCATTCGCGCGCCTGCGGCGCGCGGTTCACGGCCACGAACGGAGTGAGTGGCCGCTTTTTGATCCAGCTTTTTCGAGGAGCCCTCTCCGGAGCGCGCCGAAGGCGCGCGAGGAAGGGCGACGAAGAAAAAGGTGGGTTCTCAGTCGTCGTCACAACACTGCGGCGCGGCCTCAGCGGGAGCGCGGGGTTCGACAGTGGCGTAGCGGGTGACCTCCCGACCGAGTTCTTCCACTCTGTCTCGGAGGTCCTCGTCGGTGAGTTCGTCGCCGTCGAACTTGCTGTAGGCACCGCGAATGCCGACCTGGTGGGGGACAGTCCAGCCCCGCACCGTGCGGACGACGACGCGGAGGTGGTCGAGCGTGCTGGCGTAGCTGCCGCCGCCGGCGGTGGCGAGCAGGCCGACGGTGGTGTCCTCGAACTCGTCTTTGCCGCAGTAGTCGAGCGCGTCTTTGAGCGTTGCGGAGTACGAGCCGTGATAGACTGGGGTGCCGAGAACGACGGCGTCAGCCTCGCGGACACGGCGCTTGAACCCGGTCACGGTGTCGCCCTCGTCGGCGTCGGGGTCGAACGGCGGGAGGTCGATCTCTCGCAGGTCGAGCAGTTCGGTGTCGGCGCCCGCATCGCGGGCGGCGTCGAGAACCAGGCGGAGCGCCCGCCGGGTGTAACTCCCCTCGCGGCGACTACCGCAGATAGCGACGACATCGGGGCGGTTCATACCCGTTCGTAGGCGGCTAGAGCGATAAAGGCTCGCTGAACGCCGATTTTGTAGCGGGACAGACACGTTCGCGGGAGAGTTGGGAGCGCGGAGCTCGTTCGGGTGCAGTCAGTCGGGACAGCAGCTCTCTTCGCGGTCGGTGACCCACTCGATGAGACGGCCCGGGACGGTGGGCCGCGAACGCGGACGCGGCGACGATGGCGCTGCCGCTCCGGGAAGGCGTCGCGCTCGCGCGAGAACTGGCGGACGCGCTGCTCGAGAGTGAGGAAGCGGCGACCGAAAGCGAGAGTGCAACGGAGTACGGCGAGTGCGGGCCAGAGTGTGAGTGCGCGAAGTGAGCGTGCGGACGGACTGCTGTGAGTCCGTGTCAGTCGTCAGTACTGTCCGCGATGCGGGTGTGAGCGCCGATGAGCGCGCCGGCGAGGTCGAGGTTCTCGACGAGCGTCTCGCGGTCGACGATGGAGTCGCGGACATCGCAGTCCCGGACGGTAGCTCCGTCGAAGACGATGGAGTTCTGGAGGCTGGAGTCGGTGACGGTGGCGCCGTCGAGGACGTGGACGTTCCCGCTCAACTCAGCGTTCTCGACGGTGGCGTCGTCAGCGACGAGGTTCTCGCCGTCGAGGTAGTGGGCGACGGCTTCGAGATAGCTCTCGGGCGTGCCGATGTCGTACCAGGCCTCGTCGAACGAGAAGGCGGAGACGGTGTCGTTCTCGACGAGCCACTGGATGAACCAGCCGGGTTCGTCGGGGTTGTTGCCGTCGGAGAGGTACTCGGCGAATCGCACGGAGTCGGCGGGGAAGGCGTAGCAGGCGATGGAGACGAGCGTGCTCTGGGGGTTGTCGGGTTTCTCCGCGAAGTCGACGACCCGGTCGCCGTCGAGCGTGACGATTCCGTAGGACGATGCTTTCTCCGGCGAGCCCACGTCGTATGCGGCTAGCGTCGCTCCCCCGGAGTCCTCGTGGAAGTCGAGGAAGTCGGCGATGTCGAAGCTGATGAGATTGTCGCCGGCGATGACCATCAGGTCCCGGCCCGCGATGCCCTCGCGCTCGACGAGCTGGGCGAGCGCACCGACGACGCCGAACTTCTCGTCTTCGTCGCTGGTGTCCTCGACAGACAGTTGGGCTTTCTCGTAGCCCTCGGCGTCGAGGTGGGCCCTGAAGTCCTCGGCGAAGGCCTCGTTCGTCGAGACGTAGACGTCGTCGATCCGGTCGTCGGACTCCATCTCGGAGAGGACGCGGTCGATGACGGTCGTCTCGGCCACCGGGAGCAACATCTTCGGTCGATGACGCGTGATCGGCCAGAGTCGAGTCGCGTACCCACCCGCGAGTACTACGGCATCCATGTGGCTCACTGCGCCGCCTGCTGCCAAGTTCTTTTTCATTCAACGGATTGTTGGCAGTTCCCTGGCGTCGATAGGTCCCCACGGGGGAGAATCGGCTGCACTCGAGTGGAACGTGTGTGGCGTCGGAACGGAGCCGTCAGCGCTCGAAAGGGATTTGTGACCGCTCGACGTAGCCGACGCATGCGCGAGGCAGAGCGGACCACGCGCCAGCGGATCGCCGACCGACTCCGAGCGGACCCGGCCCAGGCCGGCGCGCTCGCCCGTGAATTCGACGTTCGCACCGACGACGCGCTCACACACGTCGAACACATCTCTCGCTCGCTCGAACCCACCGACGAGGCGCTCCTGGTCGCGCCGCCGACCTGCCAGGACTGCGGGTTCGACGGCTTCGACGACCTGGTCAACCGACCGGCGCGCTGCCCGGAGTGCAAGAGCGAAGCCGTCACCGAGCCCACCTTCACGATCGAGTGAGTTGCCTCACGGTCCACACACGAAACTGAACGGGCCGACGGCCTGGCTTACAGGATGACGTTCGACGTCGAAGACAGGTCGTCGTCGCTCTCCGCGGGGCCCTCGCCGACGTACTCGTAGGCGTCGTCGTCGAGGTAGACCCCGCCGTCACGGACCGTCACGGCGATTTCGGTCAGGAACGCTCCCTCGCAGGGGCCGTAGGTACACTCCCCGGAGTCGGCGGAAAAGAGCGCGCCGTGGTTGGCACAGACGAGTTCGCCGTCCCGGACCGGCGCGCCCGAACCCTTGTCGAGTTTGATGTGGGTCATGTGCTGGCAGTAGTTGAGCCAGGAGACTACCTCGCCCGTGGTGTCGCCCGCAGTGGTGCCGCCGTCGCCCGCGGTTGGCTCGTCGGCTCCGCCGTCGGTCGCCGTCGCGTCGTCGTCCGTCGCCGTCGCGTCGTCGTCCGTCGGCGCCAGGCGGAGGAGAATCGCCTCGCGGACATCGTCGTCAGACTGCCTGTCGTCGGGCATCGCGATGCCGTCGTCCGCGCCACTTCCCGTGCTATCGTCATTGGCGGCCGCGGTCTGTTCGTCGGATTCGAGCGCGGCCGCGCCGCTGGCGACGGCGTTGTCGGCCGTCGCCCGCACGCGAAAGATGAAGGTGTCGTCCGTCGCGAGTTCGTCCAGGTCGGCGATCCGCGTCCCGTCCATACCACCCGCTTCGGCGGTAACCGCTTCAACGCCACGGTTCCCGCAGGTGTCGCGGGACGTGTGTGAGTCGGCGTTGGTCGAATCTCCTCGGCCCGCTCGCCAGGAGACACCACGACCGCAGACAGCACCACGACCGCAGACGACACAGAGAGCTGAAAGCCCTCGTCCCGCTCGTGGGATCTGTGCGGGATATCCTCGCTCTCGTCGGTCGCTCGGATAGTGGCCCACGCAGATCCCACGACCGGACCTCGCCCTTTCAGTCCGCCGAGGACCGCGACCGCGACCGCCACGCACCGCGAGCGGCCACACACCTCCCCAACCGATTCGTTCGTTCGCGATGCTCACTCACTCATCCCTCGCACGACGCCGTCGTGGCCGCTCGTCCGGTACGGACTCGCAGCCGTGACGGCGCGCGCCACTGTGGCTGTGCGGTCGACCGTCTGCGTGGAACGGTCAACGGGGCCACACAAGTCTTTATTCGGCGGGTGACCGACTCGTTCGCATGGCCGACCTGCTCGTCTACGGCTCGTACGGCTACACGGGCCGGCTGATCGTCGACGAGGCGACCGACCGTGGCCTCGACGTGATCGTCGCCGGCCGCGACCGCAACGCCGTCGAGAATCAGGCGATCCGGCAGAAGTGCGACGAGCGTGTCTTCAGCCTCGACGAGTGGCAACTCATCGACACGGCGCTCGACGAGGTCCCCGTCGTGCTCAACTGCGCGGGACCCTTCGAAGAGACGTTCCACCCCGTCGTCGAGGCGTGTCTCCGCACCGGGACGCACTACCTGGACATCACCGGCGAAATCGAGGTCTTCGAGGCCGCCGCGGACGTGGACGACCACGCCGCGGAGTCGGAGGTGATGGTGCTGCCCGGCGTCGGGTTCGACGTGGTGCCGACGGACTGTCTGGCGGCTCACCTGGCCGAGCGCGTGCCCGACGCCGACTCGCTGGCGCTGGGCTTTCGCGCCACCGGCGGAATGTCGCCCGGCACTGCGAAAACGACAGTCAGGAACCTCGGAGAGGGTGGCGCAGTGCGCCGCGACGGCCGCATCGAGTCCGTCCCCTCGGCCTGGCGCAGCAGAGAGGTCGACTTCGGCGACGGTATCAAGACGGGCATGACCATTCCCTGGGGCGACGTGTCGACCGCGTACCACACCACCGGGATCGAGAACGTCGAAGTGTACGCGGCGACCCACCCGCGGACGGTGCGACTGCTCCGAGTCGCCAGATATCTGAACCCACTGCTGAGCGCTGGGCCAGTCGCCGGCCTGCTCGAATCACTGGTCGATTCGCGGGTCGACGGTCCCGACGAGGACGAACGCGAGCAGGGACGAAGCTACGTCTGGGGCGAGGTCGAATCCGAGAGCGAGCGCGCGGTGTCGCGGCTGGACTGTCCCAACACCTACCGACTGACGAAACTGACCGCCGTCAGAGTGGCCGAACGCGTCGTCGACGGCGACTGGGAAGCGGGGTTCCAGACGCCCGCCGGCGCTTACGGCCAGGACCTGATACTCGACGTCGACGACGTGGAGCGCTCGGACGAGCCGGTCGAGACTGTCGACGCGGCGTGACCGAGATATGTGTTTCGTCCGTTCGCGGTCGGAACGGATAGCTGGCCGCCTCCGGTCGCGTATCCGGTGACTCAAAGTACATAGAAGCACTGCTCTCCCGAGCGAGCGATACGGTGCGAGCCACAGCGACTCGGACGGGTTCTCGCCGAGACCCAGATGTCAGTCGCTCGGGAACCCAACCAGATAAAAAAGTTACGGCGTGAGCGACGAGCGCAGTCGGTGAGATAAGGCGGATGGAATCCCTTTGTCGGCGTGATGGCGAACCACGACGCGACGCGTGCTGACTCGAACGACCGACTGACCCGACGCCGCTGTCTCGCGCTGGCCGCGCTCGGCGCGACCGGGCTCGCTGGCTGTAGCTCGGGCGGGGGCGGCGACGGCGGTGACGGCGACCCGAGCGGAGCCGACACGAACGCTGGCGGCGACGGACTCACGGGCGCGACGGACCCCTTCGATTCGGTCGAGGTCGGGCCGCAGTTCCTGACCGCGGAGGTGGCGTCGAGCGCGGTCGACGAGGGCGCGGAGGTCGTCGCGCTGGTCGGGGACGGCGAGACGGTCGTCGAAGCGGACATCGAGCGCGGGACTGCAGAGGTCGGGCTCTCGGTCGTCGGCGACTGCGGCAGCTGTGCGGAGTTCGATGTCCGCGTCCCGGACGGCGAGTACACGCTCGAGGCCCGCGCGCTCCCGGAGAACGACGCCGCCGAACCGACGACGGTTGGCAGTCGCGCAGTCACGGTCGACCGGACGGCGGAGATAACGGCTGTCGAGGACGAGGGCGGCGACGTGGCCGTGACCGTCGAGAACACCGGCGACCTGCTGATCCGGGTACGGGGGGTCCGCCGGGAACCGACCGACCCCGACGCGCTCGACGCGCCCGCGGACTGGTACACCGAAACCGAGTCCGACTCGTTTGCGGGGATCGAACGGACCGACAGCCCGGACCACGACTTCAGCAAGACCGAGAACCGCCCGGTCCTCGAGATGATCGTCGCACCTGGCTCCGACGGCGTGTTCGCGTTCTCGGGCGAGACGCTCTACCGGTCCGAGGGGATGACGAGCGAGGACGCCTGCACCGGCCAGTCGGTCGGGCTGCGCTTCGAGGTCCTCGGGCAGCGAGGCACCGAGTCCGTGAACGAGACGCCGACGGCTGACAGCCCGGTTCGGGCCGCCGCGACGGGCGAGTTGACCTTCGGCGGCGAGGTCACCGGCGAGAGCGAGGACGGATTCGCGTGCTCGACGGTGACCGTCGAGAACCTCAGCGACGCGGAGCCGTAGGGGTCGGGCCGTGCCCCGCGACGGCCGGACGGGTGGGGAGAGCCGCTGGCCGCCCGGTCTAGGAGCCCCGCGGGTGTCACGAGTCGCCGCGGCCCGCGGTCTTAAGTCCCAGTACCCCTATGCGCCCCGCATGGACGCGGACGAGGAGGTGCAGTGGATCGGTCTCGTCGAGGACCGCATCGCCTTCCTCGAACGACTCGCGGACGACCCCGCGCACAAGCCGCGACTCGAGGAGGACCTCGAGTGTTCGCGGTCGACGATCGACCGGGCGATCAGACGCCTGGAGGCGGCCGACCTCGTCGAGCGGACCGGTGACGGCTACGTCGCGACGGTGACCGGGCAACTCGCGGCCGATCGCTACCGGGCGTACGCCGCCGCCCAGCGCACACTCGATGCCGCGCGACCGGTCCTCGAGGCGCTGCCCGCGGCGTCGACGGTCCCGTCCGAACTGCTCGCTGGTGGGACCGCCGCCCCGGCCGAGGGCGAGCCTCATCGCGCCTTCGAGCGGGTCGCGCGTCACCTCCGGGCGGCCGACCGGTACCGCGTGCTCCTGCCGGCGCTCACCGACTCACGGCATCTCAGACTACTCCACGCCCGGGTCGTCGCCGACGACCTCGACGCGACGGTCGTGGTGAGCGACGGTCTCGCTGACCGACTCCGCGAGGAGTTCCCGCGGCTCGTCGCCGACCTCGTCGACGCCGACTCCTGTCGGCTCCGCCGCGGCGAGGTCCCGGCCTACGGGCTCGCTGTCGCCGAAACCGAGGACGCGGCCAGCGTCGTCCTCACGGCCGCCGAGAACGGGCACCTCGCCGGCACCGTCGAAAACGACGCGGCCGCCGCGGTCAGACGGGCCCGCGAGGTCTGTGCAGCCACAGACGAGCGCGCCGATACGGTCGCTGCCCCCTCGCCCGACCCGGGAGACCACGGGACGCCGCTGTCGGCCGACGGGATCCACGCCAGGCAGGCGCTCGCCGACGCCGGCATGGCGAGGCTCGACCGCTCGTACTTCACGGAGCGGACTCCCGGCGACCCGGCACGGGCGTGGCGACTCGGCTTCGACCTCGTCGACGTCTACTACGGCTACGCCGTCGAGCGGGCCGGCCCCGCTCACGACAGCGGTCCCGCCACCGCGGACGGGAACGAGAGCGGCCTGCGCGACGGGGACATCGGCCTGCGTGACGGGGCAGTCAGCCACGACGATGCGGTCAGCCCCGACGGAGACCCGACCGCGTCCGCGACAGACGCCCCAGGGGCTGCGGAGTCCGGGCGCGCCCTCTCCGGGGCGCTCGCGGACCGACTGGCGGATGGCGAGGACACCCTTGTCGTCGGGCCGCCTGGTGCGGGGAAAAGCACCGTCTGTCGGGCAGTGGCCTGCCGCTGGGTCGAGGCGGGCCATGGCCCCGTCTTCTACCGCGAGTCGCCCGCCTCCGGCGAGGCCGACTTCTCGGCGCTGCCGGACGTGCTCGGAGCGGACGACGGGCACGCGCTCGTCGTCGTCGAGGACGCCGCGGACGTGGCCGGCCCCTTCCTCGAACTCCTCCGGTCGGTCGCGGACGACCCGGGCGTGTCGGTGCTCGGCGAAGCGCGCGAGCGAGGGTGGCACGGTGCGGTCGACGAGGTAACCGACCCGCGCCGGCGCGAGGCGGCCCGGACCGAACTCGCGACCGAACGGGTGCCTACCGTCGACGAGCGGACCTGCGTCCGGGCCGTCGCGGCGTTCGAGGCCGCGACCGGCCGTGACGTCCCGCTGTCGCCGGCCGCCCTCCACGAGCGAGTCGAGAACGAGGGGGGCCTCGGCGAGATGCACGTCCTCAGCTACCAGGTCGTGGCGCACACGGTCGAGACGCCGTGGCTCGACGACCCCGTCGGGCCGTCCGTCCTCGACGGGGACGTCAGGGCCACCTACCGGGCGCTCGCGCCGTCCGACGAGAGCGACGACGAGACGCTGCCGCTCGAGGTCGGCCTCCTGGTCGCGACACTGACGGCCGCCGAGCGGACGGTCGTGCCCGGACTGGTTCACGCGGTGGCCGCCGCCCGCGCCGACGGCGAGCGCGCCGACCGGGCTCACCGACGCGTCGAGGCGGTCGTCGACGATATCGACGGCCGGATGCTCGTCAAGCGCGCTGACGCGACGGCCTACCGGACCCAGCACCCACGGTGGGCGACCCGTTTTCTCGAACACGCTCTCGACCACGCGGAGCGCGAGACGGTCGCGCTGTTCGAGCGAGCAGTGAACGCCCTCTTCTCGCTCGCCGACGACGCGGAGCGGCGGCGTCACGTCGAGGCGTGGCTCGGTCGCGAGTCCGACGCAGTCCGGCGGTTCGCTCGGACGGAGACGGTCGACGAGTTCGTCGAGGCGCTGTTTCGCCTCGGGTTCACCCGCTCGGAGCTCGCGCCGCTGTTCGGGACGAGCGAGCACTCCGGGATCGAGCTCCCGGAGACGTGTTCGCCGAGGGCCGACCTGGAGGCGCGCTCCTGCCGGGGGAAGATGTGGTACGACCACGGCAACGCCGAGCGCGCGGAGCGCGAGCTGTCGACGCTGTGTGACCGCGCGGCGACGGCGTCGGCGCCCGAGTCGACCCGGACCCAGTACCTCGCGGAGGGCTATCGAGGGTTGGCCGAGGTGGTCGTCGACGGCGGCGAAACCGAGCGCGCGCGGGACGCGCTCGCCGAGAGCCTCGACGCGGCGCGGGCGGGCGACCATCCCCGAAAGGAGGTCGGCGCCCTGAACTCGCTGGCGTGGGTGGCGATGACCGTCGACGAGTACGACCGCGCCGAGGATCGCCTCGACGACGCCCTCGCCATCGCCGAGGAACTCGGCCCCTGTGGCGACCACTCCGACGTGCTGTACTACCGGGCGCGCCTCGAACACTACCGCGGGGACCTGGCGGCCGCCGAGGAGTGGCTCCGGCGCACCGTCGAGATGGACCGCGAGGTGGGCAACGACCAGAACCAGTCGTCGTCGCTCAAGCTCCTGGGCGACGTGGCGAAAGAGCGGGGGGCCGACGAGCGCGCCGCCGAATACTACCGCCGGAGCCTGGAACGCAAGCGCCTCGTGCGCGACCGGCAGGGGACCGCGCGGACGCTGGCTGACTACGCCGAACTCCAGCATCGGCGCGGCGCCGTCGACCGCGCCGAGGCAGCGCTCGAACGCAGCATGGAACTCGCCCGGAACAACGGGATGGACCGGCTCGAAGGGCGCGTGGCTCACGAGTTCGGCCGCCTCGCGCTCGACCGAGGCGCGCTCGACGCAGCCACAGAGCGGTTCCGCGACCAGCGGTTGGTCCACGCCGACTGCGACCACGAGCGCGGCGTCGCGGCCGCCGCCGCCGGCCTCGGGGACGTCGCCCGCGAGCGCGGCCGACACGACGACGCCGTGGAGCGCTACCGCGACAGCGTCGAGCGCTATCGCGAAGTGGGCCTCCCCCGCGAGGCCGCCGACGTCATCGACCGACTGGTCACGGTCTGTCGGACTGCCGGAGACGAGGCCGACGCTCTAGAGTGGTGTGAAACCGGTGTCGAGGTCTGTGCGGACGGCGACCTGGACGACCGCCGGGCGAGGTTCGCCGAGCGCCGCGAAACGCTCACCGCGCAGGTCGAGAGCGACGACTGACGGTCAGTAGTGGTCGGCCTCGACGCGCTCGGCGAACAGGCGCGCGAGGAGCTTCGTCATCGGGCCCACGCCGACGTCGATGCCGTCGACGCTGGTCACCGGTCGGATCTCCCAGGTGGAGTTAGTGAGGAACACCTCGTCGGCCTCGCGGACGGCGTCGACGCCGTAGCGGCCCGTCTCGACGGTGAACTCCTCGCGCTCGGCCAGGCCCATCACGACCGAGCGCGTGACCCCCGGCAGCAGCGGCAGGTCCGCGCTCGGCGTCTTCAGGACGCCGCCGTCCACGAAGAAGAGGTTGCTCGTCGCGCCCTCGGCGACGCTCCCGTCGGGCGCTCGCATCACGGCCTCGTCGGCGGCGAAGTCGTCGGTCGCCGCCCGCCGGAGTTCGAGTCGGGCGAGGATGCCGGGGAGGTAGTTGTGGGTCTTCGCATCGGCCGGGAGCGCCGCGTCGGACGGCCGGCGCGTTCGCACGGTCTGGACCGTCGCGGGGCCGTCCCAGACCGACTCGCCGTCGACGCCGCCGCGCGGAAGGGGTGCAACGTAGACGACGACGGTCGGGTCCACGTCGGGATCGGGGGTGAGTTTGCCCGGCTGAGCGCCGCGGGTGACCGACACCTTGCAGTACGCGTCGGCGAGGTCGTTGGCGGCGAGCGTCTCGGCGACGCGCTCGCGGAGGTCCTCGGGGACAGCGTCGCCGAAGCCGAGTCGCTCGGCCGAGCGCTGGAGGCGCTCGCGGTGGGCGGTCCACTCGAAGGGATCGCCGCCGTAGACCCGAAGCGTCTCGAAGACGCCGTCACCGTACATGAACCCCCTGTCGCGCACCGACACCGTCGCCTCGCCGGCGGGCACGACCTCGCCGTCGACGTGGTAGCGCAGCGAGTCGTCTGCTCCGCTCCCGTCGCTCTCCGTGTCGCTGTCGCCGATCTCGGTGTCGCTGCCGCCGGTCTCGGTGTCGTCCTCGTCGCTCACAGCGACCCCTCCAGTGCCGCGCGGCAGAACGTCTCTATCAGCGCTTTCCCAGAGTCGGTGAGGATGCTCTCGGGGTGGAACTGGACGCCGACGTGGGGGCGCTCGCGGTGACGCACGCCCATCACGACACCCGCCTCGTCGTCCGTGTGCGCCGACTCCTCGAGTTCGTCGGGCAGGTCCGCGCGCTCGACGGCCAGCGAGTGGTACCGGCCCACGTCGAAGCGGTCGGGCAAGCCCGCAAACACACCGGTTCCGTCGTGGTCGACCGTCGAGGACTTCCCGTGGACGACGGCCTCGGCGTGACCGACCGGCGCGCCCGCCGCCGCACAGAGCGCCTGATGCCCGAGACAGACGCCCAGCGTTGGATAGGCGAGTTCCCGAAAGATCGGTATCGAGACGCCCGCTTCCTGTGGTGTGCCCGGCCCTGGCGAGACCACGATGGCGTCCGGGTCGAGCCGGCGGATCGCCGCCACGTCGACGGCGTCGTTGCGCCGGACGATAACTTCGCCGTCGGCGACGTCGGGGAGGAACGCGTCAGTCGTCACGACTTCGCCGACGTACTGGACGAGGTTGTAAGCAAAGGAATCGTAGTTGTCGATCACGAGGACCTCCATCAGTCGGTACCTCCGGCGAGACGAGCCATCACTCGTTCCCCCTCTCGACCACTTCAAGGGCAGCCCGTTCGCCCAGCGCGTCGTCGATGGCGGTGACCAGCGCCCGACCCTTGTCGAGTGTCTCCTCGTACTCGCTCTCGGGGTCCGAATCGTGGACGATGCCCGCGCCGACGCGGAGGTGATACTCGTCGGCGTAGCGAACGAGAGTGCGGATGATGATGTTGAGCGTCGCCCGCCCGTCCAGCCCGAAGATGCCGATACTCCCCGTGTACGGCCCCCGACGCGTCGCCTCCACGTCGTCGATTATCTCCATCGTCCGGGGTTTCGGTGCGCCCGTGATGGTTCCTCCCGGGAACATCGCGGCAACCGCGTCGCCCAGGTCGCACTCCGAACGCAACCGACCTTCGACCAGCGAAACCAGATGCATCACTTCCGAGTAGCGGTCCACACGACGGTACTCGGTCACGTCCACGCTCCCATAGCTACTCACCTTCCCCAGGTCGTTGCGCTCTAGATCCACCAGCATCGCGTGCTCGGCCCGCTCTTTCTCGTCGCTCGTCAGATCCGCCTCCAGCTCTCGGTCTTCCGCATCGGTGTCGCCACGCGGCCGGGTGCCCGCGATCGGTTCCGTGAGAAGCCGCTCCCCATCGCGTTCGAGTAGCAGTTCCGGACTCGCACTCACGAGGTCCACCCCGGGGAACTCCAGCAGCGCCGAGTACGGCGCCGGATTCACCTCGCGGAGCGCATCGAACGCCGCGACCGGGTGGACCGCCGCCGGCGCCCGCAACCGCTGGGAGATGTTCGCCTGGAACGTATCGCCGTCGCGGATCAACTCCTTGACCCGCCTGACGCGGTCGGCGAACGCGGCGCGGCCGCAGTCGCTCTCGAACGCCGCCGTGTCCGTCGCAACTGGCGGATCAGCGATTTCAGGGTCGCCCTCGGCCGCCCGACGCGCGAGTTCCCGGGCGCGTTCGCGACCGACGTGGTAGGCCTCGGTCACGGCCTCGGCGTCGGCCGGCCGCTCGACCCGCGGGCACGCCGTCACGCGGAGCGTCGTCGGGTCGCCCTCGGTTCGTGGCTCCTCCCACGCGGCGAGGCAGTCGTAGAATGCCAGCTGGAGGCACGGCAACTCACGGTCACGGTCGGCGCTCTCGGGGAGGTCTTCGAGTTCGCGGGCCACGTCGTAGGAGAGCCAGCCCACCGCACCGCAGGGGTACGGTACCTCGCAGTCGCCGCGAACCAGCTGTTCCCCGTCGAGGAGCGCGGTCAGTTCTCCAATGGTATCACGGCCGGGGTCGACTTCGAGGAAGTCGGCGGGTTCGACACCGAAGTAGCCCCAGCCGGACTGGCCGCCGGTGGTCGCGAGGTAGGCGCCGCCAGGCCCCTCGCGGGCGCGGCGGTAGGCCTCGAAGGGATCTGGGACCGCGAGGCGGACTTCGACCGGAACGCGGGCGCCGGCGGGCGCGGCGGCCGCGACGCTGGCGAAGTCGTCCTCGCCGGTGACGGTCCGGAGGCTACGCATTGCGTGGGATCACGGGCGAAGCGAGTAACGGTCTTGCGGTTTCAGAACGCCTTCGCGCGCTCGACCCAGTCGGAGAGGCGGCCGGCGGGGACGTCCGCCCGCTCGGCGAGATCATCCGAGTCGGCGGCCGCGAGGGCGCCAACGTCGGTGACGCCCGCCTCGCGCAGGCGCTCGGCGTACGTCGGGCCGATACCCTTGATCTCCTCGAGGTCGGCGTCCGACCCGCTCGACTCCGCGTCGGCCGCGGCGTCAGTTGCCGCCGATGTCTCCGAGTCACCGTCGTCGGGTTCCGCGGCGTCAGTTGCCGCCGATGTCTCCGGGTCACCGTCGTCGGGTTCCGCGGCGTCGTCGGGTTCGGTCGGTTCGGCGGTGGAGGACGGCTCGGTCGGATCGGTGGTGGAGGACGGTTCGGCGGTGGACGTGTCGGTGCCTTTGACCGCGTCCTCGGACGCGGTCGCGGGCGCGTGCTCGACGGTCACGTCCACGTCCTCGTCGCCGTCGGCGTCCGCCTCCCCGGCGGTACTCTCGCCGGGCGTCGGCCCGTCGGCCGCGCCCGGTCCCGGCTGCGACGTCGACGTGGACGTGCCCAGCCCGAGTGCAGACTTGATACGCTCGATCAGCCCCATGGCGGACCTTAACACTGCCTCTCACTTAATCTCTTTCTGCGGCGACCGTTTCGACACGACCGGCCAGCCGCGGCCAGCGGCCGGATTGGACCCGCCGACGCGGGATACTGTTTTGAAGCCGGGCGTCCAACCGGTGCCCATGAAGTTCCTCATCGTCGGGTTCGGTCGCGTCGGGATGCGGACCGCTCGCATCCTCCAGAGCGAAGGGCACGACCTCGTCGTCGTCGAGAACGACCCGGAGAAAGTCGAGCGAGCGCGCGGAGAGGGGTTCGACATCGTCGAGGGCGACGGCAGCGAAGAGTCGGTCCTCGAAGAGGCCGGCATCGGCGAGGCCGAGGCCATCGCCGCCCTGACCGGAGACCTCAACACCAACTTCTCGGCGTGCATGCTCGGCAAACACTACGGCCTGCGAACCGTCCTCCGCATCGACGAGGACTACCGCCAGGAGATATTCGAGAAGTACGCCGAAGACGTCGACGAGATCATCTATCCCGAACGACTGGGCGCCGCCGGCGCCAAGACCGCGCTGCTCGGCGGCGACTTCAACGTCCTCGCAGACCTGACCGAGGAGCTGTCGGTCGCCACCGTCACCATCCCCGACGGGTCGCCGCTGATCGGTCAGCGCGTCGTCGAAGTCGACCTGCGCGGCGAGGCGCGCATCTACGCACACGGCCGGGCCGACGAACCGATGGAGATCCCGCTCCCTCGGACCGTCATCGAGGCGGGCGACAGCGTGGCACTGATGGCCGCGCCCGGCGACCTCGACGCGATCCGTGCGTTCCTCCGCGGCGACGAAGCGCCCGCCTGACCGCACCGCTGCGGTACCGCAGCCGTCTCTCGCGAGGTGCAAAAAACGGATACGCGGTCGCCGAGGCGACCGCGGGGCGTCTTGGAACGGACTGTGGGTACGGGCGCGCGGTGGGGAGGATGGGAAATGAGGCCGTCTCGACGCGCCCGTGTGAGTGTGCCCCATCTGTCTACTTAACTACCCGTCAGACGCGCGACTGACGGCCAGGAGTGGTAGTTCCGGTAGGCCGCACGACGACAGCCACCGCAAGCAGCGTGAAATCCTCCGTCGCAATGAACCGGATCGCCACCGCAAACAGCGTGAAATCCCCGGCTCGAGTCGGGGGACTCGCTGCGGTCTTCACCTCGTTGCGGTCCTTGCCTCGTCCGCCTTCCTCGAACGCGTCGCCCCTTTCAGTCCCGCCCGCTCGCCGAACCCCGGGAGAGCAAGCACCGCAGGGCGAAGCCCGAGGAGCGTGGTTCGAGAGACGCCGGCGGCGTCTCTCGTCGTTGCGGGAAATCGGAGATTTCCCGCCTGCAGTCAGATTCCATCGGAATCTGACGACATCACGAGAGAGCTTCGCTCTCTCGGTCGACAGCGACCCGCGGGAGGCGAGCGAGCGGAGGCTTTCACGCTGTCTGCAAGGGCTATAGAGCGGATCGCTCCGGCTATCCGACGCTTCGCGAAGATTCCCACCGATCAGATCCGCAAGGAGACGTCAGCTCCGGCGAAGCCGTGGCGCTTTACTCCCGTGGGCGCCTCCCCAGAGATATGTCCTGGGCGACGCTGTTCGAGCGCGGGGCCGAGTCCGACGTGTCAGTCGACGACGTGCGCGCAGCGCTCGCGGCCCGGCGGGACGACCCGCCGACGGATACCGCGGGCGACGACGGGGGCGGCGCTGACACGCCCGACGCGGAGCCGGACCCATCCCCCGCACGGATCGTCGCGGGCGCGGACGTGCTCGCGGCCGACCTGCTCGTCGGTGGCCCCGCACGGAAAGCGCTCGACTCGATCTGGGCACACTCGTGGCTGACGCTGGTCGCCAGCGACCCGCTCCTGGCCGACGCCGAAGCCGTGGTTGCCGACCTCGCCGACCCCGCCCTCGCTGCGGACTGGCGACAGGAAGTCGAGGGACTCCGCGAGCCAGTCGGCCACCCCGCGGGCGACCACCCGGGGCTGGCCTCGGCGCTGCGCGGCGGCGGGATGCACGTTCTCACCCTCGACGATGGGCTGCAGTCGGCGACCGCCGGGGCCGCGGTTCGCGGGCACGTCGAGACCAGCATCCGGTCGCCGCAGGCCTTCGCGGCCGTCTTCGACGCCGAATCGCTGTACGAGGCGGTCGAAGGTGGCGAATATGCGGGTCCGGACCGGGACCCGCGCGGCGGCGACCGATAGTCAGAGGGACGGCGCGAACCGCCCCGTCACAGTTCCTTGCGCATCTCGACGCAGTCGAGTTCGACCCCGTCGCTGGTCTCGTGCGTGACCGCCCCGACCCGCTCGTAGCCGGTGCGCTCGTAGAACCCGACGGCGTTCAGCGACGCGACCAGTGTGAGTTCCGAGCGGCCTGCAGCGCGGGCGTGCCCTTCCAGGTGGGCGAGCAGCGTCGACCCCACGCCGCGGCGGGCGTGGTCCGGGTGGACGTAGACGGCGATCACCTCCCCCTCGTCGAGGTGGAGACGGCCGACACCCGCGACCGAGTCGCCGCGCTCGGCGACGACGACCACCTCGGCCGGCGAGTCGAGGCCGTCGAGGACCGGATCGGAGTCCGCGGGCAGCCACGCGGCCACCTCGCGCTCGTCGTAGGCGTCGGGACCGAACGCCTCGATTGCGGCGTCGAACGTCGCCCTGACGGCGTCTGCGTCGTCTGCCTGTGCCGGTCGGACCAGCGTCATGAGCGGGGCGACGCCCGCCACCTGAAAAAGTCGTCCGGGGGCGTGTGTCGTGCTATCACAGCGCGCGCCGGGGCCGTGGCCCCGCTATCGCTCGGCGAACCACTCGGCGAGCTTCGCGAGGGCGCGGCCGCGGTGGGAGACGGCGTTTTTCTCCTCCGAACTCATCTCGGCGAAAGTGCGGTCGCCGTGCTCGAAGATAGGGTCGTAGCCGAAGCCGCCGTCGCCCCGCGGCGCGACGATTTCACCGGGAACGACGCCGTAGAAGAGCTTGACCGGGAGGTCCTCGGCGGTGTCGGTGCGGACCTGGTCGCCGGTGTGCACCTGTTCGTCGGTGGTCGCGGCGCTCCGCTCGGCGGCGGCGAGGTCCTGCCCGCGCCGCTCCTCGCGGTCGACGGGTTCCGGCGTGGCCTCGAAGTCCTCCCCGTCGCAGTAGGCGACGACGCCGCGGAACGAAGCGGACCGGTCGGACTCCTCGCTGGCGAGGCGCCAGACGCGCTCGACGCCGACAGTCTCGTGAACGTACGAGGAGTACGGTCCCGGGAACCCGTCGAATGCGTCGACGAACAGCCCGGCGTCGTCGACGAAAACCGGCTCGCCGACGTGGCGGTAGGCGGCGCGCGCCTTGTGGGCGGCGATGGCGCCGAGGTCGGAGTCCTGGATCTCGGGCGTGTCGTAGTCCAGTTGCTCGACCGGCGCGGAGAGGTACTCGCGGGCCTCGCGAACTTTGCCGGGATTGGTCGTGACGAAGTGCAGGGTCATGCGCGGGGCGAAGCGCGCGGGCAGCAAAGAGGCGTCGGTCCGTCGTGCGGCGCGGCCGACTGCAGCGCAGACACGAGCGGTCGTCGTGGCGGTCGCGAACTGGTCAGTCCTCGACGACGACTTCGACCGGGTCGTCGTCCTCGTCGGCTTCGACCTCGCCGGCGGACTGGTCCTGTTGCCACCAGAGGACGGCGGCGACGGCGACGACGACCCACGAGCGCCAGCTCGCGAGGTTGAGGGTGTAGCCGACACCGAAGGGCTTCTCGACGAGCATGCCCTCGCCGGGCTGCCAGTGCGCCGAGAGCATCCGTTTCAGACTCGGCTGGTCGAAGTTGTACGGGATCCCGAAAAGATTACCGGAGGTCTTGTCTGCCATACCCGGTCGATTGGTGCGGGCCCGTTAAGTCGTTTTCCACACCCTCGCGGCACCGCCCGTCGGTCGTCGGCGCGGTCCGCGCTCAGTCGTCGCCGGCGCGGCGCACCCGGTGCCAGACTGCAGCGCCGACGCCGGCGAGACTCGCAAGCACCCCGAACCCCGGACCGCTACCGGAGGAGCCGTCCGTCTGCGTGTCGGTCCCACTGCCGCCACCGTCGGTCGGCGTGTCGGTCCCGCTTCCGCCCCCACCACCGTCGGTCGGCGTCTCGTCGCTGCCGTCGGTGCCGTCCGTGTCGGTCCCGCCAGAACCGGGATCGGTCGGAGTGTCCGACCCCGACCCAGCAGCGCCGACCGCGTAGAGGCTGCCGTCGGCGCTCCCGACGTAGACGGTCCCGTCGGTCACGGCGGGCGACGAGTAGACGCGGTCGTCGGTCTCGACGGTGAAGACCTCCTCGCCGGCCGCGTCGACGGCGTAGCAGTTGCCGTCCCAGCTCCCGAAGTAGAGAACGCCGTCGGCGTAGGCCGGCGAGGAGAACACCTCGCCGTCGGTCTCGTAGGACCACTCCACGTCGCCGTTGGTCGCGTCGAACGCCCACAGCTTCGTGTCGTGACAGCCGACGTAGAGGGTGCCGTCGACGACGACCGGTGACGGCAACACGAAGCCGTCCATCTGCCGGCCCCAGTCGAGTTCGCCCGAGTCGATGTCGACCGCGTAGACGAGCCCTCCGTAGTCGCCGAAGTAGACGGTCCCGTCGACCACTGCGGGCGCCGAGGGGACCATGCCCTGGGCCGGGAACGACCAGCGCTCCTCGCCGCTCGCCGCGTCGAGCGCGTCGACCGACCCCGACTGGTCCGAGTTCCAGACACCGACGTAGACGACCCCGTCGACCACCGCGGGCGTCGAGTCGATCCGGTCGCCGAGCGACCGGCTCCAGACCGCCTCGCCGCTCGCGGCGTCGACCGCATAGCAGGTGCCGGCCTGGGAACCGAAGTAGACGGTCCCGTCGGCGAACGTCGGCGACGAGAAGACGTTGCCGTCGGCGGGGAACCGCCAGCGCTCGTCGCCGCCTGCCGCGTCGAGAGCGTACACCGAGCCGCCGTGACTGCCCACATAGACGGTGCCGTCGACGACCGTCGGCGAAGAGAGAACCTGTCCGCCGGTGTCGAAGGCCCAGGCCTCGTCGCCGCTCGCCGCGTCGACCGCGTAGAGACGTTCGTCGGTGCTGCCGACGTAGACAGTGCCGTCGGCGACGGCGGGTGAAGCGTAGACCGCGGGGCCGGGATCGGCGGGCGTTCCGGTCGGCGTGTCGCCGCCGGCGGCCCCGGCGTTTTCGGGCGTTGGCGTCGGCGTCGCGGCGGCGTCGCCCGTGGGGAACGTCCAGGCGACGCTGCCGTCGGTGGGACCGCTGGCGGGGCTGATCCCGGTGTTCGCGGCGTCGGCAGCGAACTGCGGCCAGGCGGTCGCGGTCTGTGTGGTCGCGGCAGCCGCGTTCGAGCGGTCCCGGCGGCGGTCGTCGGACGCGGCGCTCGCCGTCGCTGTTCCGACGGCGACGGCGCCGACGGCGGTGCCGACCCCCCTGAGAACGGTTCGGCGTCGCCAGGGCTGCGTGTCAGTCATCGTGTCCGCACGACGCGCCCACGGCGGAGTAAGTCTTCCGTTAGCCGGAAACCGGGGTCGTCATACGATCGGTTGTAACGATTCACCGGTATTTCGCCGGGTGGTCCGGCGAAATCCGGAAATGACTTCCAACCGACCGTATCACTGCAGGAGCGTCGTGACCGGGCCGTCGAAGTTGAGGATGACCGCCTGCGTGCGGTCGCCGAACACCGCCTTGCCGGTGGGCGAGCGCTGCTGGCCTGTGACGAACACGTGGTCGACGCCGCGGTCCTCGGCGACATCGATGATGGAACTGGCCTGCGTGTCGTCGTCGTTGACGCGTGCCGCGACGGTCTGCCACTCGATATCGACGTCCCCAAGCACCTCCTCGGCGTGCTCGCGGGCCTCGCGCCGAGCGACGTCGAGGACGACCTCGTCGTCGTAGCTCGTGTGTTCTTCCTGGGCCACGACGTCCAGCGTCTCGCGAGCGTCCGCGAACTCATCCTGGGACATCAGCGACAGGATGACCAGGTCCGCGTCGACGCCCGCCGCGAGTTCGCCCGCCTCGGTCAGCAGTTCGGTGTCGTCTTCGTCGAAGACCGCGAGTGCTTTGTCCATCGTACGCACATGTTCACCCCACATGACTTAAAAACCCGCGATACTGGCAGGCGCGGTGTCGCCGGCCCGTCAGTCGCCGCGGAACGTCCGCCGACCGCTCCGCGAACGGTCACTGATACCGGCCACGGCCTTCGATCTCGCGTAATCGATCCAGCACCGCGTCGCCGCGTTCGCTCGTCTCCCGGTACGCGTCTTCGGCCGCCGCAGCGAGACGAGCAGGGTCGTCCGCGGTGCCCGCGAGACTCTGGGCGAAAACGTGCAGGTCCATCGCGTGGTCCTCCTCGTGGCGAGTGTGATATCCGAGGCCGAAGTCGATGAGGAAGACGCGCCGGGCAGCGTCGACTCCGGGACCACCCTCCGCGACCCGCACGTTCCGCGTCGTCGGGTCGCCGTGGACGAATCCCGCGTCGTGGATGGTCGCGAGATGGCGCCCCACCGCGCGGGCAGTGGCGGGCGAGAGCGCGCCGTCGAGGTCCGTCTCGCCGACGTACTGGAGCGCGAGCGTCGTCTCGCGAACGTCCACGTCACGCACCAGCGGCGTCGGCACGCCCGCCCGGCGGGCCGCGCTGGTCAGTCGCGCTTCGCGACGGGTGCGCTCCCGGCGGATCCGCCGGTCGAGGTCGGGGTGGCGATAGGACCGTGGTCGTCGGCGCTTCACCACCGAATCGCCTTCGAAGGAAACCGTCGCTTCGGCGCCCTGAACGTCCCGGTCCGGGCCGACTGCGGGCCGCGCGACGTTCGGTTCGCCCGACCGCCAGGTGACCGGCACCTGGTCGGGTCGGAAGTCCGAATCGATGGTCGACTCCGCTATCTGGAGCGTGTCGCCGGCGGCGGCCATCTTCGCGCCCAGCACGGCGATCATCCCCGCGTTGTCCCGGAGGAACCGATTCTCGGGGACGTGGAGGCTGGCACCGCGGTGGTCGCACATCTCGCGGAGCATCCCCTGGAGGCGCTCGTTCTGCGCGACGCCGCCCCCGAGGACCAGTTCGTCTCGCCCCGTGAGCGAGAGCGCCCGCTCGCTCACCTCGGTGAGCATCGCGAACACCGTCTCCTCCAGGCCGCGACAGACGTCCTCGACGGGCGTGCCACCGCCGGACTCGCGTCGCTCGTCCGGCGAACCCGCGTTCGTGTCGCTCGTGCGAGCACCGTCGAACTCGTCTTTCGCCGCGCTCATGATCCCCGAGAAGGAGAAGTCCATCCCCTTGACGACGTAGGGGAAGTCGACGTACTCACCGCGTTTGGCGTGGGCTTCGACCTTCGGGCCGCCGGGGTGAGACCAGCCGACGTGGCGGGTAAACTTGTCGAGGGCGTTGCCGACGCCGGTGTCCATCGTTTCACCGAGGACGCGGTAGCGACCGTTGCGGTAGGCGAGGACGTGAGCGTTCGCGCCGCTCGCGTTCAGACAGACCGGGGCGTCGAACCCCGACTGGTGGCGTCCGATCTCCAGGTGGGCGACCATGTGGTTGACGCCGACCAGCGGCACGTCGAAGCGCTGGGCGACGGCTCTGGCCGCGGTGCCGACGATCCGCAGGCAGGGACCGAGGCCCGGGCCACGGGAGAAGGCTACCGCGTCGATGTCGTGGTCTGCGGCGTCGAGCACCGATTCGACGACCGCCGGGACCGCCTCGCGCATGTGTTCGGCGGCCTCGCGGGGGTGGATCCCGCCGCTGTCGGGCTGGTAGGCGTCGGTCTCGATCGTCACGTCGTCGCGCTCGACGTCGTAGACGGCGGCGCTGGCCGCCCAGGCCGTCCCCTCGATACCGAGGACGTAGCGAATTCCGGTGTCGGACTGCCCGGTACCCATTTGGCTGCCGTAGCCTCCGAGGTCCAGTAAAAAGACGACTTCGATACGAGCAAACCGACTCCCGCAGGCCGGACTGGTCGAACCGACGGTCCCACTCCCCCTATTCGATGTCAGAATCGACGCGTGGGAAGAAGTACGTCCCCCCGACGAAGAGGTCGATGCTCGCGGGGATGAACACGATCGCCATCGTCCCAGCGGAGATATAGAAATACGTGCGAGACGGCCACGAATCAACGGCACGCAGCCCGAAGAGTGCGACCATCGCTAAACCAAGCATAGACACACTCCCCACGTGCCACCAGCGTATCCGACGGTCGCCGATAGAAGCTGTCTGCCACGTACTCGCGAGTAGCAGACTGAGTCCGACTGCTGCTTGCGCGCCTGCCAGCGCGACCGGATACGTCGTGATGACACCGAGGGGCGCGATGATCAGGTTGAGCAGCCCGAGCCAGCGAAAGACCGTTCGAAGTCTGTGTCGCGTCTGTTGCTCGGTCTGCACCATGCCGCCTGAAATATTCAACCAACACACACAAAAATTTTTGTTACACTTCCCCGCCGGACGCCCGAACACGCGGTGACGTGACCTGTAAACTGACTGCGCTATCAAATACTCCCGTACGCCAGCACGACGTCGACCAGAGCCGCTTGGCCCACGAGTCCGTTGACGATGACACGCCGTACTGCGTGGGCGCGTCGGTCGACCGTTCGCGGGCCGAACGCTCCGCGCGACTGCCGGTTCGGCTACTGGCTGACGTAGCCGCCGTCGATGGTCATGGTCTCGCCGGTGACGAACGAGGCCTCCTCGGAGCAGAGCCAGACGGCGGCGTCGCCGATCTCTTCGGGCTGGCCGATCCGGCCGAGCGGCGTCGCCCGGGTGACTGCCTCCATCATCTCGGGGTCCTCCTCGCGCGACTGCGCGACCATCGGCGTCTCGATGACGCCCGGACAGACCGCGTTGACGCGCACGCCCTGGCCGCTGTACTCGACCGCGGCGTTTTTCGTCAGTCCGATCACGCCGTGTTTGCTCGCGACGTAGGGGCTGATCTCCGGGAACGCCACCTGCCCCGCGACCGAGGAGGTGTTGACGATAGCGCCGCCGCCGTCCGCGAGCATCGCCGGGATCTCGGCGCGCATCCCGAGGAAGACGCCCTTGAGGTTGACGTCGATGACACGCGCCCAGTTGTCCAGGGGCTGGTCGGCCATCGGTTCGCTCTCACCCTCGATGCCGGCGTTGTTGAACGCGTAGTCGAGGCCGCCGTAGGTGTCGACCGCCGTCTCGACCATCGCCGCCACGTCGTCGGGGTCGCTCACGTCCGCCTCGACGAACACCGCCTCGCCGCCCGCGTCGGCGATATCCGCGACCGTCGCCTCGCCGTCCTCGACTTTGACGTCCGCAGCGACGACGTTCGCGCCCGCCTCGGCGAAGCGTTTGGCCGCTGCCTCGCCGATACCGCCGCTCGCGCCCGTTACGATCGCCGTCCTATCATGCAGGTCTGACATTGGAATCCCTCGTCATTGGCTTCGAACGCACCCCTCATGAAGGTGTCAGTCAGTTCTAACGAACCGAGAACGCGCGGCCGGGACTCGGGGACGAGCATGGGCGGGGCTCGAAGGCGAGCGTGGCCGATGGAAAACCGGGTGTGACGGCGGTTCGGTGGGGCTATTCCCACTCGGTGTAGCCGCACTGCCCGCAGTGTTTGCGGTCGCCGTGGTCGGCGAGGAAGGTGTCGCCACAGCGGGGGCAGGTCTCGCGTTCGGTCGTTCCGTCGTCGTCGTAGAACTCGTGACGCGGCATTATGCTTCCTCAGCCTCGTCGGCGTCGCCGTCGGCGGTGATCTTGTTGCGGTCGAGCATGTACTCCTGCTCGACGTCGCGGGCGAAGTCGGCGTCGTCGTAGACCTTCGCGTAGCCGACGGTCTTGCGCATGCCGAACTTCGTGTCGAGTTCGTGGACGACGACCTCGTCGGCGTCCTTGTTGAGCATCGCCGCGAGCGAGTCTCGCACCGACAGTCGTTCCGGGGAGGCCTCCTCGTGGGTGACCTCGAACCGGACGTCCGTCCGATGCAACATCGGGTTCTCGTCCTCCTCGATGATGTCGATATCCATGGTTCGTTGCTCCCTACTCCCCGCGAAACGCGTAAAAGGATTTCGAAGCGAGGGGATCGGCCGGCGTCGGTCGCGGAACGGCCCTCGCGGATCGGCCGTCGTCGGGCCGCGACCAACCCTCCGGGCGCGGATCGGCCGTCGTCGGGCCGCGACCAACCCTCCGGGCGCGGATCGCCCACCCGCGCCCGTCTCTCGGCAGCCGTCGGTCCGGGAAATGGCTGGACAGTGACCGGTCCGGAGAGGTACCACACGTGAGTATCAGTCGTGGAAACTGGCGGGGCAGGCATATGCCGGCGTGCCACGAAAATGATAACTAACATGACGGACGAGACAGCAGACACGGCCCTCGATCGAGTGACGACCGGCATACCGGGGCTCGACGAGGTGTTGCACGGCGGACTCGTCGACGGGCGGAGCTACCTCGTCCGGGGTCGGCCCGGGTCGGGCAAGACTATCCTCGGCTTTCACTTCCTGACGGCGGGCGCCGCGGCCGGCGACACTGCGCTTTTCATCAACCTCGAGGAGGACGAACGCGACGCGCGGGCAAACGCCACTTCGCTCGGGTTCGACCTCGCCGGCGTCGACCTGCTGGACCTCTCGCCGTCCTCGGAGTTTTTCGCCCGTGACCAGTCCTACAGCGTCTTCGGCGCCGACGAGGTCGAGAGTGACGACCTCACCGAGCGCATCGCCGACCGCGTGGCCGACCTGGCGCCCGACCGGGTGTTCGTCGACCCCGTGACGCAGTTTCGCTACCTCACCAGCGACGACTACCAGTTCCGCAAGCAGGTGCTCTCCTTTCTGCGCTTTCTCGAAGAACAAGACGCGACGGTCCTCTTTACCTCCCAGCGGACGAGCGACTCGACCGACGAAGACCTCCAGTTCATGAGCGACGGCATCGTCGAACTCACCTACGAAGACGACGCGCGGCGCATCGCCGTCCCGAAGTTCCGCGGGTCCGACCGACAGGGCGGCCGCCACGGGATGGCCATCCGTGAGGACGGCATCCACGTCTACCCCGAACTCGAACCCGCGACTCACGGCGTCGGCTTCGACACCGAACCGATCTCCTCGGGGGTCGACGGACTCGACGCGCTGCTCGGCGGGGGGATCGAGCGCGGGACGATCACAGTTATCAGCGGCCCGACAGGTGTCGGGAAGACGACGACGGGGACGCAGTTTCTCACGGCGGCCGCCCGCCGGGACGAGCGTGCGGCCGTCTACCTGCTGGAGGAGTCGGTCGACACGTTCGAGCACCGCGCGAAGGCGACCGGGCAGCCCCTCGACCGCATGCGGTCAGAGGGGTCGCTCGCAGTCGAGCCGGTCGAGCCGCTGTCCGTCTCGCCACAGGAGTTCGCCCAGCGGGTCCGGACCGAGGTCGAACAGCGGGACACGCGCGTCGTGATGATAGACGGCGTCCGCGGCTACAAGCTCTCGATGCAGGGCGAGGGCGAGGACCTCGTGCGGAAGCTCCACGCGCTCGGACGGTATCTGAAGAACATGGGCGTGACGGTGGTGATCGTCGACGAGATAGACAACGTGACCGGCGAGTTCCGCGCGACGAACTCCGGGATCAGCTACCTCGCGGACAACGTTCTCTTCCTGCGCTACCTGGAGATGCAGGGCGAACTGCGGAAGGTCGCGGGCGTGCTGAAAAAACGCGTCGGAGATTTCGAGCGGACGCTGCGGAAGTTCGAGATCACCGAAGACGGCGTCGTCGTGGGCGACCCGCTCTCCGGGCTCCAGGGAGTCCTCCAGGGCTCGCCCGAGTCCATCGACGAGGGGTCGTAACGGGCCCCCTCGCGGCGGCGCCTGCTTCGAGGTCCACGGCGCGGAGTGAGCGCCATCGCGAGCGCGACCGGCCGTTTCGCTACGGGATCAGCGCGGCGGCGGTCCCGAACAGCGACGCGCCGTCGCTGCGAACGACGAACAGGACGTAGAAGAAGGCGAGGTAGCCGGCGATGAGCACGGACCCCTTCGGCCGGCCGATGCCGTCGCCGTAGCGCATCATCCCGAGCGCGACCAGGGTGAACGCGAGCATCATCGGGAACTCAAGGACCATCGTCTGGCCGGAGACGCCGATGGGGACGATCAGCGCCACGACGCCGATGACCGCGAGGATGTTGTAGATGTTCGAGCCGATGACGTTCGTGACCGAGAAGTCGGCCTCCCCGCGGTAGGCGCTGACCAGCGAGGTCGCGAGTTCCGGCACCGAGGTCCCGAAGGCGATGATCGTCAGCCCGATGAACAGCTCGCCGAAGCCAAGGTCCAGCAGGATGCCGCGGCCGCCGAGGATCAGCCCGCGCGAACCGATCACGAGAAAGAGGAGCGCGCCGACCGTCTTGAGGACGTGTTCGGCCCCGATCGAGGTGGTGGTGACCACGTCGTCGTCGACCTCGTCGCCGATCACGTCCTCCTGGTCGCGGTCCTGGGAGTCTCGATAGAGGTGCAGCGAGAACAGCGCCAGGATCGCCAGCATGAACGCACCGTCGAACGTCCCGAGGCTACCGTCGGCACCCAGCACGACGAGCACGACCGCCGCCGCGAGCATGAACGGCCCCTGCGTGGCGAGCGCGTCCTTGTCGATCGAGATCGGGCTGACGATCGCCGACGCGCCCAGCACCAGCCCGATGTTGGCGATGTTCGAGCCGACGATGTTCCCGAGCGCGATCTTGTCCGACGCTGCGATGGCGCCCATCGAGCTGACGAACAGCTCCGGCGCCGTCGTCGCGAACGCAACGATGGTCACCCCCACCGTCGCCGGCCGGACCCCGTAGCCGATCGCCAGCGACGCCGCGCCGCTGACCAGTAGTTCCGCGCCGAGATACACGCAGACGATCCCGAGAACGAAGACTGCACCGTCCATCGAAACGACAGCCCCGAGTGCCCCTGTCATCGTCAGTATCGATCGCACTGTCACCGGTCTCCCTCGAAAAGCTATCGTTCTTGCTATCAGCCGTGATATTTAGTATATCAGACAGCCCGATACCGAGGCCCGTGACGGATTCACACACGATAGCGGGTGGGAGAGAAGGGGGAACAGCGACGAGTGAGAGAAGGGGGAACAGCGACGAGTGAGAGAAGGGGGAACAGCGACGAGTGAGAGAAGGGGGAACAGCGACGAGCGGGTGGGAAGACAGGGCGGCATGGCGGCGGGCGGGCCAGCCTACGACCGCTCCCCGGCGAGCTGGGCAAGGTCGGCGAGGAAGTGCGAGACGTGGAGGCGGTCGTTGGTGCCCGCGACGAGGTCGACGTCGACGTCGCCGGCGAGGCGGTGGACGGCGGCGAGTCGGTCACCGGAATAGCGCGAGCGAGCGACCGTGAGCACGTCCGCCATGACCTCGCTTCCGCTGTAGCCCTCGTCGACGAGCAGGTCGTCGAGCGTCGAGCGCGCGTCGGTGAACTCGCCGGCCTCGGCGGCGGTGATCATCTCCTGGACGCGCTCGTCGGTGCCCAGCGAGCCGAGCACCTCGTAGGCCGCCTGCATCGTGATCTCGCCTTCCTGTCCGGAGGTGGTCTGGGCCGCGAGGATCGCTTTCCGGAGGTCGCCGTCGGCGTAGCCGGCGACGTACTCGATGCCCTCCTCGTCCCCGTCGGCGCCCTCCGCGGCGACGATGTCTTCAAGCACCGCGACGGTTTCGTCATGGGTCGGTTTGCGGACCGCGACGGGGAAACACCGCGAGCGGATCGGCGGGATGAGCGCCGATGGTTGTCGGGTGGCGATGACGAACTGCGTGGCTTCGTAGTACTGCTCCATCACCCGGCGCAGGGCCTGCTGGAAGTCCTCGCGGACACCCTCGGCGTTGTCGAGCAGCACAGTCTTGTACGACCCCGAGACCGGTGCGTAGCTCGCTGACTCCTTGAGAACGTGGTTGATGAGGTCGGCCTTCGAGGACTGCCGGCGCCGTTTCGAGTCGATGAACCGCGCGAAGCGAGGGTCCTGACTCACCTCCTTTTTCGTCATGTCGAAGAAGTCCGCGACGTTGATCTCGACGAGGTCGGCGTCCGGGTTCGCGTGGAGTTCGTCGGCCAGTGCCCGCACCGCGGCGGTCTTGCCCGCCCCGGGCGGGCCGTGGACCAGCAGGTTCATCGGCTCTGAAACGACGCTCTCCAGGTGCTCGCGGACCTGCGGTTGCGGGAGGTCAGCGAGGGCGGGTGCGTGCCGTTCGGTCCAGAGCGGCCCTGCGAGTCCGTCCGCCAGGTCGTCGCCGTCCGCGTCTGCCATTACCCCGAGTTGGCCCCCCGCTGGTATCAATCCATCTCTCCGCGGCCGTCGCGGGGGGCCACAGCCGTGGATCTAGCGGCTCTTTGATCCACTGGAGGGCACTTGTCCGATCAGCCATAGCCGTCACACGTGGACCGACGTACCTGTCTGCGACTCCTCGGGGCGGCCAGCGCGCTGGGACTGGCAGGCTGTCTCTCCGAGGGGAGCGAGAACGCCGACACCGAACCGCCGGCGGCGTTGTCGACGCCCGCGAACAGTGGCGAGACGACCACCGGGACGCCCGCCTCGCGGCCGGCGCTGGGTGGATGCGACGCGACCGACCCGCCGTCGCCGTCGACCGGCGACGGACTCCCCGACCCGCGCGAGTATCCCGAGCAACCGACCGAGATGACCGCCGAGACCGTCCAGCCGTTTCTCGAAGCGTACGAGTCGGCCCACCGGTTCAACCGGGAACTGGCCGCCCTGGCGGCCGACGGCGACTGCGTCGAGTACCTCGACGCGTCGACGTACGAGAGCACCGTCACGGCCGTCGGAAGCGAGATCACGGGATCGGTCGAGACACGCGCGTCCTACACCGGCGGGACCTGTACGACCGTGACGGGCACGGAGACGCCGACGCCGCTACCCCACGCCGACCTGGCCATCGAATCCGCCCGCTACCGCGTCAGCGACCGCTTCCTGCTGCGGAAGGGCGTCGTCGTCGAGTGCTGGGAGTGAGCGTGACCCGTGACAGCGTCGGGACAGCGGCCGCGTCAGACTCCAGACTGGGGTCCCGGCAAAAAACACTTTGTTCGGCCACCGAAAGACGGCCCGAGAGCGATGACGGAGGACACCGGCTTGGCCGCGTCGCACTGGGAGGCGGTACTCGGGGCGACGACGGTCGTCTTCTCGGTCTGGTTTTTCGCTGTCCTGTACCGGGGCGTGGCCCCGTCGCTGCTCGCGGCCGGGTTCGCTCGGCTCCACGGCGTCGTTGGTGTGGTGCCGGCAGTCAGCGAAGCCGAACTGTCGTCGCTAATCGCCGCGGTGGTCCAGTGGGGGCTTGGCGCGTCCGTCGTGGGGTTTCTGGTCGCGTTCGCGCTCTTTCATCGCGCGGTCGAGCGGGATTTCACACCGGATTGACCGAGAACCCACTCCCGCCAGACTGACCGAGAACCCACTCCCGCCAGACTGACCGAGAACTCACTCCCGCTGGCCGGTGCCTGGCTCGAACAGTTCCTCGAAGACCTTGCGCTGGGCGGCCCGGAGGTGCTGGTGATAGGTGGGTCGCGAGATGTCCATCGATTCGGCGAGGTCGTCGCCGTCGATCTCGCGGGGCCACTGGAAAAAGCCCCCGAGGTGGGCGGTACGGACGGCAGTCTCCTGGCGGTCGGTGAAGCGGTCGAGGACGGCCTCGTGGAACTCCTGGCGGGTGCGGACGGGTCGCTCGTGCTCGTGGTAGCCCACGAGGTCGGTGGCGTCGTAGCGCTCCTCGACGAGCGAGAATACCTCGCGTGCCTCGGCCTCGTAGGGGAGTTCGATGGTGTAGCGAACGACGCCGTCCTCGGCGGTGACCGCACGGGTGACCGCGCCGTGGTCGGCGAGCAGCCCAACCAGCGAGTCCGCGACGGTCGCCTCGAACAGCACCTCGCCGGCCTGGTCGGCGATGACGCCGAACGAGTCGACGTCGTCGTCGCCCGCGAGGAGGTCACGAACCGTCTCGACATCGGTGCCGCTGGCGGTGACGTACAGCCGGAGGCGACCCTCGGACTCGTAGACCGATCCCGTCAGTTCGAGGGCGGCGTCGCTCTGTGCGGAGAGGCGGCCGAACAGGAGCGCGGCGTCACGGACGGTGAACTCGAGTTCGACCACACGGTCGGTCGAGAGGATCCGTCCGCTTTCGATGGCGTTGACCGCGTTGGCGACCGCCCGCCCCAGCGCGTCGAGAACGACCTGCTCGCGCTCGGCGAAGGCGTCCGGGTCGCTCGCGTAGACGACGAGCACGCCGTAGTTGGCCTCCTTGTAGGTCAGGGGGACGGCGATCAGCGATCCCAACCCCGCCTCGTGGGCCCGGGCGTGGACGCTCCCCTCGGATGCGTCCGCGAGGTCGTCGACGACGCGGATGCGGTCGTCTTCGACCGCGAGGACAGCTGGGTCGGCGGCGGCGCGAGCGGCAGCGCGGTCGACCGACAGCCCCTCGACGGCGTCGGTCAGGCCCGGCGCGTCGGCCAGCAGGTCGGCGTCGCCGTCCCAGGCCGCGACGTCGACGGTCTCGGCAGTCAGGTCCGGCCTACCTATCCACGCGAAAGCGTACGGCTCGGTGGCGACCAGTTGCTCGACGACGCCGGATTCGAGTTCCTCGCGCGTGCCCGCCTGAACGAGCACTTCGACGGTGTCCTCGATGAGACCGTTGATCCGGTCGACGAGGGTGTCGACGCGCTGGCGGGCGTCGCGGACTTCCCGCTCGCGCTTGGCGCGGTTGGCCGCCGCGGCGGCGCTGGTGGCGACGAGTTCGGCCGCCCGGCGCTCCACGTCGGAGAAGGCGTCGGGTTCCTCGGCGCCGATGCTGATGGTACCATGGACACCCATCGGGAGATGCATCGCCGAGCGGACTACCCGGCGCTCGTAGTCGTCGTCCAGTTCGGCTGTGTCGTCGACGATCACGGTCTCGCCGTCGACGAACGCCCGGCCGGGTCCGCCCTCGCCGATGTCGAACGTCGGCGGCTCCTGCAGGCGCTCGGCGACATCGTCGGTCGTGCCCGCGGGAACGAGCCGGTCGGTGTCGTTGTCGAACAGGCGGACGACGTTGAGTTCGAACCCGAGGACGTTCTTGACTGCGCGGGCGACCACGTCGGACACTTCCTCGCGGTCGCGCGATTGCATCAGCGAACGCGACGAGGCCAGAAGATCCGAGAGCATCTCGCGGTGGGCGCGCTGTTCGGTCACGTCGCGGACGATTCCGACGACCCCGCGGACTGCGCCGTCGTCGCCGCGCAGCGCCGTCATGCTGTCCTCACAGTGGAGCCGGCCACCGTCGTCGCGCCGGACCGTCGCCTCGACGGTACGCTCGGTCGCCGCACCGTCGAGGAGCGCCGACAGCGCCGCGTCCGGGTCGCTCTCGTCGGTCCAGATAGTCGAGACGTGTTCGCCGACCAGGTCGGCGGCGGCGTAGCCGGTCAGGTCGGCCAGCGCCGGGTTGACGTAAGTGAACCGGCCGTCGGCGTCGAGTTCGTAGACGCCGTCGTCGACCGAGCGGACGATGGTCTCGTAGCGCTCGAGGTCGCGTTCGCGCTCCCGGCGTTCGAGTTCGTAGCTGACCCACTCGACGAGCAGTTCGATGAATGTGCGCTCGGCCGGCGAGAACTCCTGCTCGCGGCGCTCGGTCGCGGCGAAACACAGGGTTCCGTAGGTGTCGCCGCCGACGAGCAGTTTCCCGCCGAGGTAGCATTCCAGCCCGAACCGCTCGTAGGCGGGGTCGGCCGCCCACCCTTCGTCGGCGGCGTGTTCGAGCGCGAGCAGTCCCTCGTTCTCGAGGGTCCGCCGGCAGTAGGCCTCCGAGAGCGGCGCCGTCGCTCCCGACTGGAGGTTCTCGTCGTCGCCCCGCGCCGCGACGATCGTCTGAGTCCCGTCGTCGATCCGAGTGATAAACCCGAGCGGGAGGTCCAGTCGGTCACAGCCAACCTCGAGGGCGCGCTCGAGTTTCTCCGTCAGCGAGCGGTCACGGTCCGACGCGAGGCGCTGGAGGTCCCGCAGCGCTCGCTCGTTGCGCTCGAGTTCCGCCTCGGCGGTACGGTGGTCAGTGACGTCCCTGACGTAGACCGTCAGCCCGTCCGGTGCAGGGTAGACCGTCCCCTCGAGCCACGCGTCGTAGGCGGGGACGCGCGTCTCGAAGGTGCGGACCGCCTGACGCTCCAGCGCCGCACGATACTCGCGCTCGAAGGCCGTCCCCTCGGTCTCAGGGAAGACGGACCAGACCTCCTCGCCGACGAACTCGGCGACCGGCCGTCCCAGGATCGCCTCGGTGCGAGCGTTCGCGTAAGTCACCCGCAGGTCCTCGTCGAGGCCGATGACCGCCTCGTCGATCCGGTCGAGCACCCGTTCGGCCCGCTCGGGCACCTCACCACCGCCGTCCCGGTCAGTCGGGAGGTCGGTCCCGCCGACCGCTCCGCTCCCGGACGACTCGCCGCCGTCGGCCGTGATCTGGGTTGCGGTGGCCGCCATAGCGACGAGCCGCCGAGCGAGTACCGACTCACCGCCCTCGTCCGCTCGCACGTAGTCCGCGACACCGGCTTCGAAGGCGTCCGCTGGGTCCGGCGCGTCGTCGTCCCCGAACAGCACGACCGGCGCGTCCGACTCGGCGGCGCGGTCGACCAGCGCCCCGAGCGCGTCGGTCGTCGTGTCGCCAGCCCAGACGACAGCGTCGGCGCCAGCGGTGATCGGCAGGTCCGCGACACTCGACGCGTCCGCAGGGTCGTCGACGGTTTCGAGGGTCGCCGAGAGCGACTCGGTCGCCGAGAGCGCGGCGGCTACCGGTTCCGTCTCGGTCGCAGTACCCCCCGCTACGAGGACCTGTCGACGCCCAACCATGACCCTCTGTTACCGTTGAACGATGATAAAGACAGGTCCCGGATGGAGCGGTTCGAGCGGCCGACGATGCGTGCACGGGGACACGCGCAGTATCGCCACAGGGGAATTGTACAGCGCCTGGTAGCGCGGTTCTCGCAATAGCTATATTCGGGTCCGAGGTCGCTCGCTTTCACGGCTGCGACTGGGAGGTTCACTTCCCGACGGACGATTTCGCTCTTCACCTCCGTTCGTCGCAGAAATGCGCTCACGGCTTCGCCGCTCGCATCGAGGCGCTCCCACTGGTCGCGCCTCGCATGCGCCGTCCGGGAATTGAACCCGGGCTCTAGCCTTGGGAAGGCTATGTCCTACCACTGGACCAACGGCGCGCACTAACAATTAGCCCGACCGGTCCACTTGAACGTAGCGCTTTGGGCGACGACATCGCCTGCTCGGTTCGCGGCAGCGCAACTGGACGCGCGTCCACCGTTTCGCTGGAAAACGAGGGTATTAGTTGAACGAATCACAACTGATCTTCATGAGTACCGGTACGACCAAAGAGGTCGTCAGGGCCGACGAGCCGCTGGACCTGACGCTCTCGACCGAAGAGCTCGACGCCCACCGCGAACACATCACCGACTTCATCGCCGCCCAGTTCGACGCCGCCGACGCCGACCGAGTCGTGATGGGCCTGTCGGGCGGTATCGACAGCACGCTCACCTCGCACCTCGTCGTCGAAGCGCTCGGCGCCGAGAACGTCCACGCGCTCGTGATGCCCAGCGAGGTCAACCGCGAGGCGAACATGAGCGACGCCGAGCGCGTCGCCAGCGAACTGCTCGACGTGACCTACGACGTGGTCGCGATCAACCCCATCGTCGACGCGTTCCTCGACGCCTACCCACCGGCCGCCGACGACCGCATGGCCGCCGGCAACCTCCGCGTGCGAGTCCGCGCCGTCCTCAACTACCTCGTCGCCAACCACGAGGACGGCCTCGTCGTCGGCACGGGCAACCGCAGCGAGGCGCTCGTCGGCTACTTCACCAAGTACGGCGACGGTGCGGTCGACTGCCACCCTATCGCCAACCTCTACAAGGGACAGGTCCGGCAACTCGCCCGCCACGTCGGCGTCCCCGACGACCTGGCCGCCAAGACCGCCAGCGCCGAGATGTGGGTCGGCCAGACCGACGAGGAAGAACTCGGCATCGACTACGACACGCTCGACTCCGTGCTCGCGCTCCACGTCGACGGCCCGCTCTCGGCCTCGGCGACCGCCAGCGAGATCGGCGTCAGCGAGGACCTCATCGCGCAGGTCCGTGGCCTCTACGAGGCCAGCGCACACAAGCGCGCCGCGCCGCCTGGTCCCGACCCGCTGTACTGACCCGCGAAACCGGATCAGGATCGGTGGCGCGCGCTGTCGCCCGTGTCGAACGATAGTGAGACCGGGCGACGAAGCCGTGCGAGGGATGAGAGAGTGAGCCGTGCGAACGAGCGAATCGGCTGGGGAGGCGTGTGGCCGTCCGCGGTGCTGTGCGGTCCCTGGTGGACTGAAAGGGCGAGGTTCGCTCCGGGAACCCCGGACCTGCAAGCACCGCAGCGAAGCGAGGAGCGCAGCAGCGTCCGCGGGACCGGAGCGAGCCGAGGGCTTTCGACGGTCAGGATCAGGTACGGTCGTAGTGACGACAGCTAGCGAGCGGACCGAGGGCTTTCAGCGCTCAGATCCGACTGCAGTCACGCGATCCCGGCCACGAACGGCCGCGTTACCACTCCTTACACTCGACACAGACCAGGTCGTCGTCCTGTCGCCAGCGGCGGTCGACAGTCGCGCCGCAGGCCGCACACTCGCCGCCTTCGCCCGACCAGACGTACGTCGATACCGCGGGTTCGACCACGTCCGCGTCGACGCCAGGCGAGTCGTCGGCCTCGGCGGTCGTCTCACTCGCGCTCTCGGGCGCATCGACGTCGCTCTCGGTCGCATCGACATCGCTCGCGTCTTCCGCGCTCGGGTCGCTCGCCGCGGACTCCTCGGCATCGTCGCTCCCGGCGTCCAGAAAGTCGTCGAGCGACCGGTCTTCCATAGTCGAGAGTCCGAGCGGTCCGACTTAGCGGTGACGGCCCCGAGTCGGCCAGTCGCGCGCGGTCAATCCCGCGCCGATTCGACGGCGTCGACGAACGCGGCGGCGGACTCGCGGACGCCGTCCCAGTCCTCGCGCTCGATGGCCTCGTAGTCGACCAGCGCCGACCCGGCGCCGACGGCGACGGCGCCCGCCTCGAAGTAGTCGGCGACGTTGTCGGTTGAGACACCGCCGGTCGGCATGATCGGCACGTCGCCGAGCGGCCCCTGGAGCGCGCCGATGTGGCCCGGCCCCACGGTCGAGGCGGGGAACATCTTCAGGATGTCCGCGCCGGCCTCCATGGCCTGTGCGGCCTCGGTCGGGGTCATCACGCCCGGAATGGCGACGACCCCTTCGCGGTTGCAGACGTCGATGACGTCCTCGTTGAGGTTGGGCGCGAGGACGAACTCCGCGCCGGCCTCGATGACGTTGCGCGCGGCGGCGGCGTCCATGACGGTGCCGGCGCCGACGATGGCGTCGGTCCCCTCCGTCGCGCGGTCGACGGCGGCGATCATCTCGCTGCAGCGTGTGGCGTCCGCGGTGACTTCCAGCGCCGTGACCCCACCCTCGTGGATGGCCTCGGCGACCGGGACGATGTCGTCCTCGTCGATACCGCGGAGGACCGCCGTCACGCCGCTGTCGACGATGCGTTGCTGGACTTCCTGTTTGGTCGTCATGCTCCCCCCTGCGACCGGTGGGGGCAAAAGGGTACTCAGTTTCGCCCGCGCGAGTCCGCGGACGGTCGCCAGTCACTCGCCGTCGGGTTCGTAGGGGTGGGCGATGTCCGATTTCGGCGCGCCGGTCCCGAGGACGCGCACCGGCCCGTCGGCGTCGTCGGGGTTGTACGCGCGATGCGGGCTCTCCGGTTCGGCGACGAACACCGCGCCGGACTCGACGACGAACTCACCGTCGGGCGTCTCGACGTGGAGCGTGCCGTCGAGGACGTAGAAGGCCTCCTCGCGGCGCTCGTGATAGTGATACGTTCGCGGGAGTTGCTCGCCTGGGGCCATCTCGTAGGTGGCGAGGTGCAGGGCGGCCAGTTCGGCCGCGTCGGAGATGCCACGGCGGTCACAGGGGTAGTCGGGCGTCTTGTCGAGGTCGTGGGGGTCGAGGCGGTGGTAGGACATACCCGCAGTGCGTCGCGGACGCCGAAAAAACCGCGTATGGACGACCGTTCCCGAGTACCGGTCCGCTCACCCGAGCACCTGCACGATGACAGCGACGCTGGCCAGCGAGGCGACCGTGGTGACGAAGACGTTGAGCGAGGCCAGTTGCGCGTCGCCGCCGAGTTCGTTCGCGTAGACGTACGTCGAGACGGCAGTGGGCATCCCGAACATCAGTACGGCGGGCGCGACAGTGGCTGGGTCGACGGCCAGCAGGGTGAACACCCCCCAGGCGACCAGCGGCATTACCCCCACCTTCATCGCGACGACCGAACCCGTCAGGCCGTAGTCGAGCCCCTCGCTCGACAGTCTGAGCGAGGAGCCGACACACAGCACCGCGACGGGCAAGGCGAGTTCCGAGACGGCGCCGAGGCCGGTGGCGACGGCGCCCGGCAGCGTGAGGCCGACCTGCGACGCGGTGAGGCCGGCGACGATCGCGAGGAGAACGGGGTTGGTCGCGACGCCGCGGAGTTCCGCGCGGACATCGGCGTCGGCGTCGTTGATCGCGATGAGCGCCCCGACGGTCAGCGGCGTCTGGGTGAGCACGCCGACGCCGAGGACGACGCTGGCGGTCGCGGCCGCGGTCTCACTCAGCGTCGCCCCCACGAGCGGGAGACCCAGAAAGCCGAGGTTCGAGTGATACGACTGCACGACTGCGACGCTCCGGCGCGAGCCGGCGGCCCGGCGACCGTGAACGACCCACGCCAGCGCGACCATCGTCGCGAAAACCAGGAGCGCACCGCCGACCAGCGCCGGCGAGACGAGGTCCTCGAGCGGCTGGTCGTACGTCGAGGAGAAGACGAGCGCCGGGAGCGCGACGTAGAAAGCCAGGTCGTTGAGCCAGCCCGTCCGGCGCTCGTTCAGAACCCCGACCTGCCGCGCGCCGACGCCGACCGCGAGGAGGACGAGGAGATAGCCCAGGCGCGCGGCGACGCTCATACCGGACCCAGCCGATCCCGGTTTTTGAGCGTTCGGATCGCGGATCCGCGGTGGCGGACGGGAGCGTGGCACACGGCGGACGCGACGTGCGTCCGCGACTGCGCGGGTCACAGTAACATTCAGGGAGCTGGCGGCCGCCGGGGGTGGTATGACATACCGCGCAGGGATCGTCGGCACGGGCGGCGTCGCGGGGATGGGAATCTACAACGGCTCCGAGGAGGACATCGGCGCCGACCCGGTCGACGCCAGCCACGCCGGCGGCTACGCCGCCAGCGACGACGTGGAGCTGGTCGCCGTCGCCGACGTGGACGAGGACGCCCTCGACCGCTTCGGCCGCGCGTGGGACATCCCCGCCGACCGCCAGTACCGCGGCCATGAGGCCATGCTCGAAGACGCCGACCTCGATATCCTCTCGGTCTGTACCCCCTCGATGCTCCACCGCGAACACGTCGAGGACGCCGCCGAGATGGGTGACCTCGACGTGGTCTGGTGCGAGAAGCCCGTGGCCTGTTCGGTGGGCGACGCCGAAGCGATGGTCGAAACCTGCGACGACGAGGGGGTCGAACTCGTCGTCAACCACTCGCTGCGGTTCTACCGGCAGAACCAGGCCGTCAAGGCGGCCGTCGACGACGGACTCGTTGGCGAGGTCTCCTCAGTTTCCTGTGGGAGTCCGATGGAACTGTTGCGGGTGGGCACGCACGTCGTCGATTTCGTCGTCTACCTGCTCGACGCCCGCGCCGACACGATAGCGGGCCACGTCACCGGCGCGAACCAGGCCGCCGACCACCTCACCGACGACCAGATCGACGACGCCGCGGCGGGCGGGTTCGTCGTCACCGACGAGGGCACCTTCGTCACCTACGACGGGACGAGTCGGCGCGACGAGGGAAGCTTTCACCACCGCTTCACCGGGAGCGACGGGCGACTAGTCAACGCCGAAGACGGCTGGCGCTACTGGGCGGCGACCGACGAGGGCCACGAAGAGCGCGACGCGCCGACCGACGGCTACGACGACGGCCACGAGGAGGCCTTCGCCAACGCCGTCGACCACGCCGTCGAACTCATCGAGGGCGACGCCGAGAACCGCTCGTCCGGCCGGCAGGCCTGTCACACGATGGAAATTCTGGTCGGGCTGTACGCCTCCCACTACACCGACGGTCGCGTGTCGGTCCCGCTGGAGCGACCGCTGAAAGACGTGACTATCACCTCGTGGTAGGACGATGAGAGCCGACATCGCTGTCCAGATCGACCCGTCGCGGATTGCCGGGAACGTCGACGCGTTCGCGGTGCCCCCGGCGGCCGTCGCGACCCTCCTGGTCGCGCTCCCGGTCGTCTTCCAGTTGAACGCCCGGGTGACGCCATGGACCCCGTGGCACGCCCGGACCGACGGCCAGTACCTGCGGTCGTGGTGGTCCTACACCGTCCTGAACTGGGTGAGCGCGGCCGTCGCCGTCGGCCTCGTCCTCGCGAGCGGGTCCGGTCTCGCGGCCATCGGCCTCGCGCCCCCGGCCCCCGAACTCGCGCTCGTGCTCGCGGGTGTCCTCGCCGTCAGCCTCGCAATCTACTACCGGGACGTGCTCGCGAGGCCGCCGCTCGACGACCGGAAACTGGAGCGGGTCCGCGACGGCTGGACGCCCGCGACGCGACACCAGCGTCTCGTCGGCGTGTTCGTCTTCGGCGTGACCCCGGGGATCTGTGAGGAAGTCGTGTATCGCGGGTTCGCCCTCACTGGACTGCTGGCGGTCGGTTTCGACCGCTGGCCGGCCATAGCACTCGCGACAGTGCCCTACGTGCTGCTCCACGGAAAGGGGGCCTTCGAGTCCGTCCGGGCGTTCGTGACCTACGCCGCGCTCGGCGTCGGGTTCGCCCTCGCCTACCTCACAACGGGGTCGCTCTGGGTCGCGATGGTCGCCCACACTGCCCACAACCTCGGTGTCACCGCTCACCACACGCGCAGCTACCTCCGGGGCTGACGGGACCCCGTGCGCTGGTTGCCGACGAGCAGGGCAGTCAGGCGTTCCGGCGGACGGTCGTCGAGGCCGCCCGGCGGGACCTGGCCGAGTCGACCGACCAGATCGAACTCGCGGCACAGAAAGTCGCGAACCTGCCCGCGGACCTGCGCCCGGTTGCACGGGAAACGGTGGTCAGTGAGACCGGGCCGGTACCTGGTATTCTCGCCGACAGTGGCAGTTTCATTACGGCGAAGTCGATAAATCGGATCGATTGGGAGGGCATCCGAGACAAAGTGATCCGTTACGAAACGGATCGGATCACCGGTCGTAACGAGCCCAGCGATGGCGTGATAAATGTCGTTGGTCTCCATAGTCGTATTATCGATGCTCGTTCAGGTGAACTGAGAAATCTCGGTGAATCGATCTAACGGACCTGTGGCTTAATTAACTCAACACTGGAGAGGACATTGTACTCTCAAAGCGATGTCCGACAATTACCTGGCAGTCTACTTTGCGTACCGCGATGGTGACGCGGACAAACTAAAGAAAGAGCACATGGAAGCGTTCCAAAGCAGTGGTGAGTTTGACGTAAACTCACCATTCATTGAAACAGAAATTGGAAACGTTGAATGTCACAGCACAGAGGTTCCTGCTGTCACGGGAATGTCTTTTATATATAAATTTGCATACGAAGGAAATACCGAGTAGTGGGATTTGCTATATTCGCCTCTGGTCGACTACTATTACGGGCATCCATCGGTGCTGGAAAACAGGGATAGTTCCGGCCAAGCAGAAGCCATAGAAACACTTGTCCGGATCGTTAGAGTCGGCTACGAGGCTACAGATCAGCGCCCGATTGCCGTCTATGTTGAGTCAGCTCCACATAGTTACTACATCGGCGAGGCAGAGTGTCCCCCGTTCACCGCCGAATCACTGGCACACGACGGATACCATCACCTGAGTTGGCTCACTGTATTCACACCACCGATGGTCGAGCGATACGGCCGTGAAACGCTCCTTTCAGCGCCCGCCTGGAAAGTCGAAAAACTCGACGATGGCGGGGTGTTGATCGTCTCTCACGGGAACGTAGCGGAGTGGCAGGAAGACGGGCGAGCAGTCGCCAACCACATCGGACTGCCATGGTACGAAGACATCGCGTGACTGCCAACGAGTTCTGTGCGTTGGAAGAACGGCGGGCGATATTCGGATGGCGTTGTGATACCAACTTTTCAAAAAGCGGGCGAAGATCAGCTGAATTTATTGTCGAAACCGAGCCTTCGACGCTGGAGGCGCTCTTCGAGTGCGACGGCGACGGTCTGACCGACTTCGAAGAGCGGACCTTCGGCTCGCGACCGCGCGACAGCGACACGGATAACGACGGGATCCCCGATGGCGTCGATCAGAACCTCACGAGAGACGATACCCCGCCAGAGATAGAGGTCGAGGCGTACCGCACAGTCGGGTATATCAACATCCGGGACAGCGTCGACATCGCCAGCGTCGACGTTCGCGCATACTTCGCCGACAACGGTGGCTGGACGACGAACGGCGTCACAGTCATCACCGGGCGCGAAGACAAACGATACGCCTACAGCGTTCGCAAAAAGCGATACCGCTCCGACCGGCCCGAACGGATCGAAATAACCGTCACCGACGCTAACGGCAGGGTAGCCGAGACGACTGCCCGGTGGCAACCCGACCAGAACGCTATCTCCACGTCGCTGTTCGTCGCCGGAACGACGATCAACCGTCGAGTCGGCGGGCTGGATAAGCGAGCGCTGGCCGTAGGTGGGATACTGATCATAGGCTCTCTGGCAGCCTCCGCCACGATGGAGACCAATGTTATTGGACAAAGCGGTGAAGTGCTACAGGAGTCCAGCAGCCAGATCGCCGAGACGTTCGAGAACCCCGACATCGGCGAGGTTGAACTGCCAAACGGCTACGTTGAAACCGTCAACGGCGTCACTCGCGGGACTGGTCGTGCGTACATCCGGGCCACGAGTGAACTAACGATAGGAGAGATTGGGAACGCCTACAGCAACGGTGAGCGGATTGGAAGCGACGGAGCAGTCGAGTATATCATCGGATCGTCTGACGATGAGTCGATCATCCTGTCGATCATCGGTGGGACGCTGATGGCGGCTTCTAAGACAGTAAGTGATCCCTGTAATGACTTCGTAAATGTCGATGAGAGGGGGGATCACGCAACTAGAGACGGGAAACCTGTAGACGAAGTGTCGACGCTTAGAGAATTAATACGGAATGAGGTTGTGAAAATCATTGACGTAGCCAGTAAAAGGTATTACATTGCGCAGTTTGGAGGAGGATACATCTTGATCGCGTCCCAGGGTAGTCCGGGATACTGGATCGTCCAAACTGTCTTAACCTCCGGTTCCGCAAATCAAGTATTCTCAACGATAGAACAAGCCTATAAAAACATCCCGGGTAAAGAGAACGAGAAAGGAACCGTATATGACCCAGAAGAGGGGATTGATTGCTAATGACCTTAGATCGCGGGCGAGACATTGAAACCAAGGCCGATGCACTGCGGCGGAAAGGTGAGTACGCAGAGGCAGGTGAGTATTATTCGATGGCTGCTTTTGAGTGCTTTGGCGATTCAATACCGTCGGGATACGGGGAGACGATAAGCTTTGGACAAGAGCTTCTCCTCGAAAGTTGTCTGTGTTTTGCTGTTGCTGGCTTAGAATCGCGGAGAAAAAATAGGGCCAACATAGGTGTTCTAACATCGGAGGATATCATCGAACGCGACCTACCGAGAGAACCTGACAGTTCGTACGATCGGAGTCGAATAGGTGCTTGGTACGAATTCATTGGTGACTTTATTCTCGTAGGCTCACTTGGCGACGCCCGAGAGTGGTATGACAGGGCAGAAGAGGTCTATCGTAAAAACGGCAACCCAGAAACATCCCTTGCAGAGCAGGAGCATTTAAACATATTTACGTTCTTCAGAACTGCGTCCAACGTCCTCATAACGGACGATCGAGAGATAGAGATTCCCCGTACGCTGATCGCTTGGCTCCAGTATAAACGCGACAGGTTGCCGACTTTACTCGATCGGCTAGATGAGTGTGATGAAGGTACGGTACAGTAAGAAATTAAGAATTACTTCCAGGAGTACGGTGACTGCGATCCATGAGACGAAGATCAGAGTTCCTCGATACCGCACAGACGTATCGGGACGAGGAGAAGTATGAACTCGCTGGCGAATACTACTCGTTGGCCGGATATGCCTACGTAGTCAGCACCTGGGATACGATCAGGACTCGCGATATCGGATACCTGAAAAAAGGCCAACTGTTGGAAGGCTTCGTCTGGCAGGAGTACGCTGCTACTTGTTACGCGGTATCGGGGAGTTCTCGGAAACAGAACAGGGCAGAACAGGGAATAGTGGGACTCGAAGACGTTCGCGAGACGTTGATTCAACACCCCGCGTGGATCGGCCTGTCCTGGGAGTTAGAAGGCGACCTCCGACAGATCGGTGGTCTCTCCGGAGCAGATGATGCGTATGCAACCGCTCTCGAACAGTTCCGAGAAGTCGAAGACACCTGTAACGATAGCGAAATACTATCGTGGACCACAGAACCGGGATTCAACGAGACTGGACTATTCATCACAGAACTCACCGAGGGAGTCGGCGCCGCGGTAGAACTGGCCGAGTTACGGAATGATGACGGACACCCGTCGCTTACGAAGCGACTCGAATACAAGCGGGACCAGTTATCGAGACTGGTTGACCGACTCACCCAAAGGGGCGTTTGGGAGTTGAAAAATCGCGATCTCCCCACAGCGGAAGACGATATGCGAGACGAGGACGAAATTAATTGATAGCTCGAAACGACAGTCGGAACACGATCAGATCACTCGGATGCATGACACATGATGCTGAAAAGAGCACGGAAACTGCTCGAAAACGCGCGAGAACTCCGCGACAAGGACCGACTGCGCGAGGCTGGGAACGCCTACACAGCCGCAGCACACGAGTATCAAGGAACGGTCGAAGAACATACCTTTCCGGGGGCGAACCATCCTTGTGCCGCGACGCAATCACTTTGTTGTGCCGCGACATGTTACCGGATCAACGGTGACGAACAGCGTCTCCAGAACCGGTCCGACCTCGGGATACTCTTGGCGGAAGACTATATCGAGTACATAGACACCGTAGATTTCGACGACCAGTCGTTTGCTGATTTACGCCGCGGTGCGTGGCCGGAGTTCATCGGTGATCTCCGAACTATTGCGCAGCGCGACAACGCGGCCGACGCATACGACCGGGCGGCGTCGATTTATCAGTCAGCCGGGTACTGGGAATTTTGCATGTCCGAAGAGGAACACATGCGGCTCGCGAGCTTCTTTGTCGACGTTCGAAGAGGACTGGGCCATGAAATCCCCGAGGACGCACTGGAGAAGCGTCCACTCGGCCCGACATTCTCCGAGTGGATAGCGTACAAACGCGAACAACTGCCCGACCTGCTGGACGAACTTGAAGGGCAAGGCGAGTGGCCGACGGGTCGGTAACGCTGGACGCTGCCCGTTGGAGTCCGTCGTCCCACTTTATTTCAATTCGACCCTCTACACTTCTCGACCTGCTCTTGGCCGATGCTGACGCCGAGCAGGCGGCCGACAACGTGGAAGAGTTCGTCCGCAACAACGACCAAGCGGAGATCGAATCGCTGTCGGAGTTCTCGACGGCAGTGTCGAGCGAGAACCTCCAGGCGGCGCTCGAATTGAATGACAACGTAGATGTCGAACTCACGGAGCAACAACGAGCGGGTCTGGTTCCCACGTACGCCACACTCGACGACCAGCAGCGCGAGCGTCTCGAAACGCTGCTCGAACAGTCCACGGCCGACGAAATCGACTTCCTCGCCGAGGCCGATACCGAGACGGTCCAGGTGCTGGTCAGCGATGGCGACAGGGCGGCTGCCTATCGCGAGGCAGTTCTCCAGGCCGTCGACACCGAGAGTACCCTCTCGGTCGACGAGATCGATGACGCAGTGAGGAAGATTCAGAATATCGACGATGCCACCAAACGCGCTCGAGGGCAATATATCATAACGGAGGCTGGCGGTGAGGGTGGCTTCAAGTTCATCGCTGACGCTGATGCCACGACACTGGAGAAGGTACTCTCATTCGATGTGGACACGAGCGGTACCGAATTGCCAAACAACTTGGGAGACCAGGTTTCTGTGTCACTGGCAAAGGAATATTCGCGCGGTCACTTCTCATTCAATAGTTGGGCGGATAATGTGTACGATGTAGGGAGCGAGACAGCTGTCGCTCGTGAAATCGCGGAAGATATTGAGGCGCTTAACAACAACGAGGCTGTCGAAGGGTTGGGTCGATTGCTGACGAAAGAGGCAGGCGATGGTAGCTCGGGCGGTGGATCGTACCTCGCCGAAGTTAGATCACTGAGTCCATCGGCCTCTGATGCTCCATTGAAAGGTGCAGCACTCGAACTTCGTGTGGCACGTGCAGAGGCACCTAGCCCGGACAGTGACGACGTGCTCCGGCTTGACTATGAGCCAGACACTGACTTCACGGATATTCGTGAATTAAACGACACTGATGATGCTCTAGGAAAGATTGCAGAAAAAGTATATGGGACTCGGGACGAGATTGACAAGCAAACAGTTGCCGATGACCTGGGATTACAATCCGGTGGCACAGATGCAGAATTTGATGCGGTGCGGGATTCTGATGGGGATCTGAAACTGTATGTGGAATCGAAGAACAGAGCCACAGTCACCAAGGCTGACCTCAATGATCAAATGAGCCGCTACCTTGCACACCAGATCATCAACGGAGACACAGATTTATCCGATGCAAAGGTAACAGTCTATACACGGACTCAAGAACAGGCCGAGGAGTTAAATGATGCATTCAGTGGCGACTGGTTTACCGCAAGAGCTCCGCCAGATATAGACGAATAAACCTGCATCCGAGTAAGAGACCAGCCAAGCATGATTGAATCGTCACTCGAAATTAATTTTATCTGCGAAAATCTGGTCAGTACCGATATCACAGAATACGCCGAGGCCATTGATGAAAACGATCTTGCATCTTATAAGATACGGGATGGAAATAGATTGGCGTTATCCGGCAGACTGATCGGATCAGTGATGACTATCAAAGAACCAAGTAACCATCTTTACGATATTAGTGACAATATTATAACTATTTCTATCAAATACGAACGATTCACTCGCCCGGATGGGAGAGACCGTTTGTCGTCACTCCTGTCGTTTGTCGCTGATTTCAACGAATCGGTCGGGTTCAACTATGTATTCGGAAGCCATGAATTGCGGATAGAACGGATTGGAATCCCTGGTGATGGCGCACTTCCATCACCGATAAGCGATGAGGGACTTGACCGGAATCAAATCGATCATCCCACATCAGTAATGCTATTCCCCCCTGTGATGGTTGAGCAGTACGGCAAAGAGTGGTTGCTGGACCTCCCTGCTGACCGAGCCGAAGAACTCAAACACGGTAGTGTATTTGTGGTCGCTACGGAAGATATCACAGACTTCGAACAGGACACTGAACTGCATCAGCATATCAACGACGCAATGAAACCGATTGAGGAAGCGTTCGCAAACCGTGACGACTGACATCTCTTCTACGTACCGATCAAGAGCTTCCATCGAACACAATAATGATATTCAATGATTATAAATTGACGAATCGAAGGACTCCCCCGTGTGCTATCGAGGGAAACCGGCGGCGCGTATCTCGCTGACCTGCCCAGGGCGAGCCAGTCACTCAGTAAGGTCAAAGGCGCGACGTACGAACTCCGGGTCGCCAGAGAGAAACTCGTCGGGGGCGGTGAGATCAGGAGTTCCGACACCCTCAGACTCGACTTCGAACCCGAGGTGAATTTCGACGAACTGACCGAAGATGATTACAGAGCTATCGCGGAGAGGGTCTACGATGATCCGGATAGGACCGCCGAAGTGCGGAGCGCTCTCCAAGGACAGCCGGAATTTGATGCATTGAAGCTGTCCGATGGGGAAGCAGACATCTACTATGAAGCTAAGAACAGGAAAACGATCGATCCAGAGAACATTGAAGAGCAAGCGACGCGGTTGTTCGCGTACTATCGAGCGAGGGCTGGAACCGAAATGAGCGATGCAAACGTAGTACTATACGCTTCAAACTCAAATGAAGCTGATACGGTACGAAGTGAGATCACCCAAGAGTGGTTGACAGTGGTTGCCTTCGAGGTCGAAACACCGCCCGGTTCGTCTGAAATAGTACCGATTTGGCCATCCAATCGGCAGATGACAGGTGTCGCGGTATGATACAGTCATCGTTCCGGACGTATTTGTTTTACCAGTCTGATAGAGCGGAACAAATGTTCAAACAGGCCATAGAGTATTTCAATCAGGTTGATGATCTGGACTGCTCCACAATGAGTGAGACGAGAGTATCGATGACTTCGTCTCAACCAGTGCTATTCAAACTGACTCTAAGTATAGACGAACCAGAGCGCCATCTTTTCTCGTATGGTGCAGCGGTTCTCAGCCTACGGATATCTGCTGACTCTTTGATTCGAGACGGTGGAGCGCAGCGACTGGATAGATACATTGGCGTTCTGAAACAACTATACAGCGAAACTCGACCACAGTACGTCTGCGGGATGGAAAGCGAACTCATGGAGGCGATAGACATCGAAATCCCGTCGCCTGTGACCGACGAGAGCCTGGCGAACAACCGGATCAACCTGCCGACGTGGCTGATGATGTTCCCACCGGCGATGGTCGAAGAGTACGGTCGGGAGTGGCTCCTGAACCTGCCTGCGGAGAGAATCGAAGAACTGGACGACGGCGGGATCATGGTCATCACCACGGACGAGTTCGCAGACATCGAGACAGGCACTGAACTCACCGTCCACGTGCAAGACGCCAAGGAACCGCTCGAAGCGGCGTTTCGCGATCATGAATGAGCGACGGCTACAGGCACAATGTTCGAAACATCGGTTACGGGACTACCACCGAAGCAGCCCTCAGCTCCGCCGAGTCGACAGATGACTGGATTGTTCGCTTATGAACCTATTAGTGACAGGACAACTACTGAGAATACGAGTATGGTGGTGTACGCTTCTAATAGGAACGAGGCCAACCAGGTGGACATAGAACAGGACTGGTTTACCGTGATTCAGTATCCGATCGAGACACCACTTGGTTCATCGTCTGATCTCGCATGGGTCGGAACTATTGACGTCTTCTCAACGGAGGCTAGGAAGTGATGCAAGAGTATATCGAGATGAGTTTCTTTTATTCTAACGGCGGAGCCGAGCAAGCATTTAATCGGTTGTTGAAAAAAATCGGCGAAGCTGATGGAATGGATTATAAACTAATGGACGACACCAGTGCCACGATTGCGACCGAGCCTGGTCCTATAGATGTTAGTCTCACGCCTGACAAAAGACAGAACTACTTCGAATGCACTGGTTCGATTATTACGGTTCTGATGCACTGTTATTTAGTCACGGGAGAGGAAGGGACAGCGTGGCTCGAGGGGCATTTAGATTTTGTTCAGAAGGTCTACGCTATGACATCCCCCGTGTATGTCTGCGGAATGCACATTTGGACCATGGAAGGGATCGGCATCGAGCGACCCTCTCCAGTGACCGATCAAGGACTGGCAAACAACCGGATCGACCTGCCGACGTGGCTAATGATCTTCCCGCCAGAGATGGTCGAAGAATACGGTCGAGAATGGCTCTTAGACCTTCCCGCCGAACGGATCGAGGAATTGGACGACGGCGGGATCATGGTCGTCGCCACGCAGGACTTCGTAGACACCGAGACAGTCACCGAGTTCACCAACCGCGTGTACGATGCTGTGGAACCACTCAAAACAGCGTTTCGCGACCGTGGATGAGGCGATGAGTATGTGCGTGATGCTCGAAATATCGGTTACGGAACCCACACCGAGCACTCGATCAGAACTGGAACCTACTATGGTATTCTATCGAGATTACTGACTGAGCGAAGACGGAATGTGTATCAGATGATACTGCGAGCCGAGACAGACAAATTTTCGAACGGAACGCCACCCTGACCGCCCGAGAGGACAACCTCACCCTTCGACCGTCTCCCTGTCCTCGACCTGGCTCTCGTCGATGGCGACGCCGACGCCCGGCACGTCCGGCGGCGAGACGGTGCCGTCCTCGGGCTTGACCTCGTGAGCGAAGAAGAACTGGTCTTTCTCGTTCCAGCGGTCGAGATACTCCACGAGCGGACACAGCGGTTCGGGGTGAGCGGCGATGACGTGGGCGTTCGCGTGGACGAGGTGGCCGTGAGGGACAACGGGCACGTCGTGCACGTCGGCGAGCGAGCAGACGTGTTGCATCTCCGAAATGCCCCCGCCCCACATCGTGTCCAGCTGGAGCACGTCGACCGCGCCCCGCGAGAGGAGTTCGTGGGCGCCGTAGCGGGTGTACTCGTGTTCCCCACCAGCGATTGGGAACGGGGCTTCCTCGCGCAGTTCGACGTACCCCTCGATCCGGTCGGCCCGCACCGGCTCCTCGACCCAGTCCGGGCCGTAGGGCGCGATGCGGTCGAACATCTCCAGCGCGAAGTTGCGGTTCCACGAGCTCCAGGCGTCGAAGTAGAGGTCGTACTCCTCGCCGACGGCCTCGCGGGCGGCGCGGACGAGCGCCTCGTTGGCCTGCTTGCCTTCGGTGCCGCTGCCGACACCGTAGCGGAAGAACCACTTCTGGGCCTCGATGCCCCGCGATTGCATCTCCGCGGCGTGCTCGCGGACGCTGTCCGGGTCGACGGGGTAGCCCAGCATCGAGGCGTAGACCGGTAACTCGGTGCGGCAGGGGCCGCCGAGCAGGCGGTAGACGGGTTCGCCGAGCGCCTTGCCTTTGGCGTCCCACAGCGCCACGTCGATGGCGCTGATGGCCTGGACGGTCTGGCCCTTCCGGCCGTGGACCGCCGAGCGGTACATGAGGTCCCAGCAGCGCTCCGTGGCGCGCGGGTCCTCGCCGACGAGCAGGTCCTCGAAGCCGGCGATGTGCGGGACCCACTTGTCGGCGACGGGGCCGACGACGCCGGTCACGTCCTCGCTGGTCTCGACGCGGAGGAACACCTGTGAGATTTCGAGGCCGTCCGCGGTGGCGGCAGTGTTGGTCTCCTCGCTCCCGCCGCCGACGAACATGTCCGTCGCCGTCTCCTGGCGGAACTCCGGATAGATGTCGATCGGACGGGCGAGCCGTTCGGCGTAGAACTCGTCGGGGTCGACATCGAGCGTGCCGGTCAGGCGCTCGAAGGTGAAACCGGTGATCTCCATGCCCCTGTGCGCGGCGGGCGTGACTGTAACGGTGGCGGTCAGGGAAGTGAACGAGGGGACGAGACCCAGTCGCGTGGTCGAACCGTGTTACGGCGCATCTCATGGGAAATCGCTTAAATCTCATGAGTCGCTAGTAAACACGAGGGTTCGAACCGAAATGAGCGAGAACGACACGAGGCACGTCCAGACCGAACTGAGCGAGGCGGAGTACGACCGGTTCCGTGAATTCGCCGACGAGCACGGTCTTTCACTCAAGGAAGCGGGCCACGAGGCCGTCGTCGAGTGGATCGAGCGCCAGCAGCGACCGAACCCAGACGATCCGGCGTTCACCGTCCTCGACGAACTCGACGAGCGGTCCGGCGACGGGTCGGCGACGGACGTTCGGGACGCGGACGACCCCCCCGAGGAGTGGCACGGCGACGACGCGTCGTTCACGCTCGCCGAGGACCCGCCCGCGGAGCCCTGACGCCGGATGGTCGAGCCGGTCGAAACGCCCATCGGTACAGTCACCGCCGGACACTTCCAGCCAAGCGGCGTCCGACACCGCGTGGTCCTCGGCCCGAAGTTTTGCTACGCGCTCTTCGCCCCGACCGACCGGATGCATCCAGTCTCGCGAGCGTTTCTCGACTTCGTCCACAACGGCGACCTCCCCTACCGTCGCTTCGTCGTTGACGACCACATCGTCGACGAGGCCACGACGCGCCTGAAAAAGCAGTCGTCGATGGACAACGCCGCGGCATTCTTGTCCACCGTCGACGAGAGCGACCTCTACCGGTTCGAGTGCGTCCCGCCGGCTGTCTTCGCCGACGCGAGCGAGCGGTTACGCGAGTGGACCGACCTCGACGCGTCGCTCACCGACTTCGTCGTCGCGGCGCACATGGCGGAACTGGGGATCGACCACGTCCTCACCTACGACCGCCACTACGACGCCTTCGACGTCACGGCCCTTCCCTATCACAGTCGCGAGTGACTGGGTGCGGCCGCAACGAACGAGCGCTGTTGTGGCCGGCCGCGCGCCACCCCCGCGCCGCGCTCAGACGATCAGTTCCTCGCCGTCGACGAGGTACTCCGCAGCCACGTCAGGGTCGATTTCGATGCCCAGACCGGGACCCTGCGGGAGGTCGATGGAGCCGTCCTCGATGATCGGGCCGGACTCACCAGTACGAGAGACCAGATCCTCGAACCAGGGCACGTCGAAGGCGTGGTACTCCAGCGCGACGAAGTTCGGGACCGACGCGGCGACGTGGGCCGAGGCGACCGTGCCGACCGGCCCCTGGATGTTGTGGGCGGCGATTGGGACCCCCTCCAGGTCACAGAGCGCGGCGATGCGCTGGAAGTCCCGCAACCCGCCGCAGTTGTGCAGGTCGGGGGCTGCCACGTCCATCCCCTCCGCGTCGAGCATCTGCTTGAACTCGCCGGGGTCGGCGAGGTTCTCGCCGGTCATGATCGGACAGGAGGTAGCCTCCCGGACGCGCCGGTGGGCGCCGTACTTGTGCGGCGGGACGGGGTCTTCGAGCCACGCCAGGTCGTACGGTTCGAGTTTCTCGGCGAGGCGGGAAGCGGTCTCCACTGTGAAGTTCCAGTGGAGGTCGAAGCCCAGGTCCACGTCGTAGCCGACCTCCTCGCGGACGGCCTCGACCAGGGCGGCCTTGTGTTCGATGGCGGCGTTGTCCAGCCGCCGGGCGGGGGTGTCCACGTCGGCGTGGGTCCGCACGTCCAGGTCGAACTTCAGCGCGTCGAAGCCCGCGTCGACCACTTCGCGGGCGGCCTCTGCGTAGGACTCGGGCGTGTACACCTCGCGCGGGTCGACGGTGCCCGACTGGGCCTCGCCGAGCGACTCGCCGCCGTGGGTGTCACAGTAGACCCGTACCGAATCGCGGTAGATCCCGCCCAAGAGTTCGTAGACGGGCACGTCGAGGAGTTTCCCCTTGATGTCCCACAGCGCCATCTCGACGCCGGGGCCCGGCTCCCACATCACGTCGCGCAGGCGGTTGCTATCGAGCGGGTTCTCCCCTTCGAGCCGGCCCGGATCGTCGGGGCCGTCGCCGTGGACCGCGCCGATGCCGGTGATCCCGGCATCGGTCTCGACTGTCACGATGCCCCACTGGAAGTTGGCCTGCAGGACCATCGTCGAGATGTCCGTGATCGCGATGTCGCGTTCGGGCGGCCGGCCGGTGTCGGCCATCGTGTGGTTCATCCACGGGACGCCGCCGCCCGGCGGGATGACGTACTCCGGAGTCTCCTGGTCGTCTGCCATACCGCACTCTCGCCGCCCGCCGGGTTCAACGTTGGAGTCGCGGCGAACGGTTCCGGCTCCGGACCACCTTTTTCGGCGTCCGGTGTCCGCAGGCGCGCTCCGCGCGCCTGCGACACCATCCTTGAAAAAGCTGGACCAAAAAACGGCCACTCGCTTCGTTCACCGGTCGCTCCGCTCCCGGTTTCCCTCGAGGCTCTCACTTCGTTCGAGCCTCGCCTCGCTCGCGGCCGTGAACCGCGCTCCCTGCGGTCGCGCGGACCCTCAGCCAGGATGAAAATTGAACTCCGAAGCGCCGGGCGCTCAGTGCCCCGCCTCGTGGGGATTCTTCTCGGTCTCGTAGTTCTCGGCGTGGTCCGTGTAGTCGATGAACCGCGGCGCATCGGGGTCGAACGGCCGCTCCAGCGCCTCGAAGGCCTTCTTTTTGTCCCAGCCCTGGAGCTTGCCGACGGCCGATCGGTCCTCCAGGTCGTGGTAGTCAAGCTCCGCCTCGACGAGGTCCCACGCGTCGAGGCCCTGCTCGGTGCGGACGATGACCGACGAATACTCGTCGCTCGACCCGACGGAGCCCACGGTCAGGTCGGCACAGTAGCCGGTGAAGTCGGCACACTCGTCACAGCCTTTGAGGGCGGCGTCGTGGAAGTTCTCGACGTCCTCGTCGACCAGCATCTCGCCGTCCTCACCCATGGCCATCATCTTGCCGTCGAGGACGTCCATCTTCGCCACGTCGTCCAGGTCGATATCGCGCTGCTCGACGAGTTGCTCGCCCATCAGCTGCTTGTAGTTGAAGTTCTTCGTACACATCAGGGCGATCGTGTAGTCGATAGCTCGGACGCCCGACTCGTGGCTGGCGTAGTCCCACTCGAAGTCCTGCAGGGCGCGGATACCCTCGATCTCACAGGGCGTCCCAACCAGGGCGAGCGAAGCCTCTTCGACGGGCACGTCGAGTTTGTGCGCCCACTGTTCGAGGTCGAGGTTCCCGAGCGCCATCGTCTGGTTGTACCAGCTCCCGGCGTTCGCGATGCACTCCTCGGGGGTCGTCGCGAGGAACGATTCGGCCTTCCAGGGCTCGTCGTCGGACTCGGTGGCGATGAGCGCGCCGTCTATCTCACCGGCTTCGAGCAGTTCGACGAGGACCGCGGTGACGACCCCGCCGTCCTGGGAGTCCTGGCGCCAGTCCTCCTCGACGCGGGCGGAGAACTCCGTGATCGGGTCGCCGGCGCCTTTGACGTTGTCGTCGCCGCCGGTGATCTTCCACTGGCGCTCGTAGCGCAGGCCGCCGCGGGGACAGAAGTCCCAGCACAGCGAACAGCCCGTACACATCTTGACGAGTTCCGGCAGCCCGTCGTCGCCGATGCCGATGGAGTCGGAGGGACAGGAGGCGACACAGGTCCCACACTGGATACAGCGGTCGTCGTCGATGACCGCCTCGTCCAGTTCCATGAACCAGGTCTTGTCGTCGGGCGTCTCGATGTCGTTCATCTGCGAGCGGATCTCGTAGGAGGGCGTATCGAGCGCGAGGTCTTCCTCACCCGGACGCTGAACGCGCTGGTCGGCCGGCGTCTCGTAGACGTCCTGGCTCACGTCCGCCGCGGGCTCGGTGAACTCCACGTCCTGGAGCTCCCCGTCGGGGCTCGTGTTGGCGACGCCGCCGCCGTCGGCGGCGACCTGCTGTGGTCGGTCGCCGTCGCCGCGTGACGGGCGCTCCGGGACCGCGGCATCGCTGCCGCGGCGCGACGCGCCAGCATCCGCCTCGTGACCGCCACAGCCACAGGCGCTGCCACAGCCGCAGTCGTCGTCCGCGCTGCCCACGTCCGGGACGCCGGGCATCGGCTGGTCGTCAGTCATCGCTGGCACTCCCGCGGCCGCCGCTCTCGTGGACCGTTCCACCGGAAACGTTGGCGTCGGCCCGTTGCATGATGTCGCGCAGGCGGTCGTTATCGACGCGGCGACACCACTCGTAGAAGCGCTCGGCCTCCTCGCGCTCGTCGGCAAAGGCGGCGAACAGCTCCTCCAGCGCAGGGATCACGGCGCTCGCGGGCACCGCGTTTTCCACCCAGTCGAGGAACTCGTTGTCCGCGCCGAGCGCGCCGCCGAGGCCGAAGTCCATGCCCTCGACGATATTATCCCCCTCCTCGTTGGTGGTGCCCTCGGCGTCGTCAACCTGGACCGTCTCGCCGCGGAAACCGATGTCCGCGATCTGGGGCTGTGCACACGAGGCCGAACAGCCCGACATGTGCATCCGCACGACTTCGAGGTCGTCGGGCGTGTCGATGCGCCTGTCCAGTGCCTTCGCCCACCGGCGCACTCGGTTTTTCGTCTCGATGATACCGTAGTTACAGAACTCCGAGCCCGTACAGCCGACCGCGCCGCGGGAGAAGGGACCGGGGTCGGGCTGGTACTTCCGGGCGAACGGCTCGTCGAGCAGGTCGCCGACGTTCTCTTCGGGGATGTGCGTGATGAGGAAGTTCTGGTCGGTCGCGAGACGCACTGAGGCGTCGTCGGTGCCGTACGCCTTCGCGGCGCGGGCGGCCTCGGCGAACTCGTCGCCGCCCATCCGGCCGGCGATGACGTTGAACCCGACGTACTGCAGGCCGTCCTGTTTCTGGTCGTGGACGCCGACGTGGTCGCCCGTGTACCCCTCGGTGAGGTCGACACCGCGCTCTGGCAGGTCCACCTCACAGCGCCGTCGCACGGCCTGCTCGAACTCCTCGGTCCCGAGCTGCTGGACGAGATAGCGCATCCGACAGACGCCGCGGTTGTTGCGGTCGCCGAGTTCCTTGAACGTCTGGGCGATGGCACGGCAGAACTCGACGGCGTGCTCGGGCAGGACGAACACGTCCATCTGTGTGGCCATCCGCGGGCCGTCCGAGAGGCCGCCGCCGACCCGGCAGTGGAAGCCGTGGTACTGCTCGCCGTCTATCTCTTTGCGGGCAGGGGTCAGCCCGACGTCGTTGATCTGCGACTGGGCGCAGTCGTGTTTGCACCCCGTGATGGTCATCTTGAACTTCCGCGGGAGGTTCGCGTACTCCCTGTTCTCCGTGAAGAAGTCCGAGACGGCGTCGATAACGGGCTGGGCGTCGAAACACTCGTGTTCGTCGAGGCCAGCCGCGGGACACCCGAGGACGTTCCGGGCAGAGTCGCCACAGCCCTGGATCGTGGTGAGGCCGACCGCCTCGTAGCGCGACCAGATCTCGGGGATGTCCTCGACCTCGATCCAGTGTTCCTGGGTGTCCTGCCGGGTCGTGATGTCGAGGTAGGCGTCGCCCCAGATCTCGTTCTGTTCCTCGCCGCCGTGCTCCTCGGGCGCGGTGGCGTACTCGTCGGCCACCTCGCCGAGGACCTCGGCCTGCTCCGGCGTGAGATACCCGCCAGGAACCTTGGTCCGCATCATGAAGTAGCCGTCCTGGACGCCGTGGCTGTACATGCCGGCCCACTTCAGCCGCTCCCACTCACCGTCGCCGGCGCGCTCCTCGATCTCCTCGAAGGAGAGCCCCTCGTCGGCGTACTCCTTGACATCCTCGACCACGTCCAGCGGGTGCTTGTTCTGTTTCCACTCTTCGACCGTGTTCATGCTGTCCTCCGTCCGAACTGTGAATGCATCCCAAATCCCTCTCGACGCCACGCAGCGAGCGCGTGCGTGGACCGCTGTACAGTTCCGGTTCCCCTGTATATCCGCATCTCGGACAGCCCTGCCACTGCTGACCGAAACACCACACATGTTGCCGCTACCGGTGACGGCAGGCGGTCAGTAGGCGGCCCGTATTTCGACCAGGGCCCGAACTCCCGGGCGTGTGTGGGTCTAACAAGGCCCGCGACCGGCGTCATTCGGCCGTGGGAGGGCTACGGCCGCGAAACGGGCGCCGAGCCGCGCTCTCGGTCCGAGACCACGCAACGAGTGAACCGGCAAGTGTTGTCACTTGTGCGAAGCCGGGGCGAGGAACGTGGGGTGAGAGGGGGTTTATGAGTAGGGAGACCATATGCTGTGATAGCCAGATGAGTGATACGGGCGACGCACGGGCTGTCGAATCGGAGCCGGAGTCGGTCGACGCTGACGACGCAAAACCGGACGAACAAGAGGTCGATACCTCCCACCTCGACGACGTCGAGGACGGCTGTGGCTGCGCGGAAGTCTGGGAACACCTCTCCGAAGAACGCGACGACTGACGCCTTTCTGCGGCTGTTTTCCGCCTCGATGCCGACCGCCGGGAGCGGTCGTAGGTCGGCGGCGGCCAGCACGAGACCTGCGGGACTGCACTCGGCACCGACAACGGATCGGGGTCGTCAGTAGACGACCCACTCCGTTTCGATGTCGCCGTTCGCGTCCACTGAAATCGTGACGCGTTCGTAGCCGCCGACCTCCTCGTGGTACACCTGTTCGTCGTCGATCGACAGCGTGACTGGACAGCGTTCGCCGTCTTCCTCGCGATCGATCCGTGCGGATTCTCCACCCTGAAGCGAGACCGTCTCGCCACGACAGCCGGCTTCCAGGACGACTGGCCCCGAAAAGCCGGCACTGACGGTGACTGCCACGATCTGCGTTCCCTCGCACATATTCGGCCAGCAGCCGGGCACCGCGCCCTCAGAGGGTGGCGTGTCTGTCTCGGCCTCTGTCTCCGGGTCCGTTTCTGTCCCCATCTCCGTGGTGTCAGTTTGGGCCTGTTCAGATCCGGTTGGACTCGGTATCGGAGAGCCGGTGTCACCCTGGCCGTCGGTCCCATCCCCGAGACAGCCACCTGCGGAAACCGAGAGCGCGACCGCGGCGAGAACACGACGGCGTTTCATAGCGGTACGTGACATCATGCTGTTAACTATCTTGTGGGAGAGATTGTCGGTCGTGTGTCAGTACCCACGAACGGACTCGTTTCCTTCGTCTCCAGCATCCCCAGCATCCGCTCGAAGTCCACGCGGTCCATCTCGCCGCTGCCCAGCAGGTCGTCCGCCCGCCGCAGGTGCGATTTGTCCAGGTCACCGTCCGCATAGCGCAGCGCCAGCCGCACGTCCAGTCCGTCTGTCTCGACGGCCGCCCGCACCACCGCGTCCCCGTTCGGGTTGGGGTTGTTCAGGCTCCGCAGGTCACCGACCAGAGACTCCATCTCGTCGGTGCTGACTTCGCCGCGGTCCGCCAGTCGTTCCAGAGTCACCCCCAGTTCGACCACGTCGTCGGTGTCGACGCCGTCGACGAGGGCCGCGAGCCGATGGTGTCAGGCCGCGAGGCCCGCAGGGCTGTCGACACCATCCTCGCCGCCTCCGAGTCGGCTGAGCGGGGCGAGTGCGTCGAGGCCGACGAAGTCCGCGGGGACTCACTCTCCGTCGCCGTCGCCTCGCTGGGTGCTGATCAAGCGTCGATTGCTCCGCTCAGTGGAGCTGGCGCTCCGAGAACCGATCACCTCCTGACGAAGCCGCTCTGCGAGAGATGGAGGGCATCTGCAGCGGAGTAACTCCGTCTCTTTCAGCCACTCTCCGCCGAATCAGATTCACCGGGTTTGCGAACTGAACAGTTCGACGAACAGCCGGGTGGCTATCTACCAAAATTATATTGTCAGCCACACCCTATGTTTGCTATAGCGCAGTTTGAGCCACTCGATGATGGCGTTGAGGTGAATTGGCAAACAGTGCTGGCATTCATCGATGGTGTTCCATCAGCGTTCCAAGACAAAGCGGACTATATTCTCGAGCGGAACGGAATCGAGAACCCGAAACCAGACACGTGGCATCCACAGCGGGCCTGGTTAGATGCTTTCGCAGAGATAGCTGAGAACGTGGGGGGAAACACACTCTCGAATATCGGGAAATCGATTCCCGAAAACGCCGATTGGCCACCTGGGATTACTACCGTTGCGGAGGGCATCGAGTCGATCGATGACGCATATCATATGAACCACCGTGGCGGGGACATCGGTCACTACCATTCAGAGGGGAAATCTGATGGCGAGGTCAGAGTGAGATGTACGAACCCGTATCCGTGTGAATTCGACCAGGGCATCATCAAGGCGACAGCGTCTCAGTTTGCAGATGGCTACACACGGGTGGAAGAAGTCGGCGACGGCTGTCGGTCCGAGGGCGAAGCAGAGTGTGTCTACAGGATAAGTTGGTAGTGGCGTGTCTGTTCTGTTGAGCGATCCGCTCACCTGAAACCTCGGTAAGTACGTGCAAAGTACCCGCTCTGTATCTCGCACGGACGCAGAGAACTGCCCCGATTGTGTCGGTTCGAACGGTGGGATTCCGCACGCATCAGCCTCCAATCGACGGAAGACTGAGAGGGCCGCCGTCGCGGACGATCTGAGCAGGACGAAAAAACTGTGAGTCAGAGCCACGTTCCCGTTCCGTCCTGAGAAGGGGGCCGTTACTCCGCGCCGATCAGACGGTCGACGATTTCCTCGGGGTCGAAGCGTTCGAGGTCGCCGTAGTCCTGACCGGTGCCGAGAAAGAGAATGGGCTTGCCCGTGACGTGGGCGATAGAGATAGCGGCGCCGCCCTGCGGGTCGGCGTCGGCCTTGGTGAGGACGGCGCCGTCGATCTCGGCGGCGTCGTCGAACTCGCGAGCGCGGTTGACCGCGTCCTGCCCGGCGACGGCCTCGTCGACGAACAGCGTCATGTCGGGGTCGATGACGCGGTCGATCTTCGAGAGCTGGTCCATCAGCCCGTCGGAAGTGTGCAGGCGCCCGGCCGTGTCGCCGAGCACCACGTCCACGTCGTTGGCCTCGGCGTACTCGACGCCGTCGTAGATCACTGCGGCGGGGTCCGAGCCCTGCTCGTGGGCGATGATCCGCTTGTCGAGCGCGTCGGCGTGTTGCTGGAGCTGCTCGTTGGCGCCGGCGCGGTAGGTGTCGCCGTTCGCCAGCACCGCGGAGAGCCCGCGGTCCTCGAAGTAGCGGGCGAGTTTGGCGATGGTGGTCGTCTTCCCGACGCCGTTGACGCCGGTGAAGACGATGACGAGGGGCTTGTCCGCCGCGGCGACGCGCTCGTCGAAGTCGAACTGGCCGACGCTGATCACGTCGTACAGCGCTTCCCGCAGCGCGTCCTGGGCGAGGTTCCCGGTCGACTGGAGGCGGCGGCGCGTCTCGCCGACGAGATTGCGCTCGACGCCGTCGAGGATCTCCTGGGCAACGCCCATCTCCACGTCGCTCTGGAGCAAGGCGAGTTCCAGGTCGTCGAGGTGGTCCTGAAGGTCGTCCTCGTCGATGACGGTCTTGCCGGTGGCGAACAGTTTCGCGCGCTCACCGAGACTGCGACCGCCGTCATCGTTCGCGTCGGCGTCGCCGTCGTCGCCCGCCTCGAATGCGTCGTCCGCGTCAGCGACCGTGGTGTCGGCGTCTGCGTCGTCCGCGTCAGCGACCGTGGTGTCGGCGTCTGCGTCGTCCGCGTCAGCGACCGTGGTGTCGGCGTCTGCGTCGTCCGCTGTGTCCACCGCTTCGGCTGCGGCGTCCGCTGCTTGGGACTCGCCGTCGGCTGGCGGTTGTTCGGGTTCTCCCTCGACGTCACCGTCTTCCGCGACGTCTTCCGCGACCGCCTCGTCGTCGACGTCTTCCTCGACGTCCTCGCTGAAGCGGCCGAGTTTCTCCTTCAATCCGTCGAACATCGCGGCTTACTCGTCGTCGGGCTGCTGTTGCATCTGCTGCATCTGCTGCATCTGCTGTTGTTGCATCTGCTGGGCCTGCTGTTCGAGCTCCTCGCTCTCGGTCTCGAGTTCCGCGATGTCCGAGCGGAACTCGTCGATGCGGTCGTCGAGCGTGTCTTTTTTCGCTTCGAGCGTGTCGGCGGCGCCGTCCTGGTTGCGCTCGGCGGCGTAGTCGCCGCCGAGTTCGACGACGACTTCGTCGATGTCGCCGATCTCCGCGTGGACGTACGCGCCGCCGCCCAGCGGCACCTTGACTTCCGAGCCCGTCTCGAGTGCGTCGATAGCCTCGATGGCCTCGTCGATCTCCGTCTTCTCGGTCTGGAGCCCGCTGATCTCGTTCTCGATGGCCTCGATCTGCTCTTCGATCTGCTCGATTTCCTCGGCGAGCTGCTGGAGCTGCTGTTGCCCGCCGCCACCGCCGCCACCGAGGCTCATGCGTCCACCCCGCTGATCTCGACCTGCGTGCGCTTCAGACCGTGCTTGGAACCGAACTCCGCGAGCGTGTGCTCGCGAGCGACATCTTCGTTCTCGGCCTCAACTGTCTTCTCGAAGTCCTGCCAGCCGTCGCGGGCGTTCCACTTGCCCGTCACAGTAAACTCACTCATGTCTCTGGGTGGGAGAGCGAGCGGGAAGTACCTTTCCACTCCATCTTTTTCGCGGAGGGGCGTCCTCGCGCTCTTCGAGCGCTACGGGCTGCGTGACGGCTCCGGCGCCACGTTACGAGATCGCGGGCTGCCGGCCCAGGACCCGCCCACCCGTCAAGAGACGGATAGAAACGGTCGGACGCTCCCGGGTTGCTGGGATGCGCAGTACAGAGGATGTCGTCAGTACGCCCCTTGCAATTATTTTGCGAATAACTCCTGGACGAATGATTTTATGAAAGCGTAGACGATATAATCACACATATCGATGCCGGAGCCAGCAGACCACGTGCAGATCCCCGAAGTTCAGTCGCCACCGCCGGTTCCTGATTTTCGGTTCGGCGACCTACAGAAGGGAGACCGAATTGGGACAGGTGGGGACGCGGACGTGTATCGCGCGACCATCGACCACGACGGCAACACGTACACAGTCGCAGTCAAAGAGCCCCGGTTCGAGGGAACGATTCAGAAACGGGCGTTCGAGAAGTTCCAAACCGAATCCGAGACTTGGAGTCGGCTCAGTGATCACGATAATATCGTCACGGTCTACGCGTGGGGGGATGAACCACTACCCTGGCTTGGGCTGGAGTTCATGGACGGTGGGACACTGGAGAGCAAAATCGGCACTCTCGAGATCGCAGAGGCCCTGTGGCTGAGTGGCCGCATCGCCGAGGGAGTCCGACATGGTCACCGCCACGGCATCGCACATCTGGACCTGAAACCCACGAACGTCCTGCTCCGAAACACGCCGTCGGGCAAGTGGGACTATCCGAAGGTCAGCGACTGGGGGCTGGCGAGGATGCTGCTGGAACACTCAAACAGCGTTGAGGGGATCTCGCCGACCTACGCGGCACCTGAGCAGTTTGATCCCGATACGTTCGGAGATCCCGACGATTTCACGGACATCTACCAGCTCGGGACAGTCGTCTACGCGCTGCTGGCCGGAGAGCCACCGTTTACTGGCCCGTCAACCACGGTAATGCGGAATGTCCTCGAAGACAAACCCGACCCGCCATCGGCCGTGAATCCGGGCCTGCCAGATGCTGTCGACAGAACGATACTCAAAGCACTGGCAAAGCAAAAAGACGAGCGGTACGAGAGTGTTGTCGTATTCCGACAGGAGCTGGACCGTCTCTTCCAGAAATTCACCGACGCTCACGGGGAGACCACCCCCTCTGAGACAGGCCAGTCGGACAGTAGAGGTGGTACAACCGTGGCAGGGACGTCTGAGGATCCAGGCCTTGATAGCACTGAGCGAGAACCTGCAGCGGAACCGACAGAACCGACACGGACAGCCAGGTCGACGGATCGTTCGGTTGACTCCAGTGCGGGCTCACATGCGCAGGAGACATCCGATCAAAATGCCGGAGCAGTAGTGACTCGTCGGCGAGCACTCGGCGTACTCGGTGTCGGCGTAGTCGGCCTTGGGGGTGGATGGATGGCGACACAGATGAGTGATACTGACAGAGATACTGCCGGCGGGACTGGCCCCTCAGGAACCGAGACAGTCACGGAAGACACGATCAGCGACGACTATCAATTTTCACAGGGGGAGATGTACAGGTACGAAGGCGTCTGGTCGGGACAGGACTCAACTTTGATCTGGGACGTCATTGCAGCCGGGACGGACAGCGTCGAGGTGCAGATCGGGTCGGACTCTGAAACGTATGCCATCATAAACAGTACTCACACAGATATTTTCGCGGACGCCATAGACCGAGTAGGCCCTATTATCGGCTCAATCCGAGTGCCCGTCGATGCGTCCTCGGGAGGAGAGCTTTCCGTCGGGGAGTCGTGGACGGGTTCCGTCGACGAAAGGCTGCTCGGGGGAGGAGAACCTGTGGGAACTGACGTGACTGAAACGTCGACCGTGAACGAAGAATCCGTGGGGATTGAGGTGATTGAGACATCGACTGTGAACAACGTGTCGTGCACGAGGGTCTCGGTCGACGAGACTCCTAGCGAATCGGTTTACAATGCCTACGAAGCGTGTGTAGCACCGGGCTACCCGCTGGTCCTGTCTTATGACGGTTCTTTCGATTCGGGGGGGTACAAGCTCGAGCTCACCGAGGCGAACAGGCCGTAGTGTTCCCCGACCCCAGTAGCAGATAGTAACCCTTGGTAGCCGATAATAGGGCTACTGGTCGCTCTGGGGGCCGTACTTTGCACGAGAACGTACCCGTGGCTAGAGGGAGGGATCTTCAACTTGACGAGAGCCGCTGGTAGAGGGTCCAACCAACCGCGAAAACAGCTACGGCAGCGCCGACGGCAAATGAGGTGGTTCCGTTAGTCTCTCCGAACCGCCAGCCGAGTAGAGTGTAGCCGACGATTCCGAGGAGCGCAGCGGCTATCCCAATGTATTGGAGCGGCTTTGACTGCGAGGAGCGACCGGGCATATCACGAACGTATCTCCGAACCATCAAGTAGCTTCTCGTAGACGGGATATTGGACGCCTCGAACGGTCGATATACCGGCCGCAACTCAGACGAGCGGTGCGCGAGATACGCACGAACACCGAGCGGTTGATCGAGAAGACACTCACTGAAAGGAAATGCGTCGTCGTGTCCACCCCGCCGCTGAGGTGAGGACGCGCGAAGACCAAAGACCCGGACCGGCGCACGGGATGGGTGCGCGGACTGAGACTGCCATCGGAACCAGTATTCAGGCCGTCGGAACCAGTATTCACAGTCGGACCGCACGACAGTCAAGCGTGCCGTTCGGAAACCCGACGGATGCCGGTCGTGTGACAACGTGACAACCCGGGGAAACCTGTTTGTCGGTCGACGTTCCAGCGATTCGCATGACCGATTCCGGCTACTCGGCCGACCACGCGGCGTACTACGACGCGGTCGTCGCGGACGGCGACCGTGAGGACGTGGCCTTCTACCGCGAGCGAGCGCTGGCGGCGGACGGTCCGGTGCTCGAACTGGCCTGTGGCACCGGCCGCGTCACGCTCCCCCTCCTGCGAGCGGGCGTCGACGTCGACGGGATCGATCTCTCGGCCGACGCGCTCGCGCTCCTCCGCGAGAAGGCCGTCGCAGAGAGTCTCGACCCGACGGTCTGGCAGGCGGATATGACCGAGTTCGCCGTCGACCGCGAGTACAGCCTCGTCGTCTGTCCGTTCAACACCGTCCAGCACCTGCTGACCATCGAGGACCAGCTCGCCGCGCTGGAGCGAGTCCACGACGCGCTCGAGCCCGGCGGCGCGTTCGTCTTCGACGTGTTCGTCCCGAGTTTCGACGTGATCTGCGACCGCTACGGGGCGTGGCAGACCCACGAACGCGAGTACCGCGGGGTGACACACGAGGTCCGCACTCGCTCGCGACTGGTCGACGAGGTCGAACAGTACTTCGCCGTCGAAATCGAGGTGTACGCACCCGACGGCGAGCAGGTCGTCGGCGACGAGTTCCGCCTGAAGTTGCTCCCGAAGCGTGAGATCGAACTCCTCGCACGGCTCTCACCGTTCGCCGAGTGGGAGGTCGCCGGCGGGTTCGAGCGCGATGCCATCGCGGACGGTGACGGGACGCAGGTCTGGACGTTGCGGAAGTGAGAGTCGGTCGGAGCGCGGCGCGCCTCCGCGCCCCGTCGTCGGTCAGTCGATGTAGTCCAGCGCCGACTCGATGCGCCCCAGTTCGGGCCCGGAGGTGTCCTGGCCGACGACGTAGCCGTGGTCGTTGGCGACGAGGCCGGAGCCGACGAGCGGGCCGCCGTAGTTGATCGTACCGATGTCGGCGGGGACGCCGAGCAGGTCTTCGAGGAAGTCCAGTTCCGCGTCGGTCGACTCCGGGTGACAGAGCACACCGTCGCTGGTTGCGACGGCGGCGGTACCGACGGTGCGGGTGCCCGCGAGGACACCTTGTTCGACGGGGACGTCCAGCCCCTCCTCGACGGCGCGGACGGCCTCGGCCGACAGGTCGGGGTGGACGTAAGCCCCGTTGTCGTTAGCGAGGACGACGTTGCCGGCGGCGTTGATCCGGCCGGGCAGTTCGGTGACAGGCAGACCCGTCTCGGCGGCGAGACGGTCCCGCTCGCGTTCGCGGACGCGGCTGCTGACGAGCAGGCCGTTCCGGTTGCCGGTGGCGAGGGCACCGACGGTGCCGGACCCGCCGATGGTGGTCGGGACTGCGGGGACCGCGAGCTCGTCGCTCAGGGCCTCGCGCAAGTCGGCGTCGACGTCGGGCCGGACGAGCAGACAGTCGTCGGTGGCGCGCGCGAAGACACCGACGTACGCCGATCCGGAGAAAGCCGCGCGGAGCAAGTTTACTCTGCGGTCTCGGCTTCCACGACGCTCTCGCCCTCCTCGTCGAAGCGGGCGGCCCGGACGCGCAGTTCGCGCGGCGGGGACGAGCGACCGTGGGCCCAGACCGCCTCGTTGATCGAGGGGTCGAGCCTGACGGCGTCCTCGTCGACGGCGAAGTTTTTCGCGACCCGCTCGCGGACGATGGCCATCGCCTTGTTCGCACGGTTCGGACCCGAGGCCGCCTTCACGTCGCGAAGCGGGACGGTGACGACCCGCTCCTCGAAGTCTCCGGCGCTCATTCGTCCGTGTCACTGCGGCGCCAGTGACGCCGCTGGGGGTTTCGCTGTACGTCCTGGTCGGTCTTGAGGATGACCCACGCAGGGACGCGACTGTTCTGGCGCTCCAGTTTCCCCAGGCGCTTCTTTTTCGACTTCGATTTCTTACCCATAGTGTCACCTCTTTCCGGGTCGGCGTTTAAATTCCTGTTCCTTTGACTCGCCGCCGCCCCGTCTGCTCCCACCGACTGATCCCGGTCGCCCCGACTCCGCTCGGTACCGGGGCTGGTTCTCACCTGCCGCGCTCGGTACCCACGCCGGTTCCGCCCCCGAAGTCACATACGCCACGCGGCGACCACCGCGTTACCAGCTGTGGAAACCGGCTCCTCTGAGTATCACGTCTGATTATCTCTATTGAAATCTGGAGGCTCAGAAATAATAGATGCGATTAACCAGTTATCAACAATGAAACGTCGAGATGCGGTCAGGGTACTAGGTGCGAGTGTCGGAGTCGCTCTGGCGGGGTGTGTCGGCGGCGGCAGCGACGTCGTCGAGACGATGCAACAGCAGGTCAGCGTCACGCCCGGACAGGGGTGGGTGACGGAGCTCCCGGACGTCTCCGACCCCGGCGGTGCGATACAGTACAACGTCTCCGCGAACCAGCGCTTCGACATCTACTTTTTCACGAGCGAGGAGTCGTTCATGTTCTACGACACCTACACGGACGGCGGCGACCCGGCGCGGACGCCGCGCGGTGACGACAGCATTAGCGCGACCGCGACGCCGGCGGGCGACGGGTCCTTCCGGGCGGCCACGGGCGAGAACGGCGGCCGCGAGTCCGTGAACGAGTCCGGGCCGTACTACTTCGTCGTCGACCACTCCGACTATCGCGGCGGCGCCGTGCCGAGCGAGCAGCCGACCGCGCTCGACGCGTTCGTCGAGGTGACAGTCACCGAAAAGAAGTTCGCGCTCTGATCAGAGAAAAGCGAGTGGGACCATCACGAGCACGCCGGCGGTGAGCCCACCGACCAGTTCGCGGTGGCCGTCGCCCGGGAGGCCACGGCCGTACTCTAGCGCTTCGGGAACGAACTCGGTGAGCACCAGGTACACCATCGCGCCCGCGGCGAAGCCGAAGCCGAACGGGAGGAACTGCTCGGCCAGCGTCACGAAGTAGTACGCCAGCACCGCCCCGACCGGCTGGGGGAGACTGGAGAAGACGGCCCACCAGACCATCCGCCACTCGCCGACGCCCATCCCCCGCAACGGGATGGAGATGGCGACGCCCTCGGGCACGTTGTGGATGGCGATCGCGACAGTCATGAACACCGCCAGCACCGGGAGAGTGAGTCCGGCCACCGAGACGGTCGCCAGGCTCGGGTCGTCGATACCCAGTTCGGCGAAGGAGACGCCGACCGCGACCCCTTCGGGGAAACTGTGAACCGTGAGGATCCCGAGAATGAGCACGAGCTTCCGGAAGTCGGCCTCCGCGTACTCCTTCGGGTCGAGCTCCGCGTCCTCCAGCACCTCGTGGGCCACGACGACGAGCGCGACGCCCGCGAGCACGCCCGGCCCGATAGCGACGGCGGCGTCGACGAGCGTCCCGTCGACGACTGCGAGCCCCTCTTGGACCAGTCCGAACACCGACGCCGACACCATGATCCCAGACGCCAGCCCCCACAGGACCACGTTCCACCGGTCGCTGATATCGTCGACCAGAAAGAAGGGGAGCGCCCCCAGCCCGGTCGCGAGCGCCGTCAGCAACCCCGCGACGAACACGAGCCCCAGGTTCGCGAGCGTGACCATTCTCGATCGGACCTTCGCTGCCCCCGCAGATAAGAGTTATCACTAATCTGATTGTTTTTGGCAGACCTAAAGCCGACTGGACTGTCGTGACGGAGTCACTCGTCGACGCTCCAGGCGCCCCGTCAGCGGTGTGCGAACAGGAAACTAATGAACCTTATACACACTGCGGCTGTTTACCCACCTATGCAGTGAAATATAAATACCAGAGCCGGATATCAAAGGATATGTCACTGAGAGAGCGGCCGGCGGCCGATGCGGACGCGGCGGCGGACAGCGAACCCGAATCCGGGATCGACACCTACGAGATACTCGATTCGATGGACGCGACGGGACGGATGCGCGTCGCGTCCGACGGCGACGAGTACACGATCGTCGGGAGCATCGACCAGCGAGTGGCGAGTCGGCTGACCGACCGCGCGCCCGGCGCGACGGTCCGGATGGAACTGTCGCCCGCGCCGAGCGGGCACGGCTACGTCGCCGCACGGGTCAAACCCGGCGCTCTCCCGCCGCTCTGAGCCGGCCCGCTACAGTCCCCTCGTAGCGCCCAGCGGTCTACCCGTCGAGCGGAAACCGCTCGACAGTCTCGTAGGTCGGCCCGGCCGACCCGAGGTGACTCTCTTTCAATCGGACCTCTTCGACGCGAAGGTCTCCCACGTCGGGGTCCTCGTTCTCGACGGTCCGCTGGACCTGTTCCTTGCCGCCAGCGTGTTCCATCCGCGCGAGCGTGACGTGCGGTGTGAACTCGTGGTCCTCGGGGTCGAATTCCAGTGCCGTGGTCCGCTCCTCCACGGCCTCGTGCAACGCTGTGAGTTCGTCGCCGCCGGTCCGGGTGCCGAGCCAGACGACGCTGATGTACTCGAGACTCGGGAAGACACCGAGACCACCGAATTCGACAGTAAAGGGATCGACACCCGCGTCCACGACGGCGTTGGCGAGTGCCTCGCGGAGCGGGTCCAGTCGGTCGGGGTCGGTGTCGCCGAGGAACTTCAGCGTGACGTGGGCCTGTGCCGGATCGGTGAAGGTGAGTCCCGCCGCACCCTCGAAGCGCTCCTGGACAGCCGCGACTTTCTCGTCGCGGCCGTCGAGGTCGACGCTGACGAACAGTCGCTTGCCCATGCGGGTGGCTTCGGTCGCGGCGCTATTCAACGCCGTGGGGCCGGGGACCGGCGTGCGGTCGTCCGTCGGATTTACTCGCGTCCCATCCCTGGCTCCGGACATGGACGACGTGAGATCTCTCAGACGGACGGTTCGCCGCTGTACTGCCGTCGTAGTCGCGGCCCTGGGACTCAACCTGACTGCGGTCACCGACCCCGGTACTCTCTGGGGCGGCGTCCTGTTCGTGGCCGCCGTCGGCTACCTCGTCGCGAGCGGATTCGTGAGCTTCGTCGTCGAGGCGGGACCATCGGCGGGGACGGAGACGGAGGAGACGGCCCAGGACGACCACGGGACGTAGCCCTTAACCCTCCGCCTCGCGTACTCGGGGCCATGACCGACGAGCGCGACGACCACGAGTTCTCATCGGGGCAGGGCTTCGACGACTCCTACGAGGAGTTCGACCTGGAGCCACCGGAGTTCGAAGTCGACCCCGACCGGGTCGACCCAGTCGACTCGCGCGTCCTCACGGACCTGCTCGACGAGCAGAGCCTCGGCGTGGGCGACGTCGACGCCGAGGAACTGCTCGACGTGGCGCTGAGCTACATGGGTATCAACCGCTACGAGCAGGCCACCGAGGCCTTCGAGCGGGTGGCCCGCTTCGCCGACGACGAGTCCATCGAACAGGAGGCCTGGACGAACAAGGGCACCGCCCACGCCGAACTGGAGGAGTGGGACGCCGCCATCGGCGCGTACCAGGAGGCACTCAACATCGACGACGACAGCGAGCACGCCGCCACCGCCGAGACAAACCTCGCCTACGCCTTCTGGGAGTCCGGCCGCACCGAGCAGGCGCTCGAACACGCCGAGCGCGCCGTCGAGATAGACACCCGCTTCGCCGAAGGCTGGTACAACCGCGGTTTCTTTCTGCTGGAGCGGGGCCTCGCCGAGGACGCCCGCAACGCCTTCGACAACGCGATCCGCCTGGGCTTTCGTAACTCCGAGGTCATCGAGGAGAAAGCCCGCGCGCTGGAGGAGCTGGGCGAGTACGACCGCGCCGAGGAACTGGCCGAGGAGGCCGACGAACTCCGCCAGGAGGCCGAGGCGGAGATGGTCGAGTGAGGAATGCTGCTCAACGAACGCGACACCGACGAGGGCGTGCTGGTCTCGGTCTGTGACCCCGAAGACCTCGGGGAGACCTTCGAGGACGGCGATGTCTCGCTGCACGTCGACCCCGCCTTCTACGAGGGCGAGGAAGCCACCGAAGCGGAGGTCGTCGAGAGCCTCGCGAGCTGTTCGGTCGCCAACATCGTCGGCAGCGACGCGGTCGAACTCGCCGTCGAGCACGGCTTCGTCGACGAGGCCAACGTCCTCGACGTCGACGGCACGCGCCACGCGCAACTGCTCTGGATGTGACCGCCTCGTCGCTCGGGGTCGTGGCAGCCGCTCGCGAGCGAGTCTGCGAGGAGACTCAGAGGGCGAACTCCGCGATCGTCTCCCGGGACGGGTAGAGCCTCGCCGGATGCATCTCCTGTAACGAGATGGCCTCGATGGGTACCGATGGGATGTCGACCTCTCTGAGCGGTTCCAGATCAGCGATCAACTCCTCGACGCCGTCGCGTGATTCGAAGTGCGAGAGCGTCACGTGAGGGACGTAGTCTTCCCGCTCGTGCTGCCACGGCGGTACGTCTGGGAGGGCACAGAGTCGTCGGTGTGCTTCGAACAGCGGCTCGGCTGCCTGTACCTCACAGAAGACGACCACATCGAAGAGGTTCAACCGAGGAAAGCTGACCTCGAACGGTTCGACATCGGCCAACGCCTCGCGGGCCCGTCGCTGGAGGTCAGTCGCCGTCGATGGTGTGATGTCGCTCTCTCGTTCCGGTGGGTCACGAATACAGCCGACCTGTTTGACCGTGATGTGGTAATACTCCGGGGGAGCGACGGTCACGCAATCGTGGTCTGCCAGCACCGACCGGACCGGTGCAAGGGCATCGTGGACGGAGTCGTGGGAGATGTCCACCGAGAACGTGAGATATCGGTCGCGATCTCCGGCCCATTGTCGAAGCTCTTCTCGGTCGATGGGGGCTGGAGAGAGTGAGTCCCGATCGTCCCACTCTCCGATTGGTTCAGACATTCTCTGGACTGTTCGTTCTCACGCTGAGGTCTCTTGACGAGACGGTGAGTTTGACGTGTCGGTGTCGATGGGGAACCTGATCGAGAGGTCGATCGCTTCGGTCCCATCGCGGAGGATCGGGCGTTTGCTATTGCCCTCGGTAGTGAACTCGATGACACCGAGCGCTTCGAGTTCCTCGAGGTTGCGGTGAACCTCTTTGTAATCGCGGTCAGCGAGTCGTGCCGTCTCGCGGATACTGTCCGGGTGCTCGCTGGCGACGACGTCCAGAAGCTGGAGGTTCGACCGACGCATGAGTCGTTCGACATCGTCGAGGTCCTCGAAGTTGAGGATAAACGCCGCCTCCTGTTCGTCGAACTCCGCCCCGGCTTCCGCCCGGCGGAGTCGTTCGCGAGCGGCTCGCTCGGCGTTCTCGCGCTGTCCGTACGTGATTTTGAGTGTGTTCGCGGTCATGGAAGGTCCTGGATTTCGTGCAGGAATCGGTCACGGAGCCCCATCATGCCGGGGAACTCGATCGCTTCGATACCGTCGGGCGTGTGGCGTTCGTGGCGCCCGGGAGTCTGGTTCTCGTTGTCGTACCGGAGAACGACGCCCTGGCCATCGAGAAAGCCGTAGTGAAGGGCGTATCGGTACCCGCTTGGATACCGGGGGTCGTCCGTTCGGTAGATCTTCCGTCGGATGACCGTCTCGCCCGTCCTGTCTTCGATATTCTCGATGACCTCGAACGCCATTCGGTAACCTATGGTATTCGCCCCATCAAGGTAAGCCTATGGGGTATCGACCATCAAAGGTCGAGAGACCGTCGACGGCACGCGCCACGCGCAGCTGCTCTGGATGTAGCCCGTCCAGGTCCCGGTTGAGTGATTTTTATGTTCTTCGGGCGAAAAGAACGACGAACAGATATGGGAGGGGGCTCATCCAGTGGTGCTGGAGACGACGAGGACAGCGCCAGCAGTTCGGCCGGGGACGAAACTCGGGAATCGAGTGCCGACACCGCGACGGCGACCAGTCGCGGCGAGGGATCAAAGGGTACCCCGACGGACGCTGACACAGCATTCGCGGACGGCGGTGCGCCGGGGTTCGACGAGGAGCGTCTCCACGCGGTCGTCCGCGACGCCGTCGAGGACGCCATCCTCGGTGCCGTCGGTACGCTTCTCCTCGTCGGCATCGGTCTTCTGTTCTTCTGGGGCGGTCTCACCGCGATAGCCGACGCGAACACCGGCGACGCTGGAGTGGTCGGTGCGCTAATGATGATCGTCGGCCTCGCGCTCGTCGTCGGCACGCTCCACGACATGCTCCCGACCAGTCGCTGGTTCTGACAGGCGGTCGCTCTCACCTGTTAGGATCGTTGATCTGATTGATGTCGTTCGGTAATAATATCACACTGAATTCCAAAATGGTGATATGGGAGTATATAGCTCGATAGTCACTGTTGTGATCGGTGCTGTTCTAGTTGTAGGCAATGTCGGCGTTCTGTACGCTATCATAACAAACGACTGGAACTTGTTGGAACAGTTCCGGGATGGATATACCGAGTCGAGAGACGGTAGTGAATAGTTTCGTGACCGCCCGTTCACTTCGTGTCGGAACTGGCAATCGGTATTCCATACGAGCGACCAATGTAGTCCCAAACAGGACGGTAGAGTAACCGATCACTGCTAGTCGAGGGCGGTATTCAATACACAGACGAAGCGGTTATGTACCGACGCCAGAGAGCGACCGCGACCGTTCTCTCCTGGCCAACGGGTAGGTTCGCGAAGCGCAAAACAGAGTTCGGTCGAACCGAAGGAAAGTTGGCCGTCGAGTCCTTCAGTGCAAGTAATGGGACTGTCAGAGACTGACGCCGGTGCCGACGCGGGGGCGGCGCTCGACGTCGAGGGTATCCGCGCCGATTTCCCGATCCTCGAGCGGGAGTTCGGCGGCGAACAGCTGATCTACCTCGACAACGCGGCGACGAGCCACACGCCCGACCAGGTCGTCGACACCATCGCGCACTTCTACCGGCACACGAACGCCAACGTCCACCGCGGGCTCCACCAGTTGAGTCAGGAGGCCTCTATCGCCTACGAGGAGGCCCACGACCGCGTCGCCGAGTTCATCGGCGCCGAGGGCCGCGAGGAAATCGTCTTCACGAAGAACACGACGGAGTCGATGAACACCGTCGCCTACGCGTGGGGGCTCGCGGAACTCGGGCCGGGCGACGAGGTCGTGATGACCGAGATGGAACACCACGCCGCGCTGGTCACCTGGCAGCAGATCGCCAAGAAGAACGGCGCGGAGGTGAAGTACATCCAGGTCGACGACGAGGGCTACCTCGACATGGACCACGCGCGCGAACTGATCACCGACGACACGGAGATGGTCTCGGCGGTTCACGTCTCGAACACGCTTGGTACTGTGAATCCCGTCTCGGAACTCGCCGATCTGGCCCACGACCACGACGCCCTCTGCTTTATCGACGGCGCGCAGTCGGTCCCGCACATGCCCGTCGACGTGCAGGACATCGGCGCCGACTTCTTCGCGTTCTCGGGGCACAAGATGTGCGGTCCGACCGGTATCGGCGTCCTCTACGGGAAAGAGCACCTCCTCGAAGAGATGCAGCCGTATCTCTACGGCGGGATGATGATCTCGAAGGTGACCTTCGAGGAGTCGACGTGGCACGAACTCCCCTGGAAGTTCGAGGCCGGGACGCCGGTCATCGCGCAGGGCATCGCGCTCGCGGAGGCGTGTGACTATCTCGACGACATCGGGATGGAGAACGTCGACCGCCACGGCCGGGAACTGGCCGAATACGCCTACGACCGCCTCTCGGAGTTCGAGGACATCGACATCCTCGGCCCGCCTGGCGACGACCGCGGCGCGCTCGTCTCGTTCAATCTCGGGAACGTCCACGCCCACGACACCTCCGAGATTCTCAACGAGTTCGCCGTCGCCGTCCGCGCCGGTGACCACTGTACCCAGCCGCTGCACGACAAGCTCGGCGTCACCGCCTCCGCCCGCGCGTCGTTCTACATCTACAACACGCGGGAAGAAGTCGACAGACTCGTCGAGGCGCTCGACAGCGCGCGAGAACTGTTCGCGTAAGCGAAGCGGTGCGGGGCGGGGCGGTACGGGGCAGGGCGGAGCGGTACGGGGCCGGGCGGAGCGGTACGGGGCCGGGCGGGGCGGTACGGGGCAGGGCGGGGCGGTACGGGGCCGGGCGGAGCGGTGGCCGAGAGCGCGTGCCGGCGCGATTGCGCCGGTCGCGCGACCCGGGGAAAGGCAGGCCTGCTGTACAGCATCCGCGCCGGAGGCGCGGTTCACGCGAGCGCTCTGCGCTCGCGCTTTTTGGTCCAGCTTTTTTAAGAAGCCCTCCCGCAGCGAACGGAGTGAGCGAGGAAGGGCGACGCAGAAAAAGGTGGTTTAGATCGGTGAGTTCTGCGTGCCGAAGTAGACCTGCCAGGCGAGCAGTGACTTGGCGACGAGGCTGAGGACGATGTAGGTCTTCTCGCCGAAGAGATAGTCCTCCCAGCGCGACACCTCGAGATACTGGAGGACCATGTTGACCGCGAAGAGGTTGAAGAAGATGAAAATGGAGACGTAGATGTAGATGACGAACTCGGGGAACTCACCGTTGCTGGCGGTGACGGAGCCGATAAAGGTGATGGCGATGACGACCCAGGGGACGATGCCGGCGATGGTGCCGACGTAGTAGGCGGTCCAGTCGGTGGTGTCGGTGGTCTGGTTCTGTTTCTCCATGACGAGGCCACAGAGGTTCATCACGGCCACGAGGCCGAAGAGGGCGGCGAGCGTGCCGAGGTCCCAGATGCCGGCGAGCATGCCGATGACGACGATCATCAGCGACGCGCTGAGTGCGTACTCGTACCAGCGATAGGGGTTCATCCCGCGGTCGACGTAGTTGACGTAGGCGTCGTAGCGGACGGTGGCGACGACGGTGTGGGCGAGCGCCGAGAGGAACAGGAACCCGGCGACGAGAACGGCGAGGTTCGCGTCGACCCAGGGGACGCTGACCGGCGCGATGGCCTCGGTCGCGGGGTCGAACTCGTAGCGCGTACGGGTGATCGGCCAGAGCACCTCGTCGGCAAGGGCGAGCATGGCTGCGCCCTGGACGAAGTGCAACACGGCCATCACCGCGTTCCAGCGCCGGAGGTTCCGGTACCGCGGTGCCTCCCGGAGCGGCGCCGCGTCGTCGGTGACCGCCGCGCCGGCGTCAGATTTTGCTGTTGACATTTCTGCGTTGCCCTACCACTGCGAACATCAAGAGCGTGGTGGCAGTGAGGACATCGGCGGCGGCGGTGAGGACATCGGCGGCGGCGGTGAGGACATCGGTGAGGTGACGGTGAAGACATCGGTGAGGTGACGGTGAAGACATCGGTGAGGTGACGGTGAAGACATCGGTGAGGTGACGGTGAAGACATCG
>Ga0207733_100096_pt1 | contig 87945 bp, 89 predicted proteins | sample A23P3SouthBayCA_FD_187735 | JGI IMG/M metagenome (GOLD analysis project Ga0207733, IMG submission 187735) | Aerobic enrichment media microbial communities from Eden Landing Ponds, California, USA - A23 P3 (SPAdes) | ecosystem: Environmental > Aquatic > Marine > Unclassified | place: Emeryville...
CGTCTCTGTTTTTAAGTACCCGGACGCCCTACGACAGTTTGGAACCCACGTTATCGGCCTCGCAAAACCCGCGCACCCATTTCGGGGTAAGACGCGGTGTGCCGGGCCTGTGTCGCGCCCTCGTGAAGGGGCGGACGCCCACGGACACACCCGCCACGGCAGCAACAGAAGACCACTGTTGCGGTGGCATTCCCGGTGTGTTCGGGTGTTATTGGTTCCACGCGAGTCCCCGAGGGACGAGCGCGGGCGGTATTAAATTCGCCACCGGTCGTTCCGCTGGCTTCGTGCCAGAGACTACGGCGAAGCCACGGGCCACCGCGCCCGTGGTACTTCACGAATTAGAAACCAGACAACACCCAACCGTAGTAGTCGGTGAAAATATCTATCGCCCCGTACGCTACCGCCAAGACCATAGCTGCACAAATCACGAGGAATATCAACACGATAGACACGATATACGTTAGAGTTTCAGAGTCCATAATACTCGATCAGAGGCTATAATAACATGGTGGCACCTCATCTCTGGAATAACCTCCGCTTTATCTGGATCAACTGGAACTCAACGGAGGCGGGGGTGGGTTGCTGTAATTTTTGGGCGCTGTCGCCACGGTTGACACCGCACTGAATGGACTACTGCTGTTCTGTTTGAACCCCCACTCATCCAATACTCACGGCTCGCGAGTGTGTTTGGCTCGAGAAGGTGGGTCGGAGGGATTTGAACAACGCCTGAGAACCTGCTCCCGTCGGTCGCAGAACCTCAGTCTCGTTCAAATCCTCCGAATTACATACCTGCCGCTCGCGAACTTGCTCGCGGCAGAAGTATGGGGTCGGAGGGATTTGAACCCCCGATCTACTGATATCTCCGGTGCGCCTCGGAACTCCAGAGGGTCATCACACGGACACTGATCAGGTGCCCGATCAGTATATCAGTCTGGAGTTTCGTCCCGGGCGCGTTGCCTCTGGAGTCAGCCGCCATGCCTGGCTTGGCCACGACCCCTCGACTCTCAGTTGGGGGATCTCACCTAAAGTGGTTTCGATTCGGACCGAAACCGCACTACAGCCACGGGGCCCGGCCCGCCGTATCCGTCGTCTCGTCGCCCGGATACGTCTCCGGCTCGTCGTCGGCCTCCGCAACCGGAGACTCGAGCTCGCTCGAGCCCTCACCGTCCCCACCGTCGGGCACCGCACTGAGCTTGGCAGCTGCGTTCAGTTCCGCTTCCGGACTCGAGTCCGAGTCGCTCCCGCCAATCGGCAGGTCGACGGCGAAGACGGCGGCGACGAGCAACGCGGCCAGCGGGGCCTGTCCGAAGGCCATCCCGAGCAGGGACAGCGGGAGCAGGCCCAGCGCGACGGCGCTGCCGAAGCGGAACCGGTCGATGTCCATGTAGGTCCGGAGGTAGGGGCCGGTGAGCGCGATCGTCAGTGCGAAGGCGACACCGATGGCCGCTGCCAGCGTCGCGTTGGCGACGAGGACCGGATCGGTCATCACCTGTACCGTCAGGCCGGCCGGATCGACGCTGGCGACCAGCCCCAGTCCGATGACGACGACGGGGTTGGGGAGGTAGTCGCCGATGGTCGCGCTGGCGGTTTTGGCCGCGATGGCGGCGATCACCAGCGCCGCGAACCGTTCGAAGATGGCGATGTCGACGAGGCTCTCGAAGGTCGGCGCGAGCGCGGCTTGGACGGCTGCCAGCAGGATCAGCGGGATCCCAACGAGCATGACGACCGCCGCCTGCTCACGGGGGGAGCCGTCCATCTCCGCGAGGATGACGGCGACGGTGGCACTCCCACCGAAGATTAACAGGCCGACCTGAATCGCGCCCAGCGGATCGTCGAGCGCGCCGGCTAAGATCAACGCGGGGAAGACACCGTCGACTAACGGGAGCATCATCACCAGCGCGAGCAATCTCGCGTCACCGCCGACGATGCGCTCCATGCGGAGCGCGACCGGGTGTTGTGACGTACTCATCGGTCAGGGCCGATGGCCGTGACCCGAGGCCAGTGGGCGATATGACTGCCGATCCCATACCGATCGATCCACACATCGCTCGATCGAGTTGGGTTTCTGGCCATTCGCTGTGAGTTTCGATGTAACATTCCCGAACGCAAACGTGGCGACGGAGTCGAAACTCGTCCGGCCAGCAGTTCGGGCAGCGGATGCACTCACAGCGTACATACCCCAATTGAAGATGGGATCATCAATAAACGTTGTGTGAGAGATGGTTTCACGACTTGGCAGTGTTCTGGCGAGATCGGACGGATCCGTACAGAAACGAACAGTGAGGGTATGGATGTGTGCACTTGTCGTGGTGATTGTCGTTACGGTCTGCTGTCACTGTCGCTGGATCCCAGCATCCCGCATGGCGGGTCGCGAGCCCGCTGACATCCACTGGTAGGAGTCCATAGTGAGGAATCCACAGTCGGACTCGAGCATCGACGACGACCCACAACGAGACACGAGGACATGCTTCATGAGTGGACGAATCGGCCACTGACGCCCTCGACAACCGTTCTCACCCGACTTTTATCTCGCAACGCTTTTCCCCTGGGACACCGGACAGTTTACATGGCGAACGACGTTCCTGAGCACGAGCCCTATTCTTCGAAACTACAGGTACCGGAAGCGCTAACGTTCGACGACGTCCTTCTCCGCCCGAAGGAGAGCCGTGTCGAACCCGACGACGCCGACCTCACGTCGCACGTCTCGAAAAACGTTGAAGTCTCCGTCCCGATCCTCTCTGCGGCGATGGACACCGTCACCGAGAGCGGCATGGCGATCGCGATGGCCCGCCACGGCGGGCTCGGCGTTCTCCATCGCAACATGAACGTCGACGAGATGGTCGAGGAGATCGAGCGCGTCAAAAGCGCCGACGAGCTCATCATCCCGCTCGAGTCCGTCGTCACGGCCGATCCCGAGATGTCTGTCCGTGAGGTCGACGACCTGATGGCCCGCCAGGGCGTCGGCGGCGCCCCTGTCGTCAACACCAACGGCGAGGTCCTGGGAATCATCTCGAGTACGGACATCCGACCCCACCTCGAGGTCAACGAGGACGACCCGGTCACGGAAGCGATGACCGACGAGGTCATCACGGCACCTGAGGACATCGACGCCCGCGACGCGTTCGACCTGATGTACGAACACAAGATCGAGCGCGTCCCGGTCGTCGACGACGAGAACCTGCTGGTCGGCCTCGTGACGATGCAGGGTATCCTCCAGCGGCGTGAGTATCAGGAGGCAGTTCGCGACGAGGAGGGTCGACTCCGCTGTGGTGTCGCCGTCAGTCCCTTCGAGCAAGACCGCGCGGAAGCCGCCGACGAGGCCGGTGCGGACGTCCTCTTTATCGACACCGCACACGCGCACAACCTGAACGTCATCGAGGGCGCGCGCGAGATCAAAGAAGCGGTCGACGCGGACGTCGTCGTCGGTAACGTCGGCACTCGCGAAGCGGCTGCCGATCTCGTCGACTTCGCCGACGGCATCAAGGTCGGCATCGGCCCGGGCTCGATCTGTACCACGCGCGTCGTTTCGGGTGCCGGCATGCCCCAGATCACGGCCGTCGCACAGGTCGCCGACGTGGCCGCCGAACACGATGTCCCCGTGATTGCCGACGGCGGCATTCGGTACTCCGGCGACGCGATCAAGGCGATCGCCGCTGGCGCGGATGCTGTCATGCTCGGTTCCTACTTCGCTGGCACCGACGAGGCACCCGGCCGCGTCGTCACGATGAACGGCAAGAAGTACAAACAGTACCGCGGCATGGGATCGGTCGGCGCGATGAAATCCGGCGACAGCGATCGCTACCTGAAGGACGAGCCCGACGAGGACGACGAGTACGTCCCCGAGGGTGTCGAGGCGGCGACGCCGTACAAAGGCACGCTCAAGTCGGAACTCCACCAGCTTGCCGGCGGTATGCAGTCGGGCATGGGCTACGTCGGCGCGGAGACGATCCCCGAATTCAAGGAACGCTCGGAGTTCGTCCGGATCTCCTCGGCTGGCCAAGCCGAGAGCCACGCCCACGACGTCGTCATCACCGACGAGGCGCCGAACTACTCGCCCGACAGCGAGTAACGGACGCCGATCGGTTCTGACGCGGCGTTACACTAATTCCGTTCGGCGAATTTTCCCGGTCGTCGTCGTCGGCAGTTCGTCGACGAACTCGATCTCGCGCGGATACTCGTATTCTGCCAACCGCTCTCGAACAAGCGTCCGGATTTCAGTCCGTAACTCGTCCGAGCCGGTCTCTCCGGCGACCGGCTGGACGACCGCCTTGATGATCTCGCCGCGGGTCTCGTCGGGTACGCCGACGACGCCGACCTGCTCAACGGCGTCGTGCTCGAGGATTGCCTCCTCGACTTCACGCGGAGCGACTCGATAGCCGCTCGTGATGATGAGGTCGTCGTCGCGCGAGACGAACCAGAGGGAGCCGTCCTCGTCGCGTTCTGCGAGATCGCCGGTCCGATGCCACTCCTCGAGTGTCACCGCGGCCGTCTTTTCGGGTGCGTTCCAGTATTCCTCGAAGATCACGGGATCGTCTCCACGTCGAACCGCGATCTCGCCGATCTCACCGGGGTCGACGGGCTCGCCGCTGTCCGGATCGATGACCGCGACGTCGTGGCCGGGAACCGGTTTCCCCATGCACCCCGGCTTCGCGGGGAACCAGTCGCGGCAGTTCGTGACCAGCAGGTTCGCCTCCGTCTGGCCGTACAGTTCGTTGATGGCGGTCCCCGCGAGTTCTTCGTCCGCCCACTCCAGGATCTCGTTCGTCAGCGGTTCGCCGCCCGAGCAGATCGCCTCGAGCGAGAGGTCGTACTGGTCGGTCGGATCGTCGACCTCCATGAGCATCCGGATCGCCGTCGGCGGAATGAAGGCGTTCGTCACGTCGAACTCCGCGGCGATCTCGAAGGCGGTTTCGGGGTCGAACGAGCCCATCGGGTAGCCAACGACCGGCCGGCCGTAGTGCCACGCGGGGAAGACGAGGTCGCCCAGCGCGCCGATCCACGCCCAGTCGGCCGGCGTCCAGTAGACGGAGTCGCCGCGGACGTCCCGCTCGAAGTACATCGAAAACGCCGGACAGTGGCCGACCCAGAGGTCGTGGGTATGGAGGACGCCCTTCGGATCGCCCGTGCTGCCACTCGTATACATGACGATCGCTGGCGTGTCGGCGTCCGTTGCGGCGGTTTCGTACTCGCTCGAGCGTCCCTCGACCGCCGCCTCGAAGGTCCGGACTGTCGTCTCGCCGATCGGTGCCGTCTCCGGCTCGCCGTCGACCACGAGCACGTGCTCCAGGGCGGGACAGTCGGGTGCGACGGCGCGGATCGTCTCCCACTGGGCGGCGTCGACGACGGCTACTCGCGCCTCGCTATCCCGTAGTCGGTAGCGCAGCGCGTCGTCGCCGAACAGCACCGACAGCGGAAGCGACACTGCCCCGCGTTTCCAGCACGCGAGGTGGGTGAGGACGTTCGCCGGTTTCTGTGGGACGGCGATCGCGACACGATCACCACGGTCGACATCCATCTTCTCGAGGGCGTTGGCAACAGCGTTCGATCGCCGGTCGAGGTCGTCGAAGGTGTACGTCTCGCGGCGACCGTCCGGATACGCCTGGAAGAGCGCCGGCCGATCGCCGTCGGGGTGTTTCCCTACCAGATCGGTCGCCGCATTGAAGTCCGCCGGGAGGTCCCACTCGAACGATTCGCGAGCCGCGTCGTACGAACCTTCATCAAATGTGACATGCCACGTCATACCGCGCCATACCACGATGTCCCAAATAAACGGTTGGGCCGGAGACGCGGCTGGCCCCGATTAGAGACGGGGGAATCGTGGCGTCTCGACGGCCACGTCTACGTCCTCGAGTCGTGGGTCCGATTCTAGTTCGGTCACGAGTTGCTGCTGTGGGTCCGCGGTCCGCGACTGGTACAGCGTCCACTCGTTGGACTCGATGCCGTCACCCGCCCGCCAGCCGACGACGAGCCGCGCCCGGCGCAGCCGTGTTCCGATGACGAGGCGGAGTGTCTCGAGGGCCTCGAGCGACACGACGATGTTCCGTTCGTCGAACGTTTCAATGTCGTCGGGTGGGAGGTCCGCGATCGTAGCCCGATCGCGCTCGCCCATATCCGCCCGCAAGAGCAGCGAGCGATAGGATTCGCCGACGAAACAGAAAAGGAGCCGCTCGTCGGTCAGGATCAGTTCCCAGAACTCGATCGAGTTCGGTCGCTGGCGAAACCAGTGGGTGAGTCGCGCGATGGTGGTCTCGGTTGTCATCGGATCGTCATCGGTGTGTTCGATCGTCGGGTGGGTGAGTGTGTGGTCGGGCATCTGCGGTCAGTGCTCGAGCAGCGGGTGGAGATCGGTCGGCAGTTCTTCCCACTCCTGGGTCGCAAGCGAGACGCCGACGAACAACACGACGGCGACGAGGAGTGCGACGGTGCCGACCGGGAACGCATCGGGGAAGGGATAGAACGCCATGATGCCGCTTGCGAGCCCACCGTAGCCCGCGATGTTTGCAGCCATTGGAATGGCGCTATAGAGGACGTTGACGGTGAGGCCACCGACGATCGAGGCGATCGCACCCCACTTCGTCGCGCCCTTCCAGTTCATGCCGAAGACGGCGATCGGGACGAACGCTGCAGCGAAGAAGCCCCAGCCGATCGTCCCGAGGATGCCGACCAGCGTCTCGGAGTAGTAGACGACGCCCGTCGAAAGGATCGTCAGCCCGGCCAGCGCCACCTGCGTGACCCGAAGCTCCGTCTTGTCGTCCTCGATCGGCCGGCCCAGCGCCCGCGGAATGTCCCTCGAGACAGCCGCCGCGCCGATGTTGAGAAACGAGTCGCTCGTCGACATGATCGCCGCGAGCAGCGCCGCGAGGATGAGTCCGGCGACGATACTCGGCGTGTACTCGAGGACGAAGACGGGACCGACCTCGCTCGCGCTAAACGTCTCCGCGATCTCACCGGCTTCGACCATCGAGCGCATCGACAGTCCCGCCGAGAAGGCGATCAGACTCGAGACGGCATACGAGAGGGCGGCGATCGGCGCGCCCCACTTCAGGATCTCTAAGTTGCGGCTCATGTAGAACTTCGTGATCAGGTGGGGCTGGCCGGCGGCACCGACCGAGAAGAGGATCCACCACGCGATGCCGACGAGGACGGCCGTCGTTGCTCCGCCCATCGCGCCAAACGGCGAGACGAGAGCCGGATCGGCGGTCGCGAGGTTTCTCGAGATCGTTCCCATGCCGCCGCCGACGGACATCGCGTACGCGAAGACAAATACTGCACCGGTAATCATCGTCAGCGCCTGCAAGAAGTCGGTCCAGACGCCCGCGATCATACCGCCGAGCATACTGTAGAGCAGCAGGATGAGGGCACCGCCGAGCAGTCCCCAGATGACGGGAATCCCGAAGATCGCGCGCATGACGAACTGCAACGCCGCGAGGTTCGTCGCCAGGTAGGCGATCACGCCGACGACGACGGCCAGCCCGGTGAGCCCGCGGACCCAGTCGCTCTCGTAGCGGACGTACATCCCGTCGGCCAGCGTGAGGACGTTTCGGATGTCCGCAAGCAGGCGCAGCCGTTTAGCGAGGACGACCCAGGTCAGCAGGAACCCGAACGGTGCGGTAAAGAAGATCCACAGCGACGTCGTCCCGAACGCGTAGACGAGTTCGGGGCCGCCGACGAAGCCGAACCCGGACTGGATGACCGAAAAGGCGGTCATCGCGAGGACCCACGTCCCGATGCTCTTGCCAGTGATGAGGAAGTCGCCGGTCGTCTGTGTTCGCACGTATCCCCACGCCCCGATCAGGACGACGATCAGCAGATACGCCGCCCCGAAGGCGAGGATGATCGGATCGTCGGCGACCGGAATGCCACCCGACTGCAGCGGGGTAGGAAGGAGCGACGTGCGTTCAATCATCGTTTGCCTCCACGTCGGCCGTCCGATCGAGCCCGTCCGCGCTCGTTGACCGCTCAATTCGCCGCGGCTCGAGCGGGACATCCGTCCGTTGCTGTCGGTCCTGTGCCTCGTTGATGATCTCGTCGACGACCGCATCGCTGCCGATCCGGTCGAAAACGACCATTGAGTAGTAGATCGCCGCGAACGCGGGGGCGAGCCACAGGAGCGCGAAGTAGACGAGCGTCGGCGTCGGCACACCCAGCGCGTAGGTGTAACTCGTCACGTCCGGACTCCACAGCAGCCAGATTCCCGTGAGTCCAGCGAGGAACGTCCCAGCAAGTCCGGCGACGAGACCGGTGTATGGCTCGAGCGCCGAGCCGTGGTGTTCGATCGACGCAGAGGCGACGACGGCGAGGATAAACACTGCCGCGACGTACGAGAACACGCGATAGGCTCCGAGGCTCGCGGCGACGAGCGCACTGGTCGCAAGGAGCGCGATTCCCGTCATCAACGCGTTTCGTGCCATGCACACCCCCGTCCGCCGCGTACTGATACTGCTGGACAGAACGACGTGAAGATCGGTCGCTCTGCTGTGGCCATCGCCGGTGGAGACGGCCGCGAATTCGCGACCGACTTCGTTTTGACTGCTGTCCGATAGTATGAGGGATTCGTAAATCTGTGCCACGTGGGTATTCGCCCGTCCGAGCGAGACGGGAGACCATCGTGATCGACGGCCGGTCTGACAGTGGTAGTAACTAACATGTTTCTACACCTCACATTCGAATACAAACATCTATTTTAATCATTCGGCGATCGGAGGGAGCTATCCGTCACTGACGGGCTCTCATTGCGCGTCTCCTCGCCGTCTCTCGTCCGACCCACTCGAGGCAACACAGAGCATTACTGTTCTCCACGCCGACGAACTGAGACTGACTGCCGTCCGCCGAGACGAACTGGGGTCGGTTAAACGTCTATCGACGAGGTTCGAAACGCTCCTTCGTCGAGTTCGGGATCGTACTCTTCGATCGCGGCTCGAACTAGCGTGAACACGCCCTGTTTGCTCCAGCGGGCGGTGTTGATCTCGAGGTCGTAGAACGACCGATCGGCGATGTCGATCTCGTAGTAGGCCTGATAGCGCCCCGCTTCGCTGACCTCGCGGACGCGCATCTCCGCTTCGGTTTCGGTGCGATCCTCGATCCGGTCGAGTCGGACCTCCTTGGGTGCGTCGAGCCAGATCCGCATGTCCGCGCGATCGCCGGCCAGCCAGCCCGCCAGCCGAGACTCGAGGATGAAGGGTTTGTTTGCCGTCCCCCATTTCTCGGCGATCTGCTGGAGGCGCTGGTCTAACGCGCGGTCGATCTCGTCGGACTCGTCGGCTTTCGCGGTGAGTTGGTTGAGACTCATGTCTCGATCCTCGGCGAGTTCACGGAAGATGTCGCCACCGGAGACGTAGGGACAGCCCATCGCGTCGGCGAGGCGTTCACACAGCGTGGTCGCTCCACACCCCGGTGGGCCGGAGACGGTGATAAAGAGTGTCGTGTCGATCCGCTCGGTCGAACTGTCTGCTGTGGCCATACGTTAATCCACTCCATCCCCCGTGAAAAGGTTCCGCCCCAACCGATCACGAAGACCAGTCCGGAGCGGTTCGAAGAGTAACGCCTACAGTCATCCGCCCCCGAACACTGGACGTGAACCGTCGGACGGTACTTCGAACTGCAGGCGTGACCGCAACAATCGGGCTCTCGGGCTGTATCGACGCACTACAGGAACACTACGAGGGGAGCTTCCAGGGAGTGATTCCGGTCGAAATCTATAGCGAGGCCGAACAGCCCTACGACATCACACTCGAGGCCTTCGAGCGGGAGACGAACCGCCAGACCTACGACGAGAGCTTCACGCTCACGGCCGGCCAGCGGGCGACGGCACCGCATCTTGACGCGACCGAGCAGCGCTTTCGTGTAACCAAGATCGATCGGGAGGATCGCACTCGACAGCTCACCAAAGAGGAACCGATCACGCCGCAGACGAACAGCGTGACCGTTCGGATTACCGACGACGATCTGATACTGGAACTCGAGCGTGACGACGAGGGGACTGAATCGGCTGCTGAGCCCGACTCAGTCGACTCGAATTCGAGCGACACAGGAACGAGCACCAACGAGTCCGTCGCCGACCGATAACGGGTTCGTCGCCGCTATTGTATCGATCGCCGTCCGACAGCCGCAGTGACCGATCAGGGATACGGATGGAACGGTCGCTCGAGACGCGGTTCGAAGCCCAGTTCGTCGGGCACCGTCCGCGCGCGCTCGCCGAAAAACGGCGCGTCGGTAAACAGCGGTTGCGCGCCCGGCACGACGACTCGGACAGCTTCGAAGCCAATCGCCTCGACGTCTCGAGTCGTCAGGCGTGCGGCGTAGGGTGTCAAGTGAGCGTCACGCGCCCGTGAGCAGAGCTCCTCGAGCCGATCGGCACCGGTCGGGACCGGATCAGGCCCGACACTTGCCGCGGGCACGGCCCGGTCGACATCGACGAACTCCCGTGCGCGCTCGGGGAACGCGGCGTACTTGCCGATCGCGCCGCCGGCATCGTCTGCCTCGTCGGGGCCGAGACTACGTAGCTCCATCCAGTTTTGGATGGCTTCCTCGAGCGCCGACGTCGCGGCTGCTTCGGCGTCGAGACCGGCCGCCGAACCGACGGCAAATGCCGGCCACGCGTCGTCACCCGGCGAGGTCCCGTCGTTACCGTCGAGCGCGTCCGGCTCGCGATGAACGGCCACAGCGACGACTGGCACGTCGATATCCTGGGTGACGAGCAGCGGCGTCACCGACAGCCCCTCGCTTTTGGCGCGGCGCTCGAGCGTGTCGAACGCCTCGGTCTCGACCGACAGGCCAAGCGGGTCGAACGTCGAGTACCACGCGAGCATCGTCGCGTCGCGCTCGATCACTTCCGTCAGCCCGGAGACGAGCGCGTCGACAGTTGAGGAGCCCAGTCCCAGTCCGGTCGTGATCGCCGGGACCAGCGCCTCGCCGGGCTGGGGGAACTGGACCGCCGCGGCGGGCAGGTGTGTCTCTTCACTCGTCTCGAGGTTCTCTCCCGGAACCCAGCGGTGCTCGTCGCTCGCGTCGTAGGCCGGCGCGTCCTCGGGTCGAACGAGGGCCGTCGGCGCGATCGCACGCTCGAGGTCGTCTTCGCTCGCGTGGACGAAGTCCGCCTCGAGGTAGACGCCGGCACAGTAGCGCTCGAGGCCCTCGCCGACGGCTTTCATCAGTGCGGCGTTCCAGTCGTCGGCGACGCCGGCGGCCTGCCGGGGTGCGCTCGCATCGCTGTAGGCGGTCGTGTCCGCGACCATCGACAGGTAGTACGGTGCCGGGAAGGACTCGACTTCAGCGATACTCGAGATGGGACCAACGCGATCGTCGATCGCACCTTCGGCGTGTTCGACCGCAGCCTCGAGCGGGAACGTTTCGGCGTCGCGCTCGAGCGTGCGATCCCGCTCACTCTCGGCACACGTACAGCCCGGGACGGGCAGCACCTGCCGGCGGGCGTGGGGCACTTCGCGTACCTGCCCGATGATCGACTCTTCGTCGCCGGAGAGGACGCGCACACACTCCCGGCCGGCGATCGCGCCGGCGAGTCGTGCTGCGGCGCGGTCGGCCTGTGGAGTCGCGGCGCGATCCTCGACGTTCGACGCAACGCGTGCGCGCAGGCAGTCGAAACAGGCGGTGGCAGGTGCATAGCCCGAGATAGCCGCGTCCACGTCCGGAAGCGGATGGTTGCCGACCCCGCCGATCTCGACGGCGATCCAGGGCGTGCCACCCTCGAGTGCGGCTTCGTTCGCCCGGTCGAACGTCGCCGAGCCGGCGACGTCGCTGACGACTGCAAAGCGAGCGTCGGCGAGTTCGCCAGGACTGGCATCGCGGACACCGACGTCGACGTCATCGAGCGCGGTGACGACGGCCTCGTAGACTGGATCGTCACCCACGACGGAGACTTGCATACCACTATCTGCTGGGGCGGGCGGCAAAAACGCCCCGCTCGAGCGTCGCCGGCGTGACTGCCAGGATCAATCCTCGGAGGGCGCCATCGAATCGACGTAGACGAGTTCGTCCGCGTTCTCGAGTAGGCGAACGCCCCAGGTGACGGTGACGGGGACGAGCGCGGTCGTGAAGACAGCGATGAAGACGAGGATCGAGAACAGCGACTGGTCGATGACGCCGGCGCGAAAGGCGACTTCGGCGATGATGATCTCGACGGTGCCGCGACCGTTCATGCCGAAGCCGACGACCAGCCCCTCGCGGGAAGTCAGCGATGTCGGCAGCGCAAACAGCCAGGAACCGATGATCTTGCCGAGGAAGGCGATGGTGACGAGTCCCGCAAGCACGCCGATGCTGTCTGAAAAGACATCGAACGTGATCTGGAAGCCGACCGTGACGAAGAAGACGGGTGCGAACAGTCCCATCGCGAGGTCGTAGATGACCACACGGATGTGCTCGTAGAGTCCGGGCTCGACGTCGGACTGGCGGAGGAACATCCCGGCCATGAACCCGCCGATGATCATGTGCAACTCCGCGAGCGTCGCGAGCTGGGCAAACAGCAGGGAGACGAGCAGGGCGAACGTAAAGGCGGTCGTCCGGTCGACGAAGCCGTAGCGTTCGCGCTGGTGCTCGATGTACCGCCACGCGAGCGGCAGGAAGCGATAGCCCAAGAGGAGCGTGACCGCGAAAAAGCCGATCGCCTGCAGGACGATCGTGCCGAGTTCGGCCGGATCAAGCGCCCCCGCCGTCACGTAGCTGTCGATGCCGGCGAACACGATGAGCACCCCCACGTCCGAGGCGAGCGCACCGCCGAGCAACACGTTCGCGATCCGCGTCTCGAGCAGGTCGAGATCCGCGAGAATGCGCGATTTCGTGGCCAGCGACGTGGCGGCCATCGCGAGCCCGAGAAACAGCGCCGCGCCGGCGGAGATGCCGAGCCAGACGCCGGCCGCATAACCCATGCCGAACGGGATGACGAAGGCCCCGAAGGCGATCAACAGCGACTGGGGCCCGAGTTCGAACAGTTCGCGGAGGTCGACCTCCATGCCGACGTAGACCATCAGGAGGAACACGCCGAGTTCGGACAGCACCGAGAGCAGTTCTGAGGGGTGTAACACGCCGAGCAGCGCCGGGCCGAACGCGATGCCGGCGAACAGCTCGCCCATCATCGTCGGATAGCCGACACGCTCGGCGAGGGCGCCGAACACCCACGCGACGGTGAGAACGAGCAACAGGCTTAGTAGGTCGATACTGACCGTCTCGACCATCGACTACACCTCCCTGGGTATGGGACGGTCGCGTCGCTGCATTTCCGGACGATCCTGCCAGTGAAGGCGTGGTACTGACCATCCCATCACAATCAGCACAACCCGACGGCACACAGCTACTTTACTGGACAGGGGATATACTGCCGAGCTAGTCGTCAGTACTGGTCTCGAGGTCGCTGCCGGCCTCGAGGTCGTCGCCCAGCGCCGGTCCTGCTGGCCCGTCGGTCACGTCGGCATCTCGCCAGGTGCCTCTGCGGTACCAGGCGTAGGCGAGTATGGCACCGAAGGCGTTCGAGACGGCAAAGGCGATCCAGATCCCACGATAGTCGATCGCCTGCGAAAGGCCGTAGGCGATCGGCAGGCGAACCAGCGCGTAGGTCACGAGGACGATCGACGCCGCGGTCAGCGTCTTGCCGGTCCCGCGGAAGCTGCCGTTGTAGGCGCGCATGACGCCGATGAAGCCGAACGACGGGGCGACATACCGGAGGAACGTCACGCCGACGTCGATGACCCGCTGATCATCGGTGAACGCGGCGGTGATCGGTTCCGCGGCGAGCCATGCCACGACGCCGAGCGCGCCGAGGACGATGAACATGGTGCGAGCGGCGAAGTTCGCGGCGGCTGCCGCACGCTCCGGTTTGTCCGCCCCGACGTTCTGGCCGGTCATCGTCTCGACCCCGCGGGCGACTGCGATCGCCGGGAGGAAGATCACCGAGAAGACGCGCGTCCCGATCCCGTAGGCGGCGACGACCGTATCCGGGAAGAAGGCGACGATCACCAGCAGCAGGTTGATCGATAGCGCACGGCCCATTCCCTCGATCGACGCCGGGAACCCAATGCTGACGAGTTTCTTCGCGAAGGAGAGATCCGGCCGCATCTGTCCGAGCCGGATCCGAACACCTCTCGCACCCTGAAACATGATCGCGAGCCCGACGACGAGCGCGAGGGAACGGGAGAAGACCGTCGCGATCGCTGCCCCCTCGATTCCGAGTCTAGGGAATGGTCCCCAGCCGAAGATCAGGAAGGGGTCGAGGATGACGTTGAGCAGCACCGAGCCGAACATGACCAGCATCGGCGTGATCGTGTCCCCGTAGCCCCGCATCAGTGCAATGAAGACGAAGAAACCGAACATAAACGGCAGCCCGAGCGAGATGACCTGCATGTATTCGGTCGCAAGCCGCAATACGTCGTCCGATGCGCCCAGCAGACCGAGCAGTTCACTGACGAAGCCGTAGCCAACGACTCCGAGGATCAGCGCACCGAGCAGCGACACCGCTACCGTCTGGGAGGCGGCGTACTCCGCTTTCGACTCCTCATCCGCACCGGTGTACTGTGCGACGAGGACGCTCCCGGCGACCGACAGTCCCATGCCAACCGAGATCAGCAGAAAGACCATCGGAAACGCGAAGCTAATCGCTGCGAGCGCATCGGTACTGTACTGGCCGAGCCAGAACGTGTCGATGAGGTTGTAGGCGGTCTGCAACAGGTTTGTCACGATGATCGGCAGGGACAGATAGAACAGCGGCCGCGCGATGTCTCCCGAGGTCAGATCGAACTCCTCGCGACTCTTGAACAGCCCCGACAACCGATCCAGCAGGCTCATTCGCCGTCTCCTCCGTGTTCGGCACGCGTCAATACGCCGTTACCGTCCCCCGTCACGTCCGACCGAAGGGTTTCGTCGATGTACGCGTGGACGTACTGACGGGTGCATTCGGTGGGCCGGTCGACCGCGGTTGCACGCGTCTGTGCACCGTGAAACAGCGTGACGAGGAAGTCTGCCGTTGCCTCGGGCTCGACATCGTCACGGAACTCACCCGACTCGAGCCCATCGGCGACGAGCGTCGCGATGCGGTCCCGGAGCGCGCGGTCGAACTCGCGCAGTCGCTCCCGATAGGCCTCGTTGTACGGCGACTGGGCTTTGATCTCGAGGATCGCCGTCCGGAACTCCTCGGTGGAGTCGTCCGACGTCGTCAGCAGTTCGTCGGTGAGTTCGTGGAGCCGCTCGACCGGCGTCTCGCCGGGCACGGCCTCGGTTCGCTCCTCGAATCTGTCCAGTAGAAACTCCAGAAACGACTCGAGGAGGTCCTGTTTGCTGTCGAAGTGGTAGTGGAGGGTGCCTTTGCTCTTGGTCGATTCCGCGGCGATGTCCTGCATCGTCAACTCCGCGTACCCGTGTTTACAGAGGGCACAATGTGTTGCCTCCATGAGGTCGTCGATCGTCTCGTCGGTCATTCAGAACGGATCTACCCCAACTTACTGACTGGCCAGTCAAAAGAGCGTCGCCCTCGTCGTCGGTCGATTGAGGTTCACACACGGCCGCTATGTGTGCCATCGTCACTGGCAACAGCCGGCGATCCATCGCTGGGAATCAGCACCGATTGCCCCACGCTCGCAGGCCGTCGGGCGATCGGGTGTGCAGTGACGGGCCATGGCTCCGACAGCTATTGCGACTCGACAACAGGGACAGCGATCGGCAGTCAGCCGAGAATAGTCAGTGCTCGTCGCGCAATCGCTCGAGGACTTCTTCAGCGTTTTCGACCGCCTTCTCTTTCTTGGCGGGGTAGGCCTCGACTTTCCCGCGGAAGGTGATACCATCGCCAAGGCGGACGTCGCCCTCGAAGGCGGCCTGTTTGTCGAGTCGGAGGAACAGTTCGGTGTTCTCGGTGACCCGCTCGTCGAGTTCGTCGATCAACTCGTCGAACGACTCGAGGTCGGCCAGCCGTGAGAGGACATAGCGGACGTCGTCGGCGTTTTCGACGCGGGCCGAGAGGACGAGAATGCGGTCGCCGTAGTGGCCCTCGCTTTCGACGCGCTCGATCTCGAACGGCTCGTCGTCGCGGTCGGGGAGGAAGGTACGCAGGGCTTCCTCGACGCGTTTTTCGTCCTCGGTGGCGTAGCAAAACGTCCGTAAATCGACGTAGTGAAGCGGGATCTGTGGCATCTGCGGGTCGAATTCCGATGTGGTCTGGGAACGGGGCTCGAGCGAGCGCGGTCGCCCGCGATCGTGATTAGTCGTCGTCTTCGTCGGCGTCGGCGTCAGCGTCGTCGGCTGCCTCGAGGTCGTCCTCGGGGACGCCGGTTTCCTGCCCGTCCTCGAAGCTGACGGTGTAGGTGACGTCACCGAACATCGACTCCATCGTCTGGGTCACGGTACCGGTTTCGCCGTCGAACTCGCTGTGTTCGTCGTTGAGAACTACCTGGTCGTCTTTCTCGAAGCTCATAGCCACTGCTTCCCCGTCGGCGTGTAAAAAGGGACTGATTCGCGGTAAGACGCCGCAACTTGATCCGTCCGCCCACGGCCGTCCTCAAGCCTCGAGTTCGACGCCTAGTTCCTCGAGCAAGGTTTCGGCTGCTGCCTGCGAAGAGCCGGGGCCGCGGCCGGTGATGAGGTCGCCGTCGACGGTGACGCTGGTCTCCTGGTCGAGTTCGGCGTCCCAGTTGCCGCCGGCCGTTTTCACTTCGTCTTCGACCCAGTAGGGAAGTTTGCGGCCGTCGGGCATCCGGTCGGCTTCGTCGACAATACCCTCCTCCCACTCGTTGGGGAAGCCGGTCACGTCGCGGCCGTTGACGATGAACGCGCCGTGGCTATCGCGGGCGAACGCGAGCATGCCGACGGCGTGGCAGACGACCAGCGCCTTGCCGTCGCCCTCGACGATGTCACGGAGGAGTTCGCGGGCATGTGTGTCCTGGTTGATGTCCCACTCGGTACCGTGGCCGCCGGGGAAGACGACGGCGTCGTACCCCTCGGCGTCGGCCTGTGCGACCGAGATCGGATCGTTCAGTCGCTCGTCGGTCTCGTGGACCTCCCGGACGTGTTCGGCGGTCTCCTCGCCGACCTCGTCGGGATCGATCGAGCGTTCGTCGATCACCGGTGGACTGCCCGAGGGCGTCGCAACCGTGATCTCGACGCCCGCATCCGAGAGCGTCTCGAGTGGCTCGACGCATTCTTCGCCCCAGTAGCCTTCCTCGCTGACAACGAACAGTGCATTCGTCATAGCTAGCGCTACGCCGGGAAGCCTGAAAACGCCCAGCCCACCCCTCGGTTCTGCCGCAAGTCGGTAGGATAACATATTGGAACTGGCGATCGTCTCTACCAGTTGGGGTGGCTTTTTTCGCGCTCGGCAACGTACTATGTCAGGTGAGACCATGGCAGATCGATCCCGCCCGTTCGACGGCATCGAGGAACTGCTCGACCGACTGAATCGCCAGATCGAGACGGCCACCAAGTCGTGGGAAAGCCAACTGAACAATCGGAGTCAACTCGACCTCTCGACGAGCGGCTCGGAGATGCAACTCGACCTCGCGGACGAGGACGACGAATTCGTCGTCACCGTCGACGTCCCCGGCTACGAGAGCGACGACCTCGAGTTACGACTCACCGGGGAGACGTTGGCAATCTCGGGTACACGAGAGCGAACCGAGGAGGTCGGTGGCGAGGATGAGACCTACCTCCGGCGTGAGCGGAAGGCACAGTCGTTCAGCCGGCAGATTCGGTTGCCGGAACCGGTCGACAAGGACGCGGTGCAGGCCAGCGTCAACAACGGCATCCTGACGGTCCGGCTCCCAAAGAGCGAGCCCAGCGAGGAGGCACACTCGATCGACATCGAGTAGCAGTCCGCGTTCACCTGTCGGTCGCCCTTGTTTGGCTGACCGTCTCATTCGTCGAGGTGTAATGAATCGAAAAACCGGCGAGTGAGTCGATCCCCGATGAACGCGAGGAGTTCGTCGGTGTCGTCGCCCTCGTCAGCGAACAGTCCGAGTTCGATCCGGCCGCCGGCCATGTCGTTATGGCCACCGACCGACCCCAGTTCGTCGAAGCCGTCCTGAAGCGTCTTCCCTAAGTTGACTCGCGGATCGACCGAGCGGCCGCTCAGGCGGATCGCATCCTCGACGACGCCGTAGACGAGCACCGTGTCCACGCCCTCGAGGTTGAGCAGGTAGTCGGCCGCTTGCGGCAGCGCGTCGGTTTCGCCGGTCACGCCCACACTCGTGACGAGCGCCGAGCCCCGTCGTTCGCGACTGGCGATCGCCCGGCCGATCGCGTCGAGGGTGCCCGGCGAGAACGTGCTGCCGTACAGCTGTTCGAGGGTCTCGAGGTCCGCGTCGGGGTAGATCGCCAGTGCAGCCTCGTACTCGCGTCGCGTTGGCTCCCGGACGAAGTCGAGGCGCTCGCGGTGGAGCGCGAAGAGTAGCGCCGAAGCGAGACGCTCGGTGAGGTCGACCTCGAGCTCGCGGAGATACTCGATGAAGATCGTCACAGTCGCGCCGTACTCGGTTCGCACGTCGACGAACGTTGCGTTAGCCGGCTCGCCGGGATGGTGATCGATGACGATGTCCGGGACGACACTCGTCGGGACTTCGGTGTTTGCACCCGGTGTGCTGTGGTCGACGAAGCTCAAACAGTCGTACTCCTCGAGGCTGGTCTTCGCGAGCGTCTGGAGGTTGATATCCAGCAGGTTGACGAACGCACGGTTTTGCTGGTGGGAAATCTCCCCGCCGTAGGTGATCGTCACGTCTGTGACGTCGTGATCGTGAGCGATCGTCTCGAGTGCGAGCGCGCTGGCGAGACAGTCAGGATCCGGATTGTCGTGACAGACGATCGCCAGCGAGTCAGTCGCCCCGAGAACGGATACGAGTTCGACCGCACGAGACATACCCGATATACGCCGACGAGACGCTTGAAACCCGTGCGGTCAGAGGACTGCGAATCTGGTCGTCACAGTCGGGGCTGGATACAGGACCCACGGCACCGTCCGCCCCGCGACTCTCTAGTTCCCTGTCAGTGCCTCACTCGCCGGCGCGAACTCGAGTTCGGTCCCGCGTCCAGCCTCGCGTGCGCGGTCGTAGAGCAGCGACGCCGCAGCGACCGTTTCGATGCCGGTCCCGCCGCTGTCGAAGACTGTAATCTCGTCGTCGCTCGTCCGCCCGGGTGCGTTCCCGGCGACGACTTCGCCCAGTTCCGCGTGGACATGGTCCTCCGTGATGGCCCCCTCCTCGAGTGCCTGGATGAACGAACCGGCATCGAGCGTCGTTCGCTCGCGGAGGTCGGGGACGTACGTCGCCCGCTCGATGGTCGTCGTGTCCAGTTCCCGCTTGTCTGGCGAGTACTGGCCCATTGCGGTGACGTGTGTGCCCGGTTCCAGATCGTCACCGTCGAACACCGGCTCGCTGGCGGTCGTCGCCGTAATCACCACGTCCGCGTCGGCGACGGCGGCCGTGCTCGAGTCGACTGCCCGAACCGAGGCAGTGAGTGCGTCGTCGAAGTCGTCCGCGAACGCTGTTCGGTTCTCGGGAGTCGGCGAGTAGACGTGAACCTCGGTGAACTCTCGAACGGTTGCAGTCGCTCGAAGTTGACCACGGGCTTGCGGGCCGGTGCCGATGATGGCGAGGGTCTCGGCGTCCGTGCGAGCGAGTTCATCGACCGCGACAGCCCCGGCAGCGCCGGTCTTGAACGGGTTCATGCTCGCGCCGTCTAGCAAGGCGAGTGGCGCACCGCTGTCGGCGTCGAACAGCGGCGTCATAAACCAAGCGTCGCCGGCACCGAACCCCGCGCTGTACATATACCCACCCATTACACCCGTCTCGGGAAGGATGGCGGCATAGCTGGTGAGCATCCCATCGGGATCGGTCCGGAGGAATTTCGATCGCGGCTGTGCCGGTGCACCCGCACCACGCTGGCGGTATCCCTTGCGGACGGCGTCGACGTACTCGGTCGGCGTCGCGAGGTCGGCAACGTCGGTGCTGGTCAGAAACAGAGCGTCGGTCATGCGCAATTATAGGAGGCGGATCGAGGAAAAGCAACCGGCCACAGAAGAGGGAGATAAAACGTGAAGACGAACCGTGACTGGAGTTAGTCCGCGTTGAGCGGCGGACGCGCAGAGTTGGCCTCGTCGGAAACATCTGCCGGCGTATTGATGAACATCGCGTGTCCGATGATCGACATTGCGACGAACGCGCCGGCCGGAACTGCCGCCGTCAGGGAGACACCGACGACGGTCAGGGCTGCGGTGATGCCGAGCAGTGCGACTGGGATGAGGCCAAGAACAATGTCGTAGTATCCAGTCATAATCTATTCTATAATAGGAGGGATTGCCATATAAGTATTTCCCATAATTGGCTCATGGTGGACCTGTCACTAATGTGTATTCATTGAATCACATTTCTATAACTTATGACGTGGTTTTATATGGTTGGGTAGCTATCACGTACGCTGCTGGCACATTCATATTTGAGATGTGTGAAGTCGGAATGGTGGATAATAGCCACTCAAAACGTGTATAACACGCCATTAACCGTACTATCTTGGATATCTGGAAAGTTACTGCACGTCCGTGAAATCGAATTCGCTCGAGGCTCGTTCGACTTACCTCGATCGTGATATGAACAGGGCGTAGCCGAGCCGCCAGCCGAGCAAAGCGACGAGGACGGTACCGGTAATGACGATGGGAAACGGCCAGGTCGTCCCGCCTTCGAACAGCGGCGAGCCGCGGATCATCAGCCCGACGTTCGCTGCTGCGATCCACGCAACGGCGATCAGTCGGAGATCGTCGATCCCGCCGGAACGGTCACGTGTATAGACGCCTGCGAGCACTGCAACGGTGAGCCAGCCGATCACGAACGGGATGGCCGTCGCGAGCGATGCAAGCGGTTCGGTGATCGGATTCCCGCCGTGTTCGACGTTGCCGAGGAGGACTAGCCCGACGACCACGACGAGGTCGACGATGCCGGTGATGACCCGCTTCCGATCGGGTGTGTTCTCCCGGGATCCGGTCTGAACTGCCGTATCCATACGAACGTCTGCGCACCGCGCACCTATTGGTCTCCCGGTTCGGCTCGGCAGAAAACGATCTGACAGGATGGTGGCGCTCGGCGAGAGCCGATCGCCGAGTGCCGCCCACCGGACAGCGCATCTCCGTGCGAGGTCTCCCCCGCACGATCCGAGAATCGACGGCCGGGTACTTTGTTAGCAGTGGCGTTCAGACACGACCATCGCACCGTCAACCGCGATCGCAGGGTAATCACGTATTACGACAGCCGAGGATGTGGTCTGCTCACGATCGATCGCTGTCACACGTTAATCGATTCGTGACTATCTGCAAAAGAACTAATATAGGTCGAAGCCGAATCGTTCTCGTGATGGCTGTGGTCGGCGACAAACGAGTCGGCTGTGACGGCTGTGGCCGAACAGTTGCGCTCGAGGAACTGACGACAGTGACGATGCCGGACGGCCAACAGGTCGTCTGCTGTCCGGACTGTGAACCCCACGCCAGAGCGGCCGCACAGAAGGGCGGCTCGCTCGATCAGCGCCGAGACGCGTGCGACGGCTGTACCGGGACCTTCCCCGTGGCCGAACTCGAGGACGTGGTCCTCGACGATGGGACCGTCTTGACCTGTTGTCCGTCATGTGTAGCTGAGGCACCGACGGGAGACGATGACGACGCGACATCGCCCGACACTGACAGTCCCGCCGATGCCGATACGGCGACCGGTTCCGAGTCAGAGTCAGCCGACGAAACCCAGTACCGCTGTACGCAGTGTCACGAACAGGTTTCCGAGGAGCCGTTTTGCGTGACGACGATCGACGACCGCACCGAGCAGCTGTGTCCCGATTGCAAGGCCACCGCCGAAGATCACGGCATCGTCGCAGCCGTCGAGATGCGAAAGACCAGAGCGCGCGAGATACTCGGCGTAGAGCCGGACGTGACCGACGACGAACTCCGGAACGTGTATCACGAACAGATCAAACGCGCCCATCCCGACCGCAAAAGCGGCAGCAAATCCGCGTTTCAGCTCGTTACGGACGCGTACGAGCGGCTTCGGGACGACGAATGACTATTCTTTGCGACCTCTGAAACCGATCGTCGCTGGATTGAAACAGTACGTCGAGCCGCAGGCTTCACACGACGCTGTCAGATGCTTGCCGTGTGTATAGAGTTTCCAGAGCTTGGTCTGTCCCTCCTCGAGCTCGAGCGTGACCGGATGGCCACAATCCGGGACCGTACACGGGAACCGAATGTACCAGTTCGGGACTGATAGCGCCCCGAGCGGCGCGAGTTCGCTTCGCAGCCGGGAAAGGAGGTTGAAGATCGTCACCGTGAGGTCCGACCGATCGATCGTCACGCCCTCGACGCCACTGACGTAGCCGCGGCGGCTCACCCCCTCATCGCACAGCGGTACCACGGGAATCCCTTTGGCGACCGCGTAGCCGATCTCCTGATCGATCCACGTGGTCTCGGCCATGTCCTCGGTCACCACCGCAACGACGACGTCGCTGTTGGCAACACGTCCCTCGAGTCGCTTCCGAGAGCCGACGGGTTCGAGTTCCTCGAGCGCGATGTGGACGCCGAAGGGGAAGTTCTTGACCGTCGAGAACAGGTCCTGGACGAGCGTGAGATCGCCTGGCGCGTGAGAGACGTACACCTGTTCGCCGGTCATGGAACTGTCTACGATAAGCAGGCGTCTGCACCATTATTAACCTACGTCAGACTTGCATTTAACTACTGTCGTGTTCGGGACGGTAATTTTTGATCGTTGAGAGGACGCGTTGGGAAAACTCGAGTTGGGTGAGCCCCGACTCCAGTTGCTCGAACCACTCGCGTTCGACGTACCACCAGCCGCGGACGTCCCCATCGGTCGTCAGCGACGTCACTTCCAACCGGCCCGGCGTCCAGGAGCGTTCGTCGCCGATCGTCAGCAGCGTCCGCAACACTGCGCCGACTTCGTCGCGGGTGACCCCTGACGCCTCCGTGACCACCTCGTAGGCGAGTTCGATCCCGACTCCATCGTCAGCGGGCGGGTCGCCCTCGCCTTTCCACGCGAACGACGTCAGGTAGATGCCGTGACTCATCAGGCGATTCTCGAGTGTCACGGCTACGGGTCGGTCCTCGCCCGTCGATTCGTGCTCGGCGTCGGCCCCATCACTGGTCATAGTCCGTTCTTCGACCGAGAGGGAGAAAAGTCGGTCGGCGACACGTATGCCGTGCCGCCGCCGGAGCCGGAAGCGATCCGGTCTAGAGTGGTTCCACGAGGTCCTCGAGCGCTGCCTTTGGATCGTCGGCTTTCGCGACACCGCTTGCGAGCAGGACGCCTTCGGAACCAAGGTCACCCGCGGCGACGACGTCGTCGCCCGTACTGATACCTGCACCACAGAGGACCGAGATGTCGGCGTCGACGCTCGCTGCAGCGTCAACGGCGTCCTCGACGACGTCGGGATCGGCCTGACTGACCGGTGTGCCGGTGCCGATGAGTTCCGGGGGCTCGACGGCGACGGCGTCGGGCCCAAGCGCCGCAGCCGCGCCGATCTGGGCTGGATTGTTCGCACAGACGACCGTCTCGAGGTCGGCTCGATCGGCTGCCTGGACAGCACCGTCGATGTCGGCCAGTTTCAGTCGCCGCTCGGAGTGGTTGATCAGCGTGCCGACCGCACCCGCGTCGGCGACGTGTTCGGCGAGGGTGTGACCGGTGTTGCTGCCATGCTCGATCGGATCGACGTGCTGGGCCCATGTCTCCGCGCCCGTCTCGGCGACGCGCTCGATATGGGTCGCCGGTGGCGCGACGGCCAGCCGGGCATCGGTGGTTTCGTTGACGTCGCGGACGGCTTCCGCCACTGCGACCGGATCACACGGATAGGTCTTCAGGTTGACCAGGACGAACATATCGGCAACCGCACCCGCACGGAAGAAATAGCTTGCGAGTCAGCGACGCGGGTTCCGAGGATACCCCGCGTCAGTCTTTGCGTTTGACGACGTCGCCGAGGGTATAACTTCCCGTCGACGAGCCGCCGGACCACTCCGAATCCTCGCCGGAACTTCCCTGCGCGCTCAGGTTGATCTCGAGGAAGTTCTCGAGTTTGGACTGGACGCGATCGCTCGGGAGGGTGTCACCGCGCTCGATCTTGCGAATGAGGCTGGCTTTCTCGTTGAGCTCGTTCGCCAGCTCGGACTGGCTCAGCCCCTTGCTCTCGCGGGCGTTGCGGACGCGATCGTCGTAATCGGTCGCGAGCTCGTCCATGTCGTCGAACATGTCCGAGCGGCGCTGGCTCGAGCCACCCGACGAGGACGAGCTCGCACTCGACGTCGACTGACTCCCACTGCTCGACGAAGACGAACTCGAGCCGGTCGAATATTTCGTCGACGTGCTCGAACTCGAGGTCTGTTTGACTTCAGTGCCGAAGTCCGTGCAGTTCGAACACACGTCTAGCTTCGCACCCTCGACTTTGATCGTCTTCGGGGACGACGTCTCGGCCCCACACATCTCGCACTGAACCATACCCAGTTCTATATCGCGCCGAGGGATAAAGGATACGGCGTCGTTCCATATCGGAAGACAGCCGAGGTAACGGCCGAAAATAGGGATTTATTCGAGAGCGGCCCAGGAGTAGTAAAAGCGCTGGAGCGCGGTCAGGTGGCCGACGACAGCGAGGAAGCCCAACAGCAGGCCGACGAGCGTAAAGTCACCGACGATCGGTCCCGAGAGCGGGTAGGCCAGCAAGCCGACGAATCCAATGATCGCCAGCCGATCCGCACGACCGACGAGTCCGCCGTAGACTCGATCGAGGCCGACAGCCTGGGCCTGCGTGCCGAGATAGGAGGTCATCACCACGCCGGTCACGGCAGCAAAGCCGAGCAGGTAGTTCTCGAGGCCCGCAGCCAGCCCGGCGATGACGACGATGTCCGCATACCGGTCGAGGACGTGATCCAGCAGGTCGCCGCCGGCCGAGGCGACCTCCTGTTCGCGCGCGAGCGCGCCGTCGACGATGTCGAGCCAGCCGTTCAGAAAGACGAGCGCCGCAGCGACGGCGTACCAGACCGGATCCTCGAGGCCGCCGAGTGCGAACGCTCCAGCGGCGAGAATTGCCATTCCGAACGCGAGCACGCTCACACCGTTTGGAGTCATCCCGACGCGGTCGAATCCCTTCACGAACGGATTGAGGGCACCAGAGATGTACGGCCGGAACTTATCGAGCGTCATATGAGATACTCCATGAAGTCGACCTCGCCGGCACTTGGCTCGCGCTCACCTGCCGCGACCGCGGCGAGTTCGTCTGCGACGGCCTCTGGATTACGGTCGGTCGTATCGATCTCGTAGACCGACTCGAGGCCGTGTTCCTCGACGGCCTCCGAGAGGATCACGTCAAGCGCCTCGCTTTCGGCGTTTTCGGCCGCCTTCGCGTCGGTCTCGCCGCGTTCGCGCAGCCGCTCCTCGAGCGTTTCGGGGTGACAGCGCAACACGACGACCCGGTCGGCGTCGAAGTGATGTGCGAGATGGGATTCGATCACGACGTCGTCGCGGCCGTCGAGCCACGCCGCGAGCGCCTCGAGGTCGGCGATCTTGCTTTCGCGATCCGCGTCAACCTCGGTGTAGAGTGCCTCGTCTTCGAGGACCTGATTGAGATGGACCACGTCGAGGTCGGGCGTCGGCTCGTCCTTGCCGTCGCCGTCCAAGTCGGCCAGTTGGGACTCGAGCAACTCCGTCGCGGTCGTCTTGCCGGTGCCCGGCGTGCCGGTGACGGCGATCCTCACGGATCGGCCACCTCCGCGTCCGGGTCATCGACCGCGTCCACGTCGAGGTCCGCAAGCACGTCGTTGAGCGTTTCGACCGCGCGCTCGGTCTCGGCTTCGGTGCCACAAGTGATACGGATACACGCCGGCAGGCCGAAACTCGAGCAGTCCCGGACGATGACGCCGCGTTCTTGCATCTCGGTTGCGACGGCTGAGGCGTCGCCGACGTCGACGAGAACGAAGTTGCCCTCGCTCTCCCAGACGTGAGCGTTGATATTGTCCTGCATGTACGCGCGGGACTCGCGGGTCGTCTCGACGGTGCGGACGACGTGTTCTTCGTCCTCGATTGCGGCGAGGCCGGCCCGGCAGGCGAGTTCGCTCGCCGCGAAGGGCGTGTTCACGCGGGTGTACGCGTCGGCCCACTTACTGGGCACGACGGCGTAGCCGAGTCGGACGCCAGCCAGCCCGTACGCTTTCGAGAACGTCCGCAGAACCGCCACGTCGTCGCGTGCATCGAATTCATCCCAGCCTTCGATCAGTGCGATCGCACTCTTCCGATCGGCGAACTCGCCGTAGGCTTCGTCGACGGCGATCAACGTTTCCTCGTCGGTTTCGTCGGCAAGGCGTTCGATCTCTGCGAGCGGCATCGTCGAACCGGTCGGATTGTGTGGGCTCGTCAGCCAGATCACGCGTTCGCCGTCGTAGGCCTCGAGAACGGTGTCGGCATCCTGTCTGAAGTCGTCAGCCCGCGAGAGTTCGTACTCGTGGACGTCCCCGTGATGAAACCGGGAGCTCATGCCGTAGTAGGCAAAGCCGGGCCTGGGGACGAGGATGTCATCACCGGGCTCGAGCGTCGCCCGGTGGAGGTAATCGATCGCGCCGTCGCCGCCGTTTGCCAGCCAGACTTGCTCGTCGGCGACGTTCCGGCGGGCGGCGATGGCGGTCGTCAGATCGGCGTGGGCGGCTTTGGGGTAGGAACTCACGTTCGAGGCCGTCTCCCGGATGGCCACGGCGGCGGCCGGCGAGGGACCGTGTGGGTTCTCGTTCGAGGCGAGTTTGATGAACTCCGAGGGATCGCGCCCGAGTTCGCGGGCGACCTCCTCGATGCCTCGACCCGCCTCGTATGCGACGTGATCGGACAGGTCGCGCGGTTGCATACGAGAATCCAGTTTGTGACGGGTCTTAAGAGTGCTCACATATGGTCAACGTGGCCATCGTCGCCTGTCCGCGCTGCTGTGGTGTGTGCTGGTCGTGACGAACGACAGCTGTGTACTGACTGCTCAACGGGGACAGCAGTTGATTCCGTTACGGTGAAAAATATGGTGGCGCGGTCGGTAGTTCACTCACTGATGAGTTGGGTTTCGAGGGGCACGTCAGTGGTGATGACATCCATCAGGGGTGACGTCGCCTCGACGCGTTCGCGCAGTTCCTCGAGTTGTTCCTCGGGAGCATCGGTGGAGACGTACGTCGTACACTGGATCGTTTCGTAGCCGGGACGAACGTCCTCGGAAATTCCGAGGAAGCCACGGAGATCGACGTCTCCCTCCATCTCGAAGCGGAGGTCGTCGAGTTCGATATCCATGGCTGCGGCGTTCGCTGCGTAGCCGACACTGAGACACGATCCGAGTGCGCCAAGCAGGAGTTCGACGGCATTCGGTGCCGTTCGCTCTCCCAGAATCTGCTCGGGTTCGTCGCCCTGAAGCGTGAACTCACGGGTGTGGATCGTCTCGCCCGCCTGCTCGAACGCGTCGATCGTCGTTGTCGCCTTGAGGGCGTCCTCCCACTCGGTCTCAGCCCGGAATTGGAACCTGCCGACATCAGTGTCGTCGCTAATCGCTTCGACTGCCTCCTCGAGGGCGGACACGTCAACACCGTTGATTTCGGTCTTTTCAGTCGTTGCCATTACTGAATCACCATTGCACTCTACAACGAGCAAGAGCATAACCTAGCTAGATACACTCACGCAAGCAGTCAGCTCCGTCCGTCGACTCTGTCTCACAAGGTGTCACACCGATCGTAGCCGCTCTACGCGCTCGAGGCTATCGGCATCGGTCGGATCCTTGTCGTGGCGTACCCCCTGGAATCGCGGGAAGCGAAGCGCATACCCCGAGGAGTACGTCGGCGACGACTGGATCTCTTCGTAGCCGACCTCGAAGACGACCGCGGGCTCGAGGTCGACGTCTTGACCGTCCTCGGCAGCGATGTGGGGCTCGAGCAGTTCCGTCAGCTCCGCGAGTTTGTCGTCGGTGATGCCGGTCGCGACCTTGCCGACCGTCTCGAGGTCGTCGCCAGCCTGCACGGACAGTTCGAAGGTCCCGAGGAAGGTCGCACGCCGACCCTCTCCCCACTCTGCACCAGTGACGACGCAATCGAGCGTCTCCACATCCGGCTTGCGCTTGCGCCAGTGTTTCCCGCGGCGGCCCGGCGAGTACGTTGAGTCGGGGTCTTTGAGCATGATGCCTTCGTGGCCACCCTCGAGGGCGTCGGCGTCGATCGATTCGATCTCGTCGGGATCGTCGGTCAGCCAGAGCAGGGAGAGTCCCTCCACGTCTTCGTCGTCGACGGCGTCGGTGTCACCTCCGGAACCGACCAGCACCGACCGGAGCCGGTCGTGGCGGGTCGTCAGCGGCTCCGCGAGCAAGTCCTCGCCGTCGGCGTGCAGACAATCGAAAAAGACCGGCCGTACCGTGACGTTCTCTCGGGCCTTCGCAACGTCGTGTTTGCGTCGGAACCGCTTGAGCACCTCCTGAAACGGCAGTGGTGAGCCGTCCTCGTCGATCGCGACGACCTCGCCGTCGAGGATCGCGGGCCCCTCGAGCGTGTCGTCGGCGAACTCGACGACTTCCGGCAGGGCGTCAGTGACCTCTTCCATGTTTCGCGAGAAGACGCGGGTCTCCGCAGTCGTCTCGGCATCGCCAGGATCGTAGTGTAACTGAATCCGCGCCCCGTCGTATTTCCACTCGACGCCAGCCTCGTCCCACTCCTCGAGCGCGTCGGTGACGGTTCCCGCCTGTGCGAGCATCGCCTGGACGGGCCGACCGACTTCGAGATCCATCGCGTCCAGCCCCTCGCGTCCCTCGTCGCGGGCGATTCGAGCAACCCGTCCGTAGTCGTTCGACACCTGTAGGGCGCGTTCGACGCGGTCTTCGGGTACGTCGAACGCCGCGGCAATGGCGTCGCGGACGGTCCCTTCGCCGACGCCGATGCGCATCTCCGAGAGGACGATGCGAGCGAGATAGCGGGCCTCCTCGCTCGAGCAGCGATTAAAGAGGCCAAAGAGCAGGTCGACCTTGCGGTCCTGGCTGCCCGAGCCCTCGGCGTGGGCCAGATCCGCGAGCGTCTCGTAGACCTCGCGGACGGTGAGGTCGTCGTCATCGCCGTCGCCACCGCCAGTGAACGCACTGAGCCCCTGCTGGCCACCGAAGTCGTAGCTCGCGGCCACGTCGCCGATCTCGCCGACCTCGGCGAGTCGGTCCTCGACGTCGTCGGCGCTGATGTTCGTTCCCGCCGCGCGGGCGATCGCCTCGTAACACGCACTTGGCCCGATATCGAGCGTCGTCGAGTCCCAGGCCGGAAACACTCGCCCCTGGGCGAAACGGGCGACGAGCTCGAGGGTCTGTGGCTCGGCCCCGTCACAAGCGCCGTCGCCGGCGTCGGCGAGCAGGTCCCGAACGTGGGCGACGATCTCGAGGTCAGCGGCTTCGGCGTCGATCGTCCCGGCGCGGTCGGCGAACGTGGCGAACTCCATCGGCGGTGTCTCTTGCCGGGAGGAGTAAAACGGTTCTGAGACGGGACCGATCCGAGAGCAGGGGACTCGAAGCGTCGATACAATCCGAAGCGACCGGCGTGACAAAGAGGAGGGCCGAAACGATTGGTCAGATACAGCTGCGATCGAGGGAGACCTACTGACTCGAGACGGTGACCTCGCCGTCGGCGGTTACGGTCACGTCGTAGCCGTCGTGGGTGAACGTCACGGACCCGGTTCGTGTGTCGCCGCTGTGGGTCGGACTGAACAGGGCATTGAGCGCGTCGGGATCGATCGTCTCGAAAAGCGGCGTGAGGACGCCGACGGTCTCCATGGCAGCACTCGCGTCCGAATCGGATGACACACCCTCTGCCTCCCGCAACGCCGCAATGACAGCGTCGCTCAGAGACTCGTCCTCAGCTGCAGTGTAGATGAGAGGGTCCTGACGAACATCGGCATCTGCGTGCATCGATCGATTTTGTCTCGTAGCCATCAGTATCCCAGTATGAATTGCTATTGATTGGTGACTTCCGGGGTTGAGTGACCAATGGTTTAAGTACCGATGTCGTTCGCGATCGTGCTCCGGACGAGCGCCTTCTGCCCGCGCCGAATGAGCGCCGAGAGCGCTTGGCTCGAGATTTCGAACTCCTCGGCCAACTCTTCTGCTGAGGTCTCGCGTGGCACCTCGAAGTAGCCACGTTCGAGCGCGCGAGATAACACGTCATGCTGGCGAGCGGTGAGGCCGTATTTGGCCGACGCTTCCGCATCGGTTCGATAGAGGCGACGAAGCGTAAACGAGAGATCGGCCTCGTCACACTGCTCACGATAGCTCGAGAGCGCCTCGCGGTTTGGGATCTGTGCGCGGTATTCCATCGTCGTCTCCGCTGCTTTGATCTCGAGAAACGTGATCCCGAGTTCGATCGCGTCGGTATACGTCAGGCCACGCTCGCCCGCCGACGAGAGCGAGATCCGAAAGAGCCGTCGGTCGGTCAGCGTCGCGAGCGTCTCGAAATCCGTAATGGTTGGGTCGTGTGGAAGTGCTTGGAAAAATCGCTCGAGTTCGCTCTCCTGGCCACGTGCCCAGAGAGTCAGCCGTGAGTCGTTTTCTAGAGCTGGCTGCTCGTCTTCGATTTCGACGGTGACCTCGGGAGCCGCTTGTCGGGTCTCCAGCAGGATCGGATTCGAGAGCGTATACTCCGCAATGAAGCTCATTCGGATCGCCCGTCGAGAGTTCCGGCAGTTCGTTCGTCGCCGTCAGATGAACACGGCGGGCTATTGGCTGCTGTTAGTCTTGCCTCGCCGGTGTGAGTTCGAACTCGCATCCAGTCCGCATGTAGAATCGCAGAGAAAACATAATTTTTGTTACGGTGACGACATCTATCGGGTCGCTTTGATCCCGACGAACGAGCCGTCACCGTACCCCTCCTCGATCGGTTCAGGGCTGTCGATTTCGTCGAGCCAGTGGTAGATGGTCTGGACGAACTCGAAGTCGGTGAAGCCAGCCGCCTCGAGTGCGTCGACGAGTTCGTCGGTCGAGACGAACGTCGCGTCACGATAGAACGGGTTCTGCGCTTTCTTCTCCTGGTATTTTCGGCCGACGGGACTGTCCTTGTCGATGTAGCCGATCACGAGACTGCCCGACGGCGTGAGAACCCGATCGGCCTCGGCGAGCGTTTGCGGGATGTCGTCGACGAAGCAGATCGTCGTCACGATCAACGCGGTATCGAAGCTCTCGTCTCGGAAGGGGAGCGATTCGGCGACTCCCCTGACCACGTCGAGACCCCGTGCTTGAGCGCGCTCGAGCATTGCCGCGGCCGGATCGATGCCGACGTCGAGTTCGAGGGGTGCAGCAAAGCGCGCGCTGCCGACGCCGATCTCGATCCCGCGTCCGGTCGCCGGGACGAGTCGCTCGAGTGCCTCGAGTTCGGATCGGTAGGCGTCCTCGTGTGCCTCGAACCAGTCTTCGTAGCGGTCGGTGTGTGCCTCGAACGGGGCTGTTTTCGGCATGCCTGCACGTAGGCTGCGTGGTACTACCAATATTGGGGACGACGCCGCTGTTAGGAACCCATGAAAGGTTTGTGGTGATATGGCTCGTAGGTCTCGACATGACTGACTCGTCAACGGCAGAGAAGGGTGGCTCTGAGGCCGGCGGCGTCAGACTGCTTCTCTGTGAGAACCCACTGCCACCGATCGATGAAGCGATCGCTGCTGCCACGAGCGAGGTCCCACATAGTAATCACTATACAGAGCCCTATTCCAACCCGTTGCGCGAGGTCCTCGCCGACCGACTCGGCGTTCGAACCGCACAGATCCACGTCAACGCAGGCTCCGAACTGATCCTCCGTCAGTTGTTCGACCGCTTCGGCCAACACGTCCACCTCCTGACGCCGACCTACCCGCTGTTTACGGAAATCGCCGAGCAGTATACCGAAACGCGGCTGCAACCGGAGGCCGACTTCCAGTTCGATCTCCGACAGCTAGACATCCCCGACGAAACGACGCTCGCAGTCATCGTCAATCCGAACAACCCGAACGGGGGTGGCTTCGATATGCGTCCGCTTCCAGACCTCCTCGAGACCAATCCGGAGACGCGGTTCTTGGTCGACGAGGCGTTCGTCGATTTCGTCGACGAGTCGGTCGCCCATCTCGTCCCCGAGTACGACAACCTCTTCGTGACCCAGACGTTGTCGAAAGCACACAGCCTCGCTGGCTTTCGCATCGGCTACGCAATTCTCCCCGACCCCATCGCCGACGAGCTGAACGCGAACAACGACGCCTATCCGCTTACGCGGCCGAGTCAAGCCGCCGCGATCGCGACCCTCGAGCACGAATCGAAGATCCGCGAACGGATCGACCGACTCCAGTCGTGGACGACACAGTTAGCCGACGACCTCGAGTCGCTGGGGGTGACGACGTTCCCGAGCGAGACGTACTTCTTCCTCGCGGATTTTAGCCCACACGACGCACACGATGTCGCAGCACAGTTACGAGAGCGAAACATCGTCGTCAAACCACTCGAGAACGATCGGCTCGGCCCCGGCTATATGCGGGTCACGACATCTCGACCCGAAAACAACGAGCGGGTCGTCGACGCGCTCGCAGAGATCTTATAATTGTCTCGAAACCGTCGGAACTGCCGTCGCTGTCGTTTCGCTGGCGATCAACTACCAATACTCCTGATGGTTCAGGTACCGTCGACAACGTATAGGTTGTTACAGCGGTTCTCTCTTTGTCTATGGACGTCTCCGCGGTTTCCGTTTACCACCTCGAGCGCGATCCCGTCACGTCACGACCGACGGAGGTCGTCGAACGGAAGGGACTGGGCCATCCGGACTCGATCTGTGATGGGATCGCCGAGGCGGTTTCGCGACGCCTCTCACAGTACTATCTCGAGGAGTTCGGACACATCCTGCATCACAACACCGACAGCGTGCAACTCGTCGCCGGGACGACGGAGCCAGCGTTCGGCGGCGGCGAGATCGCCGACCCGATCTACGTGCTCATCAGCGGCCGGGCGATCACGACCGTCGATGGGCAGGACGTTCCGGTCGACGACCTCGCAGTCGACGCCGCTCGAGACTACGTCGATGCGACCTTCGACGACCTCCCCGCCGACGCGGTCGAGTTCGACCCGCGGATCGGTGAGACGTCCGCCGATTTGAAAGCGCTGTTCGACGAGCAGAGAGCCACGCGAGCGAACGACACCAGCATCGGCGTCGGCTACGCGCCGCTGTCTGAAACAGAGCGCATCGTTCGGGGCCTCGAGCCGGCGATCCGCGAGGAGATTCCCGCGGTCGGCGAGGATATCAAGGTGCTGGGTTGGCGTATGGACGACGAACTCCGGCTGACCGTCGCCACGGCCGTCATCTCCCGGTACGTCGCGACTGTCCAGGAGTACGTCGACGTCGTCGCACAGGTTGAGGATCTGGCCACCCGCTACGCAAGCGACCGCACCGAGCGCGACGTCCATGTCGATGTCAACGCCGCCGACGACGTCGATACCGAGACGGTCTATCTCACCGAAACTGGCCTCTCCGCCGAGATGGGAGATGACGGGAACGTCGGGCGTGGCAACCGCGCTAACGGCCTCATTACGCCCCACCGGTCGATGAGCCTCGAGGCGACGGCCGGCAAGAATCCGGTCAGCCACGTCGGCAAGCTCTACAACATCGTCGCGACGAAGGCTGCAGAGCGGGTCAATCAGGAACTCGACGCCGAGTACACCGGGGTAAAACTCCTCTCGCAGATCGGCGCGCCGGTGGCGGAACCCCAGGCTATCGACGTGGAGACGACGGCACGCGACGACGACGAACTCCGGCGGCTCGTGGCTGCCGAACTCGAGGGGGTCGACACACTGTCTCGTGACATCGTAGCCGGCGACGTGCAACTGTTTTAGCGCTGGTCGACGTTGGCTCCGTGAGGTGTCACAGTGACGGCACGCCGACTGCGAACCAGTCGATCACGGGACGACCCCCTGACTGACGGCGGCTTCGAGGGGGCCGGGACGCTCGTCGGGCTCGCGACGCGAGACGGCGTCCTTCTGGCAGCCGACACGCGCACGAGCCAGGACACCGTCGTCCGCAGCGAGCGCGTCCGAAAGCTCGCGCTGGTCCACCCGACTGCCGCGATGGGATCGCCCGACCACCTCGGCGTCATGCAGTCGTTCGTCCAAACGATTCGACTCGAGGCCGACCGCTACGAGACCGAACGTGGCGAGCCAATGACGCTGTCGGAACTGAGTACAGTTGCGGCCGAGAAGCTCCGCTCGGAGTCCACAGCGGGAACGTTCGTCCTTGGCGGCGTCGACGCCGACGGGTCACACGTCTTCTGCCTTCGCCCGAACGGTGGCGTCCTCGAGGACGAGTCCGTCGCTGTCGGAAGCGGACGAGAGATCGCCACGGGGGTCCTCGAAGCCGACGCGATGGACTCGCTGACGATGGCCGAGGCACGACGGGTCGCCGGCCGTGCCCTCGCGAGCAGCGCCGAACGCGACGCACTGACTGGTGTCGGCGTTCGCATCGCCGAAATCACGGCCGCCGGCGTCGAGACGGCCGACTACGAGTCGATCGACGAACTCCTGTAAGGGCAGTCATTCGCGTCGCTTGGCGTCCCGTCCCAGCTGTCGTTCGACGGCGTCGACCTTGTCGCTGGCACGTTGCTCGACTGTTCGTTTGTCGTCGACTTTCAACGTCGTGATCACTCGGGCTTCGTCGACGGCCGCGTGTGCTGCCGCTGCGGCGTCGAACAACTCGCTCGCGTCGTCGGCTTCGATGATCGTCCCCATCGGATTGGTCTCGTAGGCGACGTCGAATGCCTCGAGCGCGTCGATCGCCTTCGCGATTTCTTTGGACAGACTGCCCTCTCGAACGGGCGTGACGTTGAGTTCGCCGATCGCGGTCATATCTGACGGTACGGTGTCGACGGATATAATGGCGCAACCTGCTCGAACGGGGGTTCTTTGCCGGCCTGCCCTCGACACCCCACTATTCCTATGTATCCGCCCGGTGTTGTCATCCCTGCCTACGATGAACGAACAGGGTATGGGAGGTCGGCTATGGTAGCGGTTTCGGCGGAGTTCTACTGGATCGCGGGGTTCGCCATCGTCGCGGCGCTCGTCAACAGCGCAGGAATCATCGCCATCTTCCGCTATCGGGAGTGGGCGGAACGATACCTCACCTACTTCATGTGTTTTGCCGCAGGGGTCCTCCTTTCGACGCCGCTGTTGCTCGCGCTGCCGAACGCGATCGCGAACAACCCGAACGCGGGGTTCAGTGCCCTGGCCGGGTTCCTGTTCATGTTTTTCTCCAACAAACTGATCACGTATCGCACCAAGCAAGAGAGCCTCGCGTTCGGGGTGACTGCGGCGGAAGGTATCGGGATCCACTCGCTGGTCGACGGCGTCGTGTACACCGTCACGTTCAGCGTGTCCCTCCTGACCGGGATTCTGGCGGGCACCGGGTTAGTCGTCCACGAGTTCGCCGAAGGGGTCATCACGTATCTCGTCTTGCTGAAGGGGAACGTGACGGAACGAACGGCGGCGGTGTACGCGTTTTTCATCGCCACGCTGACGACACCGATCGGCGCGTTCGTCGCGTATCCGCTGGTCACCAGGCTGGGCCAGCGCCACCTGGGACTGCTGCTCGGGTTCGTCTCGGGCGTGTTGCTCTACGTCTCCGCATCTCACCTGCTCCCCGAAGCGAGCGCACACGAGCAGAAGCACTCGACCCTCTCCCTTCTGGCCGGTGTTGGCTTGTCGCTGTTCATCGTGTTCTCACGGACGATGTAAGGGGCTCGAACCCCGTGTCGGTCCCGAAGGTCGTCGCCTCGAGAGACGTGCTTTCAAGTCAATCGCGCGCGCACTCGGAGCTATGCCAGAGGAGGAACTCGCCGCACGGGTCGCGGACGTGCTGGCGGTCGACGCTGCAGACTTCTGCCAGCAGGCCGAGGCGGACACCGAGGTGATCAAAGACGCCATCGAGGAGGGGGTCTTCGACAACCCGCAGGCGATCGTCGGCCTCGAGTACGAATTCTACGCGATCAAGGCCGACGACTGTACGCTGCGGCGGGTCCCGCGCCGGCTGCTCGAACTGATCGGCTTCGAGAAGGAACTGGGCTTGCACAACGCGGAAATGACGACCAGCCCACAGCCGCTGAACGCGCCCGGGCTGGCGGCTCAGGAGTCGGAGGTCAAAGCGCGCCTGCGGACGGCACTCGACGTGACTCAGTCCGAGCGGATGCGGCTGGTCAGCGATGGGCTGTGGACGATTCCGCCGGAGGGCGAGACGGCAGGCACGTACCTCGCCGACAGCGTTGAGCGGACGGCGACGACGCCGGACGGGACCGACCGCACGATCCGCATTGCGACGAACATGAGTGACTCCGCCCGGTATCACGCGATGGCCAACACCGACCGGGCCGAAGCCGCGGGGATGCGCATCGCGGCCCCACATGTCTCGTTACGGGCCGACACGGTCATGCCTGAGAGCCTCATCACGTCGATCCAGCCCCACTATCAGGTGGCCCACGCGCCGGACCTCCCCGAGTACTTCAACTACGCGCTGCGGATCGCCGGTCCGTTGCTTGCACTCGGCGTCAACTCCCCGTTTTTCCCCGCCGATCTCTACGACGAGGACGCGACCGCCGACGAGATCCTCCGGGACGGCTGGATGGAACACCGCATCAGCGTCTTCGAAACCGTGCTCAACGATCCCACGACGGGCGAGGGGAAAGTCCGGTTCCCCCACGACCTCGAGACAGTCGACGAGGCGATCGACCGGATCGTCGCCGACGATACGATCGTGCCGATGCCGGTCGAACCCGGCGAGCGCTTCGACGACCAGTTCCCCCATTTCCGTCGCAAACACGGCACCTACTGGCGGTGGGTCCGCCCGGTCTTCGGCGGCCCGACGCGCTCGGCGGCCAACGCCCGTATCGAGTTCCGGCCGATCCCCGCCCAGCCGACGGTCCGCGATTCGGTCTCGTTCCTCGCCGCCTTCGCCGGCCTGATGGAAAGTCTTACCCGGCTCGAGCATCCCGTCCACGAACTCGACTGGCAGCTCGCTCGCGAGAACTTTTATGCGGCGATGACCGATGGCCTCGAGGCCGAGCTGACGTGGATCACGAACGACGGTCGGGAAATCACAGACGGGCTCGAGCTCTACGAGGATCTGCTCGCCCACGCCGAAGACGGGCTGGTCAACCGCGGGCTGAGCGAGGAAGACGCCGCCAAATATCTCTACCCGCTCCGGCGGCGGGTCCGCCAGAAAGTGACACCAGCCAGCTGGAAGCGCGAGCAGGTGCGGGCAGCCCTCGAGGACGGTGCCGACCTCGCCGACGCGATCGAGCGGATGCAACAGCGCTACGTGACCCGGCAGTCGGAGACGTTGCTCGAGGGGAGTTTCGCGGACTGGATCGGCGACTAACGGTTCGTGAGCGGTGTGATCGGCAAAAAGACGTTATCGGGCTGGTTCGACGTTCTGGTTCATCCGGAACAGGTTGTCCGGGTCGTACGCGGCCTTGACCTCGGCCAGCCGTTGCTGGTTCGTCCCGTAGGCGAGGTCCTCCTCGCCCTCGTCCTCGCTGATGAAGTTCATGTAGACGCCGCCGGTCGCGTACGGAGCCATGGCGTCGAAGAACTCCCGTGACCAGTCGATACACCGATCGTCGTCCGCCGGGTCCTCCCAGCGCGTGTGAACGTTCATGCCGTATTCCGCGTCACGGTGGGGAAACGCCGTCGCGTCCACCGGGACCCGTCCCATCGCGCCGCCGAGTTGCCCGAAGAAAATCTCGGATAGCGGGGTGGGGAGGTCCTGGGCGTACTCGACCACTGTATCGATGGCGTCGTCCGAGACCGTACTGAAGTTGTGTGACTTCCAGTAGTTCCGGGCACCCTCCTCGAGCAGTGGATCGAACGCTTGCTGGAACTCGGCGTACTGGTGTGGACCGACGACATCGGCGATCGGATCGCCGTACTCACGAATCGGAGCGAGCACGTCCTCACCCGCTGCCATGTCACCGGCGTAGAACGGAACGACGACGAGGACGTCCTCGCCGTGCACGTCCTCCGGGAGGAACGGGAGCGGTGGTGCCTTGCGCAGGACCATCCAGACGGTCGACTCGTCCGGTGCCGTTTCGTTGAAGTCCCGCACGTGTCGGAGGACGTCCGGTGCGTCCGCACCGTGGTAGACGACCATCCCGGTGAGTACCTCGGGTCCGACCTCGTGGAGGTCGAACTCGAAGGCGGTGACGACGCCGAAGTTGCCACCGCCGCCACGGACTCCCCAGAAGAGATCCGGGTTTTCGTCATCGCTCGCGTGCCGCAGTTGGCCGTCCGCGGTGACGATATCGACCGACCGCAGGTTATCCACCGTCATTCCGTACTTGCGAGTCAGCCAGCCGAACCCACCGCCGAGCGTCAGGCCCGCAACGCCGGTCGTCGAGTTGATTCCCAGCGGCGTCGCCAGCCCGAACGCCTGTGCTTCGTGGTCGAAGTCGGCGAGGGTCGCCCCCGGTTCGACTCGAGCCGTCTGCCCTTCCGGATCGACCTGCACTGACCGCATCGCCGAGAGGTCGAGCATCAGACCGTCGTCACAGACCGCGTTCCCCGCGATGTTGTGTCCGGCACCGCGGATCGCGAGTACCATGTCCTGCTCGCGGGCGAAGTTCACCGCCGCGATCACGTCCGAGACACCCATCGCTCGAGCGATGAGTGCCGGCCGCCGGTCGATTATGCCGTTCCAGATCGCTCGCGTCTCGTCGTAGTTCGGATCCCCGGGGCGGAGCAACTCGCCGTGAAGCCCCTCGCCGAAGCCATCTATTGCACCGTCGTCTACGGGTGTGGTAGTAACTGCCATTGTCCCTCGGTATTCGTACGCTTCGCACGGGGATATAGTCACACATGATTAATGGTTGAGATATGTTCGCCGACAGGAGTGACCCGAGAGCTGGCGTATCGACGGGTGGCCGGGGGCTCGAGTGGCATTCCTCCGCACAGTTAGCCGCACGATTTGTACCCGCACGCAGGAATTCAATTCCGCCTGATCGGACATACCTATCCGATTGATGATTCTGTTAGATATACTACTGTTTTATCGCTGCTGAACGCATATCGTGGCGTATGGGAACACTAAACAAATCAGCAGGTAGCGAGGCGATCGCAGAGCTCCCAGACGACGCCGTTCGGTCCTTCATCGAGGGATTTCACGGCGACGTCCTGCGTCCATCAGACGACGAGTACGACGACGCTCGCGAGATCTGGAACGGGATGATCGACAAGTATCCGGCACTCGTCGCGCGCTGTGTGGACGTCGACGACGTCGCCGCAGCCGTCGACTTCGCCCGAGAACACGACCTCCCCCTCGCGGTTCGGGGCGGCGGGCACAACGCGGCCGGGACAGCCGTTTGCGATGGCGGGCTCGTCGTCGACCTGACGGAAATGAACGGCGTTCGGGTCGACCCCGAGGCGAAGACCGTCCGCGCTGAAGGCGGGGCGACGCTGGGTGACGTCGACCTCGAGACGCAACGCTTCGGCCTCGCGACAGCTCTCGGTGTGGTGTCAGAGACCGGCATCGCCGGACTGACGCTCAACGGCGGCTACGGCCATCTAAGCCGCGAGTACGGACTGGCGCTGGACAACCTGCTCAGCGTCGACATCGTGACAGCCGATGGTGAACTGCGGCATGCCAGCGCTGACGAGAACGAAGACCTGTTCTGGGCGATCCGCGGCGGCGGTGGTAACTTCGGTGTCGTCACCGCCCTCGAGTACGCGCTCCACGAGGTCGGCCCCGACGTGTACGCACTCTTCGTCTGGTTCCATGGCGACGACGCTGCCGTCGCTATGGACGCCTTCCGCGAGTGGACTGAGACCGCACCGCGGGACGCAAGCGCCCTCGCGTTTACTGCCCACGTCCCCGACATCGCGGAGTTCCCCGAGGAGTCGTGGGGCAAGCCGGCGATCGCGTTCCTCGGCTCGTATCGCGGCGATCCCGACGATGTTGACGATGTCTTCGGCTCGCTCCGGGAGCGTGCGACGCCGATCACCGACCTGAGCGGGGTAATGGCCTATGCCGACCTGCAGTCGATGCTCGACGAGGACTACCCGGACGGGCTGCACTACTACTGGAAGTCGATCTTCCTCGAGGAACTCACCGACGACGTGATCGAACTCATGACGCGATACAACGACTCGGCGCCGTCGGCGCTCTCGACGATCGACATCTGGCACCTCGGCGACGCGGTCGCTGACGTTCCCCAGGACGCGACTGCGTTCTGGCACCGCGACAAGCCGTACATGCTCAACTTCGAGGCGAACTGGGAGGACGCTACCGACGACGACGCGAACGTGAAGTGGGTTCGCGAGGGTTTTGCCGAGGCACAGGCGCTCTCGATCGCCTCGGGTCGCTACGGTAACTTCCCGGGGATGAACGAAGACCCTGCAAAACTGCTCTACGGCGAGAACTACGACCGGCTGGTCGACGTCAAGACGAAATACGACCCGGACAACCTGTTCCGGTCGAATACGAACGTCTCGCCACGCCCGACCGGTGCCTGACGGGACATCGCGGACGGCCGGCAACCCATCAGCACTGGCTGTGCTACAGAGCCGAAAGCGATTAAGTAGCCTCGCTCGAGAGGTGTGGTATGGTTACGTTCCTCTCCGGAGGTACCGGAACGCCGAAACTCTTAGACGGCGCCGGTGTCGCGTTCTCGCCGGAGGAGACCACGGTCATCGCCAACACGGGTGACGACATCGAACTCGGTGGGCTGTTCGTCTCGCCGGATGTCGACACGCTGTTGTTCCAGGGTGGCGGCGTCCTCGACCGCGAGACGTGGTGGGGTATCGAGGACGACACACACCGAACCAACACGGCGCTGGCCGACATCGCGTCGGCTGCGGGATTGCCCGAGGGACCACAGTATCTCCCCGAAGAGAAACAGACCGCGGGCCGGCGACTCGCAAACTGGCGGCGCTTCTCCGGCATTGCGGAGTTCATGACGATCGGTGACCGCGACCGGGCCGTCCACATCACGCGGACCAGTCTCCTCGACGAGGGTCACACGCTGAGCGAGGCGACCCAGCGGCTCGCGGACGCGTTCGGCGTAACGATCGACCTGCTCCCGATGAGCGACGATCCAGTCGCCAGCCTCGTCCACACTGACGAGGGCATGATGCACTTTCAGGAATACTGGGTCGCCCACCGCGGCGCGCCGACCGTCGAGACCGTCGAATTTCGGGGCTCGTCGGACGCCGAGCCCGCACCGGGCGTTCTCGAGGCACTCGACGACACCGTCGTCATCGGCCCATCGAACCCCGTCACCAGCATCGGGCCGATGCTCGCGCTGCCGGGCGTCGCCGACGCGCTTGCCGAGACGCCGGTCGTCGCCGTCTCGCCGTTTCTCGGCGACGACGCCTTCTCCGGGCCCGCGGGCGAGCTTATGGCCGCAGTCGATGCGGAGCCGAACACCGAGGGGCTGGCCTCCGTGTACCCGTTCGTCGACACCTTCGTGATCGACGAGGACGACGACGCTGATTTTGACCGGCCGACGGTCCGGACGGACATCCGGATCGACGACGCCGAGGACGCCGCGCGCGTGACTCGAGCCGTCGCCGACGCGATCGAGCACATGCCATGACCGGACGCGTCTCCTTCACCCCGCCGCTCGCGCTCGCCAGCCTCAGCGGCGAAGCCGACGCCGACTGGGCGCGAGCCGGCGCTGACTACGCTGGCGCGGCGTTCCTCGGCGGCATCGCCCTCGATGCCGACGCGAGAGCAGCCGCACGCGATCTCGTCGCCCGCGACCGATCCGAGTTCCTGCCCGACGATCCGTTCGCCTTTATGGATCGTCAGCTCGCAGCGCTCGAAGATGTCCCCCTCCAGCTAGCGTTCAACGTCCGGAGCGCGACCGTCGAGCCGATCGCCGACGCGGCCCGCATCTGTCGGGATCGGGACGCCTATCTCGAGATAAACGCCCACTGTCGGCAGGACGAACTCTGTGCCGTCGGCTGTGGCGAGACGCTGCTGAAAGACGCCGACCGACTCGCAGAGTACGTCGGCCGAGCAGCCGAGACTGGCGCGACCGTCGGCGTAAAGGTTCGTGCCGAAGTCCCTGGTGTCGACCTGCCGGCGCTGGCTCGTGACCTTGAGCGCGCGGGCGCGGCCTTCGTCCACGTCGACGCGATGGACACCGAGTCGGTCATCGCGGATGTGGTCGACGCGACCGACCTGTTCGTGATCGCCAACAACGGCGTCCGTGACGACGCCACCGTCGGCGAGTACGTCGACTACGGTGCCGACGGGGTCAGCGTCGGTCGGCCCAGCGACAACCCCGTAGTGCTCGAGCGCGTCCGCGAAGCGGTGGATCGGCAGCTGGGGCTCGAGGCCAGCCGATAGCGGTCGGCGCGGCCGCCGAGCGCCGTGCGGACGGACGGTGCTGCTGTCCTTACAGAGGTGTCACCGCGTCTCGCTATCCGAACGCGGATCGGGGCTGCGTTACAGCCCACCTTACAGGTCTCGGTGAACGGGTCGCTGCGGGGGTGGGTGAAATAGGGTTGAAGTTTCCGGCACTGCCCTCTCCCCGCTGGGAGCGTTATCTGTAGTCAGACTGTTATGTGGGGCGCTGAACCGAACGCCGGGCGTCGTTTCGCCGTCGAACCATGGCCGCAACAGAACCGAGTTGCCGGTCTGTAATGGCACGATCACGACATACCCCTGACGCACAGCCGTTCGCGCACACCCGGTCGTCCGTCAGGGTTCGATCCCTCCGCGGGATCGACCGCCGGAAAACGAGGGCTAACGAATGAGTATCCGGGACCTGTCCGCAGTCGACTATCTGGCCGGGCAGGCACAGCAGTACGGGTTGGCGTTCGTGATGGTCGCCAGCTACTTCGGCTCCGGGTCGGTGTTCATCGCCAGTCAGGCGGGCGTCATGCACGGCTATACGCTGTTGTGGGCCGTCGTCGGCGCTGCACTGCTCGGGTTCATGGCGCAGGATATGAGCGCCAGGCTGGGCATTCACGGGACCTCACTGATGGTGTTCGTCCGCAAGAAGGTCGGTCGGCCCGCAGCGGTCGCGATCGCACTGTTCCTGTCGGTCGGCTGCGTGGCGTGGACGGTCGGACTGGTCGCGGCCGTTGGGGCCGGCTTCTCGTTCCTGGTCGGCGGTGCGATCGGCTGGCAACCGATCGCCGTCGTGGCGACGCTGGCGGCGATCGGCGTCGGGCTGCTGAACTACGACACCGTCGAGACCCTGATGATCGCCATGATGCTCTCGTTGATGGTCATTTACGTCATCGTCGCCCTTCCCAGCGGCGCGGATTTGAGTGCCGTCGCCCGGGGGTTCGTCCCGACGACGGACACGTTCGGCGCGCTCCCGATGGCCGCCGGCTTGCTCGGCACGACCGCGCTGTGGCCCAACTTCTTCCTCGAGTCGATCCTCGTCCACGAGAAGGGATGGACCGACCAGAGCGACCTGCCCGGTGCGCGGGCCGATCTGGCGATCGGCTACGCCGTCGGCGGGCTGACGACGCTCGCGATCCTGATCACCGCCGCGGCGCTGTTGCGTCCGATGGGCTTTACGGAACTCGACACGTTCATCACCCCCGGCAGGGCGCTGGTCGAAGTCCTCGGCGTGTGGGCGATGGTGCTTTTCGTCGTTGGCGTCGTCGTGGCTGCGTTCAACAGTATCATCCCGATCATGTGGACACCCGCCTACATGATTCCGCAGGCAGCCGGCTACGAGGTCAATAAGGGCGACCGGCGGTTCACGGTCGTCTTCGTGACCCTGACGGGGATCGGCGTCTTCTCGCCGGTACTCAGTCGGGTACTCGATCTCTCGGTCGTCGACATGGCGATCCTGTTCCCGACTGTCAACGGCATCTTCGGCCTCCCGCTCGCGGCCACCCTGCTGTTCTGGGCGGTCAACGATCGCGAGACCATGGGCGAGTACCGGAACTCCCGGTTGCTGAACGTCGTCAACGCCTCGCTGGTGGTGCTGGCGATCACTCTGGGTGCGCTCGCCATGCAGGGCTTCCTCGAGCTATTCACCGGCGGCGGCTTCTGACAGTTCGGTCCCGGCCGAACGGCCCTGTCCGGGCCACGACGGTGCTGCCGCGGTCAGCGTCGATCGCCTTGGGAACTCCCGCGGTGCTCACGCGTGTTCGGTCGGCCGTCGACCGCCAGTTCGGACTCGAGGCCGGTCACCTCTCCAGTGACGGCTATCATGCGATCGCCCGTCCGCTCCTCGTTGCGAACCTCGATGGTGTCGCCGATGTCGACGTGGTCCTGAACGAGCGCTTTGGTGCGTTTCGTGTCGGCGTCGGATGGAACAGTCCGTTCGGTCATCGTCTGGCAGAACGAATCGTGGCAACAGAGGGAGTCGTTGCGCCGGTATTCGCAACCACGGCTCGCGTTCGGACGACCGTTTTTGTACGAACCGGCCGAAAGGCGACTAATGAAGGTCATCAAGGACAGCGTCCACGACCACATTCAGGTCGCCGGCGTCGCGCGTGACCTGCTCGACACACCTGAAGTACAGCGGCTTCGGCACATCAGCCAGCTCGGGACCGTCTCGCTCGTGTATCCATCCGCCAACCACACCCGATTCGAACACAGCCTCGGCGTCTACCACCTCGCCTGCAAGGCCCTTGAGCACCTGTCCGTCGAGGGACGGCAAGCCGAACGGGTCCACGCCGCTGCCCTGCTTCACGACGTGGGTCACGGCCCATTTAGCCACAACCTCGAGTCACTGACCTACCGCCGAACCGGCAGGTATCACGACGATGTCCACGACCTGCTCGCGGACGGGGCGGTCGGCGAGGTGTTGCGCGACCATGACCTCGAGCCCGACCGGGTTGCCGATCTGGTCGCCGGCGAGGGCCGTTTTGGCCAGATCGTCTCAGGCGAACTCGACGTCGACCGGATGGATTACCTGGTGCGGGACGCCCACCACACCGGCGTTCCCTACGGGACGATCGATCACGGCCGGCTCGTCCGGGAACTGACGTTCGCCGACGGCGAACTCGTCCTCGACGAGGGGAACGTCCAGACGGCCGAAAGCCTGCTGGTCGCCCGGGCGCTGATGAACCCGACGGTCTACAGCCACAGCGTCGCCCGAATTAGCAAGGCGATGCTTCGGCGGGCCGCCGAACGGCTGCTGGAGGCATCCGAGACCGATGTCGACGCCACGACCCTCCAGCGGATGGACGACCACGACCTGATCGTCGCCCTGCGCTCGTGTGAGCGGACGGCAGCGTTCTCGAGGCGACTGGATCACCGCGACCTGTACAAGCGGGCGGTCTGGGCCGAGCTCGACGACGTGCCGGGCGGAATCATTGATGCCGATCACGAGATGATCCGCGACCTCGAGCACGAGATCAGCGATCAGGCGGATGTCGACCCTACCGATGTCATCCTCGACGTGCCGAGTCGGCCCTCGATGACGGAGTCGACGACTCGCGTGATGGTCAACGGCGAGATCCGCCAGCTAGGCCAGCAGTCGCCGCTGGTCGCGGCGCTGCGGGCGGCCCAGTACTCACAGTGGCGACTCGGCGTCTACTCGCCGCCCGAGTTGCGGGAACGGGTCGGTCGGGCCGCCGTCGACGTGCTCGGACTGGACATCGACGGTGCGCTCGTCAGCGAGGTCCGAAACGGGCTGGACGCGACGCTGGATCAGTTCGTCGACTGAGACGGCTTGCTGTCCCGAGTCCCCGACGGTCGAACCGTTCAAGACGCTGACGGCGAACTGACGCGTATGGAACGAACGGGAACGATTCTCCGCGGCCGCGAGTTCGACCCCATCGAGGGACGGGTCGTCATCGACGACGACGGTCGTATCGAGGCTATCGAGGAAACGCCGGTCGAGAGTGACGACATCATCCTCCCGGCCTTCGTCAACGCCCACACCCACATCGGCGACTCGATCGCCAAAGAGGCCGGCGGAAGCGACCTTTCGCTCGAGGAACTGGTCGCCCCGCCGGACGGGCTGAAACATCGGCTACTCGAGCAGGCCTCCCGCGACGAATTGGTGAGCGCGATGGCGCGCTCGCTAGCGTTCATGCAGCAGGCCGGGACGGCGGCCTGCCTGGACTTTCGCGAGGGCGACGTCGAGGGCGTTCGAATGCTCGTAGACGCCGCCGAGGGCCTCGAGATCGATGCGCTGTCCTTTGCCCGCGGCTCTATCGATGCAATGCACGCGGGCGACGGCTTCGGTGCGAGCGGGACGAACGACGCGAATTTCGACCAGGAACGGATGGCGGCCCGCGAGGCGGACAAACCCTTCGGCATCCACGCCGGCGAGGTCAACGAAAGCGATATCAACCCGGCGCTGGATCTCGAGCCCGACTTTCTGGTCCATATGGTCCATCCCGAACCGCTGCACCTCGATCGGGTCGCAGACAGCGAGATTCCGATCGTCGTCTGCCCCCGCTCGAACCTCGTGACTGGCGTCGGCCTGTCGCCCTACGACGAACTGAACGAGCGGACGACGCTCGCGCTCGGGACGGACAACGTGATGCTCAACTCGCCGTCGATGTTCCGCGAGATGGAGTTCCTCGCAAAGCTCTCGGAGCTGCCGGCCGCCGAAATCCTCCGGATGGCGACGATCAACGGAGCCGAGATTGCGGGCCTCGAGTACGGCCTCCTCGAGCCCGGCCGGGAGGCGCGACTGCTGGTCCTCGACGGCGACTCGGACAACCTCGCCGGCGCGCGTGACCCGGTACGGGCCGTCGTTCGGCGCGCCGGAGTCGACGACGTTCGGGAGGTTGTCTTCGCGTAGAACGGTCAGTCGAGTCGCTCGGACGTGTCGGCGTGTTCCCTGGCGAGTTCGACGTACCGGTCGGCGGTCGCCTCGAGATGCGGGTCGTCGATCTCGGTCTTCGGCTCGGCGGGTGACCCGGCGACGAGCGTCGACGGCGGGATCTCGGTGCCTTCGGTGACGACGCTGCCGGCGGCGACGACCGAGCCCTCGCCGACGTGGGCTCCGTCGAGGACGACGGCGTTCATGCCCACGAGCGCGCGCTCGGCGACGGTCGCGTCGTGGACGATGGCGCTGTGGCCGACCGTCGAGTAGGATTTCAGTTCGGACTCCTCGTGGAGGACGGCGTTGTCCTGGACGTTTGCGCCTTCGCCGACGACGATCCGGCCGTGATCGCCGCGAAGCGTGGTGTTCGGCCAGACGCTTGCCTCCTCCTCGATGACGACATTGCCGATGACGACCGCTGCCTCGTCGACGTACGCGGAGTCGGCCACCTGCGGTTCGGTCCCATTGAACGAACGGAGCATGTGAGGTCCTGTCTCGAGAACCGTCTTGAACCTGCCCATCACGGACGGGTGGCATGTCGGCGTCGTTTCCACTAATGGCTGATTGATCTGCATGTCGGAAAGTTGTTATATGGGGGTGCTATTATAAAACCAGCATATTTTGGTAGTACAGTTACGGCAGTCCTCGCAAAACTACCGAGTGGCGGCACGCTATGGTCCAGACAACAGCACCCTGCCGCCACGCCAGCATCGCCGAACCAGCCGGTTCGGGCTTCACTCGTTCGTTCCTCTGCCGCTAGTTCTCGTCTCGCCCCTGATCCGACAGTCGCTCGGAGATCCGGTCGAATCGCTCCTGAATGGACTCCTGTCGCTTCCGTTCGGCCTCGGCGCGATACGTCGCCTCGACCAGCTCTCTCTCGTTCCGATCGACAGTCACCTCGAAGACAGCCCCCTCGTGGCGGCCCTCCGTCGGTAGCGCGTCGACCGCGAGCGAAAGGTCGTCGACGACGTCGCCGTCGGCCTCGAGCAGGAGCACCGCCGTTTCCCCGTCGACGATGCGATCGAGGACTGCAGTGTAGGTCTCGCTCATCTCGCTCCCCCGGCAGTACGAGCGGCAGTGCCGTAAACCGATGGCCGACCGCTGTCGGGCATTGGCAGTCCACGCTCGGCGGATAGCCCGCTGTCCGCCAGCGGAGCCACGAGCGCCGACTGGACCGCGTGTTTGCGCTCGAGCAGCGTCGCCGGGTCGGTCGATGCGTTCCGTTCCGTCTCGACCGAGACGGCCGTCCCGTCGGTCGTCACGACGATATCTCCGTGGACACCGGTCCAGTAGGTCTCGATCCCGCGGTCGGAAAATGCCGCGAGCACTTCGTCGTGTGGATGACCATAGCGGGAGTCGAGCGCGCTCGAGACGACCGCGATGTCGGGATCGACCCGGTCGAGAAACGGCGCGTTCGAGGAGGTCGACGAGCCGTGATGACCCGCCTGATAGACGTCGGCTGCGAGGTCGTCGCCGTACGTCTCGACTAGTCGTTGTTCCCCACTGGCGTCGAGGTCGCCGGTCGTCAGATACGAGAAGTCGCCGAAGACCAGCGAGAGGACGACACCGTTAGTGTCGATGTCGCCGCTCGTGTCGCCACCAGGTGGGTTCAGGACGGTGGCCTCGAGGCCGTCGCCGGCCAGTGACAGCCGATCGCCCGCTGCGACCTCGTAGATCGAGACATTGTGCGCCTCGACGGCGTCGAGGTAGCGCTCGTAGGTCGCGGTCGGATGGGACACGCCGGAGTCGTAGACTGCGCCGATCCCGTCACCGTCTTCTTCGAAGTGTTCGATGAGTTCGGGATGGCCGCCGATGTGGTCGGCGTGGCCGTGAGTTGTGACCAGGTGATCGATCCGATCGATTCCGTTGGCCTCGAGATAGTCGATAACCGCCTGTCCGTCGTCGCGGTAGTTGCCCGTATCGATCAGGATCGTCTCGTTCGACGGGGTGACGACGAGCGTCGAATCGGCCTGTCCGACGTCGATGTGGTGGAGTTCGAGTTCACCGCTGACATCGGGTACCCCGTTACGCTCGCCGCTATCGCTGCCGTCGATCGCGCTGCTACAGCCCGCGAAGACGAGTAGTCCCGCAACGGCAACGACCAGCATTCCTCGTCGCATTCGTGGTCCGACCAGACGCGCTCGGCGGGGATGTGTGTTCGGACCCGTCCGAAAACGGTACTGTCACGACTACAGATACTTCGACGGCGAGTCGGCTCACGGTACCCGGCCGTCCACGTCAACCCGGATTACAGCGGCGGAGCGAACGGGCCGACGGGAGTCGGTATCGGCGCTTTCAGGCGGGACTTGTCCGTTGGTTCCGTTGCGACCACGAGCCATCCTGTAGTTACGCCGATAACTCGATAACAGCCCGCCTCAGAACGCGTCACCCTCGAAACTCGTGTCCGCGTGAAGACTCTCTTTCAGTGCGTCGTGGACCTTACAGAGTTCGAAGGCGCGCTCGATTATCTCCTCGCCGGTGTCATCATCGATGTCGGCCGCGACGTGGATGTCGAAGTGAACCGACTCGAGTTTGTCGTCGTCGTTCAGCTCGCCCGTGATGTCGATCTCGATCTTGCCGAGGTCGCCGGCATCGCGTTGTTGGCCGCCGACGCGCAGCGCCGGCACGTAACAGGAGCCATACGCCGCCAGCAGTGCCTCGAGCGTGTCGGGTGCGTCCTCGCCGTTGGCGTCGATCGTGGTCTCGAACTCGCGGACCTCGTTGGTGGCGCTGTACCCTTCCTCGGAGACGGTTGTGACTGTTTTCGCCATGGCACTCGAGATGTCCACAGCCGGTGCTGTAAACGTTGTTCTCGCAGGAACGACGATCCGATCGACCGAACAAAAACAGGGGATCGAGAGGACGCGGCGGCGTGTCAGGCCTCGAGTTCGAACGGCTCGTCGGCCTCGAGGATGGTGACGTCGGCGGTGCTGCCGGTCGCGCGCACTTCCCTGGCGAAGTCCTCGGGGTCCTGTTCGATCGGCGGGAACGTATCGTAGTGCTGTGGGAAGGCGTGATCGACGTCGAGCCAGTCGACGGCGACGGCGGCCTGCCACGGTCCCATCGTGAAGTGGTCGCCGATCGGCACCGCGGCGGCGTCGGGCTCGAGATACGGGCCGACGACTTCACGCATCTCGGTCATGAGGCTGGTGTCGCCCGCGTGGTAGAACGTCGTCGCCTCTTCGTCTGCGACCTGCGTGGGCTTCGTATCGGAGACGACGAAGCCGGCGGGCATCCCGCCGCTCGCGTCGTTTTCGGTCATGATCCCGTTGGTGTGGTCGGCCCGGACCATCGTGACGTAGGCGTCGCCACACTCGACGGTGCCGCCGAGGTTCATCCCCATCCCGCCAACGGCGTCCTCGAAGCCAAACTCCGCCTGACAGTAGGAGGTCAGTTCTGGCGTCGCGACCAGCGTCGCCTCCGAAAACGCCCCGGCGTCGGCGATGTGATCGGCGTGACCGTGTGTCAACAGCACGTAATCGGGCGTGTCGACGTCGGCCGGCTCGAGGTCGGTCTTCGGGTTGTCGAAGAACGGATCGATCAACAGCTCCGTCTCGCCAACGGTGACGTGCCACGTCGAGTGGCCATGCCAGGTAACTTCCATAGCAGGTGACGTGTTCGTGCGAACCCACCATAAAAGTGGGCGGGGTCGACGCGGCTCGCGTCACCCGATGGCGATGCCGTGTGGTTTTGTACCCGTGGTCCGTACGGCGACTATGCTCGCACTCACGCTCGAGGAGTTCATGGTGGAGTTGAACGACGGCGCGATCAAGAACGTCGGTCCGAACAACAAGGCAGTGACGGCCAAGCTGTTCGACGTCGAGTCCGCCGAAGCCAGGGAGTTCGGCGACAAGCGCGTCAAGCTCGTCTTCGAGGACGAGGACGACAACGAAATCCAGATCTCGCTGTTCCCGGACGACGTTCAGAAAATCGTGGACGATATCGACGCGCTCGAGGACGAGTCGGCCGTTTTCGACTGACGGCGGCGCTGTGTCGCGGCTCTGACAGCGTTTCGTGACGCGAACGCATTTCGACAACCGTTTTAGGGCGAAACCGCTTGGTCCGAATAGATGGGTAACTGTATCATCTGCGGCACACCCGTTGACGGCGAGATCTGCGAGAGTCACGAGGAGGATGCTGTTTTCGAATTTCGCGGCACGTCTCCCTCGCAGCTCACGCCCGGTCGCTACTACCGGGGGACCGTCGACGGCTACGCCGACTTCGGTGTCTTCATCGACATCGGAGACCACGTCACCGGCCTGTTGCACAGAAGCGAACTCGACCAGCGACTCGAAAGTCTCGACTGGGAACCAGGCGACGACGTCTTCGTCCAGGTACTCGATGTCCGTGACAACGGCAACGTCGACCTCGGCTGGTCGATCCGCCAGCGCGAACGCGAGTTCCGCGGCCACTTGATCGAGACCGCCGACGGCGAGTACCGTCCTGAAGACCTCGAGGACGAGGGCGAGGACGACACCGTGGCGGAGACCACCGACGAGAACGACACCGAGTCGGCCGACGAGGCACCGGCAGCCGGCGAGTTGCAGGCTGGTGCCGACGAGAACGAGCCTGCGGCCGCCAATGCCGGGAACGTCTCGAGTAGTGGCTCCGTCGCGACCGAGAGCGCCGCCGCGTCGACGCCGACAGCCGACGACGCCGCCGAGACCGAGGCTGAGGAGGAGCCCGCGCTCAAGCGGACCACCGTCGACGCCATCGAAAATCAGGTCGGCAGCGTCGTCCGCCTCGAGGGCGAGATCACCGGCGTCCGCCAGACCAGCGGTCCGACGGTCTTCGAACTGCGCGACGAAACCGCGACCGTCGAGTGTGCGGCCTTCAAGGAAGCCGGCGTTCGCGCCTACCCCGCCGTCGAACTCGAGGACATCGTCGCCCTCGAAGGCGAGGTCGAACGTCACAACGGCGACCTGCAGGTCGAGACCGAGTCCCTCGATATCCTCGAGGGCGAAGCCCGTGAAACCGTCGTCGACCGCCTCGAGAGCGCGCTCGAGCGCGAGGCCCGACCGGACGATGTCGCGCCGCTGGCCGACCACGACGCAGTCGCAGCCGTCGAAGACGGCATCTCCGACGCAGCGACCGCGATCCGCCGGGCCGTCATGGAAGCCCGCCCGGTCGTCGTCCGCCACGGGGCGACCGCCGACGGCTACGTCGCCGGCGCTGCCATCGAACGCGCTGTCCTCCCACTGATCCGCGAGAAACACACCCGCGAGGACGCGGAGTACCACTACTTCGAGCGCCGCCCGCTCGACGGCCGCGTCTACGACATGGACGCCGCGACGAACGACGTCACCTCGATGCTCGAGGCCCGCGACCGTCACGGCGAACAGCTCCCGCTGGTCGTGCTGGTCGACGCCGGCTCGACCGTCGAATCCGTTGACGGATACGACTTGCTCTCGCTGTACGACGCCGAGGCGCTCGTGATCGACGACAGCCGCGCCGACGACGAGATCACCGACGCCGTCTCCGTCGCCGTCGCCCCGTCGCTGGCCGGCGCTGACGTCGCCGACGTCACCTCGACCGCGCTGGCGACCAACGTCGCCGCCCACGTCAACGACGACGTTCGCGACGACTTGGAACACCTCCCCGCGGTCAGCTACTGGGAGGACACACCCGAGGAATACCTCGCACTCGCCCGCGAGGCCGGCTACGACGAGACCGGCGTCTCCGAACGCCGCGAAGCCGTCGCACTCGAGGCCTACTATCAGTCCTACAAGGACAAGCGCGAACTCATCATCGACCTGCTGTTCGGCGATGGCGAGGACTCGGACCGACCCCGGAACGGCGACCTCGCTGCCCACGTCTCCGAGCAGTTCCGTGACAAACTCGAGACCGAACTCGAGACGGCGCGCGAGAACCTCACCGTCGAAGACGTCGACGGTGTCTCCGTCTCCGTCCTCGATACGGACGCGTTCACCCACCGGTACAACTTCCCGACGACGATCCTGCTGCTGGACGCGCTCCACCGCAGCGAGCGCGAGCAGGCAGACACCTACGTCACGCTCGGCGTCGGCGACGACGAACTCCACGTCCGCGCGACCGAAGACGTGAACGTCCGCGACCTCGGCGACGCGATCGCCGAGGCCGTGCCAAACGGCGGCGTCAGCGTCGTCGGCGGTGCCGACGGCCACGTCGAGTTCCTGCCCGGCGAACGCGATGCGGTTCGTGACGCCGCACTCGAGGCGCTCGGCGAGACGCTCGCGTAAGGCTCGTCTTCTCCATCGTCCACTCACGTATTGAGCGGCAGCGCTGTTTGCGGTTGATGACTGATCGTCGGTGAGTAGTCGTGGCCGCGTACCGGTCAGGTGTCCGCACAGGATCGTTACTGCTCAGTATATCGTCCGGCCAGCCAGATCAGAAACAGTAGTGTCCCGAGACCCAGAGCCGTGACCGCGAGGGCGAATCGTGGGCTCGTAAGCGGCAGACCCGAAAGCGACAGACTCGATAGATAGCCAGTGATCTGCTTCAGTCCCCAGACCGCAGCCAGAACGCTGATGGCGAGTGCTGTAAGCAGGAGTTCGTAGTCAAACCACGTCTTTAGTCCTTCCAACGACGGCATAGTATCTGCTTGTGTTCGGTATTTTATAATCCTTCAGTCTAGTTGTCATCTATACTCGTCTCTGTCTCTCGAGTACCGGACCGGCGGACGATGTTTCGAGCCACCAACGTATTCCCGACCCCACTGGAATTGACATGTATGACTGGGATCGAGGGATCCGATGGTGGATAGGCTGGTGGCGGGCCGTGGACACGGCTGCGCGAGAACGCGACCAGGACCACATCGTTGCTCGTGACCGCGTTCTGGCTCGGTGCGATGTTCACGGGCCAGGGCTGGTGGCTCGCGGCGTTGCTCGTCGGTACGTCGCCGTCGTCCCGCTGGTCGCGATCCTCTTCGGTGACGAAGACGATCGCCGCGAGTGGGCCGACGAATATCTCAGTACGGACACCGCCGAGACGGACGGGAAATCTGAGCCGACGGATTCCAAGACCGACGCCCTCGAGACGTTGCGCGAGCGCTACGCCGCCGGCGACCTCACTGACGAGCAGTTCGAGCGAAAACTCGAGCGACTGCTGGATACGGAGACGCTCGCGGAGGCCCAGGAGTGAGCCCCAAATCGGGATCGGGAGCGAACGGGCGATCGAGAGCGGGACCTCGAGTACGACCGCTGACGAAATTCAGTCGTCGCTCGGCTCGGCATCGTCGTCTCGGTCGGTGCTGCCGGGTCGCTCGACCGCGTTCGGGTCCGGCCAGGTGACGCTCCCGAGGAAGGGAACCCCGATGCGCTCGGCGGCGCGGGCGATCATGTGCGAGCCGGTCGGGACCGTCAGGAAGAGGAAACCGATCCCGATGAGCGCGGTCAGCCCCTCGCTGCCGGGGCCGAACTCGACGAAGCCGGCGAGGAAGATCGCCGCGGTGCCAAGCGTCGTCGGCTTACTGGTGGCATGCATCCGGTTGTAGACGTTCGGCAAGCGTAGCAGGCCGATGGTGCCGACAGTGAGGAAAAAGGCACCGACGACGACCAGCGCGATGATGACGGCGTCGTGAATCATTCGATCACCTCGCCTTCCGTGACGAACTTGGCGACGGCGACGGTGGCGATGAAGCCGATGATCGCGAGCACGAGGCTCACGGTGATGAACAGCCCCCGGCCAGTCAGGAGCGCGAACAACACGGCGATCGCGACGACGTTCGTCCCGATAGCGTCCACTGCGACCACACGATCCGGGTTCGTCGGCCCCCGAATCACGCGGTACCCACAGAGGACACAGAGGCCACTGACCAGAATCAACGCGCCGTGAATCGCCGTCTCGAGCACGACCGGGTTGGCCTCAGTCATCGTCGATACCCTCGTCTTGGTTGTCGGCGGTACTGTCTCTTTCCCCGCCCGAAACGACGATCTCCGGCGGCGGGTCGGATGGCGAGGCGGCTTCGTTGAACAACTCGAGCGCGTAGTCTTCCCATGTGCGAATCGGTTCGGCGATCGCCTCGGGATCGCGACCGTTGACGCCGTGGACGTACAGCGCGTTGGTCTCGTCGTCGTAATCGAGCGTCACTGTCCCGGGCGTGATTGTGATACTGTTGGCGATGATGGTGATCGCGAGGTCGGATTCGACCCGTAGCGGGACGAGGATTACTTCGGGCTCGATCGGCATCCCCGGCGAGAGTACCCGGTAGGCGACGTCGACGTTCGCCCGCAGGAGCTCCCAGGTGAATGCGCCCAGATAGAGCCCGGCGTAGGGCAGCGCTCGCGTCACACGGCCGAGATCGAGGTCCTTGCTGTAGAGTCGCCGGAAGACGAACGCGACCGGCAGCCCGACGAGCAGTCCGGCGAGCAGCCCGCGGACGACCGAGACCGGCGTGAGCGGCAGGCCTCGGACGAACACCCACAGGACGGCGAAGATGACACCGACGACGGGCCAGGTTCGCACGCGCATTAGTGGTCACCTCCGTTTGTACTCGCGTCGACGACCTCGCTTACGTCTTGGGGAGCGACGGTATCGACATAGCCATCGGTGTCGACGGCGGCGTCGGCCGCGATCTCCGCGAACTCGTAGACCGGCTCGAAGCCGACGCCGACTGCGACGATCGTCGCCGCGAGGACTGCGAGCACGGCTACCTGTACCGGATCGATCGTCGCCGTCTCCACGGCGTCCGTCTGTGCTCCCCAAAAGCTCCGATTCCACGCTCGAGTCGCGTAGGCGATCGTCAGCAGCGAGCCGATGAGCAAGACGACAAGGACGGGGCCAGCGCGGGCTCGAGCCGCGGCGTCGAAGACGAGGAATTTGCCGAAAAAGCCCGATAGCGGTGGGATGCCGACGAGCGCGAGCGAGGCGATAAAGACCGCGATCGCAAGCGGCGGCGATCGCTTTGCCAGCCCGCCGAGATCGGCAAACTGGCTCGTCCCCGTCGCCGCCCTGACGGTGCCGACCGATAGGAAGAGCAGCCCCTTCGCCAGCGTGTGATTGAGCGCGTAGATCAACGCGGCGACGATCGCCAGCTTGCGCAGGCCCGGCGTCGTCACCGTCGTCGCGATCGCGACCGGCATCGCGATGAAGCCGACCTGACCGATGCTCGAGTAGGCGAACACGCCCTCGAGCGAGTCCCGTCCGACGGCTCCGATCCCGCCGACGAGGATGCTGGCAGTGGCCATGACGAACAGCGCCGCGCCGACGAACGGCAGCGGCGAGTCGCCGGCGATCGTAACCCCTGGCAGCGCGAGGTCGACGCCGACCTCGGCCCCGGCAAAGACGGTAAATGACAGGCGGATGATGGCGTAGATGCCGACCTTTTTCGTCGCACCGGCGAGCAGGGCGGTGACCTGTGGCGGCGCGGCCCGGTAGGCGGTCGGGATCCAGAACTGGAAGGGAACAAGCCCCGCCTTGAGCGCGAACACTGACAGGAGCAAGCCGAACAGGCCGACGACTGGAGTTGGCTCGAGGCCGTAGGCCGCTGGTTCGGCGAGTCGCCGGGCGAGATCGGCCATGTTGAGCGTCCCCGTCGTCGCGTAGATTCCGCCGACGCCCAGCAGGAAGACGGCGCTGCCGACGAGGTTGAGCGTGACGTACCAGAACGCGGCGCGGGTGTGCTGGGGGCCGCCGCTGTAGGCGACGAAGACGTAACTGGCCATCAACATCACTTCGAACCAGACGAAGAGGTTGAAGAGGTCGCCAGTGAGGAAGGCACCGGTCACGCCAAGCGCGAGGAAGTGAAAGAGCGGGAAGTAGTAACTGCGTCCCTCGCCGCCGGGGAGATGTCGGGTCGAGAAGACCAGCGACGCGACGCCGAGGATCGCGACCATCGTTAGCATGAACGCCGACAGGCCGTCGGCGACGAGCGTGATCCCGAACGGGGCCGGCCAGCCGCCGACCTGGTAGGTCGCGATCCCCGGCGCGTCCGGCGCGAGGACGATATACCAGTCGATCGCCGCGACCGAAATCGCGTAGGCCACGCCGCCGGTCAGGCTCACCGCGGCTCGCGCCCGCGGATAGCGGCCGAGCAACAGTGTCCCCGCGGCCGTAGCGAGGATGACCAGCATCGGCGCGATCACGAGCTGTGCGTCAGTTCCGATGGGCGTCGCAGTCATCGTCGATCACCGAGTTCCGTCACGTCCAACGTCCCGTGTTCTTCGTAGACCCGATACGACAGCACGAGCGCGAACGCGGTCATGCCGAAGCCGATGACGATGGCGGTCAACACGAGCGCCTGCACCACCGGATCGGCAGTCTGTGGAACGTCCCCGCCGTGGCCGGCGAGGACCGGCACTGAGTCGGCGACCGCCGGCGCGATCCCACCCATCGCCAGCAGGTAGACGTTCGCTGCCTGACTGATGATCGCCAGCCCCCAGACGACCCGGATCAGGTCCCGCTGCAAGAGCAGGAAGGTTCCGAGCGCGAACAGCGCCCCGACCGCGGCTGCGAGGACGATCGCCGTCATTCTGCCCCCACCACCGAGAGGATCGTCAGTAAGCCCCCGACGACCACACAGTAAACGCCGAAGTCGAACGCGATTGCGCTCGCGACCTCGAGGTGGTCGTAGATCGGCACCCCCTCGAGCATGACGAACGTCTGCGTGAGAAACGGCTGGCCGAAGGCAAGCGGCGCGAGCCCGCTGACGACCGCGATCGCGAAGCCGACGGCGAACAGCCGCCGATAGGCCACGACGACGCGATCCCGCGAGGGTTCCTTGCCGGGGTCGACGTCGCGCCCGAGGATTCCCCGCTCTAAGAAGTCCAGGCCGAAGGCCATGTAAATGATCGCGAACGCCGTCGTCGTCAGCACGCCGCCGATGAACCCGCCACCGGGGAGATTGTGGCCCTCGATGAACAGCGAGATCGCGACGACCAGTACGATCGGGACGATCGCTCGCGCGGTCGTGCGCATGATGACTGTTGTCATTCGTTGTCACCTCCCGTGGGGATATCGTCGTCTCGAGTCTCGATCGCGTCGCCGGCGCGCGCGGCGGATCGCTCGTCGTCGCCGCGACCGCGCATGACGATCAGCGTCAGGATCGAAATCGCGGCGAGTGCAATCACGGCGAGTTCGCCGAGCGTGTCGAAGCCGCGGAAGTCGACCAGGGTTACGTTGACGATGTTGGTGCCGCCACCCTCCGGAACGGCCTGCTCGGCGAAATAACGGGCGATGTCGGTGCTTCCGGCAGGGCGGGCGCTACTCGAGACGAGGACCGTGACGAACGCGGTCACGCCGACGACGAGCGAGAGGGCGACGTCCCGAACTGTCGTCCCGACCGCGATCCGCTCGGTTGCCGGGATCTCCTCGATCACGAGCAAGAAGAGGACGAGCACCAGCGTCTCGACGACGAGCTGGGTCAGCGCGAGGTCGGGCGCGCTCCCGAGGATATAGAAGATGGCGACCATGAAACCGAGAATCGAGAGCGTAAGTACACCCGCGACGTGCGTATCGGAGAGGACGACGGCCAGCGCGCCGACGACCGCCACGAGCAAGACCAGCCCCATGGCCAGCGTGACTTCGGTGCCGACGGCGATCGACTCGGTGGCATCCGCCGCGACGAAGCCAGCGAGCGCGAGCGCACAGATCCCGCTCAGCACCCACGTCGCGTACGTCCGCAGGAGACCGTTGTGAAGCGTTTCCGCGAACCAGCGCCCCTCGTCGGTGAGCCCCTCGATGATGACGTCGTACCACCAGTTCGGCCGGATCGGCGGCGTCGACCCCACGAGCCCGCGGATACCGTTGTGAAGCCGATCGTAGAACGGGAACGCGGCGAGTCCGAGGGCGATCGTGATCGCGCTCATTCCGACCGGCGTCGAGTACGACGTGGGGAGGCCGACGTGCATCTCACCGGGATCGACCGCCGTCGCCTCGAGGCCGGACTGGACGATAACGTCGACCGCGAGTTGTGGGTCGACGCTGACGATCGTCGCGAGCAGCGCCAGCACGGCCGGTGAGACGAGCATCGTCACGGGCGGGCTTTGCACGTAGTCGAGCGCTTCGGGACGGTCGCCGACAAACAGTGAGAGAAATCGCAGCGAGTAGAGGACGGTGAAGATACTCCCGAAGACGGCGACGGCAGGATAGAGCCAGCCGAGTAGTCCGATGTCGTGGTAGTGGCTCGCCTCGACGGCGGCCTCGAATAGCAGTTCCTTCGAGTAGAAGCCGTTGAACGGCGGTATCCCGGCCATGCTGAGCGCGGCGACTGTGGTGATCACCGCCGTCACCGGGAGATCGTGGCGGAGGCCGCCGAGTTTGTCGATCTCTCGAGTGCCGGCCTCGTGGGCGATGATCCCGGCGACGAGAAACAGCGCGGCCTTGAACAGGGCGTGGTTGAGCAGGTGAAAGACGCCGGCCTCGGCGCCGTAGACGGACGTAAAGCCGAAGCCGGCGACCATCAGGCCGAGGTGGCTCGCCGTCGAGTACGCCAGCAGTTCTTTGATATCGGTCGACGCGACAGCCATGATTGCACAGACGGTCATCGTCGTCAACCCGAGCGTCGCAAAGAGGAACAGCCACTCGGGGCCGACGAGCATCGGCCGGACGCGGCCGATGAAGTAGACGCCGACCTTGACCATCGTCGCGGAGTGGAGAAACGCCGAGACCGGCGTGGGTGCGGCCATCGCGTTGGGCAGCCAGAAGTGCAGCGGGACCTGTGCGGACTTGGTTCCCGCGCCGATCGCGAGCAGTCCGAGCACCGGCAGGAACAACCCTCGATCCCGGAGGGCCGTGGCCATCGCGTCGGATTCCGCAAGCATCGCGGCGAGGTCGAACGCAGCACCGGGACCGAGGATATCCGCGGCGACGATCGACAGCAAGAGGAATCCGACGAGCAAGAAGAGCCCACCCCCGACGGTGATGAACATGGCCATCCGGGCCGCGTACTGCGAGGAATCGTCGGCAGTGTAGTAGCCGATGAGGACGAACGACGCGAGGCTGGTGAGTTCCCAGAACAGGAAGATCGCGATCAGGTCGGCGGCGAGTGCGACGCCGATGATCGAGCCCATGAACGCGAACAAGGCGGCGTAGTATCGCACGAGCCCCGACTGGCCGTGCATGTACGCCGGCGAGTACGTGAAGATGAGTGCGCCGATGCCACTGGCCAGCAGCGCGAACAACAGCGCCCAGCCGTCGACATAAAACCGCAACGCGACGTTGAGCGCCGGAACCCACTCGAGCGCGACGGACCCCTCGCTCCCGTATTGGGTGGCCAGCAGGCCGAACGAGGCCAGCGCGACGACAGTCCCCGCGAACCCCGTTTCCTCTCCGAGAACGCGAAAGAACAGCGGCGTGAGTGCTGCGGCGACGAACGGCACGGCGACCGCGGCGACGACCATCGCCAGGTCGGGAGACATTCAGTTGTCGGGAATAGGGCGAGACCATCCTTAAAGAATTACCTTTCGGACAATTGACCGACGGCGAGGGCACGCTCGTCGTGGCTGTGGCGGTCGCAGAGTCCGACACGCTTATTCGCGAACGGCGACGAATCACGTCTAGTGAGTACCGAGACGCCCGAACCGACCGAAACCGAAGCGTTCGAGCGAGTCTGCGAGACGCTCGTCGAACGGATCTTGAACGGCGAGATCGAGCGCGACGAGGTCGAGAAGGCCAAACTCGAGGCCTGTTCGGAACACTCTGCGCCGAAAGTGCCGAAAAACTCCGAGCTGCTCGACTACGCGCCCGAGGAGCACCGCGAGACGCTCGAGACCGTGCTCCAGCGTAAACCGGTTCGCACGGCGTCGGGCGTCTCGCCGGTCGCGATCATGACCTCGCCCGAGCGGTGTCCCCACGGGAAGTGTCTCTACTGTCCCGGCGGTCCCGACTCCGAATTCTCATCATCACAGAGCTACACGGGCGAGGAACCCGCTGCTGCCCGCGGCGTCCAGAACGACTACGATCCCTACGGGCAGGTGACGCTGCGCCTCGAGCAACTGCGCCAGATCGGCCACCCCGTCGACAAGGTCGAACTCATCCTGATGGGCGGGACGATGACCGCCCGGTCACACGACTATCAAGAGTGGTTCGTCAAGCGCGCGCTCGAGGCGATGAACGACTACGACGTCGATAAGGAGCCCGAACCCGCCGAAGGCGTCAGCTTCGCACAGGACCCCGACGAGTACGACTGGAAGTACGTCGAGGACGTCATCACGGAAAACGAGACGGCCGATATCCGCAACATCGGGACGACCTTCGAGACCAAACCCGACTGGTGCGATCCTGAACAGATCGACCGGATGCTCGAACTCGGCGGGACGAAAGTCGAGGTCGGCGTCCAGACCACCTACGAGCGGATCAACCGGGAGATGCATCGGGGCCACGGCGTCCAGGAGTCGATCGACGCCAACCAGCGGCTGCGGGATTCGGCGTTCAAGGTCGGCTTCCACATGATGCCCGGCCAGCCGGGTATGTCGAAGGAGATGTGTCTCGAGGACTTCCGGCGGCTCTTCGAACAGGAGCAGTGGAAGCCCGATTACCTGAAAATCTATCCGACGCTGATCGTTCGCGGGACGGCGACCTACGACTGGTGGCACAAAGGCGAGTACGACCCGCTCGACAACGACGAGGCCGCGGAGTTGGTCGCGGAGATCAAGGACATGATCCCCCGCTATACGCGTCTCCAGCGCGTTCAGCGGGACATTCCCGCGGACTTCATCGACGCCGGCGTCTGGAAGTCGAACCTCCGACAGCTCGCCCGCCAGCGCATGGACGAGCATGGCTGGGAGTGTGAGTGTATCCGCTGTCGCGAGGCCGGGATGAACGACGAGGAACCCGACAACGTCGAACTCGACGTGATGACCTACGACGCCTGCGGCGGCACTGAACACTTCATCTCGTTCGAGGACTTCGAGAAAGACCTCCTCGTGGGCTTCTGCCGGCTTCGGTTCCCGAACGATCCGGTCCGTCCGGAACTCGAGAACACGGCCTTGATCCGCGAACTCCACGTCTACGGCTCGGAGGTCGCCGTCGGGAACGAAAGCGAAACCGACCAGCACCAGCATCAGGGCTACGGCCGCCGACTGATGGAGCGTGCCGAGGACCTCGCCGCCGACGCCGGCTACGACAAGGTCAGCGTGATTTCGGGCATCGGCGCTCGCGAGTACTACCGGAACAAACTCGGCTATCATCAGGACGGGCCGTACGTGAGCAAACGGCTCTGAGCCGGTCTCGTTCGAGCTATTTTCCTGCCGCGTTCGACTCGAGTGCGGCAAGATAGAGAAAGTACGCCAGCGCCGCGACGACCAGCGACACCGCCAGCACGGTAACGCCGACGTAGCCGTCGAGTGCGACGCTGGGATTGCGCCAGAGATAGACGCTGCCCTCGATCGCGAAGGCGGTCAGCCCACCGTAGAACAGCGCCAGAGCGGTCGCCCGAACCACCGCGATCGCCCCGCGCCCGCGGCTCTGGAACAACTCGAGGACGAACAATAGCGCGAACACGAGGAGATAGAACGGGCCGGGAATCGCCTGCCCGAGCGTCTGCGGGCCGGTCACCGCGATGTAGCCGTAGTACGCCAGCGCGAGCAACACGCCGCCGACCAGCGTCAGCGAGAGCCCGTAGCCGCTGGCGTCCTCGACGGGTGCCGGAACGACGCCGTCGCTCGTACCAGAGCCGTCCGCGCGTGTCGTATCAGTATCGCCGACCGTCGAGGGGTCGCCAGCCGGGCCGACGCTCGCGTTCGATGCCGCCGGTGTGCCCTCGCCGTCGCCGTCACTGGCCATATTGGTCGTTGTCCGTCTAGGGCAAGAAAAGTAAGCATAGTAATGACAGCTAACCAGTGTGATTCGTTGGCCGGACGACGCCGACGGATCATACGGTCTGCTGTCAGTCATTTCCGGAGGGACCGCGAGCCGTCCTGCGGTCCCTCCGGTAAACAGTTACAGCAAACCGTATCAGTCGATCGTGACCTCGAGCTCGAGCAAGCCGAGATGCGAGGGGGCACCGCCGCCGTTTTGGCGGAACTCCTGTGGTGTAGAGTTGACGACGTTGTAGAAGTCGGCCTGATCGGTCGGTACCAGAACGCTGCCGTCGTCACGCTGGAGGAACGCCGGTGTGTCGGTGTCCTCGATCAGTTCGCGCTGTTCGTCCCACTCCTCGCCGGCATAGATGAACGTACCAAAGGAGAATCGACCCGCGGCGAGCGCGTCGTGTTTCGACATGAACATCCCGGCTTCTTCGGCGTTGAACTCCTCGTCGCTCACCCAGGCGATCGCCGCGATGTCGTCGGCTTGGAGGAGATAGAAGTCCCAGGAGAGCGTCGCGTCGAACACCGCCCAGACGCTGCGTGGGCCGATCGTCTGGACCTCGACGCTGAACGCGGGGACGACTTGCGAGCCCTCCGGTTCCGGGACGAACGTGGCGTCGTAGCCCGGCACGCGGATACCGCGATCGTGGTATGCGATCCCGTCCATGTCGATGTCGGCCTCGATCCGGTCGACGATTCCGTGGACGGTCGCCCCGCCCTGGGCGTTGAGATGGTCGAGGAAGTCCGGGAAACGCGAGACATCCGTCCAGGGCTGGCCGTCCGCCCCGCTCATACGAGGGCACCTCCTCGAGCGGATCGCGATCGGTCCTGGTCCCCGGGACGCAATACCGCAGCGAGATCGTGTGGCTGTCCACCGACGGCGTGTGTCATATCAGCAGTTGCGTGCCGGCGCGGATTAGGCGTTCCGACCTCCGACGGCGGGGGCCGGAGCGACACGCCTTTTTGACCGGGCCGGGCAGTGTGCAGTATGGATCCAAAGCGGGAACTCACCAGCGTCGACCTCGCCGCTCTCGTCGGGGAACTCGGTACCTACGAGGGCGCGAAAGTCGACAAGGCCTATCTCTACGGCGACGATCTCGTCCGGCTCAAGATGCGGGATTTCGACCGGGGTCGTATCGAACTCATCCTCGAGGTCGGCGAGGTCAAACGCGCGCACACGGTCGCCCCCGAACGGGTGCCCGACGCCCCCGGCCGACCGCCGCAGTTCGCGATGATGCTTCGCAACCGCCTGTCGGGCGCTGACTTCGCCGGCGTCGAACAGTACGAGTTCGATCGCATCCTCGAGTTCGTCTTCGAGCGCGAGGACGGGACGACCCGAATCATCGTCGAACTGTTCGGGCAGGGCAACGTCGCGGTCACCGACGGCGAGTACGAGGTGATCGATTGTCTCGAGACCGTCCGGCTGAAATCCCGGACCGTCGTCCCGGGCTCGCGCTACGAGTTCCCCGAGTCCCGGATCAATCCGCTGACTGTCTCTCGAGAGGCGTTCGACCACGAGATGAACGATTCCGACACGGACGTCGTCCGGACGCTCGCGACGCAACTCAACTTCGGCGGCCTCTACGCCGAGGAGGTCTGTACCCGCGCCGGCGTCGAGAAGGGGCTGGACATCGCCGACGCCGACGAGGGCGTCTACGATCGCATCTACGAGGCCATCGAACGGCTGGCACTCGACATTCGAAACGGAAACTTCGAGCCGCGACTCTACCGTGAACGCGATGACGCGGACGGAACGGACGACGGGGACGACACGGATGGCGAGGCAAGCGAGGGACAGGTCGTCGACGTCACCCCGTTCCCGCTCGAGGAACACGACGATTTGGACGGCGAGCCCTACGATACGTTCCTCGAGGCGCTGGACGACTACTTCTTCCAACTCGAGCTCGCCGAGGACGAGGAGCCGGAGCCGACCGAGCAGCGGCCGGACTTCGCCTCGGAGATCGAGAAATACGAGCGCATCATCGAGCAACAGCAGGGCGCGATCGAGGGGTTCGAGCAGGAAGCCGACGCGTTGCGCGAGCAGGCCGAACTGCTCTACGCCGAGTACGGACTGGTCGACGAGATCCTCTCGACGATCCAGGACGCCCGCGCGCAGGACCGGCCGTGGGACGAGATTCGCGAGCGATTCGCAGAAGGGGCCGAGCAGGGCATCGAGGCCGCCGAGGCGGTCGTCGACGTCGACGGCAGCGACGGGACGGTCACGATCGACCTCGACGGCGACCGGATCGACCTCGTCGTCGATGAGGGCGTCGAGCAGAACGCGGATCGACTCTACACCGAGGCCAAGCGCGTCGAGGAAAAGAAGGAGGGCGCGCTCGCGGCCATCGAGGACACTCGCGAGGACCTAGCAGACGCCAAGCGCCGCCGCGACGAGTGGGAGGCAACCGAAAGTGAGGGTACAGGTGAAGGAGAGGATGGCGAAGACGAGACGAGCGGCGAAACACAGCGCGACTGGCTCGCCGAGCCATCAATCCCGATCCGCGAGAACGAACCATGGTTCGACCGCTTTCGCTGGTTCCACACCAGCGACGACTACCTCGTCATCGGCGGGCGCAACGCCGACCAGAACGAGGAACTCGTCAAGAAGTATCTCGAGCCCGGCGACACAGTCCTCCACACACAGGCCCACGGCGGCCCCGTCACCGTCCTGAAGGCAACCGACCCCAGCGAGGCTTCCTCGAGCGACATCGAACTCCCTGACTCAAGCATCGAGGAGGCCGCCCAGTTCGCCGTCTCCTACTCGTCGGTCTGGAAGGGCGGCCGCTACGCGGGCGACGTCTACGCCGTCGACGCCGATCAGGTCACGAAGACCCCAGAGAGCGGCGAGTACTTGGAGAAAGGTGGGTTCGCGATCCGCGGCGATCGGACCTACTACCGCGATACGCCGGTCGGCGCGGCCGTCGGCATCCAGTGTGAGCCGTACACCCGCGTCATCGGCGGGCCGCCGTCGGCCATCGAGGATCGCGTCGAGACGATGATCGAACTCGAGCCCGGCCGATACGCACAGGCCGATACGGCGAAACGGCTCTATCGCCGGTTCCGCGAGCGATTCGAAGACGAGTCGTTCGTCCGGAAGATCGCCAGTCCCGACCGGATCCAGCACTTCATGCCGCCGGGCGGGAGCCGGATTAAGGGCGAGTGAGACGATCGGTCGGAACCGTGTCCCGGTGATCGGCCTCGGGTCCGCGATCGCCGGGAAGCGATTCCAATCGACCGTGTGATGGGGGTAACCTTGACCCCGAAATGTACGGGTCAACACTGATCCGGAGGCCCCGAATAGGGTGACCGATGCCAGTATTCGAGGGAGTCACTCCCGCCGTGCTCGGTGGAGTCGATGTCGTCTCCATCGTCGGCTGGGTTGGCGTCGCTGCGATGGTCGTGGTGATCGGGTTCCTGGTGTTTCTGGCGCTCGGTTCCGGCACACAACCGTATCAGGCGGAAAGCGCCGAACCGACACCGACCGACGACAGCGGTGGTGGTGACACCGGTGGTGAGGAGCGAGCGGACACACCGACCGAGTCCGGGTCCGACTGAAGCTCTCGACACGGATCGCCGTCCGTTGCCGCGAGTGGTCGGTTCACCAGTGGTCGAGCCAGGGCTGCACCTGCCGGGCCGACGACTACACGGCCGACCGTGGACGCGACGCCCATGGTGGAGATCGACACCGACACGGAGCCGGAACTCGGCACCGCCACGATCGTCTATGAGACACCCGGCGAGAACGACGAGCGGGTCACGGTCGACAACGACCGAATCGCCTACTTTCAGGACCACTGGCTGTTCGCGTATGGGACCGACGAGGACGGCAACGACGTCGTTCGTCGGGTTCCGAAAGAACAGGTCTATTACGTCGAACGCTCCGTCGAGGAACTCGAGGAGACGTTCGAGTCGAGCCTCGAGAAGGCGAAAGGGAAACTCGAGGACCTCGCCGAGTAACCGACCGGACTCGGACTGTCGTCAGCAATTTTGATCGGGGTCGAGCCGGCCGCTACTCGATTTCCTCTGGGCGAGCGTATCGCTCGGCGGGACCGTCGCCGTCGGACGAGCCACGCGGGACCTCGTCTCGCGCACCGAACGGCTCGGTGACGCCATCCTCGAGACGGGCGAGGCAGTCCATGACGGTGTAGCTTCGGTCGCCGTCGGTACAGGGGGCGACACACTGGAGGTCGCCGTCGGCGTAGACGGCGATGCACGCGGTCGGGACGCGAACTTCGGCAGCCCGGTGACCGATCACCGAGGGCGTCTCACACCAGTCGAACGCCGGCTCGATGTCGTAGCCTTCCCGGTCGGCCCACGACTGGAACGCCTCGACGGACCCAGTTATCGATGGGCCGGAATCACTGAGCTCTTCGAGTGCCGGTCGTACTGCCGTCCAGGTCTCGACGTGAACAGCGGCACCGATCGCGTCTTCGAGCCGGCGTGCTCGCGCGACGAGGTCTTGGAGTGGCTCCACGACGGCCGCGGACGTGTGAGCGCGGACGAACACCTCGATCCGGACTGGTGCCGTGAATTCAGTGCTCGAGTCTGTCATTGTGTGTCTCAGCCTTGGTTCGGGCCTCACGTATCTGAGCCATCGGTCACAACTATAAAGCTAGCAATCTCCGGGCGGGATCGACTTTCTGTCTCCGCGCCACGTCGACGGTCGCGCGCTGTCGTCTCGGCGATCGAACCTCACAAGAGGGCCGCGGTATCGACCGGGTTCACCAACGCGCTCGAGTGTCGCTCGAACGGATACCTCGGTTCGGAGCGAGTTTCGGGTCCGCTCGCTCGAGCAACGGCGGAGGGGTGTCCCACCGGTACCGCTATCGTGACTCGGTCGCCGGTTCGTCGACGTGCGATTCGCGAACCGAGATCTCGATGTCGGTTCCGTCCTCGAGTTCGATGGTTGGCTGCCCGGGCTCGCCGGTCTCGATGCGGTCGCGCTCGCGGTCGACTGTCTGGGTTCGCTCGCGTTCGGATGCGTCGTAGGCCGAACTCATGGCGATCAGGAACCCGACCATCGCGGTCACGAGGGCGACGGCGGCGATCGCGACGGTTCCGATCGGGGCCAGGACGCCGGTAAGGACTTCTCCGGCGACGAACAGCGAGACCGACGTCACGAGCGCGATCAGCGTGAGCAGGCGGGCGAGGCGGCCGGTATCGAGCCCATGATAGCGCTTCTCGCCGGTCGTATCAGCCAGCACCGCCAAGACGCCCAAGATGCCGGTGTACGAATCGTCGGTCCGAGCGTTCCCCAGGGAGTGAATCGACTGTGCGATCCACACGCCGGCGGTGAAGTTGAGAAGTGCGACGAACGAGACGAGGCCGAGCTGGCCGTCGATGAACAGTCCCGCGACCATGGCTCCGAGAAATGTCAGTGCCATGATGGCGTGTGTCACGAGCGAGCGTGTGCCGAAGTCTTCGAGCCGCGCTGTGTATCCAGCGTTCATACCCCGATGGAGGCGTGTGACGCGAATAGTGTCATGCCCTACCTATGTCAATAGAGTTTGAATAACGTGACTGTCGTGGATCGGTGATCGAGTGCTCGAGTGACCGACCGCCAGCGGACAGGGCGCAGCAGCGAAGCGCGATCAGTCTCACTGCACCTCGGCAGTCGTCACCGGAATTTCCCAGACGAGGATCGCGGCTGAGCCTCCGATGAGCGCGATTCCGGCGATGGCCAACGCAAAGAGCGGTGACACGGAATCGGAGATGACGCCACTGCCGAGTTGGAACGGAACGACAGCCAGTCCGCTGACCATCGCCATCGCGCTCAGTACGGTGGCCCGGCCGAGCGAGCCGATTCGGTCGTTGACGTACTGGCCGGCGAACGAGCGCGTCACATCGGAAAGCCCTCGAGCGATCAAGAACGTCGGGAGTGCGAGGACGGGGACGAAGTACATCCCGACCAGTGCCGTCCCGACGAGAAACGGCAGGACGAGGAACCACGTTCGAACGCCGAGCTGGTCCTTGATTGCGCCGGTGAAATAGCTGAGCACTGCCCCGACGAGGCTGTACGCAGCGTAGAACCAGCCGAGTAGGGATTCGACTCGCGACGGGGAGACACCGAGATCAACGACGATGGTCTCGAATATCGGCTGGAGAAAGACGAACACGAGATACGTGACTGCGGCGTAGAGAACGTAATAGTAGAGAATGAACGCCCTGAGATTCCGTTGGGAGAGGGCGTCCCTGACGATGCCGACGGTCCGACGGAGGCTTAACTCGTCGGTGTCCGTCTGCGTGTACGCCGCTGGTTCCTCGAGGGTCAGCAGAACGACTGCGCCGAGTCCGGTAACGGCGGCTGCGACGAACCACGGGTACGAGAGATCGATACTGCCGAGATACCCGCCGACGATAGCTGCACCAGCACCGACAGCCAGTGCGGCAGCTTCGCCCCGCCCGCGGACGGTGGCGAACTCGCTTTCGGAGAGATCGTCGGTGAGTGTATCGTAGAGCCACGCATCCTCACTCCCTGATCGGAAATTATACCCCAGTGACCAGCAGACGTAGAGGACGGCCAGCGCGAGGAACGACCCGGAGAGGCCGATTCCGAGCAGTGTCACGGCGATCAGTGTGGTCCCGGTGAGGAGGCTGTTTCGGCGACCAACGCGGTCGCCGATGTACCCGGTCGGAATCTCGCCGACCAGCGTTGTCAGGTTGTAGATCACCTCGAGGACGGCGATCTGGGTGAAGGAGAGCCCCTGCGCAAGAAAGAAGAGGTACATAATCGGTCGATAAAATTCGACAGCCTTGGTAGATTTGTAGAGATAGTATTTCAGGACGCTTCGACGGGCGGAATCACGCCAACGGATCGAAGCGAGCCGAGCCATTACATCTGGATTGGCGAGCGCGTTCAATTACGTTTCGTTAGTTCGATACGTCGAGATCGTAATACGCTGCTGGCACGGGAATCGAACGCGTCCAGCGGCCCCGTGACCGATATCCCCGACGACCGCCGACAGCCCGCCCCGAACCCGTGTGGGGTGGACTACCGATCGCAGTCCACTTACCGCGGCCGCGCAAATTCACGGCCATGCAGATCAAAGACCGGGAGCAGGTCGAGGGCGGCCGCGAGCGGCTCACCGTCGTCCCCGAGAGCGTCGACGATCTCTGGCACCTGCAGTACGTCTTAGAGCCCGGCGACCGCGTCGCAGGCGACACGACCCGGCGCATCCAGCGCAACGACGACCAGATGCGCGATACCGGCGGCGAGCGCGAACACATGTGGGTCGCGATCGCCGTCGAGGACATTGAGTTCCACAAGTTTGCCAACCGGCTGCGAGTCGGCGGCGAGATCGTCGCCTGTTCGCGGGAGGATCAACTGGGCTTTCACCACACGCTCAACGTCGAAACCCGCGAGGAGCTCTCGATCGAGAAACGATTCAAACCGGATCAGAAGGCCCGCCTCGAGGAAGCCGAGGAAGCCACGGAAAACCCGGATGTCGCCATCGCGACCGTCGAGGAGGGGCAGGCCCACGTCCACACGGTCGCCCAGTACGGCACCGAAGAGCGAGCAGCGTTCACCGGCCCGACCGGGAAAGGCGAGTACGCCCGCGAGCGCTCGGAGTTGTTCGCGGAACTCGGCGAGGTCCTCAAACGACTCGAGGTCGACGCGATCATCCTTGCCGGCCCCGGCTTTACGAAACAGGACGCGTACAAGTATCTCGAGGACAATGAACCCGAGGTCGCAGACCAGATCACGATGGTCGATACGGCGGCAGTCGGCGACCGCGGCGTCCACGAGGTCCTGAAACGCGGGGCCGTCGCCGACGTGCAGGAGGAGACTCGAATCGAGAGCGAGGCCGAGTATATCGACGAGCTCACGAAGCGGATGGCCGAGGGCGCGAAGGCAGCCTACGGTCCCGAGCAAGTCGAGAAAGCCGCCGAGTTCGGCGCGATCGACCGCCTGCTCGTCCTCGACGATCGGCTCCGGAAAGAGCGCGGCCCCGAGGGCGAGTGGGACATCGACATCGACCAGATCGTTCGGACGACCGAACAGAAAGGCGGCGAGGTGACGGTCTTCTCGAGCGAGTTCCCACCGGGTCAGCAACTCGCCAATCTCGGCGGGATCGCGGCGCTGTTGCGCTATCGCCTCGAGTAGCCCGCTGCCCCCGGCGCTTTCGGCTACTCGACCTGCAGTTCGTCGCTGGCCTCGAGCAGCTGGATCAGGACGGACGCGAACAGCGAGCCTGAACTCCAGATTGCGGTCTCGCTGCCCTCGTCGCCGATGACACTCAGGAGGATGCTATCGTCGTCGGCGATGACGATCCGCCCAGACCGTTGATCGTCCGTCCGCTGGGTTGGGAGGTTCTCGACTGTCACGACATCGAGCTCGGCAAATCGGTCTCGGACTGCTGCCGTTCGACTCACGACGACGACCGTCACGCCGGCTGCGGCGCGCTCTGCAAGGGTTCGTTCGATCGGGTCGGTGACGAGTTCCGGGAGCCGTGTCCCGAAGACGATCCGCTCGTCGGCCTGCGAGAGGATATCGACCGTGCGATCGTCGACCCGGTCGCGGCTGCGAACCGTCCAGATGTCCTCCTGGGTTTCCTCACCTACAGACTCGCGTTTGACGGTTTCGACGTACTCGAAGGCCCGATCCTGTTCGCGTTCGAACCGGTCACGAAGCAACTCGCGCGCCTCGTCGGTGCTGACCGGCCGGTACCGGATCGGGTTCGACTGCTGGACCTCGAGCAGGCCCCGCTCCTCGAGGCGCTCGGCGACGCCGTACACCTGCGATCGTGGGACGTCGACGACTTCGGAGACGTCCCGGGCAGTACCCGACCCGATGCGGTGGAGGCCGGTAAACACCTTCGCCTCGTAGGTCGTGAGCCCGAGCCGTTCGAAGGCCGCGAGGGCCTCGCCCTCGCCCCTGTCGTCGGTCATTGGTCGTCACCAGAACCGTCGTCGGGGCGGCCGCCGTCGCTGGCAGGGGCTCCGCTCGTGGTCGCGGGCGACTCGAATGGGACGTCGGGGCCGAAGTACCGCGTCCAGAGGACGAGCAGGGTCGGCAGGACGAGCACGCTCGCGACGAACGCGTAGATGATCGTCAGCGCGGTGATGATCCCGAACTGCTCGAGCACGGGCAGGATGGCAAAGGCGAGGACGCCGAACCCGCCGACAGTGGTCGCCGCGCTGCCGAGCAACGCGCCGCCGGTGCCCGTTACCGTGGTGTGCATGGCGTCCCAGACCGAGCCCTGGCGCTCGAGTTCGAGCGTGTACCGGGCGCTGACGTGGATACTGTAGGCGACGCCGAGCCCGATCGTCAGGCTGGTGATCATCCCCGTCAGGACGTTAAACGGCATCCCGATCAGGTACATCGTCCCGAGGATCCAACTGACTGCGAGCGCGACCGGGAGCAAGGTTACGGCACCCAGGGCCGCGCTGTTGCCGGTCAGCCAGTAGGCGGCCGTCAGGAAGACGAAGACGGCCACGAGCGTGATCAACAGGCTCTCGAGGACGGTATCGAGCAGGTCCTGCTCGACGACGTAGTTGACGATCGGATCGCCGGTCGCCACCACGGACCAGCGATCGTTGCCGTCGTCGAAGTCCGCCGCGATCGCGCGCATTTCCTCGGTCGTCTCGCTGGTCGAGGCGTCGCCTTCGATCGAGACGACCAGCCGAAGCGCCTCGTACTCGCCGTCGGTGCGGTAGAGCACGTTGCCCGCGGCTTCGGAATCGGCCTCGTAGAGGTCGTCGTACAGCGCCTCGAGGTTCTCGTCGGGAACGCCGTCATCGTCGGTGTCCGACTCGTCGAACGACTCGTCGAACGATTCGTTCTCGGCCGCGACCTGCTCCATGGCCGACAGCGGGCTGCGAACGTCGGCCTCGCCGCTTGCCAGCTCGTATGCCACGTCGCTGTCGGTGGCGGCGTCCCGGGCGTCTGCTACCCGCTCGAGCGTCTCGTCGTGAGTTAGGTCACCCCTGACGAGCAGTTGCGCCTGAGAGTCCTGGCGCTGGAAGTGCTCGTTGACGTACTCGAGGTCGGACTTCGCGCTGTACTCGCCGGGCTGGAACGGTTCGGGCAGGTTCTGCGTCCAGGCGGGCGGACTGTCCGCGAGGAAGTCCTCCTGGTCGAAGCTGGTATCGACCTGCGTTGCACCGTAGACGCCGCCGGCGGTTACCACCAGCGTCACGAGGAGCAACACCAGTGGCGCTTTCCGGGCGATCGTTGCCCCGACGGAGAGCACGTCGGCGAGTCGACCGCCGCCGGTGCCAAACGCCCGCTTGCGCCGATCGATCCCGCGAGCCTCGAGTCGAGAATCGATCTCGACTTTCGCCGCGGGGATCAACGCGCCGAAGACGACCATTGCGGCGAGGATACCGAACGCGCTCACGATGCCGAACTCGCGGATCGGGCCGATCGGACTGACGAGGTTCGAGAGGAAGCCGATGACGGTCGTCGCCGTCACCCAGACGAGCGCGACGCCGACGCCAGCGAGGGCGACGGACATCGAGCCGCGTACGTCAGTCGGCTCGCTGCCTGCGTGCTCGTCGGCGTCGCGTTGCTCCCGATGGCGCATAAAGACGTGAATCGCGTAGTCGATCGAGAGCCCGATCAGGAGCACGGGAATGGCGACGAACATCTGGTTGAACGCGATGTCAGCCCAGCCCATGAAGCCGAACGTCCAGAGCAACACCGCCACGATGCCTGCGATCCCGAGGACGATGTCGAGCGGATCGCGGTAGGCGATCACCAGCGCGACGACGACGAACAGCAGGGCAAGCGGCGAAACGATCGCCAAGCTGTCGCCCATCGAGCGGTCGATCTCGTCGGTGATGACCCCCGACCCGAAGGCGAGCATCTCCTGGTCGTAATCGTCGGCGAGGTCGCGAAGCTCGAGTTGACTGTCGGTGATCGCTTCGTCGACCGATCCCGGGCCCTGGAAGTCACCGCTCGCAGTCGACTGCGTCACGACCAGCATTCGCGCGTCAGCCTCGGTCGACCCTGGCTCGTAGGATGTCGGCATCAGACGCAGGGCAAAGCCACCGCCCCGGTCGCTATCTTCCGAGAGGACAGCCGTAAGCGTCTCCTCGTACTCGGACTCGCTCATCGAGTCGAGTTGTTCGATCTGCTCGTCCAGTGACGGCTGGCCGGCCGCTTCGAGGTCTTTGCGATCGTCTTCGAGGTCCTCGAAGTCATCCTCGAGTTCTTCGAAGTCGTCTTGGAGCTGTTCGCTGTCGTCTTCGAGGTCCGCGAAATCCTCCTGGAGCTGTTCGCGATCTTCCGCCAACTGCGCGAACTCGTCCTCGAGGACGCCCCGCGTGCCCTGCACGTAGGCGTCCTCGAGTTGACCCTCGAGTTCACTCGACTGCTGCTCGTATTCCGCGTCGGAGAGGTTGCCGGCCTCGTTCGCCCGCTCGAGCGCGACAAGAGAGGACTGAATCTCCCGCGCGTTCGTCATGGCTGTGGCGAAGCGCGCCGACTGCTCCTCGTTGAGATCGGCCGTTGCATCCGCGTACACCGTGTCGAGCTGGCCCTCGAGTGCGGCCGAACGCTGCTCGTATTCCGCCTCAGAGAGTTCGCCGGCTTGGTAGGAGGCGTTCAGCTCTGCGTACTCCGTCTCGAGCGCGACGGTTTCGTTCAGCGCCGCCTCGAGGTCGTCGGCGGTCGCATTGAGTTCCGCACTCCGGGTTTCGAGTTCCGCTGCGGTCTCGTTGAGGTCGGTCCTGCGCTGTTCGAGTTCGTCTGCGGTTTCGTTGAGTTCCTCGCTCCGGTCCTCGAGGTCGGACGCGCGTTCGGAGAGATCCTCGGCCTGCTCTTCGCGGATCGCGGTCGTCGCTACGACGTTCTCGACGCCGACGATCGCTTCTTCTTCGACCAGTGTCGAGTTTATCGACTCGTCGTTGCGGAGTTCTTGCTGGAACTCGAGCGAGGAGCGCAACGACTCCTTCGAGAGGACGTCGTCACCCCTGACGATCACTTGGACAGCCGTCGTGTTTTCCTGATCCTCGCTCGCGAAGTTTTCCGTCGCGAACTCGAGGGCGTTCCCTTCCGGAGAGTCCGTCTCGTACTGCTCTAGCGACGACTCGTCGTCGACCATCGTCGCGCCCGCACCGACCATGGCGGTCACGAGCAAGAGCACGATCAGGACGATCGCCGAGTGTGTCGTGATCACGTCGGCGATCCGGTCAGCACGGCTCACGGCCACCCACCCCACGTGTCGCTCGGCTCGGCGCTCGCTCTCATCTGTTGTGAGTATCCTACTAACGGAGCCGGTATACAGCTGTTGTTATTTTTACACTAACAGTCACGATTCGGAACACGCCGGTCGCGAGCGACGGCTCCGAAACAATGGCGATCGACTCGTTTCAGACCGAACGTTCAGCAAAACAGTGTTATTCATATGCTACCCATCGTTGGCCACCGGAGAAACGGTTTGCATCGTCACATTCTCGTGATACTCAGGAACAGAACCCAGTCGTGTCGGACCGGCTGCTCGATCACTCGACCGAGACCGTCTGGAGGTCATCGGCGAACCGAACGTCGCCGTCGTAATGAGCGGCGATCGACTCGAGCATCTCGTCGTGGTTACCGTCGGTGTGGGGATAGAGGTGGGTGAGATAAACCCGGCCGAGCTCCCGTCCGGCGAGTTCTCGGCCGAGTGCATCGGGGGTCGGATGATTGGAAACGTCGACGTCGTCGGGGAACGAACAATCGTGGGCGAAGATGGCCGATCCCTCCGCGAAGTTCGCCAGCCCAGCGAAGGCCTCGCTGTCGCCGCTGAACGTAAAGAGATCGCCGAAACGGTAGGCCAGACACGGCACCGAGTGACGGGTCTCGTAGGCCGAGACGTCGAAGCCCGCGACGGTGAACTCGCCGGGAACGACCTCGCGGACCTGTACCTCGAGTTTGTCCTGCATGTACTCGTAGACGGAGAGGAGGTCGTCGACCAATGCCTTGGTGCCCTGCGGGCCGACGATTTCGATGTGGTCCTCGCCGGCGAGCCAGCGGGCTTTCATCAGCGGCAACAGATCGGCGACGTGATCGAGGTGATGATGGGTCAGGAGCACCGTCGAGACGTTCTCGTAGCCGACGCCGGACTGCTGGAGTCGCTGAAGAACGCCGGCACCGCAGTCGATCAGTAGCGTGCGACCGTCTTCCTGAACGAGGATTCCCGTCTGAAAGCGTTCGCCCGTGGGCATGGCGCTGCCCGTTCCGAGAAAGGTAATACGCATAGGCGGGTGTGGAACCCCTGGCCCGATAAGGGTACCTCTCGAGGCTGTCGCCGACCGCGGCGGGCGAAAGTGGAGGTGAGGGACCGAGGGGTGACACGACGATCCTGGGGTTCGGCTGACCGCTGTGGGATCGAGTCGCTGGGATCGCTTTCGGCGGGTTTATCGCGCTCTCGCGCCGATCGGTTGGACGACCGAATATGACAGTCGTTCTCGCCGGCGTCGGTGCCGACAGCACGAACGTCGGCGCGCTGGCACCGCTGTACGACGACGGCCGATTCGAGTACGTCCCGATTCCGGAGAAAACCCGCGAGACGACGGAAACGGAGACGCTCGGGTCGTGGGGGCTACGGGCGGGCGACAGCGTCGCCGCCGATCTGACGACCCGGATCACTCCCCAACCGGTCGGCGACGGGACCGACACGGTCACCGGCGACGCCCTCGCGTCGTGGCCGCTCCACCGCGATCCCAACTTCGAGGCGCTGACCTACGGCGAACACCGGACCAGCGGCTACGTCTCGCGGCTGCGCGCGCTCGAGTCCGGCGACGTCGTCGGCTTCTATGCCGGGCTGCGCCGACCGGACGGGGACCGCGCCCACCGCTACCTGATCGGCTACTTTACTGTCGACAACGTGGCCGTCGTCAGTCCCGACATGCCCCGAGCCGAGCGCGAGGCGATCCTCGCGGCGCATCCGGACAATGCCCACGCAAAGCGCGCACAGGACGGTGATCTCTACCTCGAGAAACCGGTCGTCATCGTCGATGGGCGCGAACCCGGCGGGCTCTTCGAGCGCGATCCGATCCGCATCAGCGACTACTACGTCGCCGAGGGCAACGAGCGGCCACAGTACTACCTGCGCGAGGAGATCGCGTCGGCGTGGAACGTGCAAGCTGGTGGGTCGAATATGATGTTCAAGCCGGCCTACCGCTGTGCCCTCTCTGGGGACGCGTTCCGGGACCGAGTCGGAGTTCCGGGCGAACGGACAGTCGCGTAGCCGATCGTCACGTTCGTTGCTCGAAGTGATCGAGAAACGACTCGAGGTCGTCGAAGTTGACACCGGGCGTGATTACGCCATCCTGATGCCGATAGTCGACGACATCGTGTGCATCGAGCCGCGGGAGGTGGTTGTGAACCAACGCGATGGTGATCGACCGTCGAGTCGTGGGGCCGGTATCGACAGTCCCATCGTTGTGCTCTGACGAGGCGAACCGACGGCTCAGTTCGTCGGGTGTCGTTCGGTCAACCGTCCGAAGGGTCTCCAGAACGGCCCTGACCGTCCCGCTCGAGAGGAGCCCGTAAATCGTGTCGATGTCGAGGGTGCTCGACTGTGATCGGGACACAGGAGGCATACCGTTATGGAGGGACACATTAGTACTCCCACACTAGTTAGGCATCGACCGGCGAATCGTTCCGTCGCCGTTCGCCTGACGATCGATCGGTTTCATGTAGCGATCGGTCAAAGCATATGGCAGTGACGGCTTCCGACGACACGACGCCACGACACGAGCGCGTCACACGCCACCCGACGCCCGGACTACGAAACTCGCTGGCCTACTGGACCACCGCCCGCTCCCCCCTTCGGGTCGCGATCAACTACATCGTCGTCTGGCTCGTCCGGATCTCGCCCAGCCTCCGGCTCAAGCGCTGGCTGTTGCGTCGCATCGGCGTCACGGTCGGATCTGGCGTTTCGTGGGGCCTCGAGGCCACGCCCGACGTCTTCTGGCCGGACCTGATCACGCTTAAGGCGGACGCGATCGTCGGCTACGACGCGACGATCCTCTGTCACGAGTTCTTACAGGACGAGTACCGAACCGGCGAGGTCGTCATCGGCGAACGGGCGATGATCGGCGCGGGCGCGATAATCTTACCCGGCGTCGAAATCGGGAACGATGCCCGCATCGCGGCGAACTCACTGGTAACACGTGACGTGCCGCCGGGGACGACGGTCGCGGGTGTGCCGGCGGAGCCGATGGGCGAATCGAGTGCTGACGACAGAAACTGACCGGTTGCCGGCGCGTCGGCCGAAACATGTGGCCTGTCAGTCGGTGCCGGTGGGCCTGCGACCAACCCTGTGCTGGGTCGGGACCCAGTGACAGCAGCTCGTCTCATATGGACCACTGTCAGTCTGTGCCAGTGGGACCGCGACCGTCCGGCGGGCCCACGGTCACTCGTGACAGCAGTTCGTCTCAATCGTCGCTCGGTGCTGCGGCTTGCTGGTTTCTGACGTGCTCGACGATGGCAGCCGTCTCGTCGACGAACTCCTCGTGGTCGATTTCCGCCCCGTGAAGAGCCGTCGAGAGGTATCGGACCGCGCCAGCGACGGCGACTGCCTCGGAACGTTCGGTGTCCGTCACTCCCTCGAGTTTCGCTTCCTCGCGATGGAAGTGGATACAGTACGGACACTGAATCGCCGCTGCTGCGCCGAGCGCGACGAGGGCTTTCTCTCGCTGCTCGAGGTCCGTCTCCGTCTCTTCGAACTGGAGGTCGCGGATGGTCTCCCAACTGTGGTCTGCAGCCGGCTCCGGGAGGGCCGCGATCCAGGTTGGAACCTGTCCGAGAGCCGCTTCGATCTCCGCTTGTGTCTCTGTCGATACCATTGTGTTCTCGCCTCTGGATTTCAGACCGAGTCACTGCGCCGGATTCGACCGCGCTACGCACGGTAGAAATCCACCTCGTATTTCGACTCGCAACTGCATGATCCTCTCACACTAGTATCCGACAGCAACTGCTAGGTGTTAACGAGTGTCATGTATCGACCGAGAACTGTTCGATCGGGTCGACACAGCCAAAGGAGAGTCGAGCGTCGTGTGAAATCGGTTTCGGAACGGCGTCTACAGCGACGACCAGGATTTGCGGGCTTCGTTCCAGGACGTGATGTCGGCGATCCAGCGGGCGGCGATCAGCTTCTTCAGGTTCTCCGCCGGGAGGCCGCCGAACGTGTCGACGGGCAGGGAGATACCCTTCGCTGGCTTGACGTCGTGGGCGATTGCCTTGTCGCCGACCGAAATGACGGTCCCTTTGTCCTCGTGCTCCCAGGTCCGCAGCGGGCGGTTCGCGATCGCGCGAGCGATGTTCTCACCGGCGACCTCGGCGGCCTGCCAGGCGGCCTGTGCCGTCGGCGGTGCGGGCTGGTCTCCCTGGTCGATGATCGCCGAGTCGCCGACCGCGAACACGCGCTCGTCCGTGGTCTGGAAGTTTGCGCCGGTGGTCACGCGGTTGTGCTCGTTCTCGAGGTCGACGCCGTCCATCGCGTCCCGGCCCGTGATCCCACCGGTCCAGATGAGGACATCGTGCTCGAGGGGTTCGCCCTCGTCGAACTCGATGTGGTCGTCGGTGGCCTGGGTGATCGGATCGTCCGTATGAATTCGGACGCCGGCTTCTTCGAGCAGGTCGCGCAGGGCCTGCTGGCACTCCGGATCGTTGCCCGGGAAGATCTCCTCGAGCGCTTCGACGAGGTGGATCTCGATTGGCGCGCGGTGTTGGTCGCGGAACTCGGCGATCTCGCCGGCGGTCTGGATGCCGGAGAGGCCGGCACCACCGATGACGACCTGTGCGGGATCGCTGCGGGTCGCGTCTTGACTGGCTTCGTTGACGGCCTCGTGGATCTCGAGGGCGTCATCCAAGCTTTTGAGCGTCAGGGAGTGTTCGTCGAGGCCGGGGATGCCGTAGTAGGCGGTCTGGGTGCCCAGCGCGACGAGGACGTAGTCGTAGTCGACGTCCTCGCTGTCCGCGAGTTCGACGACCTGTTCGTCGACGTCCAGGCCCGTGACTTCGTCCTGGATGAATCGGGTCGCCGGGTCAGCGATCTGGTCAACCGGGAAGGTAATGTCCGAGCGGACGCTGGGGTCGCGGATCACGCGGTGTGATTCGTGCAACACGAGGTGATAATCGACATCGGCGATCCAGGTCAGCCGTACGTTACCGCCAAGCTCCGATTGGAGCTTTTTGATTGCGCCGGCGCCGGCATAGCCAGCCCCGAGCACGACAACGTTCTCAGTCATACAGCACAATGGGAAGCACTATGATACAAAGCTGTTGAAAGAGGAGTCGGTATGGTCACGCTTCACACGACGCCATACTGGCGATCGGGGACGATGCTCGAGTCGGGTCGTCGGCCGCCCGTGACCGACTTAGAGGATCCGCTCCCCGAACGTACTCGCGGTCAGTTCGGCTGCCAGCGTCGCCGTCTCGTTTGCCTCGTCCAGGATCGGATTCACTTCGACGACGTCCATCGATCGGAGGACGCCCTCGGCCTCGTCGCGCCGAGAGAGTGTCTCGAGTGCAGCGTGGGCTTCTCGGTAGGTGACGCCGCCGCGGACGGGCGTGCCGACGCCGGGGGCCGTCTTTGGATCGAGCCAGTCGAGGTCGAGGCTGACGTGGACGCCGTCGGTGCCGTCGGTCGCGACCCCGAGAGCGTCTTCAACGACGGCAGAGACGCCTCGCTGATCGATGTCTGACATCGTGTAGGCCGTCAGTGCACTCTCCTGGAGCAGGTCGCGCTCGCGGTCGTCGATGCTCCGGAGGCCGACGTAGGCAACCGACGATTCACGGAGTCCGGGGGCAGGTGCCCACTCCGTCTTGCCGAACGCGCCGTATCCGAGGACGGCGGCCAGCGGCATCCCGTGGACGTTGCCACTCGGCGAGGTTTCGGGCGTGTTCAGGTCGGCGTGGGCGTCGAACCAGATCGCGCCGAGGTCGGCATCTCGAGCCGAGCCAGTAAGGGAGCCGATCGCAACCGAGTGGTCGCCGCCCAGCACGAGCGGGAACTCGCCGGCGGTACGCGTCGCAGCGACGCGGTCGCTCAGCCGCCGGCAGACGTCCTCGATCTCGCGGAGGAACTTCGCGTTCCCACCGTGGGGCTGATCGGCGTCCGGATCGCGCTCTTCGGCCCGGGGCATCGACAGGTCGCCGTCATCGATCGGCTCAACGTCTGCTCGCTCGAGGCCGTCTGCCAGCCCCGCATAGCGGATCGCCGACGGTCCCATGTCGACGCCACGACGGTTCGCCCCGTAGTCCATCGGCGCGCCGATGATCCTGACGGTCCGATCCATACACGCGCTACACCGCCGATCGGTTTGACCGTGGTGGTCAGTCACAGTCGCTGCGCGGATATTCGACAGCCTAGTCGATCACACACGGACGGTCTCGGTGGCGATAGCTTTAGGGTTAGACCTGTCTAAACTCGGGACAGCATGATGCTGAGCGACGTGATGGAGGACTACCTCAAAGCGATCTATCAGCTCCAGCGCGAGACCGACGAGCGGATCAAGACCTCCGAGATCGCGGCGGAGCTGGATGTCACGTCGCCGACAGTCACCAGCATGCTCGACAAACTCGAGGAACGGGACCTCGTCGACCGCGAGAAGTATCGCGGCGTGACCCTGACCGACGAAGGCGAGACCGTTGCCTTGGAGATCGTCCGCCACCATCGGCTGCTCGAGGCCTACCTCACCGAACATCTCGATTACGACTGGTCGGAGGTCCACGCGGAAGCCGACCGCCTCGAACACCACATCAGCGAGAATTTCGAGGCCCGTGTCGCCGACGCACTCGGCGAGCCGACGGTCGACCCCCACGGCTCGCCGATCCCGAGTGCTGACCTCGAGCCGCCCGAGCGTCCCGACGGCGAGGCCATCACCGAATTCGAGGAGGGAGCCGTCGTAACCGTCGCCGAGGTCGCCGACCACGACCCAGAGGTACTCTCGTATCTCGCCGACCACGGCGTGGAGCCGGGTGTCGACCTCGAGATCATCGAGATCGCCCCGTTCGGCATGGTGACCGCATGCTCGAGCGAGGCCGACGAGCCGGTCTCACTGCCCGAATCCGTCGCCAGACACGTCCGCGTTGCACCGCCCGCCGAACCCCAGCCGTCGTCGTAGCTGCCGGAATGTCGTGGCGATCGCGATGAGACGGTGACCCACGGATGCCTGCCTCACCGTCGGCGGACGATACGAAAGTGCGTACATTCCCGGTGCAACCGTCACAACGTTGGCAAAATAGCCGGCCCACCCGCCGGGTTTAAGGAATCCAAATACGAATAAAACACTATGTCATCCATCGAACTCACCCCCAGTCAGAAGAAAATACTCCGCGCCCTGACGAACCTCCACAAGGAGTCCGAAGATGCGATCAAAGGCGAAGATATCGCCGAGCAGGTCGACCGCAACCCCGGGACGATCCGTAACCAGATGCAGAGTCTCAAAGCCCTCCAACTGGTAGAGGGTGTACCGGGGCCGAAAGGCGGCTACAAACCAACCGCCGCCGCCTACGAAGCACTCGAGATTCAGCAGATGGACGAGCCCGCATCGGTTCCGCTGCAACACGAGGGCGAACCCGTCAGCGACACCATCATCGAGGAGATCGACCTCTCGAGTGTACACCATCCGGAACTCTGCCGCGCAGAGATCCATGTGCAGGGACGACTCAGCGACATTCACGAGGGCGATTCCGTCACCGTCGGCCCGACGCCGCTCTCGAAACTCGTCATCGATGGTACCGTCGACGGCAAAGACGACACGAACAACATCCTCATTCTCCGGATCGACGATATGGTCGCACCCACCGAAGAGCCGGCTCACTGATCCGCAGTCAGCCGTTCTCGTCTCACTTCTGCGTAGCGTCTGCGATCGTCGTCCTCGATCGATCTACAAAAGTCGCTCTCGAACTCGCGTCGAACCGATGCGAAGCTGATGGGCAGATTACTCGAGTGTGTCAGTGTCAGCGTCAGCGTCGGCGTTCGCATCCGCAGCTCCATCGGTGGCCGCCGCCGGAATCACGTCGACGCTCGCAACTGCGTCGCCGTCTTCGACATCCATGACGATGACGCCCATCGTGTTGCGCCCGACGGTCGAGATTTCGTCGACCAGCGTGCGGACGATCTGACCGCGCTCGCTCATCAGCACGAGCCCGTCGTCCGGATCGACCGCCTTGACGGCCGTTACAGGGCCGTTTCGGTCGCCGGTTTTGATGTCGATCAGCCCCTTGCCGTACCGGGACTGCGTGCTGTACTCGGCCAGCGGCGTCCGCTTGCCATAGCCGTTCTCGGTCACGGTTAGCAGCGCCTGCCCGTCGTCCTCGTCGGTCGCGACCAGCCCCGCCACGGCGTCTCCGTCTTGCAGTTTGATGCCGTTGACACCGCGGGCGTTGCGGCCCATCGCACGGACTTCGTCCTCGTCGAACCGGATCGTCATGCCGCCCTCGGTCGCGATGACGAGATCCTGCGAGCCGTCAGTGACTTCGACGTCGATCAGTTCGTCACCCTCCTCGAGATCGGCCGCGATGATCCCCGTCGAGAGGATGTTGTCGAACTCCGCGCCGGCAGTGCGTTTGACGTAGCCGTTCCGGGTGGCCATCGTCACGAACTCGTCGTCGTCGAAGGCGTCGGTGTCGACGATGGCCGTGATGTCCTCGCCGGGATCGAGATCGAGGATGTTGACCGCGGATTTGCCGCGGGCCGTCCGGCCCATCTCGGGGATTTCGTAGGTCTTGAGCCGGTAGACTTCGCCCTGATTCGTAAAGCACAGCAGATAATCGTGGGTGTTGGCTCGGAAGACCGTCGCGACGCGGTCGTCTTCCTTGACGTCCGCGCCGATGATGCCTTTCCCGCCCCGACCCTGGGGGTCGAACTGGTCGATCGGCATCCGCTTGACGTAGTCGTCTTCGGTCATGACCACGAACACCTCCTCTTCGGGGATGAGGTCCTCGTGGGTGACCGTGCCCTGGTCCTCGATAATCGACGTCCGTCGATCGTCGCCATACTCGGCTTTGATCTCGCGGAGTTCGTCTTTGATGACCGAGAGGAGTTCCTCCTCGCTCTCGAGGATGGTCGTCAGGCGCTCGATCTCGGCCTGGACCTCCTCGTACTCGGCTTCGATCTCGGCGGCCTCCATCGAGGTGAGACTGCCCAGTTGCATCCGGACGATGTGATCGGCCTGGTCCGCAGAGAAGTCGTAGGCGTCTTGCAGCGCCGCTTTCGCGGCCGATCGGTCCTCGCTGTCGCGGATCAGCTCGACGACGTCCTCGGCGTTCTCGACGGCCGTCAATCGGCCCTCGAGGATGTGTGCACGATCTTCAGCTTCTTCGAGGTCGTACTCGCTGCGCCGGCGGACGACCTCGCGGCGGTGGGCGACGTACTCCTCGAGCGTTTCCTTGAGCGAGAGCACCCGGGGTTGGCCGTCGACCAGCGCGAGGTTGATGACGCCGAAGGTTCGCTCGAGGTGATTCTCGAGCAGTTTGTTCTTGACGACCTCGACGTTCGCGCTGCGGTTGAGCTCGATGACGATGCGGACGCCGTCACGGTCGGACTCGTCGCGCAGATCGGTGATTCCCTCGATTTCGCCCTCGTTGACGTCGTCAGCGATGCGCTCGACGAGGCGGGCCTTGTTGGCCTGATAGGGGAGTTCGGTGACGACGATGCGCTCGCGACCGTTTTTCCACTCTTCGACCTCGAACTCGGCGCGGACGCGGATGCGGCCGCGACCGGTCTTGTACGCCGAATAGATGGCGTCTCGACCGACGATGTTCGCGCCCGTCGGGAAGTCCGGTCCCTTGACGTGGTCCATCAGGTCCTCGACGGTCGCATCGGGGTCGTCGATCAGTTCGATGGTCGCGTCGATGACTTCGCTTAGGTTATGCGGCGGGATGTTCGTCGACATCCCGACGGCGATCCCCGACGAGCCGTTGACCAGCAGGTTCGGGAACGCTGCCGGGAGCACGTCGGGTTCCTGCAAGCGGTCGTCGTAGTTCGAGGAGAAATCGACCGTGTCCTTATCGATGTCCTCGAGTAGCTCCTCGGCGACGGAGGCCATCCGAGCCTCGGTGTATCGGGGCGCGGCAGCCGGGTCGCCGTCCATCGAGCCGAAGTTCCCCTGGCCGTCGACCAGCGGATAGCGCATCGAGAAGTCCTGGGCCATCCGGACCAGGGTGTCGTAGATCGCGCTGTCGCCGTGTGGGTGGTAATCACCCATCGTCTCCCCGACGATCGAGGAGGACTTGCGGTGGGAAGAGCCACTCGAGACGCCCATCTCGTGCATCGCATACAGGATGCGCCGGTGGACGGGTTTGAGCCCGTCGCGGACGTCGGGAAGGGCCCGACCTGCGATGACACTCATCGCGTAGTCGATGTAACTCTGCTCCATCTCGTCTTCGATGCGGACGTTTTCGACCGCTCTGGCCTCTACGTCCGTCGGATCGGGTACGTCTGAACTCATGTATAAATTATATATCGATCCACTCGGCTTCCGGCGCGTGGTCTTTGATGAACTGCTTGCGAGGCTCGACAGCGTCACCCATCAGGACGGAGAACATCTTGTCCGCCGCCGCCGCGTCCTCGATCGTGATCTGCTTGAGGATACGGTTGTCGGGGTTCATCGTCGTCTCCCAGAGCTGTTCGGGGTTCATCTCGCCAAGCCCCTTGAACCGCTGGACCTGTGAGGGGTTGCCGTCGCATTTCTCCTCGACGATCCGGTCGCGTTCGGCGTCGGTCATCGCGTCGTAGGTCTCGCCGCGATACCGGATGCGATAGAGTGGCGGCTGAGTCGCGTAGACGTACCCCCCCTCGAGCAGCGGGCGCATGTGCCGGTAGAAGAACGTCAACAGCAGCGTCCGGATGTGTGCGCCGTCGACGTCGGCGTCGGTCGCCATGATGATCTTCTTGTAGCGGACGTCCTCGACATCGAACTCGTCGCCGATCCCCGCGCCGATCGCGGTGATCATGTTGCGAATCTCGTCGTTCTCGAGGATGCGATCCAACCGATGCTTCTCGACGTTCAGGATCTTCCCCTTGATGGGAAGGACGGCCTGGAACTCGGGGTTGCGGGCCTGCTTCGCACTGCCTCCCGCGGAGTCACCCTCCGCGATGAACAGTTCGGCCTCCTCGGGGTCTTTCGTCTGGCAGTCAGCGAGTTTGCCCGGGAGGGAGGTAGACTCGAGGGCGGACTTTCGCCGCGTCAGTTCCTCTGCCTTCTGGGCGGCCATTCGGGCTTTCGCAGCCTCGACGGCCTTGGTGACGATCGCCTCAGCGGTGTCAGGGTGTTCCTCGAAGTAGGTGCCAAGGCCCTCGTGCATGGCGCTCTCGACGATCCCTCGGACTTCCGAGTTGCCGAGTTTCGTCTTCGTCTGGCCCTCGAACTGGGGATCGGGGTGTTTGATCGAGATGACTGCCGTGAGCCCCTCGCGGATGTCCTCACCTTTGAGATTGTCCTCGAGATCGGAGAGGAGGTCGTTTTCGTTGGCGTAGTCGTTGACCGTCCGGGTCAGCGCGGTCTTGAACCCGGTGAGGTGGGTGCCGCCTTCGCGGGTGTTGATGTTGTTCGCGAAGGCGTGAATCGAGCCCTGCAGTTCTTCGGTGGCCTGCATCGCCACTTCGACCTGGATGTTCTGGTCTTCGTCGTCGAAGTAGATGACGTCGTCGTGCATCGCCGAGCGCGTCTCGTTCAGATACTCGACGAACTCGCGGATGCCGCCGTCGTACTCGTAGGTCTCGGCGACGGGACCGTCTTCGCTTTTCTCCTCGCGCTCGTCGCGGAGCGTGATACGGACGCCAGAGTTGAGGAAGGCCAGTTCCCGCAACCGGTTCGACAGCGTCGAGAACGCGAACTCGCCCGTCTCGAAGATGTCCGTGTCGGGCCAGAACTGGATCTGCGTGCCGGTCTCCTCGTCGGGTTCCATATCGCGGACCCGCTCCATGTCGCCGACGGGTTCGCCGGCCTCGAAGGCGTGTCGGAAGACACCGCCGTTACGTTTGACCTCGGCTTCGAGCCGCATAGAGAGGGCGTTGACGACCGAGACGCCGACACCGTGGAGGCCGCCGGAGACCTGGTAGGACTTGTTGTCGAACTTGCCGCCGGCGTGGAGGACGGTCAGAATGACCTCGAGTGCAGGGCGGTCGTACTCCTCGTGTGTGTCGACGGGGATACCGCGGCCGTCGTCTGCGACGGTCACCGACCCATCCTCGTTGATGGAGACGGTGATGTCGTCGCAGTAGCCGGCCAACGCCTCGTCGATCGAGTTGTCGACCACTTCGTAGACGAGGTGGTGCAGTCCTCGAGAATCGGTAGAGCCGATGTACATCGCCGGTCGCTTTCGCACAGCCTCCAGGCCTTCTAAGACCTGGATCTGCCCGGCTCCGTACTCGCTTTCCTGGGACATGTAAAACCTGCTTTCGGGTAGTGGTCCGGCCCTAATAAAAGTCACGTGTACGCGCGCGAGCGCGAGCAGTTCGACCAGCCGACAGAAATCGGCCGAGGGAGAACACGGCCGGAGACTGCCGACTAGCCGGCTACACGTGCCGATTGCGTCCCCGTCCGATCGGTGGCCGCGCAGTTAGATGACCGCGTCGAATTCCTCGTGACCTTCGATATCGACTCCCTCGGCAGTGATCTCCGCGAGGAAGACGCCGTTGCCGGAGCCGGTGTCGCGCTCGACGGCCGACTTGATCGCGCGGGCCGCGATGGATGTGGCTTCTTCGAGCGACAGGTCGTCTTCGTACTCCTGCTCGAGCAGGCCGTAGGCCAGTTGCATCCCGGAGCCAGTGACGGTGTAGTCGTCTTCCATGACGCCGCCGGCAGGGTCGATGCTGTAGACGTGGCTCCCCTCGTCGTCGACGCCGCCGAGGATGGGATTGATCGCCCGGAACGGGCCGCCGCGGGCGAAGTTGCCGGCCAGCGTCGCCAGTGCCTCGATGTCCATCGACTCGCCACGCCGGGCCTCGTAGAGGTCGACCTCCGAGCGCAGCGTCCGGATGAACGACTGTGCACCGCCGACCGAGCCGACGAGCGTTAACGCGCCGGTCGGGTGAATCTGCTCGACTTTCTGGACGTTCTTGTTCGAGACGAACCGGCCGCCGAGGCTGGCGCGCATGTCCGTCGCGATGACGACGCCCTCATCGGTCGCGATGCCGATGGTCGTCGTCCCGGTCTTGTTGACGGTGTCCTCGTCGCCGGTCTGACTGCCGTTTGGAAGCGAGCCGAGTTCGGGCTCGTACGGCGACGGGTCGGTCCCTTGTGTCCAGTTACTCATCCGTCTCCTCCTGATCGATCTCCCCGATGATCGACTCGAGGCGGTCGACCGAGACCGAACTGAACGACTCGTCGTCGGTCGTGATCGTCGCGACGTCGACTTCTTCGGCGGCGACGACCTCGTCTTCGGGTTCGCTGAGCGCGCTGACGGCGAGTTCGATGCCGCCGTCGATGTCGAGATCGGGCTGGTAGTTGTCCTCGAGATAGCCCTGGATGACGTCGCGGTTGCCGCCGATGGCAGCCGCCTGCCACTCGTAGTCCGTCCCCGAGGGGTCGGTCTCGAACAGTTTCGGCTCCCC
>Ga0207733_100097_pt1 | contig 86767 bp, 89 predicted proteins | sample A23P3SouthBayCA_FD_187735 | JGI IMG/M metagenome (GOLD analysis project Ga0207733, IMG submission 187735) | Aerobic enrichment media microbial communities from Eden Landing Ponds, California, USA - A23 P3 (SPAdes) | ecosystem: Environmental > Aquatic > Marine > Unclassified | place: Emeryville...
TGAAGCTGCCGTGAAGCAGTCGTCAGCCAGTCACTGCTCCTCTTCAGTGTCTCCTCACGCGGTTCGACGAGGAGCAATCACGCACTGGTTAGCGCGCGACACCCCAGACAGGATCGCGGCTGACCCTGCCGATGTGACGACTGAGGTTCTCTCAAAACACTACGACCGCCGTACCGAGCATGAGAAGATGGAGCAACGCCGCCAGTACTTACCCGGCAATTAGCCAATTCCGGGGCACGATCAAACTCTCTTTTCACTCATAAGAAAACAAACACACGTCTCACTCAGTCACACAATATATTACTCATCGATGGTCGCGTTTCTCTTCTATGGTCCCCACTTCTTTGGGGCGGTTTTCGGGACCATTCAGAGCTATCGAAAGAATATATTAGCGGTTCTCTCCTAGAACAAGCAATATATCGCCTAACCAGTGATATACGAACTTCACAAAGAAAAGTGTTATCGGGGTTAGCGGTTATATAGGCCGTTCTCCCCTTAGAACAGCCAATATTTCGTTTCTTTCGTCGCTGTTCAGAAATGGAAAAGAACGGTTCAAAGAAAAGTGTTCCAAAGGGTTGCAGTAGTGGCCAACGAGAGAATATATTGGCCGTTCTCGCCTAGAACAGCCAATCATTTTTCTAAACGGAGTCCTCGCACGAACCTCTCCAACAAAGTGACACTAAGCAAGGTATGAGAATCTGAGAGCAGAACACCGGCAGTTCCAGTGAACCCCACTACTTCCAGTCTGTAACTTACCGATATGCTATAACAGCGGAAATCTGGGGTGTGGTGAAATGTCAACCTAACAGCGGAAATCTGGGGTGTTGCACCCAAATCCCTAAACTCACCTATACCTCAAACGACATACTTCGCATTCTAACAGGCTCTATCAAGCGTTTACAGCGGAAACGCGGGGTGTCGGAGGGGTAACGCCACTCTAACAGCGGAAATACGGGGTGTGGTGAGCAAACCGCTCTATGACGGATAGATATAGTGCTAAAGAAGACTCCACTCATATTGCGGTTGAGTCTCCAGATGGGGTAGTCGAGCGGATTGTAGTAGAGCAAGTGGGCTGTCCGATAGATGAGCTTGAGACGCTTTCCTCAGGTGTCGATGCCGGTAGGGTTGCGGGTTTTGAGGAACCCCAATTGGGCTTGAGCATTGCAACTACGAGATCGAGATTCGCGCGAATGAGACGAATATCATTGAGTCGCTCACCGGATGATATTCAAAGCTAAATCAGCTGTGACACCAGCGTTTCCAGTGGTTCCAGTGAACATCACCACTTCCAGTGCAGCAAGTACGGAAAGGGGTGTCAACGGACGCCCCACCGCTTACAGTCCGTAAACGACTCCGGTTCTTTAAATGAGATATTCGTGGCAAACGACACCCTCTCAACCGAGACAGTCTGGTCCCACTAGTTAAGTGACTGACACCCCCGCCCATATACAATGATAGAAGGAAACGTCGCGGCCTACCTCCGCGCATCAACATCCGACCAGACGGACGAACACCAGCGCACCGACATCCACACCTGGGCCGACACCAAAGGCGTCGATCCAGACACCATCACAGAATATGCCGACATAGGCTGGTCCGGCTCTAACGAGGGCCGACCCCAATTCCAGGACCTCCTCGAAGACATCCGGGACGACAAGATCGACCATATCGTCAGCTGGGAGATCAGTCGGGTGGGGCGACGCGGGTCCCTCATCCAGGAGTTCTTCGACGCTTGCGAGGACCACAACGTCGTCGTGCACATCACCGACGGCAAAGTCGAACGCATCAAACCCGACGGCACCAACCGCTTCGTGGCCGACATCGTCGGGATGGTGTATTCTGAGGAGCGCCGTCAATTGATCAGGCGCACCAAATCCGGACTCCAGCGCGCCCAAGAGTCCGAAGGAAAGTGGCTGGGCGAGGTGCCGACCGGCTTTGTCCGGGTGGATGGACGTCTTAAACCTAACCTCAACCCCGACTATGAGGACGAGGAAACCGGGTTTATCGATGTCGTCACAGCCATCGAGAACATCGAGTCCGGGACATGGTCCTACCGACAAGCAGCCAGCGAGACACCCAATTGCACGCGGCAGACGCTGTCTAATATCCACCAAGGAGAGCGACGAGACTGGTATCTCGAAAACGAAGCCGAGGATGAGCGGGTCGATGAAGCACTGCAATCAGTGAGTTCCTGATTGTACTGGCGTCAGTCCTGGATTCGGCACCACATTAGTGCCGGTAGAAAGTTGGGTGGAGTCAGAAACTGTGCCTTCAGCAGAAAAGGTCATCAGTTGCTTCGTTTGTTGGCGTCGAATCAACGACGTCCATGAGACTATCGAACGCTTCGAACTCTTCGACATCTTTTCCGAACACCTCACAGACATCCTCTTCACTCGCTTCCCCATTCCGATACTCTCGGTACACACGAGACTTCTCTGTGTCCGTGGCCGGGGTCGCGTTCATACTCGATATGACGAGCATCATATACAAGTAATCTTTGTCCGGGCCCATACCGGTTTCACTGGGTGAGGGCGTCCTCGATTCCGATATTCGGGTCGTAGGAAACAATCAACTGAGACACCGCGAGATTCGACATCTCATCGATATCGATGCTGAGAACCGCTCCCGCATCACAAACGGATTGGACGAGCTTCAACGGCTCCAGGTTGTCCGGGAACTCTTTCCCGACGATGGTGAGGCTGAAGTAGAAGACCCGGGCGTGGAAGCTGAAGCCGCTGAAGACTAATCGAGCTCGTCGTACACAGCCATCAGCACCCGATAGAGACAGGACAGATGAACACCTGCCGACAACTCCTTCGACTGAGCATCGTACCGGATTACGCCCGCATCCTCGAGTTTCGAGAGATGATTCTGGGTGAGCGTGACATAGATCGATTTGCGCTCGCTAGCAGTCACGTTGACCCGGCCTTTGCCGTTCTCCAGCGAGCCGATGCTCTCAGCAAGATCACCGGCATCCAACGGGCCAGACGAGTTATGCACACGCCACACTGCCAACGCCCGTCTCTCGTTTGACAGCAGCGAAAACGCCTCCGTCGGGTTGATGCAATCACCGTCACAACCCGACATCTCGCTACTATGTAGTATTGGGAGCCGAGTCTCCATCCGTTCCGCGCCGGTACTCCTATCAGACTCTGTGGTGTCAGGGTGCATTGCTGTCTGTCCGAGGCAGCATCGAGGGCGGTGTCTCAAGCACCGTTCCCTCACTTTTTCGGTGAGAGAACCCCCGACGCTACTCAATTAAGCAGTCAACCCACTGTTACTTAAGGCCCCGGACCACCACACCCCTCAATACACCCAGACACCGATGAACGACATCCAGGCCGCCATCCTCGGCAGACTCAGTCACTCACCCTGCCCTCACACAATCCTCCACAGCGACGTCGAAAACGCTCTCAACACCAATATCTCCCTCACAGTCTTCAGATCAAACACCCGGAAACTCGTGTCGAAAGGCCTCGTCGAACGCCCCGAAATCGGGCAAGAGGACTATCGACTAACAGCTGACGGACAGACGATAATCAGCCTCAAACCGGACGACATCCAAACCACCATACCATGCCAGACAAACTCGAAATCGCCATCATCGGACGATTAACACGCTCAAGCGGCGACATCGACGACATCCACCACGACGTCGAACACATCCTCAACCGAGACATCGACCGCGAGGACATCGTCACCCGCCTCGAGGAGCTCAAAGAGCAAGGTCGCGTCTATCTCGATCAGCCAGAGATGGCGTTCTACGCCACAACGCCCGACCCAGACACTTAGAACGAGTCCAGCGACGTCCAACTGCCTCTCCACCGAGTGCAATTGCACATCCCCGTCTCTGGCCAATTGGCAATTGGGGAAACTACTCGGTATAATGGCTCAAAGGGTAGTGCATGGGCAGAGATGGAACGAGTCTGTCGATCCAAGACGTAGAACTGGCCGAGAAAGTTCGAGACGTGAGGGACGCGAGCGATGCCACGTCGAACGACGAGTTCATTCGAGGACTCATCGACGACAACGAGTCCCTCGAGGTCCAGATGAGCGACCTGGAAACAGTCGAGCTCGAAAGGGCTGAGGAGGCGAAGGAAACCCGAGCCATGGCGGTCGGGTCCTCGAGCCGATGCAACGAACGGGCATCAAGGAGGATGTCATCGACCTCATCGAGGAGTTGCGAAAGCGTGAGATGATCGAGACGAACAAGGAGGTCGTCCAGTACGTGCTCGGGAAAGCTCAGAACGGCGAACCACTAAGCGAAGCGGACCAGGCCCTTCTGGATATGGTCGCCGAGATCGAGAGTTCCCGCGAGGAGGCGAGCGCCGGGGCAGCCATCGCGGAGGGGTTGTTCGGCGAGACCGAAGAGGCGGCGGCCTCGACGACGACAACGACCAAGACCACGAGCGAGCGGCTAGCAGGCGTCAGTTCGGAGACCGAAGAACGAGATGAGGATCTCTAACGATGAGTGAACGCACCACCCTGACCCCGGCGGCACAGAGCGAGAACCGAGTGCGAGAGCAGGACGTAGAGCCCCCTCGTCGAACTAGTCAGCGAGTTCGGCGCCGCTGCTGGAAAACAGGTCGGAAGCGCCCTCGCTGAGGAGATGCACGACGACCCCGAGGTCCGGCGCGCCGTCGCGACGGGTGCTGGTGTCGGCATCGGTGTCGCCGTCGGCATAGGCCTGCTCGCCCTAGCCACACAGTGATGCATTCCACTCCGTGGCGATGTCCACCCTGACCATGGGTGATGAGGGCGCTCTCAGCGGGATAGGCGACGAGGAATCCTCCTAAGTTGTTGAAGGCCGTGACTGTGAGTTCTCCAAATTTGAGCGAGCCAGACACCGAGGAAATCATTTGGCATCTGTCCTTGGGTGGGGATATATCGGCCGGTGTGATGCGATTCTCTCCCGATTCGTTCCCCACGGGGTTGAATGCCTGTACAGGGCTGCTGGAGTGCTCCAGAAATAAGTAAGTAAGTCAATGGCGTACTTACTACCGGTATTATTTAGTGTATGGGGGTGTATTGTAAGTGTATGACTGACGTAGAGAAGAAGTTAGAGGTGATACGAAAGTCGGGACAGGTTGGGATAGACCTCTTGGAGTGCGAGACGCCGCCAGTGAGCCGCTATACTGAGGAGAACGAGGACGGCGTACCCATCTTCGAAGAGGACGAGCGCTACTGGGATGCTTGGACACGAATCCGTGGCCTCGTGGAGGAGTTCGGGGAGGACGGCGCTGAGGTCGAGAGGTGGCCCAACGAGGAGATGCCGTTCCTAAGTGCGTACGGAGCGCGCTCGGTTGGGGGCGAAAATTTCGCCCAGGTGACCGTCAACTACGTGGCGGACGGTAGCTTCGTGATCACTCTGGAGTACCGAATCGACGGTGGCTGGGCCACATATATCAGCGAGAGGGCAGAGGACCTCACGGTACTCGATATCGGGCGGCAGATCACTGGTGTCGAACTCGCGCTCCTTGCGAATGAGCTCGAGTCGCCTGCCGAGACGCTGGACTACTGGATGACAAATGTCCTCTACGGGTACGACGCGATCACACAGTCCAGCTGGGCGAAGATTCGCAAGGCGAGTCGGCAGACGGTGAGTGACCGAGTCCGAGCAGCACGAGGAAAGCTGGGCGTCGAATGATGAACGACACCGGGATGACTAACTGGGGAACTCACCCTTGCCCTACTACTCTCTGAACGACGATGCCTCTCCCACCCTTCCGACTCCCCTCTAGTGAATCCTCCTCGTCCATCGTCATAGACGCGAGTAACGTCGGCGACACCACGGTGACGGTGGCCGTCAGCGCGCCTCGCGCCCAAGAGGTGGCTTTCCTTGAGTCCATCTACGAGCACGGCTCCGAGATGGGGTTCAAGCCGTTCTACCACAAATCGAATAACTTCCAATTCCGCGAGCGGCGCAGGCTCTGTGAGGGGCTTATCCGAGACCACCGGCAGTACCTGAGCGCGTTCGCTCACAGCCAGACGAACGGGAACGCGAACACCGAGCAAATCGAGGCCGTCCACTCGGCAATCCACGTTGACGATCTCCTTGAGGACCCTACTGGACCCCTCGTCATCGTGGATGGGAACGAACAGCAGGCGACTCCGTTCATCCAGGCGCTCTCAGGGCTCCGGACTGAGCTCCCGACCGTCACGCACTGCCTCCAGTCAGAGTGGTACTACCCCACCGCACTACTGGCCGACCTTGCGTCGAACTACCTCGCTCACAGCATCGAACGGGGTGAGTACGACTATGCGGACCCCCTCCTTGCGGCCCCGCGGGCCAAGCATTCCCGGTCTAACGCTTGGGGGCGGGCCTTCAGCGCGATGTACCGGAACGGCGGGGGCGAGGAGTACTCGCCGCCCGAAATCCCGAACCTCCGGGGAGAGAGCGTCCGGGAACGGATCTGTTGCTGGTTCCATGGCGCCGTCGCGATGGACGCCGGGGCTGGCAGACCGATGTCGGACTCGCTCACTCAGGTTGTGCAGGCGCTCCGTCGCGAGGGCTACGCGGACCTGGCGGCGACGTTCGAGGAGCTTTAGCTAGTAGTGTAGAATGCGCCATTTCCTGTCCCCACGTCCATCGAGGGACATGGTCGAACAGGCTCAACACGCTGGCGCTAAGCGCTCACTTCCTGCTAGCAACCCGGCGGTGATAAAACTTCACCATCACTGGTTTACGTCTTAACCGATGTCTGTTTGGCGCCACATCGGGTCGGTCATACATACTACCAAACCCCTCAATTCAACCGGAACTTCGATCAGATTGGGGAAGCACGTTGTCTCCTGCCGACCTCCACGACTACAAGCTACTTCTCATATCACAGTACCGCTGGTACGCGCACTCCAGCCAAGGCGAGATTACCCGCTAGTAATAGGGTCATCAGGCAGTAGACCATGATCCCTTTCACGGCCTTCTGCTGGGACGGGAGTGGCGAGTCAGGAGAAGGCGCTGCCATGTGGGACATTTCATTCTCAAGTCTATTGGCGGTCCACCTACCAATTCCATAGACGAAATAGAGTGGAAGAAGTCCGGGGTGAGCCACCCATCCCATACCTTCTGGAAGGCCGTCAGAGTTGTCGGTATCGCCATCTTGGGACTCCCGGTAATCTGGTATTTGCTCCTTTAAGACCTCTCGACGCTGCTGTGCCTTCCGTTCCTCTGTCCGCTGGTCGTAGTGTTTGTTCAAAACGGGAACAGAGACATCAACTCGATCGGAGAGGACCTCTTTGGGAATATTCTGGTCCAACTGGTGTTCGATCGACCAGCGCCGGAGTGGATGTGTTGAGTGACTAGATTCACATTTCGAAGCATCGTGGTTCCGGGTTGCTTCACACTCCTCCATGGTCGTATCGTGGGGGCAGGAACCAGACATCTCACAGGGACGAGTCATTTTATAGATGTCACGCCGAATCGTGTCTATTGCTACTCGGCCATGGGACGTCGTCAAGAGGGGATCGCGCCCAAATTCGTCGGTAACGTCTTCGCGAACGGAGCCGATATAGGCGTCAATCATATCGCACAGGTCTGGGGTAAGATTGAGGACACGCTCTCCATTCTTCTTATTTTTAAGTGGAGTGCCGTAATCCTCCTCACCCTCGACCCGATCGCGTAGGTATATCACTCTGTCTTCGGGCCTATAATCTTGTAGATCGATCGACCGGACGGCTCCTAGCCGCATCCCTGTTTCAGCAATTAGTTCGAATTCAATATGTTCGCGGGCAGCGTAATTGAACTGTCCATGGTATTCTCGTACTAACTCGACAAGTTCATCGCTCGGCTTCGTACTACTGATTTCTTCGTCCTCCGGGACATTTGGGAGCGGTACCTTGTCCGGAATCTGTTCTTCAACCCCTTCGATTTGGACACAGAATACCAAAAAACGTCGAAGGATAGAGAGGGTCCCGTTAAGACTCACAAGAGAAATATTGTTCCGATCTTTCCGCCAGGCTTTGAACCGTCGGAGTTCCCTTCCGCTGATTTCATTCATATTTGTGATATTCTGGCTCTCTGTCCACTCTACGAATATTTCTAGGCCAGATTGAATCGACCGTCGGCTAGACCGCCGCAACTCGTCCGCACGATCGTCCAGATACAATTCAACTGCTTCCTGAGGGGAGATTGGTTCGAGATTCATGAGAGTATGCTATATTTGGGTCGGCAAACTGCTTCTTCTGGGTGGTTTGGGGTGTGAATCAGGTAGAATTATCCAACAGACGCCAATAAGAGTTTGGCAAATTCACATACCGAATCCTCGATTAGAGCGAGTTGGCTTAAAGAAAAGAGATCAAATCCCAGAATCGACTGGTATCTGCATAAAGCAGTTCTGAGGGCATATACCATGCCGATGCATTTCTCCGAGCAAGTAGCCACGGTTCGAAAATTCCCAGAGGCGACGAAGCAGCCATAGATCTGACTACAACACCGGCGCTTCCAGTGGACCCCACTACTTCCACTCTGGAAAAGAAATCTCCCCTAAGCAGTAGACGTTCCTTCGATACAACAATCCGAAGGCTGAGGCTGAAATGAGATCTCTATAGTTACCGGTAGTCGGTTCAAATCAGTAGCCATCCCCAAACTTGTACTGGTCCGATCTACCGGGTCTATGAGCAGTAGATCTTGAGGGGCGAGAGCGTCCACAGTTGGTTGTGGTCTGAGGTCACATGACTGAGTGTATTCCAATAGTGACTCTTTCGGATTATAAGATCCAGATACTGCTTGAGATGAATGTATAAGATCTTGATTTGACCAGTCGAATCAGAGTTCACACTCACAACTATATGTGAGAGACTGTCGGTTGGGAATCGCAATCATATTTCGACCCGACAATCATCTTTGAACTGACCGAGGGTTAAGCGAACTGGAGTAAACGAACTCTTTCAGAGCCGGTATATTCTTCTCAATCTAGCTGGGACCGGGCTCTTCTCTTAGAATGAGTGTGGGCCTAGAAAATTGCCGTGTTAGGTTTGATCACTGCCCATTCCTGCCCCCTTCATACGAAGGGCGTCATTGCGAGCGTCGATCAGATCTTGACCCGTGATGTCGCTCACTTCCCCGTTGACGAACGGATGTGTTTCGTCAGCCAAATCCCTCCGGTATCTAGACTCGATATTCCGCACTCCATCGGGGTAGTACCGGAGATATAGAGTGACGACGGCGTTCGCACAGTCTGGATAACACGTTTCCAACAGAACGCAATCCTTGTCATTTTGTGGTGCGATCGTATTGACAATTGAGAAGTTAGGAGAACCGAGCCGATTCCGTACTACCTTCTCCATTTCGGCCCAGGCGTCCACAAACTCGGTATCCCAATTTTCCAAGTCGATGAAGGGGGAGGGCCCCGGTTCAACAGTCAGTTCAGGGGCGTCAATGGCGATTATTTCCGACAGCGCACGATACAGTTCAGTGACCGATTTTTCATAGTGCTCTTCTTTAACCAGACATTCACTCATACACACTGTCTGTGACCGATCCGACTTCATCACAAGGCTTGTGACTGGCAGATAGAGAAATCAGTCAGTCTCGAAAATCCAAACGATCGGACGTGTGACCCCCAACATGACTACACACGTTTGCAGGTGGGGGCCAGGCCGGACGGTATGCCCTTGATATTCAATGACGCCCGAATCATGTAGCGCGGGTAGATGGTGGTCTGAGAGGTTGTTGTACAGGATATGGTAATCATCATGTGCCACTTTGTCTGGTGCGACGTCCTGCTCCTGTGCGGCGATCTCCTTTGCTAATTCACGGGTTGTCGATGAGGATTTTGACCACATCATCCAGACGACCTTGCGCCGCCGCTCGACACTCATTAGCCCAAACAGATCGGAGAGAGCCTCACTAGTCTTGTGAGGCTCTGTGAACGGGTTGGATGAATTCATGCTCCTGCCTCCGACGCCGCTGCCCGTTCAGACACATCTTCAATCAAGTCCGCCAATACGTCGATGCCTTCTCCTCTCCGGATTTCCCCTGAGTTTGGGTCCCATTCAATGAGTCCAGAGTCAGAAAGCGGTTCCAGATGAGTCTGCATCAAGGTCACGTAGACTGCCTTTCTTTCGTCAGCAGAGTACTGGCCTAACGGATCACCGGTTTCGATACTGACGATCCACTCTGCAATTGCACCGATACTGGTACTCTCTTCTGGTTCTAGTTCAGATACCCGACAAATTATGATACGCCTCCGCCTATTGCGAAGCAACTGAAAGACGTCATCAACTGGTACTGGAATGGGGCGCCCTGTCGATGAGTCTCCCCTTAGTCTCTGTAGAAGATTCACGAGTCGAACCACCTCGCACTACTCTGACGACTCGACTCGGAAGGCTTAGATTCAAGAGGCTTACCACTGTTTACGTACATGGGTCTTGAGGTTCCACGAAAGGCCCAGGCAGGTGCCCCTAGCACCTGCTGTTCTTCACGAACGGCGCTCCGCTCAGCCTGTGCCTTCCGTATCTCGATTGACGATACGTGGCTAGATAAAACCTGTCACCAGCTAGTCCTATTGGGCGGGGACTGAAACTTCCCGGTTTTAAATCCCCTCTGAACTCAGTGGACTTCGTTCGTATACTGAGATGACGGATCGCCTCTTCAGTACTGGATTGGAGAAAGAACTCAATCTCCGGATTCTCCGCATTAGGACTCTCCTCCTGACGATTATCCGTTTAGAGGAGGTAAGGAACACCTTGGTAGAAGACTTATCGGTGACTGAGTAGGAGCGGCGTGCGAGATACAAAGCATATAGTCATCTATTGATCGAAGTCAATCCCATATCATCAAACCAATTAACAAACGGGTAAAACCCGTTCGTAGGTGAGGTCTATCGCCGTTCGCATTAAATTCACCTGACAAAAGTACACTAGCCTCTTGTCTGGCGTTGTGGGCTGAGGCAGTCCGGTAGTCCTGTCGGGAGTTTTCTGGTTGGCGGCTAATTGCATTGCTCGACGTTGGTCGTCTGTAGGTTGGGACGGTCCTATCTTCGCCTCAATGAAGATACGTCGTCTAACATCGTGATCTGGTAATGTGGCCACGAAGCTGAAATCAGGTTCCCACGAAACCTTTTCATCTGAATCATCCTGTAAAAAACGTAACCGTTGAACAACAGTCGGCCCATTTACATGTGAAATCCAGATTCTTGGATCAGAGTTCTCAATTTCAATATCAATAATACGTGAAGGGTTCTGCCTGATTTGACTTTTGAGGTAAGTTCCACTCAGAACTTCTCCGAATGTCCCTTTCTCTTTGTTCGGAAGATGATCGATATCCTCGATAGTGATACGCCCGTTTGCAGAATCCTCACGATCGAACTGCATGGGACCACCAGACAGGGGATTCAAAATATATCTTTTCAATATTCTCATGATATTGGCTAATTTCGATGAAACGAAGTGGACGGCGGCCACCCACGCGTTTCGATAGTAGTCCTCGTGCCGAGCGTTCCAGTAAACCGATCAACACCCACCTTGAGCATAACCTGTAGCAAACAGTTCAACGCCGACGGAATGATACCAGTCCGTCGTGTATGCATTGTTTGAGGTTCTATTTTGACGTTCGAAGAGTTTGTGTGACTGATTGTTGTCCAACCTTTTGGTGCAACCAGAATACAGCGACGACTGTTTTTGGAGGTGCGTGTTGAAACGGCAGATGCATCGATAGAGGTCAATCGATCATCGATAGGTTGTATTGGGGGATCGCGCTTTGCTCCACACCTAGAAATCCTCGATATAGTCTTCAACCACAGCTCTCTCGCCCTCACTGAGATTGAACAGGTCGTACACTGCCTCATCAATTTCTGCCTCTAATTCATCGATGTTCGTCGATTCAACCTGCTTTTGATCCGCTACCAAATCCTGAAGGAGCGACTCGACACCGGTATCACTCCGGGGAATCGGGATGGTGATTTCCTCACCGCTCTTTGCATTCATCCCATCAACTGCCGCGTGTACGTACTGTGCCCGAGTTTCACTTTCCATCCGAGCATCAGTAATCTCGTCAGTATTCCCGGCAGTGACTGCCCACCCACCATCACCTGTGTCTTCAATACTGGCGTTCACAGGATACCGACGAGTCTGCCACTCGTACGTGATGTAGTCAAGTTCACCGCTGTAGTTCCCTAGGTATGCCTCCGGGAAACGGTCGGTCTTACTGTCGAGGTCGATGATGTCCACAATCTCTTCCGCCCGCTCGCGCATCAATCCGAAGACGCCAGCGCGGTCCTCGGTGATGCATGGTAGCTTTTCGACGTACTGTGAGCGGTATTCGTAGTAGCCGCCCATCTTGACCGTGGTGATGTGCTTGAAGTAGAAGTCCAAGGCCTTCGAGTTCAGTTGGCAGGCCATCTCCTCGGTGAGGCGGCGGTAGTCGTCTTCAAGAAGAACCGAGTATGCCGTCTTGTAGTACCACGTCCCAACCTCATCGAGCATAAACGTGGCATCCGTACTGATGTGTGCGAAGACGATTTTCGGAATCTCGAATTTCTCCAAGTTCTGAGGTCGGCCAAACTCCCACCAACGGTCACTATTCTCCCACCGGCCCCCTTCTCTCTCGCGAAGTTTTTCCTCGTGAGCCGTGAAGAAATCCCACGCTAACGGGTACTCGCTCCGTAACGTGTCTTCGTCGATGAGTGACGCGGAAAGTTCGTCTTCCTCTTTTCTCTCAATACTGTAGGGGAGTACGACGTGTTGGCCAGACCACTCCGCCCGCCAGCGTTGTACGTCGCGCCCCTGAAGCCACGGTCTTAGCAGGTCGGTTTCAATCTCGTATTCTCCTGACCCACCTGATGGAACGATAGTTACTGTTCCGCCGGTATCGCCTGATTCGACGCGCTCCGCATCAAGCACGTCAACTACGTAGACAGTGTTTGCGCTCGTTTGTGTTCCGTGAGAGACTGAATCAGTAACCCCTTCGAGAATCTCGTCTGCCTCTGTTTCCAACTTCTCGAACACCTCCAACTCCTCGGGAGGCATCAGGGGCCAGTACTCCTCACCCGAGAGTTTCCGCTGTGGGTAGTCGAACACGTCGATGAATTCGTCGGAGTATCCCGCATCGCCGCGGTTCTCGCGCACCGACGCGATGATGGCCTCGTCTAACTTTCGGTCGCTCTCGTTGTCCGTGTTCGCTTTGACCCGGACGCATCGAATCTCGTTGTCTTCTCTCGCCGCCTCATCGGGTTCGTCTTCGAGAATCACGATAGCCGGGTAGTTGGTCGCGTCCTCGAACACGCCCGAATCGCGGAAGTCGTACACCTCCTCGATGCGGCTGTCTTCGAGTAGAACCCGGCGAAGGCCCTCGCCATAGTCCGTGACCATAAACTGATTCGGAGTGATGAACCCGAGTTTTCCCGTTCCGTCTCGAAGCCAGTCGAGTCCCCGCTCGTAGAATGGACAGTAAATGTCGTAGTTCCCAGTCGTCGAATCGTAGAGCGTGTCCATCATCTCCTTCTGGCGGTCGGGGAGGTTCTGGATACGAACGTAGGGTGGATTCCCAACGACGTAATCGTACTCCATGTAGTTCTTCACGACGAGTGCCAATACGGTGTCCTCGAAGATCTTGAAGAGCCGTCCGTCGTTATGTTCTTCTTTGAGATAGCGGACGTTCTCTAGCATGTCGTCTACATAAGGCGCGAAGAATTCCTCCACTCCGTCGTAGTCATGGTTTGTGTAGTTGTTAATCCGTTCTTCAAGCCCGCTCTGATAGGACCAGTCGAAGTCCCCACCGAACTCCTCTGCAAGCGCCATATGGTCCTTTACAGTGTCCAGAACGCCCTGTAGTGCGGCGAAGTATTCACCGAAATTCTGGACTCCGGTTTCTAACTGGATTGTATCGAATAGCGGCATCCGGACACGCCGAACTAGGAACCCGTCTTCCGTTTCTGAGACTTCTTCTTCGTCTACCTCAACTGGGAGGGGAACTGGAATCCGAACATCTTGTTCATCCTCCGTCATCGAGTCCCAAGTCAGCTGGCGTGTTCCGTCCTCTCCTAGGTCAAGCCCAGTGAGTTCACGTTCGTTGCGAAGGGTGTCCGTCCGATAGATGGGGAGGCGGCGGAGAGTGAAGTCTGGATTTGTCTGTTTGGCTGTACGGTATTCGGGGAGAATTGCGACGACGAACCGGATTTGGGCCATCAGCACCGCAAAGGGGTGGATGTCAAGGCCGACGACTCTTGGCCGGGTACAGAGGTCGCGGAGATGGCTTTCCCAGTTGGGATCATCTTCATACCGCCGGACGTCTTCCATATACCGATTGATCGCCTCAACAAGAAAGGTCCCAGATCCACAGGCAGGGTCAATCAGGCGTTCATTTGAGATGCCTCGCTCGTACTCGACGCCGTCCATGATGTAGTCGATGACTGGTTGCGGAGTGTAGAACTCTCCCAGGGCTTTCCGAGTATCTGGGTCGAAGTACTTTTGGTAGAGGTTTCCGAGGAGATCGCCTTCCATGGCGCTGAAGTCGAACCGGAGAACGTTGAAGAAGATCTCAGCGACAGAGCGACTGAAGCGGTCACGAGTCGCGGCGCTGATTCGCTCAACATCGCCAGTGCCGCGCGCGACATCTTCAAATTGGTTTGCGCCGGACTCGTGGCCTCGAGAGAGCTGCTCCGTGTAGCCGTCAGTCCACCACACAAAGATGTCGTCTTGGAAGAGTCCCTCGACAAGCTCTTCCTGCATATCGTCAATGAGGTTATTTGCGGCCACGGGGAACGCGTCAAGATTGATTTCTTGCCCGAAGCCATGTAGTCCCTGGAAGTAGTCGTCCATGCCGTTGTAGCCAGTGCCAGCGAAGAATTCGTGATCCTCGGTTGCTTTTGCGAGGAGGAGACGTGCGAGAAGCGCGTGACTACTCTCGATACAGAACATGAAGTCCCGGAGGGACTGTTTTCCGTCAATGAACGGCTCCCAGGATTTGGGTACGTTCTCGGGGGCGCTGGCGTAGGTGGCTTCCCAGAAGTCGTAGGCCCCTTTGACGAATTTGGCTTCTTGTTCGTCGCGGAGTTCCTCCAGTAAGTCCATCATCCCGGTGACGAGATTCGCAAACGGACTCCCTTCTTCCAGACGGAATGTCTCGAAGAAGTGTTCTCTCCCGAGTTCACTGTCGAGTTCTACTTCATCAAGTCGGTCGAAGAAGTCCTGAACGCTTTCAGGGTCTGTAATATCCCATTTTGGTTTCTGGAGAGCACTCGTGAGGTTACGGGATTGAGATTTGGTGACCGTGGCTAGCGAAAGATCGATTTGAGGTGTTTCTCCGTCTCGGCGGCTGTAGAAAAGGAATTGCTGGCCGTTGGTTAGGATGCCGTAGTCTGCCTTGAGTTGCGTAACGTAGTGAAAGAGCTGGTCGGTATGGGGCTTGAGATCGCGGCCAGAGCTTTTGAACTCATAGACCGCGGTCACGGAGTCGTTGTCGTCGAGAGTGACGTAGTCAGGGCGCTTGTTATCGGAAAGGCTCCATTCGCTTTTGAGGTCGTGTCCGGCACCGTCGTAGCCGAGGTGGGTAAAGAACCCTTCTTGGAGAAAGGCGTTTTCAACGTCTTTCTCACTCATATCATCTGAGATCCGCTCTGATATATTGGAGAAAATCTCGATGAGGTCGTCGGGTTCTGTGTCCGCCATCTTGTGTAGTAAGCCACATTATAGGCATAAAACGGTTCGGGGATGCCGGGTGCCTGTGGCCCCTACCCAGATCTAGATCGTTAGATGTAATCTCGTTTCTGATGGTGTCCGTGTGTTCCTCGATGGCGGTCTGGACGAGCCCATCGGGTGGCAGAAGTTTGGGGCGCTCGCAATTACGAGGACGACCAAGCTCTCTTTCATTCATAAGAAAACAAACACACTCCCAATCAATCACACCAAATTCCACTTCTCTATGGTCGGCTCACTCATCGATGGTCGGGTGTTCTTTGGGGTGGGTTTCGGGACCATTGCGAGCAATAGAAGGGGCATATTGACGACCAACCTCCAGAAAAGACAATATATTAGCTAATCGGTGCTATATGGCGGATTCAAAGAAAAGTGTTACTGGGTTAGTGGTGTATGTTTGGTATTCTGGTGGAAGAGACGATAATATGTTGTTTCTTTCCTCGCCTACAGAAAATAGAAAAGAACGATTCAAAGAAAAGTGTTTCTGGGGGTTACAGTAGTGGTTGCCAAGAGATTATATTGGTCATTCTATGCTAGAGCAGTGAGTCACCATTCTAAATGCGGTTTTCGCGCTAATATATCTGAATTATTGACACGAACTCAGGCTATAAGAATTTGATAACAGAAAACTGGCGGTTCCAGTGGACCCCACTACTTCCAGCCTGTAACTTATGAATATGCTATAACAGCGGAAATATGGGGTGTGGTGAAATGTCAACCTAACAGCGGAAATACGAGGTGTTACACCCGAATCCCTAGAGTCATCTGTACCTCAAACGGCATACTTCGCATTCTGACGCCCTATATAAAGCGTTTACAGCGGAAACGCGGGGTGTGTCATCCCTCAACTACAGCGGAAATCCGGGGTGTGGTGACGAGGTATACGGTTGATATCGAGAGTAGGATAGTTTGTTCATCCAGCGGTATTCTTGGAATTCGTAGTAAGTGCGTGGTGCGAACTGGTTGTTAGAGAAGCCACCAGTTTCCATAGGAAATTATGCGAGCGTGCTCCATAGACAGCGCACAGTTAGCAACAGGACGATGAAGAGGGTCCGAAATTTTCCTTACGAACCACCGGTTGGATTGGCTAAAACACTCTTAGGCAACCTAAGACGTGGGTATTTTGGGGAATAGCCCCTATGTAAACTCTTACATGCCCTGCTATCACAAGCTACAATAATGGGTGTCTTTGAGGTCGAGCAGAGTTCGTTCGACGACCTCGCCAGTTTCAACCACCACCTTGCAGACGGCGCACGTGAGAACATTTCGAGCGACCTCTATATTGTAGCCGGACTCTCACAGTTCTCCCAACAGGAATTCTTCGAGATACTCACCCAGCGAGGGTATACAATCGAAGATTTCGGGGCAATTCAGAAGATCAGCCGCACATACACGACCAGCGGCGACGCCCCGGACAGCATAATCCTGGAAGAAGAGGAAGAAGAAGCCGAAGAGGGAGGCAACGGTAGTGAACGAGTGGCTGAATTCTACCTTTTCTACGACGAAGAGAGCGGTGTAACCCTATTCTACACCGACCAGCGAAAGACGAAGGAGATTAAATACACCGTGGCCAAGCTCCTGGACGGGGAGCGTGGTCTCCACTACCTATACATCGGCCCTGGCCTGTTCAGAGACATCAGGCGAGAAATCATCAGGAACGAAGAAATCGCTGAGATCACGAAATTCGTCGCTGACCGGTTAGAGGACAGTGACTACCCCTGCCGGATTCGCCCTGGCGTCGAGCGTACAATCCAGTACTACGGCGATGACGGCATCGAAGCACTCGAAGAGATGGAAGAGAACTACGGTGTCCGTCCTCGCAACATAACCTTCAATGTCCCAAACCAAGCTAAATTCCGCATCACACGGAAAGGTGTGTTCTCCCTGGGACGTGGTGACCTCACCACACTCTTCGAGTACGCCGAGCTCTGCATCGAGAAAGCCCTCGATATCAAGGAAGCATACGGCGAGTCAGAGTTCCAGATGCTCGCCACCACCGAGACTCTCAGCGTTCCAACTTCCGAGCCCGCGTCGATTGAGCTGAGTGGCCAGCTCGAATACAGCGAGGTTGAGAAGGTCAAATCGCGGATGAACGAGGAAGGCTACCTTCTGGTTGATTCCTTCCAACAGGAAGGGTCGCTGTACTTCTCGTCGAAGGTGATGGACACCAAGAAAAAGAACAAGTTCCGTATCAAGGCTAGTGAAGACGAGATTCGGGTGTTCCCACAGGAGACTGACGACAATCTTGGCTCGTTCCTTCGATTCCACGAATTCGTTCAGAGCAACATCGACCCAGACGCAAGTGTGGTAGTTGAGACGTAGCCATGTGCGACGAGGTCGCGCCTGACGACGATGTCGCTGACATCTATTCGTATATTGAGGATCAGCATCCTCGATGGCGCGACCGCAAAGAGGAGATTAAGGAAGAGAGTCTCGGCCAGACCGAAGACACCGAGAACGTCATCAAAAAGCGCGTTGAGAAGGCAATCAAGACAGAACAGAATCACGACGATCTTCTTGACTCAACCATCACGGCGTTCGGCCCTACATCAACCATCTTCGACGAGACAGGGTGGAAGCTTCTTGGAACTGAACCACTATACGAGATTGATCCCGCGCTTCGGAACCCGGACGCTATTGTTGGACACGATGACCGGGACACTATCGTAACTATCGAATGCAAATCAGGCCTATCCTCCCCGAGAAACGCGCTTGACCAGATTCGAGACGCCGCTGACATCGTCCTAGATCACGCAGATTACCTTGAGAACAAGACCGGCATCTCCTTCGACAACGTCGAGCGTGTGTTGTGTGTTCCTGGTCAGAAGGCTTGGCGTGCAATCGAAGCGATAGAGGCCGAAGAGAGTGATGAAGACCCGGATGAATCCATCTATTTGTGGAAGCTGAACCGATTCCAGGACGAAAGACTTCAGCTCCACCGGCAATTCGAGACTTGTTCTGAATCCGAATCAGTGCATGAGAGCCGACTAGCAGAGATGCTTTCTGGTGAAGGAATCCCGATTGCAGATTGTCCTCTGCTCACGCCCTCTTTTTTCCCGGACTCGCACCCGTTCACCGTCATGGAGCATACTTTCTCAGAGGTTCTCTGGAACCGAACTGGCGAGGACAACGGGTCGATTCGGAAGTTCACGCACACTGAGGTTCACAACTTCATCGACGACCAGCAGAACGTTCCGCACTACGGCACCGAGATTGTGGCCGATATGCTGACCGAGGAACTGCTAACAAAGTTGTTGGACTTCGGTTTGATCGAAGAAGCTGATCCGTCAGAGGAAGGGATGGGGTCTAGTGTCAAACTCTACGGGTACGATGAGGACAGCGTCTCAGGCCAGAGTATGGATACGATTCTGGCTACACTGAAAGAAGGATACCAGAGTGAGCTGATTGAGCGAAAGGCGGAGCGGGAGGCAATCGAGCAGACTGTGGAGGAGTTTCTAGACGACCAAAGTTCGTTCGACGACTACTGAACTCGGTCCTCGTGGCGTTTTCGCCCTTAATCAAGTAATCAGACTCTGTTGAAACCATCTGGCGCTAACAATACCCCTATGCAACATGCACTCACTATTTTCAGCAGGTGGCTTTTGTCATACCACGGACGGAGCCATAGCTGCTTCGGTAACTGTATGGAGAATAGCTATCACTGGAACCCTGAATGTGGGATCTATACCGAGAAGTCCGCATTCGTGAATGCCCCCGACGGAGTTTTTCGATATCGTCTGGGATCTATCCGATGTTGACCAAGTCTCCCTTGAGCGATTACAGGAAGTTCCTGACCGAAGACCCATCATCAGTTACTATACGTAACTCCTCTTCACCGCTGGTTGTTCTGCATTCGGGTATTCAAAGTTTCTACCTATTACTAATTCTTGATGAGCGGGGGAATTCATCGACCCAATAACTATATTCCTCCCCTCAGTCGAATACGATGGAATCCCAGGACAGAGGCGAGGCGCGTTCGTGGGGCGCATCGAATCCAATCTCCACAACCACCCCCGAAAATGACGAATCCGACACTAGAGCGCGTGAAATGCCGAAGAACAGCGCAATACGATCCGTGAGCGTCGCGTATGGGTCGGGGCGGATTCGAACCGCCGGCCTGCTCCGTGTGAAGGAGCCGTCATAACCGGACTAGACCACCGACCCGCTACCACACTCTTCGAGAGCGTGGACTTAAGATTTCGGAACCTCAGTCGTCGTCGCGATACTTCTCGATTCGGCCGCGAGCGCTCGTCAGCGCGCGGCGCGCCTCGCCTTCCGCCTGCTCTTCGAGGTCCCGGATCTCGGACTGGACCTTCTCGAGGCGCCCCGGTTCGGGCTCGTCCTCCTCGTCCGACCCGGTGAGGTCGCTGAACCGCTCTCGGACCGGCTCCAGCTCCTCCTTCACGCCTTCTTTCGCCGTTTCGGTCGCGCGACCGAGGTAGTATCGAGCGTCCTCGAAGTGCTTGTTCATACCCAAAGGTAGGTGCAGCGCGGATAAATCCCTTGTGGCGATCAGTACGTGGGGTGCTCCTCGGCGTGGCCCGTGCGTTGGTTCACGACGCGCGCGAACACGAAGAGGGCGTCCGAGAGGCGGTTGACGTACGACAGCGCGTCCTCGTTCACCCCCTCCGCGCGGCCGAGCGCCACGAGGCGCCGCTCCGTGCGGCGACAGACCGTGCGGGCGTGGTGGAGGTCCGACCCCGCGTCCCCACCCCCGGGGAGGATGAACTGGTCGAGTGGCTCCAGTTCCTCGTCGTAGCCGTCGATCCACGCCTCCACCGCGTCGACGTGCTCGGCGGTGATCCGTGGGCCGTCGTCGGGGTCCTCGACGTTGGGGTTCGCGAGGTCCGCGGAGAGGACGTGGAGGTGGTTCTGGATCTCGTGGAGGTAGTCGTCCACGTCGTCCTCGCCGGTCGGCCGCACCTTGCCGACGAGGGCGTTCAGTTCGTCCACGGTGCCGTACGCCTCGATGCGCGGATTGGACTTCGAGACCCGGGACTGATCCATCAGGTCCGTCTCGCCGGAGTCGCCCCGGCCGGTGTAGACCCGCATGTCAGGCCAGCGTCCGCTCGACGTAGTCGACGATGCGGTCGCTCTCGGCCATCACGACGCCCCGATCCTCGTCGACGATGACCGGGACCCCGCGCTGCCCGCTGACCCGCTTCACGTCGTCTCGCTCTGAGTGCAGGGCGCCGACCCAGTGTGTCTCGTACTCCACGCCCGCGCTTTCGAGGGCGTCGTGCACTTTCTCGCAGTACGGACAGCCGTCGAGCGCGTACAGTTCGATGCCCATACCGGACCGAGGGCCCGCGGCGACTAAGTAGTTCGCCCGATCGGTCACTCCTCGGCCGCGTCGACGACTTCGTAGCTGATGTCGTGTTCGCGCAGGCGGTCAGTGTGCGCCGAGAGCGCCGTCGTCACCGCCACGACGAGGACGTCCTGTCCGCGCGCGGCGGCCTCCTGTGCGGCCGCGGCGGTGCCAAAGCGCACGTCCGGGTCCACGTCGGCGGCGGTCGCCGCGGCGAGGGCCTCGGCCCCGGCGACGGCGACGAGATCCGCGTCCGCGGCGCGGGCGGCGATCCGGTCGGGCGCCGCGGCGGCGCTCCCGCCGTTCTCCACCCGCGGGATCGAGACGACCGTGACCGTCCCGAGTTCGTAGTCGAGGACGCCCTCCCAGTTCGTCACGCCCACGTCCTGCTCCGCGTCGGCGTCCGTGACCGCGACGGCGGTGGCGCTGCCCCCCGCCCCCGGCGTCGCCCGCTGGACACCGTCGCGCATCGAGAGCGAGACGGTGTCGCCCTCGGCGATCGGCGCCGTCGCGATGGCGGTGTCGATCTCGACCTGCCCGATCACGTCCTCGGCGACGTGGTCGACGTACTCCCGGAGGCCGTCGGTCCGGGTGATCAGCCAGTCGACGCCCTCCTTGGTCACCTCGTAGCGGCCCCGCCCGTGCTTCTCGACGTGGCCGCGCTCGACGAGGCCCTGGAGGTAGTCGCTGACCGCCTGCGCCGTGATGCCGATGGCGTCCGCGATCTCCTGCTGGCTGACCGCCGGCTGACGCTCCGCGATCTCGACGAGGATCTGGTAGCGCGTCGCGTTGCGCTTGCTCTCGAGCACGCCGGCGTCGTCGGCCCCGTCTGTCATCGTCCGATCTCCGCCCGCGCCGGCCAAATACTTTCGGCTCGGGGTCGGGATCGAAAAGCCAGCCGGGACCGTCGTCCCCGCGTCGCCTCTGCCGGTGGTCGAGACCGCCTGGGCGCCGGACCGGGCCCTCGCCGGTCAGACGAGGTCGTTCTGTTCTTCGCCCTCGAATTCGAACTCGAACTCGAACCGCGCGCCGCCGTCGGTCCCCTCGGTCACGGACACCGCCCAGCCGTGGGCTTCCGCGATCCGCTTGACGATCGTCAGCCCGAACCCGGTCCCGCCGCGCCGCGAGGAGTGGCCCGGTTCGAACACGTCCTCGCGCCGGTCCTCGGGAATGCCCGGGCCGTCGTCTTCGACGTAGATCCCGTAATCGCCGAGGCGGCCCACGCGGACCGTCACCTCGGGGCCGCCGTGTTCGACGGCGTTCCGAAACAGGTTCTCGAACACGTGCCGGAGCCGGTCCCGGTCGCCCTCGATGGTCGTCTCGTCCTCGATCTCGATGGTCGCGTCGCCGGTGTCCACCGTCGCCCAGCACGACCCGACGAGGTCAGTCAGCCCGATCGGCTCGGTGTCGCGGATCGTGTCGCCCTGGCGAGCGAGCGTCAGCGTGTCCTCGACGATCGCCTCCATCCGGTCGAGGGCGCGCTGGAGCGGGTCGAGGTGTTCGCTCTCCACTTGCTCCGCGAGGAGGCTCGCGCGCCCGTTCGCGACGGTGAGGGGGTTCCGCAGGTCGTGGGAAATGACGCTCGCGAACTCGTCGAGGCGCTCGTTTTGCTGCCGCAGGCGTCGCTCCCGCTCGACGCGCTCGGTCACGTTGCGCGTGATCCCCACGAGCCGCGCTATCTCGCCGTCAGTCATCACCGGTGCGATCTTCGTCTGCCAGAAGCGCGCGCCCTCGTCGACTTGCAGTTCCTCCTGGTACGAGATCGGTTCGCCGGCCTTGACACAGCGGTGGTAGTTCGCCTCCAACTCGGCTCCCTCCTCCGCCCCGAACACGTCCCGCGGCGTCTTGCCCTGCACCTCCTCGGTCGTGATGCCGGTCTGGCGCTCGTAGGAGGGGCTGAGGCGCTCGAACTCGAAGCGAAGCTCGTCGTCGCCCTCGACGTTGATGAGGAAGATGGCGTCCTCCACGTTGTCCAGGAGCGCCTCGTACTCCTCTGCGAGCTTCTCGGCCTCGGCCTGGTACTCTTTCCGCTCGGTGACGTCGCGACTGCTCAGAAGGACCCCGTCGATGACGCCGTCGTCGAGTCGATTCCGGAGCGTGGCCTCGATCCAGCGCCACGAGCCGTCGGCGTGTCGGAATCTGACCTCGACGGTCGCGGCTTCGGAGGGGTCGGACAGCACGGTCTCCATCGCCGCGGCGTTTCGCTCCCGGTCGTCCGGGTGGACCAACTCGTAGCCCGTCCGGCCGACCAGTTCCTCGGGATCGTAGCCGAGGACCCGCCTGACCGCCGGACTGACGTAGGTGATCGTCCCGTCGCTGTCGACGACTGTCGCGAGGTCGTTCACCTCCTCGACGATCGTTCGGTACCACTCCGTCCCGCGTTCTCCCGCCCGCTGAAGGCCCGTTTCATCTCCCATTGGTCGTCAGTACACGAGAATAGGGGGCGGGCTGGATAAAGCGTGCCGAATCCACCAACACACGCCGTCGCGTCGCGAGGCGCGGCCCGCTCGCGGATTTCGTATCGCGCTATGCGGTGTATCGTTGCGCGAACCAGTACGTTCAACTGCCCCCCGCCGCGAGGTGACAGTATGGCACGGGAACTAGACCGCGAGTGTCCCGACTGTGGGGAGGAGCGGACGTTCTGGCGCACCGCGAGCACGACCCTCCACCTCGGGACGAAGACGAAGTGGCGCTGTCCGGAGTGTGACTACGGCCTCGTTCGCGTGGACGGCATCGACTCCGCGCGGGCCTGATCGACCGAAAATCCCTTTGTCGCCGCCCGCGGACCTGTCGAGTGCTCATGGCGAGTGATCGCGCGTGCCGCGTCGGGGACCGACGTGACGCCTGACCAGCGACGCGCCCGCCTCGACGAGTTGCCCCCGAGCGGGAAGCTCGTGTACAAGGTCTTAGAGATGGAGGCACCGCTGACCCAGTCCGAGATCGCCGCGAAGACGCGGCTCTCGAAGCGGACGACTCGCTACGCGCTGTCGGAGCTGACCGACGCCGACCTGATCGACGAGGAGGTCTTCATCCCCGACGCGCGCAAGCGGGTCTACACCCCGCGAGCGGTCGACTAGTCCGCGTCTTCGTCGCGGTCTGCCGGGTCGCCGTACCCGCCGCCGCCCGGCGTTCTGATGCTCACCACGTCGCCGGCGTCCAGATCCAGCGTCGTCTTCGCCGGCAGACGCTCGGCGGCGCTCTCGTCGCCGTCGGGGAACAGGTACGCCGCGCCCGGCGCGCCCGGGTCGCCGCCCGCGAGACCGTAGGGCCGCGAGCGGTGCCGCTCGGCGAGGAGGCTGGCCGTCGCGTCGCCGCGGACGGCCACGTCGCGCCGGAGGCCGAGGCCCCCGCGGTACTCGCCGGCGCCGCCCGACCCCGGCCGGAGTTCGTAGCGCTCCACGCGGAGCGGATACGCCGTTTCCAACACCTCCACGGGCGTGTTCTGCGTGTTGCTCATGTGGACGTGGACCCCGTCCATTCCGTCGGCGCCCGCGCGGCCCCCCGCGCCCCCGCCGTGGGTCGCGTAGAAGGCGAAGGGCTCGCCGTCCCGCGGGTCCGTGCCGCCGACGGTGAGGTTGTTCATCGTCCCCTGTCCGGCGGCCGCGACCCGCTCTGGCACCGCCGCCGCGAGCGCGCCGAACACTGCGTCGGTCACGCGCTGGGACGTTTCGAGGTTCCCTGCGACGACCGCCGCGGGGGCCTCGGCGTTGACGAGCGACCCCTCTGCCGCCTCGACCGTGATCGGCCGGTAACAGCCGTGGTTCGGCGGGATCTCGGGGTCGGTGACACAGCGGAGCGCGTAGTACGTCGCCGAGGTGGTCACCGCCAGCACCGCGTTCACCGGCCCCTCGGTCTGGTCGGCCGTGCCCGCGAAGTCGACGGTCACCGCGTCGCCGTCGACGGTGACGGCCACCTCGATCGGCAGGTCCCGATTCCCCCGGCCGTCGTCGTCGAGGACGTCCCGAAACTCGTAGGTGCCGTCGGGGAGCGCCTCGATTTCGGCCCGCATCCGTCGCTCGGAGTAGGTCTGGACGCCCGCCAGCGCCTCGTCGAACGTCTCGCGGCCGTGGCGCGCCACGAGGTCGCGCGTGCGCTCCCGGCCGGTCTCGTTGGCGGCCACCTGCGCGCGGAGGTCGCCACGGCGCTCGGCGGGGGTCCGGACGTTCGCGAACAGCAGGTCCCGGACGCTCTCGTCGTAGTCGCCGCCGTCGAGCAGTTTCACCGGCGGGATGCGGAACCCCTCCTCGTAGATTTCGGTGGAGTCGGCGCTGACGCTCCCCGCCGTCGCGCCGCCCACGTCGGCGTGGTGCGCGCGGTTCGCCGCGAAGGCGATGACCTCGCCGTCGGCGAACACGGGCGTCACGAGCGTCAGATCGGGCAGGTGGGCGCCCCCACGGAACGGGTCGTTCAGCAGGATGGCGTCGCCGGGCTCCAGGTCCGATTTCGGGAACGCCTCGACGGCGGCCCGCACGGAGAACGGCATCGCGCCGAGGTGGACCGGGATCGTCTCGGCCTGCGCGACCATTCGCCCCGCGGCGTCGAAGAGGGCACACGAGCAGTCCCGGCGCTCCTTCACGTTCGGCGAGTAGGCCGTCCGGACGAGCGTCGCGGTCATCTCCTCGGCGACGGCCATGCAGGCGTTGCGCACGACCTCGAGGGTCACCGGATCGACGCTCATGGGTCGACCTCCACGAGCAGACTGCCGTCCTCGGCGACCTCGGCGCGCTGGCCCGGCCGCACCACGCAGGTCGTCTGGCCCCCCTCGACGACTGCCGGCCCGTCGAAGCGCCCCCCGTGCGGGAGGCGCTCGCGGTCGTACACCGGCGTCTCCGTTCGCTCGCCGGCGAACCCGACCGGCCGGCTCTCGCGGCGCGCGTCGGCGACGGTCCCGCCGGGGTCGGCCGCCGACAGGTCGGGCGCGTCGGTCCGACCGCGCGCCCGGACCCGGAGCGTCACCGACTCCACGTCGGCGTCGGGGTCGGCGTGCCCGTACCGCCGCTCGTGGGCGTCGTGGAACCGCTTCGCGACCCCGTTCAGCGCCGCCGCGTCGAGGTCGCCGGGCACCGGCACCGACAGCGAGAACGACTGGCCGGCGTAGCGCAGGTCCACGACCCGCTCCAGCGAGCGCCGCGACTCGGGGACACCGGCGTCGTCGAGGTCCGAGCGCCCCGCCGCTTCGAGGCGCTCGAAGGCCGAGTCCAGCGCCGCCGGGTCGACCTCGGCCCACGGCCGCACCCGCGAGGCGCTGTGGTGGTAGCGCACGTCGCTCACCAGCAGGCCGACGGCCGAGAGCACCCCCGCGTGGCGGGGGATCAGCACCCGCGGCACGTCGAGGCGCTCCGCGATCCGGGGCGCGTGAAGCGGCCCCGCGCCGCCGAAGGCGACCAGGGTAAACTCCCGTGGGTCGCGCCCCCGCTCGACGGAGACGACCCGGAGCGCGCGCTCCAGGTTCGCCGCCGCCACGTCGAGGATGCCCTGCGCGGCCTCCGTCACGGTCGAATCGAGCGGCTCGGCGACGTGCTCGCTGATCGCCGCCCGGACCGCCGACTCGTCGGCCGCCCCGTCGAGGAACCGCGCCGGGTCGATGCGGCCGAGGAGCGCGTGGGCGTCGGTCGTCGTCGGCCGCTCGCCGCCGCGGCCGTAGCAGACCGGGCCCGGCTCGGCGCCCGCGGAGTCCGGCCCGACGCGCAGCGCACCCCCCGCGTCCACGCGGGCGACGGAGCCACCGCCCGAGCCGACCGTGTGGACGTCGACGGCCGGCGAGCCGATCGGGTAGTCCCCGACGGCGGCGTCGGTCGTCAGCTTCGGGTCGCCCTCGGTCACGAGCGACACGTCACAGGACGTGCCGCCCATGTCCATCGTCAGCAGGTCCGCGAATCCTCGGCGCTCGGCGACGTGGGCGGCGCCCTGCACGCCCGCCGCGGGCCCGGAGAGCAGCGTCGTCGTCGGCCGCTCGGCGGCGTCTCCGGCCGCGATCAGGCCCCCGTTCGAGGCCATCACGGTCAGCGGCGCCGGCACGTCGCGCGCCCGGAGCCACCGATCGAGGCGTTCGATATAGCGCTCCATGGTTGGTCGAAGCGCCGCGTCGAGCGCGGTCGTCACCGTGCGCTCGTACTCCCGGATCTCCGCGTGCGCCTCGCTGGAGAGCGTGATCGGCATCTCGACGCCCGCGTCGCGCAGGACCTCGCGCACGCGCCGCTCGTGGGCGTCGTTCTCGAAGGCGAAGAGCAGGCAGACCGCGACGCTCTCGGCGTCGATTTCGTCCGCGAGGTCCGCCACCGCGGCCTCGTCCAGCGGGTCGCGCACGCTCCCGCGCTCGTCCAGACGCTCCGGCACTTCGTAGCGCCGTTCCCGGGGGACGACGGGGGCGGGCTTCTCGGCGAAGAGGTCGTACAGGTCCGGCCGGGTCTGGCGCCCGATTTCGAGCACGTCGCGGAATCCCGCGGTCGTCACCAGCGCGGTCTCGGCCCACTCGCCCTCCAGGACCGCGTTCGTGGCGTGGGTCGTGCCGTGGCCGAAAAAGGAGAGTGCGTCGAGGTCGAGGCCGGCCTCGGCGGCGGCAGCGAGGCCGTTCGTCACCCCCTCGTCCGGCCGATCCGGGGTCGAGGGGGTCTTCCTGACCGACACCTCGCCGCCGCTGGCGGTCACCACGTCCGTGAACGTCCCGCCGACGTCGACGCCGGCGCGTGCGTCCTCGGGCATCTATTCGAGTTCGGTGAGCGGGAAGTCGTCGACGGGCATCACCGAGTAGTCGACGGTGAGCGTGTCCTGCGTCGCGCGGATCCGCCCCACGAAGGACGACACGTCGTCGAGCGAGCCCTCCAGCACGAACAGTTCCATGCAGTAGTGGTTCCCGACGTGGTTGTGGACGTTCGCGGTCACCAGTCCCTCGTACTCGTGGCGCAGGCCCATCAGTTTCTCCTCGACGTCGGTCGATTCGTAGTTGAAGACGACCGTGACCAGGCCGAGGAGGTCCCGACCTTCGAGGTCCCGGTCCTCGAACTCCCCGAGGAGGTTCCGCGCCGCCTCCCGGAACACCTCGCTCCGGCCCGTGTAGCCGTGTTCGTCCGCGAACGTGTCGATGCGCTCCAGCAACTCGTCCGGCATCGAGACGCTGACGACTGTCATGCCGTATCGGTACCTCCGCCGAGTAATAAGGATTCACACACCGCGCCATAAACCAATGAGCGCGATACAGAACTGGCTCCGACCGGACTTCCTTCTCTGGCGCGCCTCCGCGACTCGCTCCGTGGCCTCTCGCATCGCCGTCCGGCACCGTCTCGGGCGAAGAGACTAGCGCTAGTGTTAGTTACCCAAGAATATATACCGCCCGACGGCGTAGCAGTGGCCATGAGTGTTGTTGACAGGCAACAGCTCCCGTCCGTGGTGTTGGTGGTGATCGCCCTCCTCGCGCTGTCGGCGACGGCGGCGACCATCGACCACACGGTGGGCGGCCCGGCCGGGAGCGGGATCTCCATCGGCGACAATCCCGGTGCGCCGGGTGAGCCCTCTGATCCCTCCAATCCGGGCGAGGTCCCGACGGAGGACCCCATAGACACGGGTGGGCCGACCATCGACTTGCAGTACTGCATCGCGTTCCTCACGACGCCGATGGCCGTGATCGGCATCGTCGGCGGGATGGCCGCGCTGTTCTACGGCGTCAGCCGCCACTGGAACGGCGCGACGGCCCTGCTGGTGGGGACCGGCGTCGTCCCGGTGGTCGCCGGGACGTACTTCTTCCTGACGAACTGCCAGACCGCGACCGGCCCCCCCGGTGACGGCCCGCGAATCCCGACCCCCGGTCCGGGCGCGGGGTTCACGCCGCCGAGCGTGCCGCCGGTGGTGCTCGGGGCGGGACTTGTCGGCGTCCTCGGGCTCGCGGCCGTGATGCTGTACGCGGTCACGGGCGACGACGAGGCCTTCGAACCCCTCGCCGAAGACGCGCCCGAGTCCGGTCCGGACGAGGCCGACTTCGCGGCCGCGGCGGGTCGCGCGGCCGACCGGATCGAGGATGCCAACGTCGAGGTCGACAACGCAGTGTACCGGGCGTGGTACGAGATGACCCAGCTGCTGGACATCCCGGACCCCGAGACGAGCAGTCCGCTCGACTTCGCCGAGGCAGCAATCGACTTCGGCCTCGACGAGGACGACGTGACCGAGCTGACGGACCTGTTCAACGAGGTCCGCTACGGCAACATGGACGCGGAGAGCCGCGAGGAGCGCGCCCTCGAAATCCTCCGTCACATCGAGCGCGAGTACGACGACGCGTAGGGCAAACGCCTTGGGCCCGCCGCACCCACACATCGCCGATGGCCGAGGACCCGCTCGCGCGCTACGCCGTCACCCCGGCGTGTAGCCACGCGGAGTTCCTCGCGGCCGCGAAACTGTACGCCCGCGCCGTCGCCGACCGCCACGACCTCTCCGTGGACGTGAACGCCCTCGACTGGGACGTCAGCACGCGCGCCAAGCGCCGCGCCGGGGCGGTCCACCACCGCGAGGGGACCCCCGAGCGGATCACGCTCGCGTGGCGCCAGTTCGAGAACGATGGGTGGGACGCGACGGCGGCGACGGTGCGCCACGAACTCGCACACGTCCACCTGCTCCGGGAAGCCGGGGACGCGAGCCACGGCCCGGCCTTCCGACGGCTCGCCGCGGAGCTAGACACGCACGTCCACTGCGAGCGGTTCGCGGCGCCGGCGTTCTGGGTCGTCTGCACGGACTGTGGCGCCCGCCTCGCCCGCTACCGGCGCTCGACGCTCGTCGACGCGCCGGAGGAGTACCGGTGCGGTGACTGCGGGGGCCGCTTTCGGGTCGAGGAGGTCTAGTCCACCGACTCGGGGGTCATCCGCGAGAGCCGCATCGCGTTGCCGGTGACGCCCAGGCTCATCCCCATGTCGCCGACGACGACGGCGACGGCGACGGTGACGAGGCCGAGGGGGACCCCCACGGCGAGGAGCGCCTTCACGCCGAGGCTGGCCCAGATGTTCTGCCGGATGACGCCGTTCGCGCGGTTCGAGAGCGCGTAGAGGTAGGGGAGCTTCCCCACGTCGTCGCCCATCAGCGCGATGTCGGCCGTTTCGAGGGCCGTGTCGGTCCCGGCGGCCCCCATCGCCACGCCCACGTCGGCCGTGGCGAGGGCGGGCGCGTCGTTGATGCCGTCCCCGACCATCGCCACCTCGCCGTGCTCGGCCTGAATCTCCTCGACGGCGGCGACCTTCTCGTCGGGCAGCAGTTCCGCGCGCACCTCGTCGACGCCGACTTGCTCGCCGATGGCGCGCGCCGTGGCCTCGTTGTCGCCGGTCAGCATCGCGACGTGGCCGACGCCGAGTTCGTGCAGACGCTCGACGGCCCGCGCGGCGTTCGGGCGCACCTCGTCGGCGACCGCGATGACCCCGAGGACCCGCGAGGCCGTGCCCACGACGACGACGGTGTTCCCGGCCGCCTCGAAGCGCCCGATGGCGTCCGTCGAGGACTCCGCGACGGCCACGCCGCCGTCGGTCCGCAGCGCCGAGAGGTCGACGCCGAGGTCCGCAAACAGCGCGGGCTTCCCGGCGTAGTATGTCTCGCCGTCGACCGCGCCCCGGATGCCCTCGCCGGTGAGACTCTCGAAGTCCTCGGGAGTCGGCGCGTCCCCGACGCCCGCCGCCTCGGCCCGCGCGAGGACGGCCTCGGCGATGGGGTGGGTGCTCCGCCGTTCGAGCGCCGCAGCGTAGCGCAGCACCTCCGCCTCGGTGGCGTCGCCGACCGGCACGACCTCGGTGACGGAGAGTTCGCCCTTCGTGAGCGTCCCCGTCTTGTCGAGGGCGACCGCGTCCACGTCGCCCATCGCCTCGAGGTGGTTCCCGCCCTTGATGAGGACGCCGTTCCGCGCGGCGCTCGTGATGCCCGAGACGACGGAGACGGGTGTGCTGATGACGAACGCGCAGGGACAGGCGATGACCAGCAGGGTCAGCCCGCGGACGAACCACGTCTCCCAGTGTGCCCCCAGCGCCAGCGGCGGCACCGCGGCGGTCAGGATCGCCAGCACGACGACGGTGGGCGTGTAGTAGCCAGCGAAACGGTCGACGAACTGCTCTTTCTCGGTCTGCTTCTCGCGGGCGCCCTGCACCATCTCGATGATCTGCGAGAGCGTCGAGTCGCCGGCCGGCGCGGTGGCTTCGAGTTCGAGGTAGCCCGTCTCGGTGATCGTGCCCGCGAACACGTCGTCGCCCGCGGACTTGTCGACGGGAACGCTCTCGCCGGTGATCGGCGACTCGTCGACCGCGCTCGTTCCCTCCACGACGGTCCCGTCGACCGGAATCTTCTCCCCCGGCCGGACGAGCACGCGCTCCCCGACCGCGACGGCGTCGGCGGGCACGGTCGTCTCCTCGCCGTCCCGGCGCACGGTGGCCTCGTCCGGCGAGAGGTCCATCAGCTCTCGCAGGGAGTTCCGCGCGCGGTCCATCGCGTAGGTCTCCAGCAGTTCCGCGACGCTGAACAGCACCGCCAGTGTCGCGGCCTCGACGAAGTAGCCGATGCCGCTGGCCGCGATGATGGCCGACCCCATCAGCAGGTCGATGTCGAGGCTCAGATTCCGCGCCGAGTAGTAGCCGCCGCGGATCACGGGCGCGCCGCTCGCGACGACGGCGGCGAGAAAGAGTCCGTCGGCGAGCGTCAGGCCCTCTCCGAGCACCGTCGCCACCTCGGGGTTCGGCCCGGCGACGAACTCGAGGAGCAGCCCCACCGCCAGCACCACCCCGCCGATCCCGGTCTTGACGGCGCGCGGGCTCGTCCACACGGCCGTCGGGGGCGCGATGCCGTCGCCGCCGTCGTCCTCCTCGCCGACCACGTCGTACCCCGCGCCTTCGATGGCGGAGACGACCGCGCTCCGCGAGGTGCGCTCCGGGTCGAAGGTCACCGTCGCCGTCCCCGCCGTCGGGCGCAGGCTCGTCTCCGTGATCCCTCCGACCCGGTCGAGGGCGTTCCCCACCTTCCCCGCACAGGAGCGGCAGTCCATCTCCGGCACCGAGAGCGAGACCGTCTCGGTCCGCTCGTCGGGCGTCGATCCGTCGCTCATTGTCCGAACGTAGGTGCGACGGCCCGATAAGCCTTCGTCGGCGGCGCCTCCTCCGACGGTTCCGAGCGAAAACCGCAGTAGGTTTGTCCGACCGGCCCGTGAGGGGAGCCAAGATGGTACGAGTGAGCGTCATCGGGTGCGGGAACATGGGGAGCGCCCTGCTGAAGGGACTCGCCGACGCGGGCGGCCACCACCTCGTCGCCTGCGATCAGGACCCCAGCGCGCTCGAATCGGTGTCGGAGTACGTGAGCGAGACGACGACGGACGCCGCCGCGGCGACCGCAGAGGCCGACGTGGTGGTCGTCGCGGTGAAACCGGACGTGGTGCCCTACGTCCTCGACGACCTGGACCTCGCCCCGTCCCAGACGCTCGTCACGATCGCGGCCGGCGTCTCGACGGACTTCGTCGCGCCGCGCACCGACGCCGACGTGGTGCGCGTGATGCCGAACCTCGCCGCCGAGACGCGCGACATGGCCGCGGCCGCGACCGGCGCCGTCGACGACGCCGTGCGGACGATCCTCGCCGACGTGGGCGAGTTCGTCGAGGTCGAGGAGTCCCGGATGGACGTCGCGACCGCCGTCAACGGGAGCGGTCCGGCTTTCGTCTTCTACCTGATTCAGGCGATGCGGGACGCCGGCGTCGACGCGGGCCTCGACGAGGAGCAGGCCGAGACTCTCGCCGCCCAGACGTTCAAGGGCGCCGCGGAGACGGTGCTGCGCTCGGAGCGCTCCATCGAGGACCTCATCGACGCGGTCTGCTCGCCGAACGGCACCACGATCGAGGGGATGGAGGTGCTCTGGGACAGCGAGGCCGACGGCGCCGTCGCCGACGCCGTCGCCGCGGCCGAGGAGCGCTCCCGCGAACTCGCGGACGGTGTGGGGGATGAGTGAGGCCGCCGAACCCGAGGGCGTCGCCGCGGCCCGCCGGCAGGCCGCCGCGGCCGACCGCGTGGTCGTGAAGGCGGGGACGAACTCCCTCACCGACGCCGACTCGAACCTCGACGACGCGAAACTCGACAAGCTGGTCGACGACGTGGAGGACCTGCTCGCCCGCGGCAAGCAGGTCCTGCTGGTCTCCTCGGGCGCCGTCGGCGCGGGGCAGGGCCGCGTGGACCAGCCCACCAACACCGTCGAGGAGGCCCAAGCCCTCTCGACGGTCGGGCAGAGCCACCTGATGCACCGCTACACCGAGAGCTTCGGCCGCCACGACCGCAAGGTGGCCCAACTCCTGTTGACCGAACACGACCTGGAGAACCCCGAGCGGTTCACGAACTTCCGGAACACCGTCGAGACGCTGCTGGACTGGGGGATCGTCCCCATCGTCAACGAGAACGACGCCGTCGCCACCGAGGAGATCCGGATCGGCGACAACGACATGATCTCGGCGTCGGTCGCAGTCGGCGTCGACGCGGACCTGCTGGTGACGCTCACGGACGTCGGCGGCGTCTACACCGCCAACCCGAAGGAGAACGACGACGCCGAGCGCATCGAGGCCGTCGGGCGCAACTACGATCAGGTCGAGCGCCTGATCGAGGACAGCGCCGGCGACCAGTTCGGGGGCATCCGCACGAAAGTCGAGGGCGCCCGGGACGTGAGCGAGCACGGCCTCCCGGCCATCATCGCCGAGTCGACCGCCCCGGACGTGCTGGACCGGATCGCCGAGGCCGAATCGGTGGGCACAATATTCGTGCCGATCAACGGTGACGACGATGAGTGAGACAGCCGGCGACACGGCGACGCGCAAGGTCGAGGCGGCCGAGGCGGCGGCGCTCGACCTCGCGCAACTGTCCGACGAGGAGCGCCGCGACGCCCTCTTCGACGTGGCCGACGCCATCGAGGCCGAGGCCGACGCCATCCTCGCCGCCAACGAGGAGGACGTCGCCGAGGCCGAGGCGATGCTCGACCGCGGCGAGTACAGCCAGGCGCTCGTGGATCGGCTGCGGCTCTCGGAGTCCAAACTCGAAGACATCGCCGAGATGGTCCGGAGCGTCGCCGAACAGGACGACCCGCTCGGGAAGACGCTCTCGGCGCGCGAACTCGACGCGGACCTCGAACTGTACAAGGTCGCCGTGCCAATCGGCGTCATCGCCACGGTCTTCGAGTCGCGCCCCGACGCCCTCGTCCAGATCGCGTCGCTGGCGCTGAAGTCCGGCAACGCGGTCATCCTCAAGGGCGGCAGCGAGGCCAGCGAGTCGAACCGGGTCCTCTACGAGACAATCGTCGAGGCCGTCGGCGACGCCGTGCCCGACGGCTGGGCGCACCTGATCGAGGCCCGCGAGGACGTCGACACGGTGCTGGAGATGGACGACGCGGTCGACCTCCTGATGCCCCGGGGGAGTTCGGAGTTCGTCCAGTACATCCAGGACAACACCTCCATTCCCGTCCTCGGGCACACGGAGGGCATCTGTCACGTCTACGTCGACAGCGAGGCGGACCTCGACATGGCCGGCGACGTGGCCTACGACGCGAAGGTGCAGTACCCGGCGGTCTGCAACGCCGTCGAGACGCTCCTCGTCCACGAGGACGTGGCCGCCGAGTTCCTGCCGAACATCGCGGCCCGCTACCGCGACGCGGGCGTCGAGATCCGCGGCGACGAGGCGACCCGCGAGATCATCGACGCCGAGGCGGCCACCGCGGCGGACTGGGACACCGAGTACGGCGACCTGATCGTCGCCGTGCGCGTCGTGGACTCCCTCGACGCGGCGGTCGATCACGTCACGACCCACGGCTCGAAGCACACGGAGTCCATCGTGACCGCCGACGCGGACCGCGCGGGCCGGTTCATGCGCTCGATCGACTCCGCGAGCGTGTTCCACAACGTCTCGACCCGCTTCGCGGACGGCTACCGCTACGGGCTTGGCGCCGAAGTGGGCATCTCGACGGGCAAGATCCACGCCCGCGGCCCCGTCGGTCTGGAGGGGCTGACCACCTACAAGTACCACATCGAGGGCGACGGGCACGTCGTCGCCTCCTACGCCGGCGAGGACGCCCTGCCGTTCACCCACGAGGAGTTCGATGGCGAGTGGGTGCCCGGCCGCCGCTCGGACCGCTAACTACTCCTCGTCCAGGGCCTGCCACGACAGGCGCGGATTTCTCGCCGCGTCCGTCTGGTCGACGCGTCGGGCCGCGGTGCGCTCGGGGGCATTTCGCAGCGTCTCGTCGTCGTCGCGCGCGACCTGATCGAACGCCTCCGCGAGGCGGTCGAGGTCGGCCAGCGACTCCGCCTCCGTCGGTTCGGTCATCAGCGCCTCGTCGACGGCCTCGGGCCACTTCGTCGTCGGCGGGTGGACGCCGTAGTCGAGCATCCGTTTCGCCACGTCGGCGGCGTCCCGGTCCGCGCTCGCGACGAACTCGTGGTGGAACGGCCCGTAGGGGATGTCGAAGTCGATCCGCTCGGCGAGGTAGTTCGCGTTGAGCACCGCGTTCGCGCTCGCGGCGCGCAGGCCCTCGTCGCCGAGGCGGGCGATGTAGGCGTACGCCCGGACCACCGCGGGCCAGTTGCCGTGGAAGCCGTGGACCTTGCCGATGGAGCGCAACGGCTCGACGCGGCGATAGCCGTCCTCGCGCTCCTCGACGACTGGCGCGGGCAGGTAGGGCGCCAGTTCCTCGGTGACGCCGACCGGGCCAGCGCCCGGCCCGCCGCCCCCGTGGGGCGTCGCGAACGTCTTGTGGACGTTGTAGTGCATCACGTCGAAGCCCATGTCGCCGGGGCGCGCCCGGCCGAGCAGGGCGTTGAGGTTCGCGCCGTCGTAGTAGAGCAGGCCGCCCGCGTCGTGGACCACGTCGGCGATTGCCTGAATGTCGCGCTCGAAGAGGCCCAGCGTGTTCGGGTTCGTGAGCATCAGCGCGGCCGTCTCCGGGCCCGCCGCGGCGCGCAGGGCGTCGAGGTCGACCCGGCCGTCGTCGCCGGCGGGCACCTCGACCACGTCGTAGCCGGCCATCGCGGCCGTCGCGAAGTTCGTGCCGTGGGCGCCCTCCGGGACGAGCACCTCGCTCCGCTCGTCGCCGTTCGCCCGGTGGTGGGCCCGCGCGACGTGGATGCCGGTGAACTCGCCGGCCGCGCCGGCCGGTGGCTGGAGGCTCACGGCGTCCATCCCGCCGATGGCCGCGAGGTGGCGCTGGAGGCCGTGACACACCGCGAGCGTCCCTTGCAGCGCCTCGTCGGGCCGGTCCGGGTGGACCGCGCCCTCGGGGCGCCCGGCGAGTGCGTCCGTGAACTTCGGGTTGTACTTCATCGTGCAGGAGCCGAGCGGGAACGGGCCCGAGTCGACGCCGTAGGTCATCTGCGCGAGGCGGGTGTAGTGGCGCGCGACCTCGGGTTCGGCGGGCGCGGGCAGTTCGAGGCCGTCCCGCGTCAGGTCGTCGGGCAGCGCATCGCCGGGTTCGGCCGTCTCGGTGCGCGTCTCCGACAGCAGCGGCTCGTAGGCGCCCTCTTCGGTCCAGCGGGCCTGATCGTGACGCATCAGGCCACCTCCGTCAGCGCCGCGATGAGGCCGTCGGTCTCGTCGGCGGTCGTCTCGGTCACGCAGACCTGCACCTCGTGGTCGTCGACGGCGTGGACCGCGTAGCCGCGATCCAGCAGGGCCGCGGCCACCTCGTCGGCGGGCCGCGCCGTCTCGGCGACGAACTCGCGGAACGGGTGGCGGTCGTCGACGGGCGCGCGGACGCCGGCCACACCGTCGAACTCGGCCGCGAGGTTGCGGGGCAACTCGACGCAGCGCTCGGCGAGGGCCACCAGCCCGTCGGGGCCGAGCCACGCCGCGTGGACGGCCGCCCGGAGCGCGAGGTGGGCCTGATTCGTGCAGATGTTGCTCGTCGCGCGCTCCCGGCGGATGTGCTGCTCGCGGGTCTGGAGGGTGAGCGTGTACGCCCGGCGGCCGCTCGCGTCCTCGCTCGCGCCCACGAGGCGGCCCGGCACCTGCCGGAGGTACTCCTCGCGGGTGGCGAACACGCCCAGCCCCGTGCCGTAGCTCGCGCCGAGGCCGAGGACGCTCGCGTCGCCCACCACGACGTCGGCGCCGGCGTCGGCCGGGCGTTCGAGCAACGAGAGCGCCACGGGGTCGGAGCCGACGCAGAACAGCGCGCCCGCGTCCTCGGCGGCGTCCCCGACGGCGGAGAGCGCCGGTTCGACGCAGCCCCGGACGGTCGGCGTCTCGGCGTACACGAGAATCGCGTCGTCGCCGAGCGCGGCCCGGAGGCCCGCCACGTCGGCGGTCCCCTCCGCCGTCGGGTACGTCTCGACCGTCAGCCCCGGGCCGGCGACGTAGGTGTCGAGGACCGCGCGGCGCTCCGCGCGGAGCGTCTCGGGCACGTAGATGGCGTCGCCGTGGGTCGCGCGCACCCGGTCGGCCAAGAGCGCGGCCTCACCCAGCGCCGTCGCGGCGTCGTACATCGAGGCGTTGGCGACGGGCAGGCCGGTGAGTTCGACGAGCAGAGACTGGTACTCGAAGAGCGCCTGCAGGAAGCCCTGCGCGATTTCGGGCTGGTACTGCGTGTAGGAGGTGAGAAACTCCGAGCGGTCCGCGAGGTCGTCGACGACCGCGGGCACGTAGTGGTCGTAGTGGCCGCGCCCGAGGAACTCCGTCACGTCGGCGTTCGCCCCGAGGGTGTCCCGAACCTCGCGGCGCACGGATCGCTCGTCGCGGCTCGGGATGCCGAAGTCGCCGTCGAACCGGACGCCATCGGGCACGTCGAAGAGGTCCTCGACGCCGTCAGCGCCGACGGCGTCGAGCATCGTCGCTCGCTCGGCGTCGCTGTGGGGGACGTAGGGGTTCGCGTCGCCGGTCATTCGATCTGTGCGCGGTACGCGTCGGGTGTCAGCAGGGCGTCGAGGTCACCCTCGTCGAACTCGACGTCGAGGAGCCACCCCTCGCCGTACGGGTCCTCGTTGACGAGTTCGGGCGCCTGGTCGAGGGCGTCGTTGACCGCCGTGACCTCCCCGGAGACCGGAGCGTACAGGTTCGAGACGGCCTTGATGCTCTCGACGACGCCGAACGTCTCGCCCTGTTCGATGCGGTCCCCCTCGGCGGGCAGTTCGACGAACACCACGTCGCCCAGTTCGTCCTGTGCGAAGTCGCTGATCCCCACGCGGCCGTCCGCCGACCGGATCCACTCGTGGCTCTCCCGGTAGCGGCGGTCGGCGGGCACGTCGAAGCTCATTCGTCTGCGTGGAGAAACGGCGGCGCCTCAACTGTTCCGCTTTTGGCCGCGCCCCGCACGACGACCGACACGTCCGTCCCCGGCGCCACGTCGGCGGGCAGGTGGGCCAGCGCCACCGGGTCGCCGAGAGTCGGGCTGAGGGTGCCGCTGGTCACCGTGCCGATGGCCCGGCCGTCGGCGTCTCTGACTTCGTAGCCGTGGCGGGGCACCGCCCGCTCGGTGAGGCGGACGCCGGTGAAGCGCTCGTCGGGATCGGTCCGCTCCACGAGGGCGTCCCGCCCCACGAAGTCCGTGTCGAGGTCGACGACGAAGCCGATGCCCGCCTCGAAAGGGGTTCGCGGGTCCTCCTCGGCGTCGAAGTCCTGCCCGGCCAGCAGAAAGCCCATCTCGATGCGGAGGGTGTCGCGGGCGCCCAGACCGCAGGGCGGGCAGTCCAGCGCCTCCCAGACGGCCGCCGCGTCGGCGGGGTCGCAGAACACCTCCACGCCGTCCTCGCCGGTGTAGCCCGTGCGGGAGACCAGACAGTCCGCGCCCGCGACGGTCGCGTCGGCGCACTCGAAGCGGTCGAGCGCGGCGAGGTCGGCGTCCGCGCGGCCGTCGACCAGCGAGACGGCGTCGGGGCCCTGCACCGCGACGAGGGCGTAGTCCTCGGTCCGGTTCTCGACGGTGGCGTCGAGGCCGTCGGCGTGGGCCCGCCAGCGTTCGACCGTCGCCGCGTCGGTGCCGGCGTTGGGCACGAGGAGGTAGTCGCCGGCCGGGCGGCGGTACAGCACGCTGTCGTCGAGCAACACGCCGTCCGCGTCGGTCATCGCCGTGTACTGTGCGTCCCCGGGGTCGAGGGCCGTCGCGTCGTTGGTCGTCAGCCGCTGGCACAGCGCCGCTGCGTCGGGACCGGAGACGACGACCGCGCCCATGTGCGACACGTCGAACTTCCCCGCGGCCTCCCGCACGGCGCGGTGCTCCTCGCGGATCGAGCCGAAGTCCACCGGCATCTCCCAGCCGCCGAACTCGGTGAAACTGGCGCCCGCGTCGGCGTGGGCCGAGCGCAGGGGCGGCGTCCGGAGCGTCATGTGCGAAAGACGGCCCTGCGGCGACGTAACCCTTCGCACTCGACCGTCACGGCTAAGCGGCCCCGACGCCGAGCGTCGGGCATGACCCAACCGGGCGGCCGCGTCGGGCGCCACCCCCGCGTGGCCCTGTTCGTCGACGGGCCGAACGTCCTCCGCGAGGAGTTCGACGTGGACCTCGACGACGTGCGCGAGGCCGCGGGCGAGGCGGGCCGCCTCGCGGTCACGCGCCTCTACCTCGACGAGCACGCCACTCCCGGCCTGATCCAGGCCGCCGAGGCCCGCGGCTTCGACGTGCGCGTCACCAGCGGCGACGTGGACGTGAAACTCGCCATCGACGCGACCGAACTCGTCGTCGCCGGCGACGCCGACGTACTCGTGCTGGCCTCCCGCGACACGGACTTCAAGCCGCTCTTCGAGGCCGCCGCTCGCCGCGGCCTCCAGACGCTCGCCCTCGCGCCGGGCGAGCACGGCCGCTCGGACGCGCTCGCCAACGCCGCCCACGGTGCGGTGACGCTGGGCGAGTGACGAGGGGCTTTTCGGCGCGGCGCCCCCAGCGGCGCCCATGAGCGACCCGGACCTCGACACGCCGGTCCTCGACGACCACCTCCACCTCGACCCCGAGCACGGCCGCGGCCTCGACGCCGTCGAGGACTTCGCGCGCCTCGGCGGCACCCACCTCCTCGTCTGCAACAAGCCCTCGTGGCACCTCGGCGTCGAGGCCGACGACCCCGAGGACTTCCGCGCGGTCTTCGAGACGACCGTCGACGTGGTCGAGTGCGCCGCCGACACCCTCGACGGGACCGCGTGGCCCGTCCTCGGCGTCCACCCGGGGCTAATCTCGCGCCTGTGCGACCGCGGGTACGACCCCGAGGCGGCGGCCGACCTGATGTGCGGCGGCCTCGACGTGGCCGCGGAGTACGCCGCCGACGGCCCGGCGGTCGCGCTGAAGACCGGGCGGCCCCACTACGACGTCGACGACGCGGTCTGGGACGCCTCGAACGCGGTGCTCCGGCACGGCCTCGAACGCGCGGCGGAGGCGGGGGTCGCGGTCCAGTTGCACACCGAGGCCACCGAGGACCTGACCGAGGTGGCCGACTGGGCCGAGGCCGCCGGCCTCGCGCCCGAGCGGGTCGTCAAGCACTACGCGGGCGGGCGGCTGGCCGGCGTCACGAAGAGCGTGATGTGCCACAAGGACGACCTGCTGGAGGCCGCCGAGCGCGACGCGCCGTTCCTGATGGAGACGGACTTCGTGGACGACCCCGAGCGGCCGGGCGCGGTGATGGGGCCGAAGACCGTCCCACGCCGCGTCCGCTGGCTGCTGGACGAGGGCCACGAGGACGCCGTCGAGCGCGCCCACGTCGAGTCGCCGGCCCGGGTGTACGGCGTCGACACGCGGGCCACGTTGAACCGGTGAGCGGAAGGGAAGGCCTTTTGCCGCGTCCCGACCGCGTTGACGTATGAGCGAGCCCGTCGAGGAGTTCTACTCCGCCGAACGCTGGCAGAACTGGCTCGACCGCCTCCGCGACGAGGACCTGGATCCCGAGGACGAGGACTCCGCCCGCCTCCTCCTGAATCTGCAGGACGACGTCGCCATCGCGGTCGCGAAGATCGTGACCGCCTACGACGACGGCGACATCGACGCGGAGCGGGCGAGCGAGGAACTCGAAGAGATCCGCGAGATCGTCCTCTCGGAACCCGACGTTGAGGACGAGGACACGGAGATGCTGCTGGACGGCGTCCAGACCAGCCTCGTCTGTGTGTTCTACGCCGCCGAGCAGTTCGTCGCCGACGGCGTCGCCGACGAGGCCGACGTGGAGGGGTACCTCCGCGCCGCCGCCGACGCCGAGGCCGAGGACGACCTCGACCGGGCGCTCGGGCTGGCGGTCTGTGCGGGGACGCGGGTCATCGACGGCGAGGCCGTCGACATGGACGTCGCCGAGGAGATCGAGTACGGCCTCGTCACCGAGTGGATGAACGGCCTCGACAGCCTCGAGAGCGCCCTCGCCGACCCCGAAGTCGTCGAGGAGGACTGAGCCCCCACGGATTTATACGTCGCCCGCCCCTCCCTCAGAGACATGCGCTTTTGCGGCGACGACCGCGCGCAGTCGGTGCAGGTCGGAGCCGTGATTCTCTTCGGCTTTCTCGTCGTCGCGATGGCGGGCTACCAGGCGAACGTCGTCCCCGCCGAGAACCGCGACGTGGAGTTCCGCCACGAGCAGGGCGTCCAGGAGGACATGAGCGACCTCCGGAATGCGCTCATCGGCACCGGCGTCGGCGGCGACGCCGCCCCCCAGTCCGTTCGGCTGGGGATGCGCTACCCCGACCGGACCTTCTTCGCCAATCCGCCACCCGTCCCGGGGGCGCTCGAGACCGGTCCCGAGCGGACGCTCTGGCTCAACGACACCGCGCTCGCCGACTCGGACGCAAACGATGCGTGGAACGGCACGGCGATGGGCTTCTCGACTCGCGCGCTGATCCACGAGGCACAGTACTACGTCAGCGGTGAGGACCCGGAAAATCGCATCGAGCACGGACTGCTCTACTCCGCCTACGAGAACGCGAACGTCACCCGCACGGACCAGCCGGTCGTCTCGGGCAACCGGCTGACGCTGGTCACCGTCAACGGCTCGCTCGATCGGGCCGGCACCGGGTCGACCACGGTCGACCCCGCGCGTTTGTCCGTCTCCACGAGCGAAACGACGCTCGAAGCCAACGGGACGCCCACGGTGTTCCTACCGACCGACCTGTCTGCCGAGGCGTGGAACGACACGCTCGCAGAACAGTACGACGCCACTTACGCGGGGCCCAGTGACGCCGGCGACAACGGTCGCTACGTCACGGCCGTCTCCTCCGCTCCGGGCGGCGTCCTGATCGAACTCGAACCGGCGACCTATCGGCTCCGCCTCGCGGAGGTCGGCATCGGCAGCAACACCGACGATCCGCGAGCAACCACCGTCTCGGTTGCCGAGGGCGACGGTGGCAGCATCACTGAGGATGGCACCAGACAGATGAAAATTCGCGTCACCGATCGCTTCACGAACCCGGTGGCCGGTCGTGAGGTCGACGTCTCACTGTTGGCGGGCGCGGGGAGTCTCTCGCCGACGGGCAACCTCACGACGGACGAGAACGGCCTCGCAACGGTCGAGTTCGATCCTGACCCAGTCACGTCCACCGAGACGGTCCAAATCGGCTTCAGCCTCGTCGACGCCTCGACGGGTGCCATCACTGACAGTGACGCGACGGACGCCATCGCGGAGTTCGACGTGACGAACGTTCCGACTGGCAATCAGGGCAACCAGAACGGGGGCAACACGCCGTTCAATATCACGTGGAGTCCCGGCCTGACGAACGCGTCAGACGTGACCTGCTACCCCACGAACGACACCTGTGTGGCAAATGATAGGCTGATCGACCTCGTCGCGGACACGGATCCGACCGAATCGGGTGCACCCGTCACGTTCGAGACGAACACCTCGGACGTCTCCATCACGAACCAAATGCCGAACGGGGGACGGACCGACGGCAACGGGGAGGCGACGGCGACGCTCGACGCGACGGGCTCTAACCGAGAGTGGGCGACTGCCTACGTGTCGAGCGTCGGGAGTGGGGACTCCGTTCGGGTTCGGTTCCCCACTGGTGGCGTCTACTACCAGTACTACGAGGGCAGCTTCGGCGGCGGATCGTCCTACATGCCCGACTACGACGCGATGACGCCAACCGATACCGGCGAGACGGACACTTTCAACATCTCCGAGCGCCAGCGGGACGACGGCTTCGCCTTCCAGTACTCCGCCTACATCGACGTGCCGTCCTCTGGCTCGTACACGTTCTACACCAACTCCGACGACGGCAGTCGCCTGTACATCGACGGTAATCTCGTTGTCGACAACGCTGGAGACCAAAGCGTCAACGAGGAGAGCGGGACGACGACGCTGTCGCCCGGCGAGCACAACATTACTGTCCAGTACTACGAAAACCAAGGCGACGAGGAGTTGACTGTGAGCTGGGAGGGCCCCGGACTCACCGGGAAGGAGGAGATTCCGGAGAGCGTGCTAACGCCCCGGACGCCTTCGGAGGGCGGGCCGAACGGTGCGCCATCCTCAATCGAGACGCCAGACAATAAGAAAGACCAGAACAATCCCAACGCTGTTTTCCCGCCACAGAATCCCGACGGCGTTGTAAGTAACTTCCCGACCGGCATCTCGTCAAACGACAATCAGGTGTCACAAATATCGTCAAACAAAAAGAACCTGAACGTGGGTGTTCGCACCACCAACGTCCCTACGTCAGCGTCGTCGTACGTCATGAAACTTGACTACTACTACGACAGCAATGGCGCCGGAGAAGTTTCACTTCAACTCGTGGATGGGAACGGGGCCGTGCTTCAGAGTACTGCCCTTTCCGTAACTAAATCGGAGACCACCACCTCATTCACTCTGAATTCCGCAGCCGAGTCGTATGTCAAGAACAACGGAGAGCTCCTTGTAGTGTACACCAACGGGGGGTCGAAGAATACCCGCCTCAATGCCGAGTATCAGCGGCTCGAAGTGTACTGATCTTCCACGATCGCCGAACCCCACATCGACAACCCTTATAGTCCGACACCCCTCACCACGCGGTAATGAGCGAGACGCCCGTCGGCATCGACGCCGTCGAGATCTGGACGGGGAAGCTCGAACTCGACCTCGCGGAGACGTTCGCGCCCGCGAAGGGCGAGGATCCCGAGAAGTACACGAAGGGGCTGGGGCTGAACTCCTCCTCGTTCCCGGACGCCAACGAGGACATCGTGACGATGGCGGCGAACGCGGCCCACCGCCTCATGGAGCGGAAGGGTCTCGAACCCGACGACGTGGGCCGCATCGACGTGGCGACGGAGTCGGCCTTCGACAACTCCAAGCCCGTCTCCACCTACGTCGCGGGCTGTCTGGAGGACGTGTACGGCGGGGACTTCCACCACGCGAACAAGGGCGAGCGGAAGTTCGCCTGCATCGCCGGAACCCAGAGCCTGGACGACGCGTACAACTGGATCCGCGCCGGCCGACACCGCGGCCGGGGCGCGCTGGTGATCGCCACCGACACCGCCCTCTACGCCCGGGGTGACGCGGGCGAGGCGACGCAGGGCGCCGGCGCGGTCGCGATGTGGGTCACCGAGGACCCGAGCCTCGTCGAACTGTCCACCGAGCAGGGGTACGGCAGCGCCGACGAGACGGACTTCCTGAAGCCTAATCAGCAGTTCCCGAGCGTCGACGGCGAGCGCTCGGTGCAGGTGTACCTCGCCCGGATGCGCGAGGCCCTCGAAGATTACGAGGCCGTCGCGGGCGACACCCACCCCGACGACTTCCGCTTCGTGCCGTTCCACACGCCGTTCCCGGGGATGGTGCGCAAGGCGGCCGTCCTCGGCTACCGGCACGTCATGCGCGACACCGACGTCGAAAAGCGACTGGCCGAGGACATCGGTCTCCAGCCCCGCGAGGCCGACTTCGACGACCGCGACGCCTACGAGTCGGCGATGCGGGACTACGTCGACGACCTCGCGGAGACGGAGACCTACCGCGACTGGTACGAGGCGACGATCGAGCCGACCCTCGACGTGGCCCGCGAAGTCGGCAACTGGTACACGGGCTCGGTCCACGTCGCCCGCGCCAGCGCGCTCAAGCGGGCCGTCGAGGCCGGCGAGGACGTGACCGGCGCGCGCCTGCTCGTGGGCTCCTACGGCTCCGGTGCGCAGGCCGAGATCCACACGGAGCGGGTCGCCGAGGGCTGGCAGGACGAGATCGAGGCCCTCAACGTCGACGAGCAACTCGCCGCGCGCCGCGAAATCACGTTCGAGGAGTACGAGGCGATCCACGCCAGCCACACCCACGGCAAGGAGGTCGACGTCGACCCCCTCACCGAGGCCGACGGCGAGTTCGTGCTCACCGGCCGCGGCGAGATGGACGAGCGGACCTACGAGTACGTCTGAAGGCCCCAGCGCGGCGGTCGAGGGCCCACCAACCCTGAAGTTCGTGGCACCGCCAGTTGCGTCCATGTCCGGGGGAACCGACTGGGACGACGCCGAGCCGTTCGTGGTCAGAGCGGGGGCCGAGGAGACGGACGGCGAGTACGCTCGATTCGAGAGCACGATGTATCCCGACGGCCCGCCGTCGGAGAGCGACCTCGCGCACGAACCGTGGGGCCTGGACAACGACTTCGAACACGTCCATCCCGACCAGGAGGAGCGCTGGGCGGTAGTCTCGGGCGAACTCCGTGTCGAGGTCGACGGCGAGGAGCGGACGCTGACTGAGGGAGAGGAGGTCACCCTCCCGCGCGCCGTCCCCCACCGACACTGGAATCCGACCGACCGCCCGATCCGGGTCGTCTGGGAGCGGCGGCCGGCACACCGGACCGCCGAGTGGGCCGAGAGCGTGTACGCACTGGCCCAAGCCGGCGTGACGGACGCCGAGGGCGTGCCGAGTCTTCTCCAGGTGGCCGTGTGGATCGACGCCTATTCCGCCGAGACGGCGTACCCGACCGTTCTGCCCGTCGCCGTCCAGCGGACGCTGGCCGCGATGGTCGCGCCGCTCGGACGGCTGTTCGGCCTGCAGGCCACGTACGAGCGAACCGACGTCCGCGAGTGACGGCAGTTACGGGAACTCCCGCAGGTCGCCGAGGAACTCTTCGAGGGGGGTGTCACACACCGCCAGCGAGTAGCCGTCGATGGCGGCGAGGTCGGGGGCGTGGTCCCAGAGGTCGTCCTCGTCGATGCCGTGGAGGAGGACCGCGTTGGGCGTCGGATTGATGACCCGCAGGGCCACCAGCGGCGACTCGCCGCGCGAGACGCCCGTGAACGTGAGGACCCGGCTCGTCGACTGGCCGTAGAGCTGGTAGAACTGGTCGCTGGAGAGCCGGGTGATGGCCTGAATGCTGTCGATGACGGTGTGGCCGCTCACCCGGTCGCGGTCGCCGCCCACCAGTTCCGTCGCGTCGACGGCCTCGTAGAAAACCCCCAGATCCGTTCGGGCGTCGTACTCGCGCAGGTCGAGCACCACCTGCTCGTCGAACCCGGCGGAGAGCACGCGCTCGTACTGCCGGATGCGCTGGCCGCCGCGGTCCTCGTCGATGTCCAAGAGCGCTGCGACGATGCGCCGCACGACGGCGATGCCGGGGCTGGCGCGCCGCCCGCTCTCGTAGTCGCTGACGACCGACGAGGAGACGTCCATCCGCTCGGCGAGTTCGGTCTGGGACACGTCGAAGTCCGTGCGCCACTTCCGGAGCGTCCCGCCGGGGTCGTCGCTGAGCACCACCTCGCCCGCGATGTGTTCCGCGAGGTTCTCGCGGGCGCTCGCTGTCGGCATGGGCGACGGGACGGCGCGGGCGCTCAAAAGCGTGTCGAGATTGGGGTTCGACGACTGACGAACGGCACGCTGAAGCCCGCGGCGCGGGTAGCGTGAGGTATGCCATCGCTTCTCGTCCACCTCGCGGTCGGGGGTATCGTCGCGGCCACGCTCCTCGGCCCGCGGTTCGACGGCCGGTCGCTCGCGGTGGTCCTCGGCGCCGCGGCGCTCCCGGACCTGGACACGGTACTCGGTCTGTGGGTGCAGGGCGGCCACCGGGCGCTGTTGCACACCGCGCTGGTGCCACTCGCCGTCGGGGTGGTGCTCGCGTGGGACCTCCGCCTGCGCGAGCGGTCGGCGCTCCGCGCCCGGTGGGGCGACCGGGGCGCCCGGACCGCGGGCGCGGCGTTCGCGGCCCTCGTCGTCGCCGGCGTCGCGCCGGACCTGTTCACCAACGGCGTGAACGTGCTCTACCCGCTCCACGACCAGTTCTACGTCCTCGACGGCGAGGCGCTGCTCTCGACGAACGACGGCTTCGTGCAGACGTTCGTGGAACTCCGCCCGCCGACGACGAGCGACGGCGGCGAGACCACCAGCGTCGTCGGCGAGGCCGTCGGGTCGACGAACGACACCCACTACCGGACGGGCGTCGACCCGCAGGCCGGCGCCGAGTCGGCGGGCGTGGAGCGCACGTTCACGCTCGTCAACTCCGGCCGGGACCTGTTTCTCGTCCTGACCGGCGCGTTCCTGACCGCGGCGCGCCTCCGCGAATCTAGGGCCTGAGCGTCGCCCGCGTCAGCGACCGGTCCGCGGAGTGTTCGAGGGCCGCGGTCACGTCGTCGAGCGCGAACTCGCGGTCGAGGAGCGCGTCGAAGGGGTAGTCGTCGTGGTGCTCGGACAAGAAGTCGAGCGCGGCGCGCAGGTACCACGGGTCGTAGCGCATCAGGGACTCGACGGTGATCGACTTCCGCGTCATCGCGCCGGGGTCGAACTCGGTGGTGCGCCCGGGGACGATGTTGCCCATCTCCAGGTAGCGCCCGCCCTTCCGCAGGAGGTCGATGCCCTCCGCGAACGCCGCGGGGACGCCGGTCACCTCGACCGCCACGTCGGCGCCGCGGCCGTCCGTCAGGTCGCGGACTCGCTGTGCCCGTGCGTCGACGGTGTCGTACTCGTCCATGTCGATGGTGTGGTCGGCGCCGAAGTCGCTCGCCCGGTCGAGGCGCGCGTCGACGCCGTCGATCACGACCGTCTCCGCGCCTCGCTCGGTCGCGACGGCCGCGGCCGTGAGGCCGAGTCCGCCCGCGCCCTGAATCACGACCGTCTCGTCGGGGGTCACCTCGACCGCGTCGACGCCGCAGAGCACCTGCGAGAGCGCGCAGTTCGCGCTCGCTGCGACGGCCTCGGGGACGCCCTCGGGTACTCGGTAGAAGTACTGGTCGGGGTGGACGTAGTAGTGCGTGCCGAAGGTGCCGTGGAAGTGGGGCCACGCGTCGGGTTCGCGGGACCAGTGCTCGTAGGCGTTCGCGCAGAGGCGTGGCTCCCCGTCGCCGCAGAAGTCACAGCGCCCGCAGGTGGCGAAGTACGCGGGCATCACGAGGTCGCCCTCGGCGATCGGCTCGCCCGCGTAGTCGGTCTCGACGCCGTCGCCGAGTTCGGCGACGCGGCACAGCGCCTCGTGGCCCAGCACGCCGTCCCGGATGAGCGGGTGCTCGCCGCTCCAGATGTGCAGTTCCGAGCCACAGACGTTCGCCCGCACGACCTCGGTGACGACGGCGCCGGGGTCGGGGTCGGGGACCTCGTACTCGCGGAGCGCGACGTCCTCGGGCCCGCGGAGGTACGCCAGCCGGCCTGTCTCGTCCATGGCGGGCGTTCGGCCACCCGCGGCAAAACGCTTCGCCCGGGTCGAATCGCCTAAGGTGGTGCGCCCACCTCCCCCGGACATGGCAGGTTCGCTCCGACGGCAGGGCGCCGGCGTCGGCCTCCTCCTCGGCGTCCTCGTCTCGCTCGCGGCCGCGGCGGCGACCGGCGCGACCGGACAGTTGCTCCCCGCGGGCGGCATCGGCGCCGCGGGCGGGCTTCTCGTGGGCACCTTCGGGGGGCGGCTGGCCTCGCTCGCGGCCGAGGCGCCCGAGGCGCTCCCGCGGGTCGCGGTGGCGACGCTGGTCGCCGGGTTCGTCGTCGGCGCGGCCGGCGGCGCGGGGATGGCGACGCTGGCCTCGGCACCCGTCTCGACTGGCTTCGCCGTCGGCGGCATCGCCGGCGCGCTCCAGGGGGCGCTCGTCGGCGGGACGCTGCTGGCGCTGGTGGGGGCCGCGGAGGGCGCGAACGCGGACGACGCGTGACCGTCTCGCGGTTCGCTCTCGCTCGCTCGTCGGCTCTGACCGTCCGCAATCACTAAACGCCGCAGTCGCCTACCACGGTGTAATGCCCGACTGGACCGAGACCTACCGCCCGTCGACGCTCTCGGAGGTGCGGGGCAACGACAAGGCCCGCGACGCCCTCCACGACTGGGCGGCGGCGTGGCCCGAGGAGGGCCGCGCGGTCATCCTCGCCGGCAGCCCCGGCGTCGGCAAGACCTCCGCGGCCCACGCCCTCGCGAGCGACATGGGCTGGGAGCAGGTGGAGGTCAACGCCAGCGACACCCGGAAGGCCGACGCCGTCGAGCGACTGGTCGGCCGCGCGTCGCGCAACACCACGCTGGGCGGCGCCGACGACCGCCAACTCCTCATCGTCGACGAGGCCGACTCCTTCAACCGGAGCGACGCGGGCGGTGCCCGCGCCCTCTCAGACATCGTGAAGGAGGCGGCTCAGCCGGTGGTCCTCATCGTCAACGACGAGTACGAGATGCCCGACGGCATCCGGCGCAGCGTGGACACCATCGAGTTCCGCGACGTGTCCAAGCGCTCCATCGTCCCCGTCATCCGCGACATCTGCCGCAAGGAGGGCATCGAGTACGAAGACGACGCGCTCGACGCCCTCGCGGAGAAGAACAGCGGCGACCTGCGCTCGGCGGTCAACGACCTCCAGGCCCTCGCGGAGACGGACCGCACGCTCCGCGCCGAGGACGTCGTGACCGGGCAGCGCGACCGCTCGGCGGACATCTGGTCCTTTCTCGACGCCGTGCTCAAGGAGGAGTCCGCACAGGAGGCCCTCTACACCACCTACGACGTGGACGAGACGCCCGACGACCTGCTCCTCTGGGTCGAGGACAAGGCGCCGAAGGTGTACGACGGCGCCGAACTCGCGGCCGCCTACGAGTTCATGGCGAACGCCGACCGGTGGCTCGGCCGGGTGCGCGCCACGCAGGACTACTCCTACTGGCGCTACGCCACCGACAACCTCGCGGCGGGCGTCGCGGCCGTCCGCGAGGAGGACCGCGGCGGGTGGACCCGCTACGGCGGCGCGCCCTACCGCTCCTCGAAGGACGGCACGCGGGACTACGTGGCCGAGCGCATCGCGGCCGTCAGCGGCGTCTCGGTGGGCACCGCCCGCCGCGACGTGCTGCCGTTCCTGGCGGCGATGACCCACCACTGCAAGCCCCGGGAACTCACGGTCGCGATGGCCGCCGTCTACGACTTCGACGAAGAGCACGTCGCCTTCGTCACCGGGAGCGGCGAGTCGACGAACAAAGTCGAGTCCATCGTCGCGGACGCCGCGGACCTGCGCGCGGCCGCCGCGACCGAACAGGCCGCCGACGCCTTCGCGGGCAGCGCCGGGGCCGAGGACCGCGATCAGCCCCCCGAACCAGACGAGGAAGAGCAGGAGGACGAAGACGACGCGTCGGACTCTCAGGCGGGGCTCGCGGACTTCATCTGACCGCGCCGGGACGCCACCGCCGCGCCCGCGAGCGCGAGGAACATCACCGCAGCGACTGCCTCGTAGACGGGGATCAGCGACGTCGACTGGAAGACGGAGCGGCCAAGCGACACCAGCACCGGCGTCAGGGCGAGGGCGAGCGCCACGGCGTACTTCTCCGGGCCGAAGGTCTTCCAGCCTGCGGCAGCGCCGACGTAGGCGGCCGCGAACAGGAGCAGGATGACCGCGTAGTGAAGCGCCTGCACCGGCGGCGTGTACGTCGCGACGACGAGGGGACCGACCGCGACCTGCACGGGCACGAGCACCGCGGCGACCAGCAGCGAGCGGCGGGCGACGGTCGGCGTCAGGGCGTCGCGCCACGCCAGCGTCGTCGCGACCGCGAAGGACCCGAAGATGCCCATCGCGGTCCAGTAGTGCGCGGCGAGGATCGGATCCGAGAAGACGGTCACCGTCTGCCGGCCGAGATACACCTGCACGGGGGTCAGTGCGAGGCCGAGCAGCGTCGCGTACCGGATCGCCCGACGCTCGCCGTCGTACCACGCGAGCGCGGCCGTGCCGAGGATGGCGAGGCCGGTGACGCCCGCGACGACGCGGTGGAGCCACTCGAAGGCACTTGGCACCGTCGCGGGGAACAGGTTCAGGAAGCCGCCGTCGCACAGCGGCCAGCGCGCGTTGCACGCCAGCCCCGCGCCCGCGGCCTTCGTCGAGACGCCCAGAAGCACCGTCAGGAACACGAGCACGGACGTCGCCGTGACAGCCGTCCGGAACCGGGCCATGCGCGGCGGTTAGCGACGCACGTATTAGTCCGGTTCGGTTCTTCCGCCGACGCGAGAATCCACCCGACGCTGTGCGATTACGTACCTTTTTGCCCTCAGGCGCGGTCCCTCCGGCATGGGACTCGACGAAGACGCGCTCGACTATCACGAGCGCGATCCGCCCGGGAAACTCGCCATCAGGACCACGAAGCCGACGAACACGCAGCGTGATCTCAGCCTCGCGTACTCGCCCGGCGTCGCCGCGCCGTGCCGGAAGATCGCCGAGAACCCCGACGACGCCTTTAAGTACACGAGCAAGGCCAACATGGTCGGCGTCGTCTCGAACGGCTCCGCGGTCCTCGGCTTGGGCGACATCGGCGCGCAGGCGGGCAAGCCTGTCATGGAGGGGAAAGGCGTCCTGTTCAAGCGCTTCGCCGACATCGACGTGTTCGACGTGGAACTCGACCTCGACGACCCCGACGCGATGATCGAGTCCATCGCGGCGATGGAGCCGACCTTCGGCGGCGTCAACCTCGAGGACATCAAGGCGCCGGAGTGCTTCGAGATCGAGTCCGCGCTCCGAGACCGCATGGACGTGCCCGTGTTCCACGACGACCAGCACGGCACCGCCATCATCTCCGGCGCGGCCCTCCTGAACGCCGTCGACATCGCCGACAAGGACCTCGATGACGTCGAGGTCGTCTTCTCCGGCGCCGGGGCGAGCGCCATCGCCTCCGCGCGCTTCTACGTCTCGCTGGGCGTCGACCCCGACAACGTCACGATGGTCGACTCGACGGGCATCATCACCGCGGACCGCGCGGACGAGGTCAACGAGTACAAGCGGGAGTTCGCCCGCGACGTGCCGGCCGGCGACCTCGCGGACGCGATGGACGGCGCGGACGTGTTCGTCGGCCTCTCGGTGGCCGGCATCGTGGATCAGGAGATGGTCCGGTCGATGGCCGACGATCCGATCATCTTCGCGATGGCGAACCCGGACCCCGAGATCGGCTACGAGGCGGCCAAGGACGCCCGCGACGACACCGTCATCATGGCGACCGGGCGCTCGGACTACCCGAATCAAGTGAACAACGTGCTGGGCTTCCCCTTCATCTTCCGGGGGGCGCTCGACGTGCGCGCCACCGACATCAACGAGGAGATGAAGGTCGCGGCGGCCCGCGCGCTCGCCGACCTCGCGCGCGAGGACGTGCCCGACGCCGTCGTGCGGGCCTACGGCGACCAGCCACTCCAGTTCGGCCCCGAGTACATCATCCCCAAGCCCCTCGACCCCCGGGTGCTGTTCGAGGTGGCGCCCGCCATCGCGACGGCCGCGATGGAGAGCGGGGTCGCCCGCACCGAGATCGAGGAGCAGGCGTACCGGGAGCGTCTCGAAGCGCGGCTGGGCAAGTCCCGCGAGATGATGCGGGTGGTCATCAACAAGGCCCGACAGGACCCCAAGCGCGTCGCGCTCTCGGAGGGCGACGACGAGAAGATGATCCGCGCGGCGTATCAGCTCATCGAGGAGGGCATCGCCGAACCGGTCTTGCTCGGCGACAGCGACGTCATCGACGCCACCATCGCCGAACTGGGCCTCGACTTCGACCCGGAGGTCATCGACACCGACAGCGCGGACGAGCGCTTCGACGAGTACGCCGACCGCCTGTACGCACTGCGGAAGCGCCGCGGTATCACCCGGAGCGAGGCCGGCGACCTGATCCGGCGCGACCCGAACTACCTCGGGAGCGTGATGGTCGAGTCCGGCGACGCCGACGCGATGCTCACCGGGCTCACCCACCACTACCCCTCGGCGCTGCGCCCGCCGCTGCAGGTCATCGGCACCGCGCCGGACGCCGAGCGGGTCGCCGGCGTCTACATGCTCGCGTTCAAGAACCGCGTCGTGTTCGCGGCGGACTGCACGGTCAACGTCGACCCCGACGCCGAGGCGCTGGCGGAGATCACGCGCCACTCGGGGGACCTCGCCCGGCAGTTCAACGTCGAGCCCCGCGGCGCGATGCTCTCCTACTCGAACTTCGGGAGCGTCGAGAACGAGAGCACGGCCGCCTCCCGCGAGGCCGTCGAACTCCTCCACGAGGAGGGCATCGACTTCCCCGTCGACGGCGAGATGCAGGCCGACACCGCGGTCGTCGAGGACATCCTCCGGGGCACCTACGAGTTCTCGGAGCTAGACGACCCCGCGAACCTGCTCGTCTTCCCGAACCTCGAAGCGGGCAACATCGGCTACAAACTCCTGCAGCGACTCGGCGGCGCCGACGCCATCGGCCCGATGCTCGTCGGGATGGACAAGCCGGTCCACGTGCTCCAGCGCGGCGACGACGTCCAAGACATCGTGAATCTGGCGGCCGTGGCGGTCGTGGACGCGCAGGACAGAGACGAGTAGGCGGTTTTTTGGTCCAGCTTTTCGCGTGCTTCACGCGAAAAGGTGGCAGCGACATCGTGAATCTGGCGGCCGTGGCGGTCGTGGACGCGCAGGACAGAGACGAGTAAGCAGTCCAGCGTTTTCCAGAGAAGCGACTGCCCTAGTCGCTCGCGCCCCGGTCGGCCCGCGACGGCGGCGGGATCTGTGGCTCCTCGGACTCTACCTCCGGGAGCGGGCAGGACGGCCGCTCGTCGTTGACGTGGGCGTACCGATCCGGGGTGTTGGCGAGCGGGTGGGCCGGGTTGAGGTCGCTGTCGATCCGGGCGGCCCGCACCTCGTCGAAGCCCGCGAGGCGGGCGCGGATGCCCCGCCAGTGGTGGCCCGTCGCCGCCGGCACGCGCAGGGGCTTCAGGGGCTGATAGTCGGTTTGGCGGTCCGCGAGGACCGCGGAGTTGACGTTGGCCGCCAACTGGTCGTGGTCGAGGAGGACGCCGACGCGCGCGTCGTCGGGCGTCCGCGCGGCCAGCACGTCGAGGCCGAGGTGGAGCGCGCGGTACTCCGCGACGTTGTTGTCCGGTGCGTCGTCGGGCAGGGAGACCCGCGCGACGCGCTCGCCGCTCCGGGTCTCGATGATGGCGCCGAGTCCGCTCCCGTCGGACGCGAAGGAGCCGTCCGTGGCGACGTAGAAGTCGCGGCGGTGTGTTCGCGGCGGGTGCGCGATGTGGGGGGTGGGGGACTCGTCGAACAAATCGCGGAGCCGACGACGGCCGTGTGCGGCCATGTATCAGCTACGGAACCCGGCCGACATATGTCTGTTGCCGGTCACGCGTCCTCGGCGGCGTCCTGTCGGTGGCTGTGGCCGACGAGGAGCGCGAGGCCGTGGAGCGCGATCAGCACGAAGGCGATGCGCTGCTCGGCGGCGCCGGCCGGGCCGGCCAGCAGGAGCGGCACGTAGAGGAACGGCAGGGCGATGCCGGTCCAGAACCCGGCGGCGGCGAGGGGGCCCGACAGGAGCGCCGCTCGGAGCGGCGACCCGTCTGCGGCGGGCGGGGTGCGGTCACGGGTGGAGTTTGACACGGGGGGTCACCTCACTCGTCCGTAGGGGCGACGACTCCATATAAACGGGCGATCGTTGGGGCGTTTTTCGCTCCCTTCACCCGAGCCAAGCCGAGGCCGAGACGTTTCACGGGCGACGCAGATAGCCCGAAAAAGTTCATAACCGACGCAGAACCCGTCAGGCCGATATGTCCCCTCGCGGCGACCCGCAGTCCTTTTCCGGCCGCTCCCGGTGGCTCCGGGCATGGTCGCGTCGGTCGTGGACGTGTTCGTCGGGACGCTGCTGCCCGTCCTCACAATCGTCGCCGCGGGGTATCTCCTCGGGCAGTTCCGCGACGTGGAGGTCGGGCCGCTCAACACCGTGACCCTCTACGTCCTGTTGCCGGCGCTCGTGCTCCACAGCCTCGTGACGACGCCGCTGAGCGGTGGCGCAGCCCTCCGCCTCTTCGGGGCCATCGCCGCGTTCACGCTCGCGATGCTGCTGCTCGCCTACGGGGTCGGCCGGGCGCTGGGCGTCACCGGCACGGCGCTGAACGCGCTGGTCCTCGCGGCGGCGTTCCCCAACACCGGCAACTTCGGCATCCCCGTCTCGGAGTTCGCCTTCGGCGAGACGGGGCGCACGACGGCGGTCATCTTCGTCGCGGCCCAGCAGGTCATCCTCTACACGCTGGGGGTCTACGTCGCCTCCAGCGGCCGTTACTCCGCGCGCGGTGCGCTCCGGCAGGTCGTCAGGCTCCCTCTGCTGTACGTCGTGGCGCTCGCGCTCCTCGCGAACGCGGCGGGGGTCGCGCCGCCGACCGGCGGGACGGTGATGGAGACGCTCGCGCTCGTCGGCAACGCCTCGATTCCGGTCTTCCTGATCGTGCTCGGTCTGGAACTCGCGGCGGCCGACACCGCGTCCGCGGCCCGGCAGACCGCGCCGGCCGTGGCGCTCAAGCTACTCGTCGCCCCTGCGGTGGGCCTCGCGGTCGCGCTGGCCGCGGGCTTCGAGGACCCGCTCGTCGCCCGGACCTTCGCGCTGGAGACGGCGGCGCCCGCGGCCATCACGCCGCTGGCGCTCCTCGTGGAGTTCGCGCCCGAGGAGGAGGGGGTCTCCGGCCCGGCGTACATGAGCACGACTGTCCTGCTCACCACGCTGGGCTCGGTGCCGGTCGTGACCGTGCTCATCGCGGCGCTCCGCGGCGGCGCGATCCTCTAGCCGACCGTGATCGAGACGCTGTCGTCGCCGCGCGTCGCCGTCACCCTGTACTCGCCGTCGGGCGCCACCGTCCAGAGCGCGCCGTCGACGCCGGTCGCGCCCACGCTCCGGTTCGCAATCGACACGTCGGCGTCGACGGGCGCCCCGTCGTCGCCGGTGACGGTCACCTCGACGGGACCAGTCGCGAACGTCCGGTTCACCCGGAGCGAGAGGCCGTCGGCCGTGGCGTTCGCGGTCCCCGTGACGGTCACGTCGTCGACGCCGATACGGTGGACGTCGCGGAACACGCCCCGGGCGCTCCCGTCGACGAACGCGGTGAGCGACCCCTCGCCGTACTGCACGTCGAAGCGGTGGATGCTCCCCGGGAACTCGATGGAGAGGCTCTGAGGCCCCGACGTGGCGTCCGGGTACCGCTCGGCCATGAAGTCGTAGAACTCCGAGGCCGAAGCGAACGTGGTCGTCTGATCGGTGTCTCGGTTGTCGAGTCGCACCCCCTCGCGGACGTACGTGGGCCCGTCGCCGTCTGCCTCGACTGTCGCCAGCACCGCGCCGTCGTCCGTGACGGCGGCGTAGACGCGGTCGGACCCCTCCCGCGAGCGGATGCCCGCCGCGAGTCGCTCCCGGACGGGGCCGGTCAGGGCGCTCGCGGCCTGCGACAGCGTGTTCGCCCGATCGAACGTCGCCTCACTGATTCCGTCGACCGACCGCACGAGCGACTGAATCGACTCGACGGTGCTGGCGAGCGCTCCCGCCGCGGCGTGGACTTCGCCCATCCGCTGGCGGAACATCGCCGCGTCGATGGTGCCGGCGGCGTACGCCCGCACCGCCGACCGCTCGCGCTCGCGGACGGTCGTCAGGCGGTCCCGGAGCACGTCGAGCGCGTCTGAGACGGCTAGCCGCCGCTCGGCCTCCGTCGACGCGTTCTCGATGCTGACGGTGAGGCGGTGCCGGTCGAACGCACTCTGCAGGCCGTCGCGGTCGACGCTGAACGCGACGCCCGGGTCGAACTCGGTGTCGTCGTGGCCCTGCGCCGCGGGCGGCGAGACCCCGAGCATCGGGGTCGTCTCGTTCGTCAGTGTGGTCGGTTCGGTGGCCACGGGGTCGGTCCCGTCGAGGGCGCCGGGACCGGCCACGGCCGTCGCCGGGAGGGAGAGACAGAGGAGACACCCGACGATCAGGAGGGCACGGCTCATGCTCCACACTGGGGGCGATTCCCTCAAAAACCCTTCCACGCGGCACCAACGGTTATGGGAGCGTCGCCCCTACGTCGGGGCATGGTACACGCCTACGTCATGGTGACGACCGCCGCCGGCGCCTCACAGCACGTCCTTCCGGAGATCACGGCCCTCGACGGCGTGACGGGCGCCCACGTCGTCGCGGGGGAGTACGACGTCATCGCCGAGTTCGAGGTCGCCGACACCGGCGAACTGCTGAGCCGCGTCACCGACCGGATTCAGGCCCTCGACGGGGTCGAGTCCACGCGGACGTACATGGCGCTTGACTAGAGCAGGCTGTTCGACTGCACGTAGGACGCGGTGAGGCTCTCGGCCTCCCCCATCAGCGACCGCAACGTCTCCTTCGACCCGTCGGCGTGGTTGCCCGCGACGAGAAATCGCCCCCGGGGGACGACGTACGTCGCGTCGAAGAACTCTCCGCGCTCCTCGATGTCCCCGGCGAGTTCGTCGACGCGGGACTCCGACGCGAACTTGTACACCGCGATCACGTACCGGCCCTCCGCCTCCACGTCTTCCGGGATGTAGCCGCTCGCGTAGCCGTCCTCCGCGCCGACGCCCTCGCCGACGCCCCGCCGGGCGCCCAGTACCCATCCCTCCGGCGCGTTCGGCAACACGTCCGCCGCCGAGCGACGCCTCGGCGGCGGCGACGGACCGCCACCGCCCCCCGTCAGCCCGGAACAGCCAGCCGTCGCCACCACCCCTGCGGCGCTCGCGAGAACCGCCCGTCGGTCCATGTCTCGGGGGCACGGATTTCGGAACATAACAGTTGCGAATCAGTTTCCGGCTCGGAGAACGACCGCAACCGTCAGGTGGGTTCGACCTGTCGGATCCCCCGTATGAGTACCCCGCTCGACATTCCGCTGGTTCGGTACGGTTTCGGTCTGAGCAGCGCGGCGGTGCTGGTCGCGCTCGCCTTCCTCGTCTTTGAGGGCACGATGCGTTGGGTCGTGCTCGGCATCGCCGCCCTCGAAGTGCTGGTGACGCCACAGATCCTGAAGCTGGCGGCCCAGCAGAGCGAGCGCTGAGCCACACGCGACGGCTTTCGCTCACGGAGTGAGACGGAAACAGAGTGCCCGGGGAGGGGTTCGAACCCTCGACCTCCGCATGTCCCAGGTTCGAGGCTCGGCTGGCCTCGGGGGGACCGGAGTTCCGCGCCGAATCTCAGAACCCTATGAGTGCGGCGCTATAACCGGCTAAGCCACCCGGGCTCGTCTCGGCGTAGTACGGTGGTTTACTAAAGGGTTCCCATCCCCGGTCGGCGGATTTATGAGCGGCCCCGAAAACAAGCGAGCATGGACGTTCCGGGCATCGTCGACGCGACGCTCGACGGGGAGGAGGTGGCGACCTCGGTGTCGCTGGGCGGCGAGGACGCCGCCTACGTGACGCCGACGCGGACGCTCGTCTACCGCGGCGAAGGGCTGCTGAGCGACGAGTCCGTCGAGGAGTACCCCCACGACGTCGAGCGGGTCTCCGTCTCGGAGGGCCGGCGCTCGGCGACGATCCACCTCGACTACGGCCTCGACGGCGACCGCGACCTCTCGGTGCCCGTCGACAGCGTGGACGAGGTGCTCCACCCGATCCTCGCGGGCGTGTTCAGCGCCCGCGGCGTCACCGACCCCGGCGAGACGCTCGTGCGCACGTACCGCTTCAGCGAACTCACGCTGGTCGTCACCAGCGAGCGACTCGTCAAGCACATCGGCGAGGCCGTCTGGGACGAGGAGTACGAGGAGGTCCCCTACGACTCGGTCACGGGCATCGCAATCGAGGAGGGCAACGTCGCCTCGCAGTTCGTCCTCGAAACTCGCGGCCGCACCGAGCGCATCAAGACGCCGAACGAGCAGGCCCGCGACGTGCGCGAGACGGTCCAGCAGGCTCTCTTCGACTACCACGGCGTCTCGACACGCGACGAGTTCGAGCGCGCGGTGGGCGACAGCGACGCCGCGTCGCCGGACGACGACCCGGCCGCCGACGACGCCGAGGAGGTCAGTTTCGCCGAGAGCGGTCTGGACCCCATCGAGGGGACGTCGACGGCCGACGACGGCGAGGCCGAAACCGAGGCCGGCGACGGCTTCACGGACTCCCCCTTCGAGACGGCGTCCGCGGAGCCAGACCCCGGCGATGCGGAGGTCGCCGAGCAGATCGCGGCGCTCCGCGAGGCCCTCGACCAGCAGCAGGAACTCATCGAGCGCCAGCAGCAGACCATCGAGCGACTCGCGGAGCGCCTCACTCGCGACCGGTGACGATCCTGATGCAGGAGGACCCGAACGGCCCGATCTCGGCGTGCTCGAGTTTGACGAAGTGCCCCGTCGAGAGCGAGGCGCCACACCGCTGACAGCTGAACTCACCCTCCTTCTCGATCATCTCGCGCTCGAACTCGACGTGCGCCGAGGTGGTGACCGTCACCGTCGTCCCCTCGCGTTCGATGACGCCGCGGCGCTCGGCCTCCTCCAGCACTTCGCGGACCGTCGCGGGGTTCCCGGTCAGCAGTTCGATCCGGTCGACCGCCTCGGCGACGCTCACCGACCGCTCTAGCTTCGAGAGGAGTTCCACCCCCGCCTCGACGGTGTCGTCCATCCGAGCGCGGGTTGGCGGCGCGGGCGCAAAAGCGTTCCCGGACGTGGAAAGCATATACCGGCGCCCGGCCTACCCGGTGGCATGCTTCCCTCGCGCCGCCGCGTCGCCGCCGGGGCCGTCGCCCTCGCGATGCTCTCGGGGTGGCTCTTACTCTCCCCGGCGACTGCGGTGGCGCGGATCGAGGGGGTCCTCCTCGGGCCGTGGTTCCCGCTGGTCCTCGTCGGTCTCTACCTCGTGCGCCCCCTGCTCGCGTGGCCCATCACCCTTCTCTCCGCGCTCGTCGGCTTCCGCTACGGCGTCGCAATCGGGCTCCCGGTGGCGCTGGTCGGTGCCGTCGTCACCAGCCTCCCGCCCTTCGCGGCGGGCCGCCGGGTCACGGACGCCGGGGGGCTCTGGGGGCGCCTCGCGGACGGGTCGCGGCGCTACTTCGACTCTACGGGTGGCCTCCGTGGCGTCGTGGCGGCCCGCCTCGCGCCGACCCCGGCCGAACCGGTCTCCGCGGCGGCCGGCGCGGCGGGGGTTCCGACCGCCGCGTTCGTCGCGGGCACCGTCGTCGGGGAACTGCCGTGGACCGTGGCCGCCGTCGTCGCGGGCGCGTCGATGGGCGACCTCGCACTCGCCGGCGCGGCGCCGGGCCCGTGGCTGATCGCGGGCGGCCTCGTCGCCGCGGCCGCGCTGCTCGCCGGACCAGCCTATCGCTACGCGCGCGAGCTATAACCAGAAGGTGTCGCCGCAGTCCATCACGACGCCGTGGTTCGGACAGACGTACTTGCAGTGGCGGCGGTACAGCGGCGCCGAACAGCGGGGACAGGGGCGGCCGCCGTCGCCCTCGTCCGCGGCCCCGTCGGTCATTACGGGGACGTGGGTGCCCCCGGCTTTTCTACCTTAGCACTCCGACCAGCCACAGGACTCGCAGGTCTTGCAGCCCTCGGAGAAGTACAGCGACATCGAGCCACACTCCGGACACTCGGGGCTCTCGCCCGCGTCGATGAGCGACTGGGTGGGGTCGGTGACCTCGTCGGTCTCGCCGCCCGCGGCGCCCTCGGGCGCGGTGCCCGCGTCGGCGACGGCGCCGCCGTCCGGTTCGGGCTCGACCGCGTCAGCCTCGGACGTGGCGTCGAGGGTCTGCTGGGTCGGGTAGGGCTTGTCGATCTCCTCGTCGAGGTAGCGCCGGAGCGCCGTACCGAAGGCGTCCGGGATGGAGTTGATCTGCTCGCCCTTGTCCCACGCGACCTTCGGGCTGCGGATGCCCTGCAGCTTGTCGGCGATCTCGTGGGGGTCGACGCCGGACCGGAGCGCGACCGAGATCGTCTTCGCGAGCGCCTCGGTGAACGAGCCGGTGAAGCCGCCGGAGTTGCCCGTGTTGGCGAACAGCTCGAACGGCGTCCCCGTCTCGGGGTCCTCGTTGATCGTGATGTACACCTTGCCGTAGCCCGTCTCGATGCGCTGGCTCACGCCCTGCAGCGTGTCGGGGCGCGGGCGCTTCTCGGCGTAGCTCCCGCCGAGGTCGGTCAGGTCTTCGAGGTCGCCCTCGAGTTGCTCGCGGACCTCCTCGCTCTCGATGAAGCCCTCGATGCCGCCGAAGACCTCCTCGATCTGATCGAGGAGGACCTGTGCGGCCTCCTCCTCGTCGGCGAAGTCGGTGTTCTCGGCGCGGGTCGTCAGCACCTGCTTCGAGCGGGTGCCGTCGCGGTAGTAGGTGACGCCCTTGCCGCCGTGCTCGTAGATGTACTCGAAGACGTCCTTCGCGTCGTCGAGCGTGGAGTCGTTGGGCGCGTTGACCGTCTTCGAGATGGCGGAGTCGACGCCCTGCTGGCAGGCGACCTGCACGCCGGCGTGCTCCTTCGCGGAGAGGTCGCCGGTCGTGACGAACAGTTCGCCGACCGCGTCCGGCACCGTCGAGAGGCCGTCGACGCCGTCGAACTCGTTTTCGGCCATCTGGGCCTGGGCCTCCTCCTTCACGGTCTCGACGTCGATGTCGTTGGCCTCCAGCACGCGGAGGAAGTAGTCGTCGAACTCCACGAGCATCTCGTCGCCCTGCACGTCGTCGGAGACGTTCTTGTAGTAGGCGACGTTGTAGATCGGCTCACAGCCGCCCGTGGTGTTGCCGACCATCGAGGTCGTGCCCGTGGGCGCGATGGTCGTCGTGTTGTGGTTCCGGATCGGGAAGCCGTCTTCCCAGTCCTCGGCGTCGAGGCCGGTCTGCTTCTCGAACCAGTCGGCGTAGTCGGTCGGGTTCGCGTACTTCGAGTCGTCCCAGTCCGAGAAGGTGTCCCGCTCCTGCGCGAGTTCGTGGGACGCCCACTTCGACCCGTGGTTGATGTGGGTCATCAGCTGGCGGGCGATCTCGTTTGCCTCCTCGGAGCCGTACTTCACGCCGAGCTGGACGTACAGCTGGGCCAGCCCCATGATGCCCAGTCCGATCTTCCGCATCTCGCGGACCTTCTGCTCGATCTTCTCGACCGGGAAGTCCGACATCGTGACGACGTTCTCGAGGAAGCGCGTGCCGAGTTCGATGCGGCGGTCGAACTCCTCGAAGTCGACGGCGTCGTCGAGGAACGCGTCGACGGCGGCCGCGAGGTCGTCGTACTCGTCGCCGTGCTGATCGTACCAGACGCGCCAGTCCGGCGCGCCCTGATCCGCGAGCGTCGAGAGGTTGATGTGGCCGAGGTTGCAGGCCTCGTACTCCTCGAGGGGCTGCTCGCCGCAGGGGTTCGTGGCGAGGATGCGGTGGTCGGGGTTCTCCTCCACGTCGAAGGAGTGCTCCTTGTTGACGCGCTCGAGGTAGATGACGCCGGGTTCGCCGTTCTCGTGGGCGCCCTCGACGATGTGGTCCCAGATCTCGTTCGCGGGGACCGAGAGTTCCTCGCCGACCTCGACGTGCTCGCCGAGGCCGTAGCGCTCGTACATCTCCTCGGTCTCCTCGGTGGCGACGTGGGCCTCGCCGGTCCGGGGGTTCGTGAAGGTGTACTCCGCGTCGTTCTGCACGGCCTCCATGAAGTCGTCCGTGATGCCCACGGAGATGTTGAAGTTCGAGAGGTGGCCCTCGACTGCGTTCCGGAGGTGCTCGGGGACCCGACCCTCGTCGTCGATGAGTTCGCGGGCCTCCTCTAAGGCCTCCTTGAACGTCGTGTAGGTGTAGTCGTCGGGGTCGTTGAGCTTCAGGGTCTGCGCGAGCGAGACGTCCTTGTTCTTCGCGTGGAGGAACTCGATCACGTCCGGGTGGGAGACGCGCATCACGCCCATCTGGGCGCCGCGGCGCGCGCCGCCTTGCGCGATGGTCTCACACATCTGGTCGAACGTGCGCATGAACGTGATCGGACCGGAGGCGATGCCGCCGGTGGAGCCGACGGAGTCGCCGTAGGGGCGCAGGCGCCAGAAGGCGTAGCCCATCCCGCCGCCGGACTGGAACACCTCGGCGGCCTCCTTGGCCGTCTGGTGGATGTCGGTGAGGTCGTCCTCGGGGGAGTCGACGAAGCAGGCCGAGAGCTGCTGCAGTTCGTCGCCCGCGTTCATCAGGGTGGGCGAGTTCGGGATGAAGGAGAGGTTCTCCATCAGGTCGACGAACTCGTCGGCCACGTCCTCGACGTGGGCCCGAATCTCGTCGGGAAGCTCCGGGACGACCGTCTCGTAGGAGAACTTGTTGACGTTGTACACGTCGAGCGTCGCCTCGGCGTCGTCGTCGGCCGTCGTGCCGGCACCGAAGACCTCGGCGGCGAGTTCGTCGCGGCGGGGGTGGTCGGGTTTGAGTTGGTCGGGTGTGACCGTGACCGCCTCGCCGCGGCGCTCGGCCTCGAAGACGGCCTCGGCGAGGGCGATGTTCTCGCCGACGCGCACGAAGAGGTCCTCCTGGTCCTCCGCGAGGTCGCCGTCGGCGTTTTTCTTCAGGTAGCGCGCGGGCAGGATGTTGTGGTAGGCGTTCGCCGTCAGGCGCTCCTCGAGGGTGTCCCCGTCGGTGCGCTTGATCGGCATCGTGAGGTCCTGCGCGGTGAGGTTCTGCTCACTCATCGCTCTGCCCTCGGTACAGCGGTCGTGGCGGTGGTGTGGTGAATCATGGTTGGGGAAGCGGGCCTCTCTGTGACGGTACTGGGGTACTGGCTGCGGCCCCATATATGCAGGGGTTATCCGGCGAACCCCCCACAGGTTACATCAAACAATGGGCCTCGCGGCGTATAAGCCTACGCAGACCGGAGTGAAAGTGGTCGCCGTTCCCGGCGTCACGTTGCTGTTTCAGTTTCAGTCACACGGCCGGCGAGCCGTCTGGACCGCGTGGCACCGACCCGCGTGTGCCAGCAGATCCGCCTCGACGGCCCGGCGTCGACGCGCCGGCGTCGAATCGGCCTCGCGAGCGCGGCGGTAGTACAGTTTAAGCCGGTGCGTACGGTGGATGGAGACGATGGCAGACGGTGACTTCGAGGGGTACGGCGGCCGCCACGTCCCCGAGCCCCTCCAGGACCCGCTCGCACAGCTCGCGGACGCCTACGACGAGGTTTCGTCGACCCCCGCGTTTCAGGACGAACTCGACCGCCTCCGGCGCGAGTACGCCGGGCGGCCGACCCCGCTGTACCACGCCGAGAACCTCAGCGAGCGCTACGGCGCCGACATCTACCTCAAGCGCGAGGACCTCCTCCACGGCGGCGCACACAAGATCAACAACACGCTCGGGCAGGCGCTCCTCGCGAAGGAGGCCGGGCGCGAGCGGCTCATCGCCGAGACGGGCGCCGGCCAGCACGGCACCGCGACGGCGATGGTCGGGGCGCTGCTGAACCTCGACACGGAGGTCTACATGGGGAAGAAAGACGTCGAGCGCCAGCGGATGAACGTCTTCCGCATGCGCCTGATGGGCGCCGAGGTGAACGAGGTCACGCGCGGCGATGCGGGCCTCGCGGACGCCGTCGACGCCGCGCTGGAGGACTTCGCCGAGAACGTCGACGACACGCACTACCTCGTCGGCTCCGTCGTCGGTCCCGACCCGTTCCCGCGGATGGTCCGGGACTTCCAGTCGGTCATCGGCGAGGAGGCCAGAGAGCAGTTCCGCGAGCGGACGGGCGACCTGCCGGACGCGGCCGTCGCCTGCGTCGGCGGCGGGTCGAACGCAATCGGCCTCTTCCACGCGTTCCGCGATGACGACGTTGCCCTCTACGGCGCGGAGGGTGGCGGGAAGGGCGGCGACTCGGAGCGCCACGCCGCGCCCCTCGCCGCCGGCGAGGAGGGCGTCATGCACGGGATGAAGACCCGCGTCATTGGCGAGGACGTGGACGTCCACTCCGTCTCGGCGGGGCTGGACTACCCGAGCGTCGGGCCCGAGCACGCGATGTTCCGCGAGGTCGGGCGCGCGGAGTACACCGCGGTCACCGACGACGCGGCGCTGGCTGCGTTCCGCGAACTCGCGGAGACCGAGGGCATCATCCCGGCGCTGGAGAGCGCCCACGGCATCGCGCGCGCCATCGACCTGGCGGAGTCCGGCGCTCACGACACGATCCTCGTCAACCTCTCCGGACGCGGCGACAAGGACATGGCCACCGCGGCCGAGAAGTTCGACCTCAGCTGAGGGGGCCCAGCAGGTCCTCGCGCCGCCAGTAGACGAGCGCCGCCACGACCGCGACGGCGGCGACGACGAGGCTCGTCGCCACGTAGTCCGCGGCGGCGAAGCGCGACCCGGCGTAGCTCACCGCCACGTAGCCCGGGACGCGACCGACGAGCGAGATGCCGACCATCTGCCAGAACGGGAGCGAACTCACCCCCGCCACGAAGCAGATGGCGTCGTCGGGCAAGCCGGGCAGGATGAAGGCGAGAACCAGGGCGGCGCGCCCCTCCCGGTCCGCGAGGCCGTCGAACGTCGCCAGCGCCTCCTCGGTCACCACGGACTCGACGTACGGGCGCCCGTAGCGGCGCGCGAGGGCGAACGCCACGGCGCTCCCGACGGTCGCGCCGACCAGGCTGTACGCGGTCCCCCACACGGGCCCGAACAGGTAGCCGCCGACGAACGCGAGCACCTGTCCGGGAATCGGGGCCACGACGACCTGGGTCGCCTGCGCGAGCACGAAGGCGAGCGGCGCGAGCGGTCCGTAGGACAGAATCTGTGCCCGGAGCCACGCCGGGTCAGAGAGGCCCGGCAGGGCCTCGCGGAGGCCGACGGACGCCGCCGCGAGCAGCGCCAGCGCGACCGCCAGCGTCACGAGGGCGTGCGTCCGGGCCTTCGCGGACGCGAACACCGGCGACGGGAGCCAGGGACCCCTCACGCGTCGACGGACCGGGCGGGCACCCGATCGTGGACGTGTGGCGGCAGCGCCGCCCGGATTCGGAGGGTCTCCGCCGCCGCTGCGACGACGAAGCCGGCGAGCGCGCGGGTCGTGGCCATCATGGGCGTGCGTACGGCCACCGGGGGCATCTGTCTGTCGCCGGGGCTCACTCACCGCCTCCACCCGGCCGCGGCGAGGAGGGCGCTCCGACGGGGCGATCTGACCGGCCCACAGGCTTACCTCGGCCCCGGACCACCGTGGGGTATGTTCGCGGTGCTCCAGACGATACCGGGGTCACCACTCGGCCGCCTGCTGGTCGCCATCGTCGTCCTCGCCGCCGTCGTCCTCGTCGGGCGGGTGCTCCTCAGCGTCGCCTGGAAACTGCTGGTGGTGGCCGCGCTGGTGGTGGCGGCCCTCTACGCCCTGAGTTTCGTGCCGGTGTAGTCGCCGGCCACGTCGAGGAAGTTCTCGATGAGGTCGTGGCCCACCGCGGTCAGCACGCTCTCGGGGTGGAACTGCACGGCCTCGATGGGGTGCTCGCGGTGGCGCACGCCCATGACCAACTCCTCCCCGTCGTGGTCGGCCGTCGCGGTCACGTCGAAGCACTCGGGCACTTCGGTCGCGATCAGCGAGTGGTAGCGGCCGCCCTGGAACCCCTGTTCGAGACCGTCGAAGACGCCCGCGCCGTCGTGGTCGATGGGGAACGCCTTCCCGTGGATCGGGTCGGGCGCGTGGCCGACCGACCCGCCGTAGGCGTAGACGGCCGCTTCGAGGCCGAGACAGACCCCGAGCGTCGGCACCTCGGGGCTGACCTCGGTCAGCACGTCGGTCGTGACGCCCACGTCGCGCTCGTTCGCCGGGTGGCCCGGGCCGGGGCTGAGGACGATGGCGTCCGGGTCCACGTCGCGGACGTCCGCGAGGGATGCCGTGTTCTTCACGACGGCGGTGTCGGCGTGCTCGCTGACGTACTCCACGAGGTTGTACGTGAAGGAGTCGAAGTTGTCGACGAACAGGACCGTCATCGCCGCACCTCCGGGGCCGTGCCCTCGATGCGGTCGAGGGCGGTCAGCACCCCGTCCATCTTCTTCTCGGTCTCCTCGTACTCGGCGGTCGGGTCGCTGTCGGCGACGATGCCCGCTCCCGCCTGCACGCGTACGGTGTCGCGGTCGCCGCGCTGATCGACCGTGGCCGTCCGGATGGCGATGGCGAAGTCGGCGTCGCCGCTCCACGAGACGTAGCCGACGCCGCCGCCGTAGACGCCCCGCGGCGTCCGTTCGAGGTCGTCGATGATCTCCATGGCCCGGATCTTCGGGGCGCCCGAGAGCGTCCCGGCGGGGAAGGCCGCCCGCGTCGCGTCGAAGGCGTCGCAGTCCGCACGAAGCCGACCGGTCACCGTCGACTCGATGTGCTGGACGTGGCTGTACTTCAGCACAGACATGAACTCGGGCACGCGGACGCTCCCGGCCTCCGAGACGCGGCGCACGTCGTTGCGCGCGAGGTCGACCAGCATCGTGTGCTCGGCCCGCTCTTTCCCGTCCGCGAGCATCTCGCCGGCGAGGCGGCGGTCCTCCACGGGGGAGTTCCCCCGCGGGCAGGTGCCGGCGATGGGGTTCGACAGCACTTCGCGCCCGCGCACGGAGACGAGCGTCTCGGGGCTGGCGCCCACGATGGTCCGGTCGCCGTGGTCGAGGACGTACATGTAGGGCGAGGGGTTCACGTCGCGCAGCGACGCGTAGAGGCCCAGCGGATCGACCTCGCCCTCCAGTTCGCGGCGCCGGGAGATGACGCCCTGATAGATGTCGCCGTCGAGGACGTGCTGCTTGGCCGCGCGGACCGCGTCCTCGTACTCCTCGCGAGGGCCGGCCCGCTCGTCGTCGCACGTGAAGCCGCCGGGGTCGGGGTCGTCGGCGTCGGCGAGGGCCGCTGCGACGCGTTCGGCCTCGGCTTCGAGGTCGTCGTACAGCGCGTCGAGGTCCGTGTCCGGTTCGACGACCGGCGTGAACACCAGCGTCACCTCGTCGGCGGCGTGGTCGAACGCGACCGTCTTCGTGGTCAGGACGAACTCCGCGTCCGGCACCGGGGACTCCGGCCGCTCGACGCCCACCTCGTCGAGCCAGAGGTCGTAGACGGCGTCGTAGGCGAGAAAGCCGACGAGGCCCCCGTCGAGCAACTGGCGGTCGCGGTCGGGGAAGCCCCGCCGGGGCAGGTCTGGCAGGGCGCCCCGAAGGCGGTCGAGCGCGTCTCCGTCGCCGGGCGCGACGTAGTCGGCGGCGGGGCTGGCGCCCCCCTGCACGTCGACGGTCGTCCCGTCGGGATCGACCGTGACGACCGCGTCCGGGTCGTAGCCGACGAAGGAGAAGCGCGCGTGGCGGTCCTCGACGGTGTTCGTCGGCCGGAACGCCCCGTCCGGGTCGCTCCCCGCGGTCTTGCCCGCGCTCTCCAGCAGGAACGACGGCGCGTCACCGGCAAGCGCCGCGTAGGCGGACAGCGGCGACGCCCCCGCGTCGAGGTCGGCCGAGAGGTGGACGACCGACGGTTCCGACACGTCGGCGAGGCGGCGAAACGCGTCCCGGTCGGGGGCCAGCGCCGTCATAGCTCTTCTTTCGCGGCGTACTTCACGCGGCCGATGAACGCCCGCATGGCCTCCGGATCCTTCACGCCTTCCTCGCTCTCGACGCCACTCGCCACGTCTACGGCGTTCGGTTTGACCGTCTGGATGGCGAGGCCCACGTTACCGGGGGTTAGACCGCCGGCGAGGATCACCGGCAGGCCCAGGTCCCTGAGTTCGCCCGCGGCGTCCCAGTCGGTGGGCTCGCCGGTGCCGCCCGCGCCGGTCGGCGTGGCCGAGTCCGCGAGGAACGCGTCCGCGACCTCCGCGTAGCGCTTCGCCCACGAGGCTCGCTCGGGCGGGACGGCCACGATGGTCCGCCGGTCGAGGTCGCCCACGCCTCTCGGGCCGGGGCCGCCGTGGAACTGGATCGTGTCGGCGCCGATCTCGGCCGCGATGTCGCCCGCCGTCTCCGGGTCCGTCATTGTGACCAGCACGATCGAGACGAACGGTGGGACCAACTCGGCGAGTTCGGCCGCCGTCTCCGCCGTTATCTCCCGCTCGGTGTCTTTCTCGACGTCCACGATGAAGCCGACGGCGTCCGCGCCCGCGTCGACCGCGATCTCCACGTCTTCGGCTCGCGTCATGCCACACACCTTCGCCCGAACCGCGGTGCGACCGCCGGGGTCCTCGGGGGTCCCGCTCATTGTCCCTCCCGCAGGTCGGCCAGTTTGGCTTCGGCCGCGCCGCTCTCGATCGCCTCGCGGGCGACGTCCACGCCGTCAGCCAGCGAGTCGGCCTCGCCGGCGACGTAGATGGCCGCGCCCGCGTTCGCGAGGATGAGGTCCCGCTTCGCGCCGGTCACGTCCCCGGCGACGATGCCGCGCAGGTCGGCGGCGTTCTCGGCGGGCGACCCGCCCGCCACGGCCGCGAGGTCGTGCTCGTCGAGGCCCAGATCGGCGGGCGCGATGGTGTACTCCTCCACCGCGTCGCCGTCCACCTCGGCCACGACCGTCTCGTCGTGGACCGTAATCTCGTCCATGCCAGCTCCGTGGACGACCAGCGCCCGCTCCACGCCCAGCCGCGCGAGGGCGTTCGCCAGCACCGGGACGAGGTCGGGATCGTAGACGCCCACGACCTGCGCGTCGGCGGCGGCGGGGTTCGTCAGCGGCCCGAGGACGTTGAACACCGTCCGCATCCCGAGTTCCTTCCGCGGGCCGATGACGGCCTTCATCGCGGGGTGGAACACCGGCGCGAGCATGAAGCCGATCCCGTCGCGTTCGATCGACGCTTCGACGGCGTCCGGTTCGGCCTCGACGTCGACGCCGACCTCTTCGAGGACGTCCGCGCTCCCCGACGAGGAGGACACCGAGTAGTTGCCGTGCTTCGCGACGGGGACGCCGGCGCCGCTGGCGACGACGGCGCTCGTCGTCGACACGTTGATGGTGTCGTGGTCGTCGCCGCCCGTCCCGCAGGTGTCGACCAGCGGGGTCCGGTCGGGGTCAATGGTCCGCGCGGCGTCGCGCATCCCCTCTGCGAAGCCCGCGATTTCGGTCTCCGTCTCGCCCTTGGCCCGGAGGGCCGCCAGCAGCGCGCCGATCTGCGCCTCGGTGACGTCCTCGAACACCGCGCTCGCTGCGTCCCGCGCTTCGGCCTGTGTGAGGTCTTCGCCCTCGGTCACGCGTTCGATGTGCTCCTGCATTACTGACCACCGATGAACGACTTTGTCATGTGATGTACGTATCTGTGCATCGGCATAAGTCTGTCGCGTCCCCGGCGCCCGCTCGCGGGCGACCGATTCGAAACCTTCAATTGTGTCAGCGGACAATCGGTGAGTGTAGCAAGAGCGCGGGTTCGTGGTCTAGGTCGGTTATGACACCTCCTTGACATGGAGGAGGCCGGCGGTTCAAATCCGCCCGAACCCATATTCTGCCGACGCTGCTCGCCAGCGTCGGCTGTGGAGCGGTGAGGAAGGATTTGAAACAGGGAACGGGGCGAAGCGGAGTGACCGAGGTTCAAATCCGCCCGAACCCTCTCGGTTCGCCGGGTGCCGGCGTTACGCACCTCTGATCAGTTTTGCAAGATCTCCAAAATACACCCCGTCCGACCACCTGGGCAAAACCCACTGCATACTTGCAGACGCCCCATGGAACGCTTCATTCGAAATAGCCGGCAACGGTATTGTACTAATTGACCAAAACTATAAGGCCACCCGACCCCTATCAATCACCGATGACAGCCGAGGATGCGCGGGTCGCGGCGGCGGAACAGGCTGACCGCGTCGTGGTCTCCTTCCGGTCGCCGGAGGCCGATCCCGCAGAGGACGACTGGTGGATGGCCGACAGCGAGTGGCTCAGGGAGAGCATGTCGGAGCGGGTGTACCGGCAGTATCTCCGCCGCGCGCACGCCGGCTCCGTCGCGGTCGGCGACGAGTGGGACGAGTTCGTCAACTGCGGGTGCGCGAGCCCCGAGGACGTCACGCTCCGGGTCGAGCGCATCGAGGGGCCGGCGGCCATCGGCCCGGAGACGGCCATCGAGGTCGTCTCTCGGAAGGCTATCGTCGAGGCGGACCGGTCTGCGGCGGTCGGCGCGCCGACCGAGTAGCCGCCGACCACCACCGATAGCTTCAACCCCTCCTGTCCCCTTTACTCCGACACAATGATGCTCCCGACGCACGCGCTCGCGGGGCTGGCGGTGGGCCTCGCGGCCACGGCCGCGTCCCCGGAACACGCCGGCGTCGCGCTCCTCGCGGGCCTGCTCGGCGGCGTCTTCCCGGATCTGGACCTGTACGCCGGCCACCGGAAGACGCTCCACTACCCGGTGTACTACTCGGCGCTCGCCGGCCTCGCCGTCGTGGCGGCGGCGGTGGTCCCCGGCGGCGCGACGGTGGGCCTCGCGGCCTTCCTGCTCGCCGCTGCGGTCCACAGCGTCGGCGACGTGTTCGGCGGGGGCCTCGAACTCCGGCCGTGGGAGGCCACCTCGGACCGTGCGGTGTACGACCACCATCGGGACCGGTGGCTCGCGCCCCGGCGCTGGATCGGCTACGACGGGTCGCCGAGCGACCTCCTGCTCTCGGTCGGCCTCGGCGCCCCGCTCTTCGTCGCGCTCGACGGGCCGTTCCGAGCCGTCGTCGCCGCGAGCGTCGCGGTCGGCGCGGCGTACGTCCTCGTCCGGCGCGTCCTGCCGGACGTGGCCGACGTGCTCCTCGGTGACCTGCTCCTGCCGCGCCTCCCCGAGTTGGTTCGCGCTCGCGTGCCCGACCGGTACCGCGCCGCCTGCGAGGCGTCGCGGCCGAACACCAAAACGCCATAGTCCTCCGCAGCGACGGTTCGGCCGACCCGCATGTCCGGAGCCCTCCTCCCCGTGCTGGCGGTGCTGTTCGGCGGCCTCGCGACCACGCTGCTCGTCGCGCTCCGACGCCGCGACGGCGCCGCAATCGTGAACGCGCTGGCGTCGCTCGCCGTGGCGCTCGCCTCGATTTTCGTGGCTGCCGGCGCCGAGTCGCCGCTCGCGGGCCCGCTGCTGGCGCCCGCGCTGCCGGTCTGGGTCGCCGCGGCGGGCCTGCTGCACGCCGTCGGCATGCTCGGGCCCTACGAGTCGGTCTGGTGGTGGGACCACCTCACGCACACGCTCTCGGCCGCGCTCGCGGCGGCGCTCGTGTATGCCGTGGCCGTGACGTGGGGTGGCGGCCTCTCGCAGGCCGGGGCCGCCGCGATCACCGTGGGCTACGTCGCGGCGCTGGGGGTCGCGTGGGAGGTCCTCGAACTCGTCGCGCGCGCCGTCGGCGAGCGCTACGACGTGGACCCGGTGCTGGTGCAGTACGGCTGGGCCGACACCGCCTTCGACCTCGTCTTCGACGTGGTCGGCGCGGCGCTCGTGGTCGCGGTCGACCTCCGTGCGTTCGTCGACCTCGCGGCGCGCTATCCGGACGCCTCGCGGGCGCTCCTGGGCTGGATCGGCGTCGCCGTGGCGGTCGGTGCGGTCCTGGCGTCGCTCGTCCTGTACCGCCACGGTCCCCAGCCCTCGTAGCTCAGAACTCGGCGTCGAGAGCGTCCGCGACGGCTTCGAGGTCGCCCTTCCGGAGCGGCCGGTCCGCGCGCTCGGGGTCCCGGCCCACGGCGCGGAGGATGGCCGCTCGCGTCTCCGTCTTCGACGGCCGCCCGTCGGCGGCCACGTCTGCGTCGAGGGCGTCGGCGACGGCGGCCAGCGCCTCCTTCGTGAACGCGGTCGATTCGAGTCGCTCGTGTCTGTCGACGGCCACGCGGATCGCGTTCCGGTACTCGTCGACGGTTCGGGCCATGGGAGATGGGCGCGCGCCACGCACCTGTACGCTCCGGTTCGGGCGCTCGTCCCCGAGCCGCGCACCTTAAGTACAACTGGGTAGCACCATCCAGTAATGGACAGACGCACATTCCTCGCGACGACTGGGGCGGCCGCCTCGACGCTCGCGGCCGGCTGTACCGGACTGACCGGCGGCGGATCGAGCGGTGAGGACACGCTCGTCGTCGCCACGTACGGCTCGTTCATCGACTCGCCGTCGTCGAGCCCCGGCGCGTGGCTCAAACAGCGCTTCGAGGAGGAACACGACGCCCGCGTGGTGTTCCAGACGCCGTCGAACGAGCTGAACCACTACGTCGAGCGCAAGAAGGCCGGCGTCGACATCGACGCGGACCTGTATCTCGGCCTCAACACCGAGGACCTGGTGCGCGTCGACGAGAACCTCGAGGACAGCCTCTTCGTCGAGGCCGGCGACATCGGGGGCCTCGACTCCGTGAAGTCCGGCCTCCAGTTCGACCCGCAGGACCGCGCGGTGCCCTACGACACGGGCTACGTCAGCCTCGTCTACGACGGCACCCAGATGACGGCCCCCGAGACGTTCGAGGGCCTCCTCGACGAGGAGTTCGAGGGCGACCTCATCGCGCAGAACCCCGCCTCCTCGTCGACCGGGCGGGCCTTCCTGTTGCACACCGTCCACGAGTACGGCGAGGACGGCTACCTCGACTACTGGGAGAATCTGCAGGACAACGGCGTGACGGTCCTCGGCGAGTGGGGCGACGCCTACACCGCGTGGGAGGAGGGCGAGGCACCGATGGTCGTCTCCTACTCCACGGATCGGGTGTTCGCGGACCAGAGCGGTTCGAACATGGAGAAGCACAAGATCCGGTTCCTCGAAGACGAGGCGTACGCCAACCCCGAGGGGATGGCCGTCTTCGAGGACGCCGCGAGCCCGGACCTCGCGCGGGACTTCATGGAGTTCGTGCTGACGCCGGAGGTACAGGGCGAACTCGCCGTCCAGAACGTCCAGTTCCCCGCCACGACTGACGCGGACCTGCCAGACGACTACGCGGAACTGGCGCAGTCGCCGCCGACGCCCGTCACGTTCTCCTACGACGAGCTACAGGGATCGGTCAGTGGCTGGATCGAAGACTGGACCCGGCAGTTTGCCAGCAACTGAGGGCGGCGGCCTCCGTCGCCGCCTCCGCGACGCGGCCGAGCGCTGGGTGCTCGGAGCCGCGGCCGTCCTGATTTCGCTCCTCCTCGTCGGCGTCTTCTACTACCCGGTGGGTCGGGTGTTCGTCGAGGCCGTCGTCGTCGGGGGCCAGGTGACCCTCGGCGTCATCTGGGACGTGCTCAGCGACCCATTCTACACGGGCGAACTCGGCCGTCTGCTGTCCGGCGCCTCGCCGGGGAGCGTCGTCCGGCGCCTGTTCGGGGGTCGGGCACGGCTCGGCATTGTCGGCTTCACGGCGTATCAGGCCGCGCTGTCGACGCTCGCCAGCGTGGCGCTGGGGCTGCCGGGCGCCTATCTCCTCGCGCGCTACGAGTTCCCCGGCCGGCGGACGCTCCGCTCGCTGACGATGCTCCCCTTCGTCCTCCCGTCGATGATGGTCGCCATCGGCTTCGTCGCCACCTTCGGCAGCGAGGGGACCCTCAACGCCGTCCTCGGGACGCTCGGCCTCGGGCACGTCAAACTCCTCTACACGCTGGAGGCCATCGTCGTCGCCCACGCCTTCTACAACGCGCCGCTGGTCGTCCGGATGACGACCGCCGCGTGGGAGTCCGTCGACGCGAGCGCCGTCGAGACGGCCCGGAGCCTCGGGGCGTCGCCGCTCCACGCCTTCCGTACCGTCGTCGCGCCCCAACTCGTCCCCGCCGTGCTGATGAGCGCGGCGCTCACGTTCGTCTTCACCTTCGGTTCCTTCCCCATCGTCCTCGCGCTCGGGGGGTACCAGCTCTCGACCGTCGAGGTGTTCGTGTACCAGCTCATCAGGGACTTCAGCTACGCGGAGGCCGCCGCGCTGGCCCTGCTCGAACTCGGCATCTCGCTGGCCCTGATGTACGGCTATCTCCGCTACGAGGCGCGTCACGCCGCTCGGACCCGGGGCGCTCGGCCCCTGCCGCGCAAGTCGCTCCTGCCGGATCGGCTGACCGGGCGCGAACTCCTGCCGCGGCTGGGGCTGGCCGCGTACGGCGTCGTCGCGGCGCTCGTCTTCCTCGCGCCCATCGCGAGCATGCTGTACGCCAGCGTCTCCGGGCCGACCGGGTTGACGCTCGATCACTTCCAGTTCCTCGTCGAGCGACAGACCACCGGTGCGCAGTTTCAGGTGCGCCCGCTGCCCGCCATCCGGAACTCGCTTCTGTTCGGCGTCGCGTCGCTCGCGCTCGCGCTGCCGATGGGGGTCGTCGTCGCCGTGCTGACGACGCGGGACTACCGCGGCCGCTCGCTCGTCGGCGCTGTTGCGATGGCGCCGCTGGCCGTCTCCGGCATCGTCGTGGGCCTCGGCCTGCTCCGGGGGCTGGTCTTCGGCGCGGAGATTGCCGGCCACCGCATCGCCGTCGACGGCGCGGCCGCCATCGTCGCCGCGCACGCGGTCGCGGGCTATCCGTTCGTCGTGCGCGTCGTCGCGCCGGGGCTGGACCGCCTCGACCCGTCGCTCGTCGAGTCGGCGCGGGCGCTCGGCGCGCCCCGCATCCGCGCGCTCCTCGACGTGGAGTTGCCCCTCGTCTGGCCGGCCGTCGTCGCCGGGGCGGCCTTCGCCTTCGCGATCTCTATCGGAGAGTTCACGGCCACGGCGGTCCTCGCCAACAGCACGGGACAGTACACGATGCCGGTCGCCATCCAGCGCTTCATCGGCCGCCGCCTCGGCCCGGCGACGGCGATGGGCGTCGTCTTGCTCGTCGTGACGGCCCTGAGCTTCGTCTGCATCGAGCGGCTCGGGGGTGAGCGGGATGGCCTCTGAGCCGGCGCTCGAACTCGCGGACGTGACCGTCGAGTACGGCGCGACCACGGCCGTCGCGGACCTCTCGTTGTCGGTGCGGGAAGGCGAGTTCTTCACGCTCGTCGGACCGTCGGGCTGTGGCAAGACGACGACGCTCCGCCTCGTCGCCGGCTTCGAGGAGCCGACGGCCGGGACGGTGCGCTTCGGGGGCGCGGACGTGGCCGGCGTCCCACCGGAGGACCGGCACGTCGGCGTCGTCTTCCAGAACTACGCGCTCTTCCCGCACATGACCGTCGGCGAGAACGTCGCCTACGGCCTGCGCTTCTCGGACCCGCCGGCGGACACCACCCGCGAGGAGCGCGTGGCGGCGCTGCTCGAACTGGTCGACCTGCCCGACGCGGCCGACCGGGATCCGGAGACGCTCTCGGGCGGCCAGCGCCAGCGGGTCGCGATGGCCCGCGCGCTGGCGCCCCAGCCGGAGGTCCTGCTGCTCGACGAGCCGATGAGCGCCCTCGACGCCCGCCTCCGGGAGCGGCTTCGGGTGCAGGTCCGCGAGATCCAGCAGGAACTGGACATCACGACGCTGTACGTCACCCACGATCAGGAGGAGGCCCTCGCCGTCTCCGATCGCGTGGCGGTCATGAGCGACGGGACGGCCGAGCAGGTCGGGACGCCGCGGGACGTGTACCGCCGGCCGGCGACCCGCTTCGTCGCCGAGTTCGTCGGCGACAACAACGTCTTCAGCGGCCGGGTGACGGCCGTCGACGAGGCCGCGGCGACGGTCCGGGTCGACGACGCGGACCTCGGGGTCGCGCTCCCCGAGGACCGGGCCGTGAGCGTCGGCGACCGGCTCACGTTCTGCGTCCGACCGGAGCGGCTGTCGCTGGGCGCGGGCGCGAACGCGCTGTCCGCGACCGTCGAGAGCGCGGAGTTCCTCGGCGAGTCGACGCGCCTCCACCTCGACTGGGCGGGCCGGGACCTGCTGTTGCGCGTCACCGACCCCGTGACCGGGGCGGTCACCGTCGGCTTCGAACCGGCCGACGCTCACGTCGTCGCGGTGTCGGACTAGCGCGGGGACGGCCGCGGGAGCGCGCCGAAATCGGCGTCGACGCGTCGGTCCGACCACGGGTGTCCGCGCCCGGCGAAACGATTAAGTCCCGGACCTGTCTGCTTTCGACCACGATGTCCGCTTCCGCCATCGGATGGCTGCCGACCCCGGAAGCGGACAGTCCCGCCGGCGTGGCCGACCGGGCCTCACTCGGCTGACGCGCCGCGGGCGCTCCCTCCGTTCTCCGACCGCATCGCCATCAGCCGACGGACTCCCCAGCCACAATGACACGAGAACGCGAGCGAGCAGAGATGACCGAGTACCCGAGCATCCGACCGGAGAACTACTACGACGAGTACGGCGCCGCGGAGTGGAAGCGCCTCGACGCAGGCCCGAAGGCCCGCTACGAGTTCGAGAACACCGTGGCGTACCTCGACGACCGCCTGCCGCCGTCCGGGCGCGTCCTCGACGCGGGCGGCGCGGCGGGTCGCTACGCGGTGTGGCTCGCCGAGCGCGGCCACGAGGTGACGCTGGCGGACGTGAGCGAGACTCAGCGCGACATCGCCCGCGAGAAGGCGGCCGAACACGGCGTTGCGGAGAAGGTAACCGTCGAAGCAGGCGACATCCGGGACCTGCCCTACGAGGAGGGCGCCTTCGACGCCGTCTGCTGTCTCGGCGGCCCGCTCTCGCACGTCGTGGCGCCGCTCGAACGAGCGCGGGCCGCGCGCGAACTCCGCCGCGTTGCCGCGCCCGGTGCGCCCGTCTTCGTCTCCGTGATGGGCCTCGTCGCCGTCCTCCAGCAACTCGTGCAGGTCGCCCACGAGTTCGAGCAGGGCGCGCGCCAACTCTCGGGCCTCCTCGAGAGCGGCACGTACGACGCGTCGCTCCTCGAGGACGCCGGCGTGACCGACCCCGACTTCGTCGAGTGTCACTTCTTCCGGGCGGCCGAACTCCGCCGCCTGCTCACGGAGGCCGGCCTCTCCGTCGACACGCTCGTCGGCCTGGAGGGCGTTGCGTCGAACGCCAGCGGCCCGCTCCGTGCGGCCTCGGAGGCGGCCCTGCGCGAGGTCGACGAGGTGGTGACGGACCCCGAGTTCCGGGAGGACCCGACGGTCGCCGACCTCTCGGAGCACATCATGGCCGTCGCCGTCGCGCGCCGTCGGTAGCCGGGATTTATCAGGCCCGGACACCCTCCGACGGGTATGGCTTCGGACGCTCCCGGTCCCCGGAGCGCACTGCGCGTTCCGTGGGGCTTCGGCCTCCTCTTCGGCCTCGTCGCCGCCGTCGCGGGCGCGGCGCTGACGCTCGCTGCGGTCGTCCTCGACTGGCCCGGACCGGGTCTCCCTCCGCGCCTGCTCGACGCGTCCCTCCGGACGCTGTACGAGGCCCACGGCGTCGGCGTCGCCGGCCCCCCGGCGGTGGTCGGCGCGGGTCGACTGCCCGAGGCGGCCCCGGCGCTGGTTCCGGTCGTCGTCCTCCTCGCCGTCGGCTACGCGCACGCGAGTGGCTACGTCGGGACGAGCGCCAGACAGGCCGTCCTCGCGGGCGCGACGATCGCAGTCGGCTACACGCTCGCGGCGCTGGCGGGCGTCGTGGTGCTTGGCGTCTCCGCGTCGCCGGTCGTCGCGGCGCTCGCCTTCTGTGGCTACGCGCTCGTTGCCGGCGGGATCGGGGGTTACTTCGCCCGGTCGTGAAGCGTCTCGTGGGCGCCGATGACCATCGCGGGGACGACCAGCATGAACAGGTGCTCCTCGACCGGGATGCCGAGCAGGTCCACGCCGGTCCGTAACTCGACGGCGAAGACGCCGATGTGGAGGGTGTACCAGTCCCAGACGTAGCCGACCGGGTAGAGGACCGCGACGGTCATCCCGGCGCGCCGGAGCGCGTCCGCCCGGTAGCAGAGGGTCAGAGCCACCGCGCCGAAGGCGACCTCGGAGGCGAGGTAGGTGTAAGGTCCGAAGACGGCGCCGAGGTCGAACACTACTCGCCCTACGCGCGGGTCGGCCAAAACGGTGTCGGGCGGCCGTAACGCATAGAAGCGGAACCAAGGTTCAATAGGCCCGGGGTGGCATACTTAAACGAGGCCGCTACCCATGGACATCTCCGATATAGCCACCCGCGAGTACATCGAGGTCACCGGCGACGAACGCCTCGGAAAGATCCGCTCTATCTTCGAGGACGAGAACCCGAAAGCCGTCGTCGTGACCGATGACGGCGAGTACGAGGGCGTCATCACCCAGAAGCAACTGCTCCAGTCCCACATGCAGGACGACGCGAAGGCGTCGGGCATCGTCTGGGCCGTCCCGAAGGTGTCGCGCCACGAGGACGTCCGCGACACGGCGCGGATGCTCGTCGAGGGCGACACGAAGGTCGCGCCCGTCTTCGAGGGCGAGACCCTCTGGGGCATCGTCACCGACGACGCCATCCTCTCCGCGGTCATCGAGAGCTTCGACGCCATCACCGTCGGCGACATCTACTCCGACGAGCCGATCACCATCGAGGAGGACACGACCCTCGGCCGCGTCGTGAACCTGATGCGAGAGCACGGCGTCTCGCGGCTCCCGGTCCTCAACGACAACGGCTACCTCACCGGCATCGTGACGACCCACGACGTCGTCGACATGGTCGTCCGCCACATGGAGAACCCGACCGTCGGCGAGCGTGCGGGCGACAACGACCGGATGCTCGACCTGCCGGCCTACGACGTGATGTCCGAGCCAGTCGAGACCATCGCCGTCGAGGCCACCGTCGACGACGCGGTCCGTCAGATGCTCGACCGCGACATCGCGGGCCTCGTCGTCACGCCCGACGACGACCGCGTCGTCGACGGCGTGCTGACGAAGACCGACGTGCTCCGCGCGCTCTCCTACACCGAGGAGGAGCACATGGACGTCCAGATCACGAACATCCACCTGCTGGACACCATCTCGCGCCAGCAGATCCGGGAGGACATCGAGAGCATCGCCCGGAAGTACGAGGAGATGACGGTGCGACACGCCCACGTCCGCTTCCACAAGCACAAGGAGACCCAGCGCGGCACGCCGCTGATGCGGTGTCAGATCCGCCTCCGCACCGACCGCGGCCAGATCGCTGGCACGGGCGAGGGCTACGGCACGGAGAACGCCTTCGACGTGGCGCTGGACCTGCTGGAGCGGAACCTCCTCGAACTGAAAGGCGTCCGGTCGGACGAGGAGTACCGCGGCCAGCTCCTCCGCAAGCTCGGCCGCCTCTAGGGGGCGTCGGCTGCTTCCAGCCCCGCGTCGGTGATCTGAAACGTGACTGACTCGCCGGCCGGCTTTGCACGGTGTTTCTCCAGCGTCGCGCGCCGCTTCCCGCCGCGGAACCGGTCCAGCGAGACGATGGTGCTCGTCCAGTGGGCGAGCGTGTGGCCCCCGAGCGGTCGCGACCGGTCGGACTCGGGGTCCGTGTACACCTGATTCGTCACCAGCACCGCGAGGTCGTGGCGCCGCGCCAGCGACAGCAGGTGCGTGATCTGGCGGGCGACGCCCCGGAGCGCCTCGCCGTCCTCCCCGCCTTTCTCGGTGCGACGGAGCCGGTAGAAGCCGGTGGCGCTGTCGAGGACGACGAGGTCGGCCTCGGGCGCGAGGTCCTCGGCGTCACGCACCGCCTCGGACTGCTCGTCGAAGTCCCGGGCCGCCGAGATCACGATGCGCCCGGAGGCCGCGTCCACGTCGTCGACGCGGCCGGCCAGCAGTTGCTCGAAGCGCTCCGGCGAGATGCCCTCGGTGTCGACGTAGACGGTCCGGGCGCCGCGCGCGGCCGTCTCCACGGCGGCCCGGAGCGCCACGTTCGTCTTGCCGGCCGCGGGCGGGCCGTAGAACTGGGTCACCGCGCCGCGTTCGAGGCCGCCCCCGAGCAAGTTGTCGATGGGGTCCGCGCCGGTCGGGACCCGGTCTGTGCGATCCACTATCCGCGGCTACGGCGCTCCCGATGAAAAACCCCGCGACGACCGGCCGCCGTTCGAACCGACGTCCTAGCGCAGGTCGTCGAGAACGCGCTCCGCGATGGCCGCGACGCCGTTGTTGTGTGCGGGCGCGGCCGGCGGGTCGTCGAGGGCCGCGAGCGCCCCGTCGGCGTCACCGGCGACGGCGAAGCCATCGACGGGGCCCAGCCGGCGGGCGACCCCGCGTTGCTCGTTCGTCTCCGGCACGACGACGCAGGGCGTCCCGGCGACGGCGGCCTCCATCACCGTCGAGTAGCCCGCACACACGATGGCATCGGCGCGCTCGAAGACGGGGAGCATCGCCGGCACGGCCTCCCAGTCCGGGCCGCCGACGTGGGTCACCGTCCGGCCGCCGTCCCGGAGTGCGTCGACCACGTCCCCGAACGCGTCCGAGTACGTCGAGGGGACGACGACGACGCCGGGGTCCTCCGGGCCGGCGTCCTCGGCGCCCGTCGGCGGTTCCAGCGCCACCGGGGGGACCCGGGACACCTGCGGCGGGTCGCCCGCGTGGGGCGGCCACACCGTCGGGTAGAAGAAGCGCCGCGCGGCGACGCGCTGGCCGAGGTTCAGGCCGCGGGAGGCCACCCGGACGACGAGGCTCCGGTAGAAGGACGCCGCGTTGTGCGTGAGGACGTACAGCGGCGTCCCCGTCCGCACGGCCGCGCCCGCCGCGAACATGTCGTCGGTGACGACGGCGTCGGGGTCCTCCGCGCGGAGCCAGTTCGCCACGTCGCGGAAGCGCCGGCCGCTGTCCGGGAGACTGGAGGTCACCACCTGCGCGAGGCCGCGAATCGGACCGCCCGCGTGCTGGAAGTCCCGGACGTAGTCCACCCGGGTCGGCTCGACGGCCTCGAAGCCGTTGGGCTCGTAGAACGGCGTCCCCGGGCCGCCGCCCGCGAGCGACACCGTCGCGCCCCGGTCGCGGAGGCCGCGCGCCACCGCCATCATCCGCGTGGCGTGGCCGGCCCCCTCCGGGTAGTGCGCGACGGCGACGTGTGCTGTCACGTTCGGAGGTACGCGGGTCGGGACAAATGCGTTGTGCTTTCCCGGATCTGGGGGATTCAAGTCCGACGACGCCCGACCGGCGGACATGAGTTTCGTCGACGAGGCCGTCCGCAACCTCCGGGGCGCGGGCTTCGGCGCCGTCCGGGAGGCGGCGTGGCACGCCGCCCTGAAGTACGGCGCGAGCCTCGACGCCGACCCCGTGTTCGAGGCCGACTGGGACCTGCTTGTCGTCCTCGACGCCTGCCGCGCGGACCTCTGGGCCGAGGTGGTCGGCCCCGACGACGACCTGCCGGTGGGCACCTCGCGCATCGCGCCCGGCGGCACCTCGACGGAGTGGCTCGGCGCCGTCTTCGGCCGCGACCCGGCCGCCCTCGCGGACGTGGGCTACATCACCGGCAATCCGTACAGCGCGAGCCACGTCCCCGGCGACGCGCTGGCGGCCGTCGAGGAGGTGTGGCGCACGGGCTGGGACGACGACGCGGGGACGGTCGAACCCGGCGCTGTCACCGACGCCGCCGTGCGCGTCGGCCGCGAGGTCGATCCCGACCGCCTCATCGCCCACTACATGCAACCGCACTTCCCGTCGCTGGCCGACGACCGCGACGACGGCGTCGGCCTCGACGACTTCGGCGAGGAGTCTCTCTCCGTCTGGGAGGACCTCCGCTTCGGCAACCGCACTCGCGCGGACGTGTGGGCCGCCTACAAGCAGAACCTCCGGATCGTCCTCGACGACGTGCGCACCCTGCTCGACAACGTCGACGCCGAGCGGGCGGTCATCACCGCGGACCACGGCAACGCGATGGGCGAGCGGGGCATCTACGGCCACGCCGCTGGCCTCGCGCTCCGGCCCCTCCGGGAGGTCCCGTGGGCCGTCACCGAGGCCACGGATCGGGGGACCCATCGGCCCGGGGCGGAGGCCGACGCCGAGGCCGACCCGGACGTCGAGGAGCGCCTGCGGGACCTGGGCTACCGGTGACGAAGCGAAAGGGGTTTGCGCTCCGGGTGCGCCGCTTCGAGACGTGTCACGCGACGGCGACGGTGCGGGGCCGAACGTGCTGGTGGTCTGCGTGGACTGCCTCCGCGAGGATCACCTCGCGACCGCGGCCGCCGACACCCCATTCCTCGATTCCCTGCGGGAGCGCGGCCTCGCGGCGACGAACTGCTTCGCCACCGCGACGACGACCAGTCCCTGCGTCGCCAGCCTGCTGACGGGCACCTACTCCGAGCGCAACGGCGTCCGCTCGCTCGACACGGGCCGGCTGGCGCCCGGCGTCGACTCCTTCTCGGAGCTGTTCGGCGCGGCGGGCTACCACACGGCGGCGCTGATGACCGGCCCGCTCGTGGGCGAGACGGACATCGACCGGGGCTTCGACGAGTATCGGGTCCGTGAGCCCGAGGAGTCTCTGTTCTCCGACTGGCGCGAGACGGCGAAAGAACGGCTCGCGGACCTCCCGGAACCGTTCGCCGCCTACCTCCACCTCTGGGAGATCCACGAGGACGTCCACGTCCCGCCGGCGTTCGACGACCCCGAGTACGGCGAGACGCCGTACGCCCGCGCGCTCTCGGCGCTCGACCGGCGGATCGAGGAGGTCGTCGCGGCGGTCCCCGACGACACCCTCCTCGTCCTCCACGGCGACCACGGCGAGTCGATCACCAACCGGCACAGCCCGCTCCGATTGGGGCTGAAGTCCCTCCGCGACGCCCTGCGCTACTACGGCGGCGTCGACACGCGCGGCCCGGTGCGGCGCCTGAACCGCGCGTTCGCCGATCGCGGCGCCGACGTGCCCGACCACTACATCGAGAACGGGCACGGCGAGAACGTCTTCGACTTCGTGTCGAACGTCCCGTTCATCCTCGCGGGACCGGGCGTCGAGTCCGACACGATCGAGGCGCAGGTGCGCCAGGTCGACGTGCTGCCGACGCTCCTCGACGCCGCGGGCGTGGACGTGGCGACGGACTTCGACGGCGAGAGCGTCCTCGGCGACGTGGCGGACCGGCCGGCGTACATGCGGGCCTGCGGCGCCTCGCTCCACCGGCGGAAGAACTGGGCGCGCGCCGTCCGCTACGACGGCGCGAAGTACGTCGAGTACCCCGACCGCGACTGGGGGCCGGAGCTGTACGACCTCGACGAGGACCCGATCGAACTCGCGCCGGTCGAGGACCCCGAGCGCGCGGCCGACCTCCGCGCGCACATCCCGGAGGGCGACCTCGACGGCGGCGAGCAACTCGACGTCGAGGACCGCCTCGAACAGCTCGGCTACCGGTAGTCAGGGTAGGACCGACCGGCGCTCGCGGGCCTGCAACACGGCCACCGCGGCGGCGCCGACGGTCGTCGTCAGGAAGAAGCCGCCGACGCTGAAGATAGCGACCGCGGCGGTCACCGTGGCCGCGGCGACGGTCGTCGCCGTCACGAGCAGCGTCACCTGCACTGTCTCGATGCCGCCCAGGCCACCCGGGGTGGGCAACACGTTCGCGACGGTGCCCAGCGGCACGACGAACAGGGCGACGTAGCCGGGGATGGGAGCGCCCAGCGCCTCGAAGGAGAGCCACAGACCGAGCGACTGCACCAGCCACCCGGCCGTCGAGAAGCCAAGCGCCAGCGCTAGTCGGGAGCGGTCGGTCGCCACGCGGCTGATCCCCCCGGCGAAGCGTTCGATGCGCGCCTCGATGCTGGCGGCGGTCGGCGGGTCGAAGCGCGGGACGATGCGGCCGACGGCGCGGGCGGGCGGCACGACGATCTGGGCCAGCAGGGCCTCTGCGGCGGCCCGGTGGTTCCACCCGACGTAGAGGCCAGCGATCAACACGAGCGCCAGCCCCCCGATCCCGGCCCCGATCAGCCGGAAGCGCGTCCCGAGCGTCGCCACGGAGGCGTAGTAGGCGAGGCCGACCGCCGCGAAGGAGAGCGACGGCACGACGTTGATCGTGTCGAAACTCGCGACGGCCGCGAGCGCCCGCTCGAAGTCCGCGTCGGACACGTCCGAGAGCAGCCACGCCGCCACCGGCTCGCCCCCCGCCTGTCCGAAGGGGGTCACGTGGTTCGCGAACGCGGCGCCCGCGTTGACGAGGATGGCGTCCCGGAGCGGGATCTCCGTCCCGACCGCGGCGAGCACCGTCCGGAGGCCAGCGCCCCACAGGCAGACCCACGCGAGGATGGCCGCGCCCACGGCCGCGACGTAGGGGAGCCGCGCCTCCCGGATCGCCGCCAGCACGTCGCCCGCGCCGACGAAGTACGCGAGGGCGCCCAGCACGGCCGCGGCGACCACGAACCCGGCCGCCGTCGCCACGAGATTGCGACTGTCCACGTCGGCCCGTCGTCGCTCGGGGGCTTCAAGCCCGCGGATCCCGCCGGGCGGAGCGCTTTTTGCGCCGCCCCGCCCACTTTCGGAGGTGATCGTCGTCGCCACCGCGGACTTCGAGGTGTACCACGAGGTCGTCGGCGCGCTCCGGGACCGCGGGGTGGCGTTCACGACCGTCGAACCCGGCGACGACCTCCCCGACGACGCCGACGCGGTCGTGACGGCCCGCGACGACGACGTGTCGGCGCCCGAGGACGTGCCGGTGGTGATCGCCTCGCCGGGCGATCCCCGCCGCGCGGTCGAGGACGTGCTGGCCCACCTCCGCGGCCCGGAGGGGCGCACCGTGGTCGGCGTCGATCCCGGGCCGCGGCCGGGCATCGCGGTCCTCGCGGGCGACGTGGTCGTGGGCGCGTTTCAGGTCGACGTGAGCGAGGCCGCCGAGACCGTGCGCCGCGAGGTCGCGGACGCGGCCGACCCGGTGGTCCGGGTGGGCGACGGCGCGCGGCTAGAGGGGGCCCGCATCGTCGATTCGCTCGAAGACGTGCGCGTCGAACTCGTCGACGAGACCGGGACGACGCCGTACCTCGGCGCGGGCGCTCGCGGCATGGGCGACGTGATCGCCGCGATCAACATCGCCCGGCGGGAGGGCGAGGTCACCGAGGAGCGCCACGTCGAACCCACGCCCGGCGAGATCCAGAAGGTGAAAGAGCGCTCCCGGCAGGTGTCCGAGGACGACCGCACGCTCCCCGAGCACCTCGCGCGCCGCGTCGCCGTCGGCGACGTGACGATGTCGGCGGCGCTCGCCGAGCACCGCCGGGAGTGATCAGTCCCGGACCCGCTGTTCCGCGCGCCGGAGCACCTCCCGCACCGGCAAGCCCGTCTCGCGGGCGACCGTCGCGGCGTCCTCGTACTCCGCGCTCACGTCGTACACGTCGCCGGCGTCGTCGGCGGCGACCTTCACCGCGACCTCGTGGGTGGTGCCGTCGACGCTGATCGTCGCTGTCTCGAAGGTGCGCTCCGCGACCCAGCGGTGGGTCGCCGGCGTCGCCCGGACGCCGAGGGTTCCGGTCTCCCGCGCGAGGCGGCGGGCGACGCGGTCGGCGTCGGCCGGGCGCGCGAGGGCCTTCACGAGGTGGCCCGGCCGGGATTTCTTCATCGTCAGCGGCGCGACCGACACGTCCCGCGCGCCCGCCTCGGCCAGCGACGCCTGCAGGTCGCCCAGCACCTCGGGGGTGGCGTCGTCGAGGTTCGTCTCCAGCACCACCACGTCCTCGCGACCGGCGCCCCCGTTGCTCTCGCCGACGAGCGCGCGCAGGACGTTCGGCCGGTCGGGGAAGTCCGTGGCCCCCGCGCCGTAGCCCGTCGCCGAGACATCGAGCGACGGGAGGTGGGCCACTCCCTCGGCGAACTCCGCGAGCAGCGCCGCCCCGGTCGGAGTGAGCAGTTCCACCTCCTCCGGGCCGCCGTACGTCTCGAACCCCGCGTCGGTCAGGATCTCCGTGACCGCGGGGACCGGGACCGGGTAGGACCCGTGGCTGAACGCCGCCTCGCCGCCGCCCAGCGCCACCGGCGTCGTCACGATCCGGTCGGGGTCGAGGTCCGCGAGCAGCAGCGCCACCCCGACTACGTCCGCGATGGCGTCGTCGGCGCCGACCTCGTGGAACGCCGTCTCCGAGAGGTCGGTGCCGTGGGCCGCCGCCTCCGCCCGGCCGAGGCGCTCGAAGACCGACAGCGCGCGCCCGGCCACGCCGTCCGGGAGGGCCATTCCCTCGACGATCTCGACGACCTCGGGGTAGGGCCGATGCGGGCCGTGACCCTCGGCGTCGTGGTCGTGGTCGTGGTCGTGGTCGTGGTCGTGGTCGTGGTCGTGGTCGTGCGCGTGCCGCACCGTCACCGTC